>ODAJ014751918.1_pt1 | contig 24323 bp, 13 predicted proteins | sample 1539241 | NCBI WGS metagenome assembly ODAJ01 (sample SAMN02144231, study PRJEB22623) | gut metagenome | biome: sheep rumen | host: Ovis aries | place: New Zealand
TGAAAATGAGCCCGGTACAATACCGAACTCACTTTCAAAATCAAGTCAAATAGATTTAATAATCCGTCCAACTTTTTGGGGTCACCTCATTGGGGCGGTTTTCCTGTGTTCTGTACTCTGTCAGCAGGCTGTGCCTGCGGTCTGTACTCTGTCAGGCGCTTGCGCCGGTCTTACAGCGCAGCGGTCTTATTCTCCTTTCTGAGTGCGATGAATGCCATATAGACGATTGCCAACAGAAGTAGTGCGGCGGGATCTCCTACGGGAGCCGGTGGTTCGAACTCGCCAAGTCCGTCTTCGTCTTCGGGATCTCCCCATTCGTAGTTGACCTTCCCGGCATTGAGGAAATACTCCGCTTTCCGGTAGTCTTGTATCCCGGTGTGGTAGTGCAGGGTAGTCTGGGACCGTAGCGAGCCGGGGTGATAGGACGGCGATGTGGAATGGAACTGATAGGACGGCGGCGTTGCCCCGACAGCCCGGTGCTGAGCCCCCGACAGGTAGCGTTCGGTATTCATTCCCCGGTATTGGTAAGCGGTTCCTTCCAGGGCTATCGAATCTTCGGACCAAAGCAGTGCGAAGACGATCAAGAGCTGTAATAAAATTATTCTGGTGTATGTCATTATCCTTGTTGTTTTATTTCACTTTCTGTCCGAATACTGTATAGACGTGTCCGTCTCTGATGATCAGCACTTGGTCGTCCTTGATGATTTTGACAGGTGCTTCTGTCTCCTCCGTGGATGGGGAGTAGATGCCGGTGGTTACGGGGTTGTCGTTGGTTCCGCCGGGTTTGTATCCGGGGCGGCAGATATAATACCGTATCTCGTGGTTCTGCTCCGGTGTCTCTATATCGAGGCGCACGCCGTCGATGATATTCCGTTCGGTGCCGGTCTTGGCGTCATAGAGCACCAGCGAGCCGGAGATGTTATGGACGCCTGTAAACCACAGGTGTGTCACGGGGTCGAACGGCAGATCGGAGTTATAGAACGAAACAGGGACACTCTCAATCCGGTTTCTGAGATCAATACACAATCCGTACTCGCCTTCCGCTGCGTAGAGGTTGAACGGTGTGGCGGGCATGGTGTTGTTGGTGTAGTGGTCGATATTGAACGTCATGAGCAATGCGTCTTCGCCCTGCATTACCTCCTCGTGGAATCCCTCGCCCAAGAGCAGGCGTGAGGTGCATCTTGGCGACACGGGGTTGTTGGCGGTGACGGTCATTATCCCCTTGCTTGTTGCGGCTCGCCGCGCAGGTGCGGCCTGAGCCGGCGTATCCTCCGGCTCCGGTGCAGGCTCAGGTGCCTTGGTCACGATACGGCTGGTGTTGAGTCTCACGGCGAGGGTGTTGGCTGTTGCTCCGTCTTTCTTCTTGAGTATGACAGCGTGCATCGGCGGCAGATATCGGTCAAGCGAGGTAATGGTATCCGTCGATTCGAGTGCCCTCTTGGTGACGGTTACAGGTGTGCCCTCCGGATTGAGGTAGGTAATCTCCTCGGCGAGGGTGGTGTTGTCGCCGATGAATCCCCAGAGGTCGATATATCCCATGGTGGGGTTACCGAAGACGAAGGCGTTGGATGCCGAACTCTCATTGCCCAATGTATAGTCCTTATACATCTCCGCTCCGGGGGCAAAGGCGAGTCTGCCGGCTACCGAACCGGTACCTCCTGCCGTGACGGCTTCGGCGGTACGCCGGGCTTGCAGGTTTTGTACATACTGGTTGTCCACTCTGCCGCCGGTGGTGTAGAAGTAATAGTACTTGTCGTCTTTCTTGGGCAGTCGTACGACAGCCTCTTTGTCGGATTTGGTATGGGCATAGACTGCCCATCCCTGTGCCGGTGGCAGCGAGAGATCCAGTCCGTTGGTCACTTTCGACCACTCGGCAGCGGCGGTGTAGGTAGCGTCCTGACCGTTGTGCGTCTGGTGGTAGGTGTCGGTGTTGTAGAGCGAGAGCCAGAAGGTGGCGTTGCCGTACCGGTAGTTACGCGCCTCGGCGTCAAACGCTCCCACCTCCCACGGGGAGGTATGCCGGTTCAGATCGGCTTCCGACATGAAGATGTCGCCGCTGAGCATTCCCAGCACCGGTGCGGAACGCAGTGCCCATTTCTGTTGCGGGATAGTGAGATCGACGATAGCGTCCTTATACTCCAGGAACTGTTGGTTGCCGATGGCGGCGCCTTGCATGAACCGGATGGAGTCGCATACGTTATAACGGAAGTGGGTCTGATAGACCGAGTCGGCTTTGGCAGGTGTGGCAGTACCGGTCAGCACAGGGTAGGGTACACCCTCCGCCGTCGGCGGAATGATCACGTGGGTGTTGGGTTGCGGTGCGAAACGTGCGTCGGCGTGGATAGGCTGGTTCTGCCGGTTAATACCGATCCAGTTGTCGGGGTTGTTCCAGCGCATGTCTTCTCCCTGCGGATCCCAGCGCATGTAGTCCGGCACAACGGCAATCGTGAACGGCACGACACCGATCGGGCATTTGTCTTCGTCGAATATGTCTTTTCCGGTCATACGGGAGGTCATCACCAGTTCGAAGGTATAGCTGTAGCCGGGCTGCATGGTGTAGTTGTTCGTATTGGCAGGTGCCAGGAAGAGGGTGTCCCTGTTCTTGTAATACAACTCATCGGCACTGGTCGCCTGATTGTCGTAGGTTCTGTCCGGCACGAGTTGCAAGCGGTGGATAGCGGGACGGAAGTTCGGATCGTTGGTGGAGAGGAAGACCACCTGACTCAGCGCCAGGTCTTTGTTGATCGAGTCGATAGGCACGGCTATCTCGCGGGTAGCCGCCCGCGTATCGGTCAGTATGACGGAGGGTTCGACAAGGGTCTTCTCGTTATGCCCGAATCCGCCTACGGTAATCGGCACATCGCCGCCCTTCGGGGTCGTCAGCGTGATGAACACCGGCGTAGGACATACCTCCACGTCCATCTTGAGCAGTTCGTCCGAACCCGTTTCCCGGATCGGGAAGGCTACGCAGTGAACGGTATCGTTTTTCTCCGTCATCGAGATGTTGATATCGGACCGGTAGAGGATAAGAAAGCCCTTCTTGACCAGATCGGAGATGATCTTGTAGGGGCTCGCCGGCAGGCTGATATTTTGTTTCTTCTGGATAACCGTCAGCTCTTTACTGTTGATGGCGCCCAGAGAACCGGCAAAGCGGTTGATATTTCTGTGATAGACGATTCCGTCTTCGGGGTCAAAACGCAGTATATCCCTGATCACCTTGACGATGTCGGAGTACTTGTAGCCGTATGTAGCCGGGCTTGTTACGTCCGATGTGTCGCCATAGAGGAGCCAGTCGTTAATGCAGGAGCCGTTGATATCGAGCGGCGCCACACTGTCCCGCAAGAGCGTGCCTTTCACCAGGAGGGAGAGGTCATACGAGGTGTTGGTACACAGATCCGCCGTTTCGGGTTTGACCTGCTCCTGCCCGTTGACGCGCAGAACCATCCGGTTCTTGACCTTCAGCGTACTGGTCATACCGCACTTACTGCTCAGCAGTTCATCTACCGTCTGGGCGAGGTGCACCTTGTAGGTCTTGTCGGGAGCCATATTGGCGGAGTGGACGATATAGAGCACAGGCCGTACAGCGCCGTCCAGGTTCTCGAAGACGTAGCCCTCCCGGACGACCGGCGTTGCAGGCGTCTTCTTGTATTCTGCCAGCGAGACGACGAACTTGTTGATCAGCTCCTGGAGGTTGACATAGATAGAGTCGCTATTCGTAGGAATATAGTCCTGCGCCGGCATCGGGATCTCGCCATAGATAGTCACTTTGTTGTCATCCGTTGCAGTACGCGTTTTCTCGTTATAATAGCCGTCCACGAGGGAAATGAAAGTGTCCTCGGCGAGCGACTCGATGGTATAGCATACATCTTGGTTGTTATATGACCCCGGATCTTCAAATCCCTGGTAGTCGAGGCGGAGCACGACGTGGGTGATCGAGTCGCTTTCCGTTTCTTCGCGGCAGGCGGTGTTCGCCTGATAGACCATTAACGGCGGCTTGGTGGCGAAGAGGCACATGTCGTCGATCACGAAGTCGTTACCGTTGTTATCGGACGCCATGTTATATACGCGGACGCGGAAATCCGTATATTTCTTGCTTTCTGCGTCATAGCGGATGGGGAAGAATATCTGGTACCATTTTTCGGAGGGCTGTATATCGCCGGTCATATACTCGGTTATATCCTCCCACACCGATCTGTCTTCCGATCCCTGTACGGAGAATACGAAGTTCGGCTTTGGTACATCGCTGCTCTGTTTGGCAGGGTTGCCGACAAAGGCGGAGAAGTACATCTTCTGTCCCTCGCAGAGGGCGGTCTCCAGCGAGAGAGCCGCTACTTGTCCGGCAGACGCCATTCCGTCACAGTAGATCATGTATCCGTTCTCTGCGCCTCCGTGTTGCTCCATCAGATGCCAGTAGTTGCCGTACGGAATACGGTTGAGCAGGTTGTACTCGCCCATGTTGGCGAAGTTCTTGGCGAAGTCGTTATGGTAACGGTTGTCGGGTATCTCCGGCGTCATCGGGTAGCTGAAACCGTACGACGCATCCTTCCATGGCAGGGGGTGGGGATAGACGGCGTAGTCCGGTCCCGGTTGGTTGTAGTCGAAGTTGAGCCGCTCCAGTACCTCGTAGTTCTGGTCTATCTCGTCGTTGGTGATGATGGCTTTGGCGATTGTGGCGGTCTTGCCGGCTGTCTCTTCCTCCTTTTTCGGACCGTATTGGTCGGGGTGGTGGTAGATGACGGTATAGCGGCAGATATTGAACCAATGGTCGCCTTCTTCGGTTTTCTCATTGACGCCGGGTGTACCTGTCGTCTTCCAGCTTCGTGCACGCAGACAGTAGATCACCGTGTCGGCTTCCTGACCGGCGGAGATATAATTCTTGGCAGGCACGTTGAGGAAGTCGTCATGGGTGGTGATAGAATAGGTACAAGGGCTGTATGTCTTCGTCTTCGTGCTGTAGGTGTACCATTTGCACTCCGAATCCCATCCGCCGCACCAGATCATCGTGTCTTTGCGCGCTTCAGTCCATCCGCCGGTTGACCAGTTATCGTCACGCATATAGTAGCCCAAGAGCGACTCGGACTGTTTCGTGGCTTGGATATTCTTGTAGTTGTAGCGCTGCTCGGTACTGAGGAGCAGACGGTTGCCCAGAGGCGCCATGACGGTATGGTCCTCCATGTACCGCTCGTTTTCATAGGTGTCGGCTACCGCGGATTTGTATCCCTCTAATTTCGCCGCCATCTCGGTCCACGGGTGCAGTTCGAACACCTCCCGCAGGGAGAGGGTAGGCTCGATGATCGTGTGCATGGTGTCCAAGGCGGTTGTGTCAATCTGGTTGACATTCTTCATGGAGAGGGGCAGATGGTCGTAGTAGTTACTGATCTCCACGGCATAGGTGAGCGTCTTCTTGCCCGTAGGCGGCACGATGGTCGGGTTCTTAGCCGGCGGATCGGAACGGTTATACTCTTTGGACGGGTAATGGAAGACGGTGTACCGTCCCTGGGTCACCCATTTCTTGCCTCCTGCGCCATCGTCCACCGAGTCGCCGATAATCCGGAAGGGGAAGAAGTGTCTACCGGTATTCAGAGGCGGGTCGATCCAGAGCGAGTCCGGCACGTCGGTATCGCTCACATCGTTATTATTCACATCTTTATCTTCGCGGAACCAGCGCCACCAGCCGTAGAAACCGCGTTCGCGGACAGGGAGTTCCACTTTCTGGTCCAGCTTGTCTATGTCATTTCTGGAGGCTGCCCCGTCAGGGTTGTAGTAATAGAGGATACGCTTGTTCTCATGCACCTGCTGTCTGCCGTTCACCAGCGGATCGCCGGAAGCTCCGGTGCTATGGGTGAGGGTCTGGTTGGTACCGTACTCGAAACGGCTTGACTGCGACACAGCCAGACGGAAGTTGACATACCGGTAGACATCCTGGTCCTTGTCATTCTTCACCGTCACGATATAGGCGAAATAGAGGAATGCCGTTCGCGGCGTACGGATACCGTTGGCAAGACAGCGCACCGTAACGGTATTGTCCCCCAGGCTCTCTATCCTGCACCAGTCGGGTGTGTTACCGAACTCGTCTATCAGACGCACCTCCGCGAGCGCGGCGCTGTCCAAGTCCATCTTGTCCGTAATGGTTTCTTCCGACGTGAGGTCATACGCCTCTACCTGGTTGTCGGAGTCGAAGTGGTTAGTACCCTTATGACGGTACGTGCCTAAGGTGAAGGTATGCAGGCTGTCTTTCGCCGTCAATGTAGCGGGGAAGGAGAAGTTGTGCTCGTCGCCTTCTACGGCGCAGAAGACCGAGTCGTATGCCACCGTATGGTATGCCTTGCGTACCAATGGAATCTTCAGGCGGGCGTCCTCGATGGAGGTAAAGCCGCTCCATGCCTCCTTGAACCGGTACGCCGGAGCCCCGTCCCGCAGGCGGATCCGGACATCCAGTGTATCCACTATATCCGTCATACCCGTCGGGCTGTCGCCGGAGGGAGTGATGGTTATCTTCAGGTCGGAGGACCTGTTGGTTATACTCAGTCCGCTTCGGGCAGTCGTCCGGCTGTCCGGTATGATGGTAAAGGCGGTGTCCGTCTTCCACTCTTTGTCCGGGTCAACGAGGTTGGCAACGGTCTTCTCGTCCTCGCGGCCGCAGTAGGTCAGTTTGTCGCCCAGGAGCATGGAGTACTCCTTGTAACCCTGATAAAGTGTCTGAATGACTACCGGTGCGGTCCTGTTATAGCCGAAGGCAGTACGCTCCAGAGAGGGGTATGCACCGTTGTTCTGCAGGCTGTATTCGCGTTGCAGGTAGCCGAAGGAGAAGGTGTCGGCTTGGGCTTTTTCGCTCGTCAGTACCAGTGCGGATCCATTGAATTTCAGCCATTGGCTGTCACCGTATTTCAGCCGTACCTCTTCCTCGAAGTTGGCATTGGTGTTCACATGCTTGGCTACGTATTCATAGGTCAGCGCCGCAGGGGAGGAAGTTCCTGTAGCCGGGGTGGTTCCGCTGTTTACAACGAAGAATTTGCCCAGTCCGTACAGTGCCTGGAGCGTGACCTGTTGGTCGTTTCCCTTCACATACTCGAAATACCACGGGGTGAGGTAACGGGCGTCGGTGTTTTTGTGGGTGTCGGTTGTAGTACCTATGCGCAGGTTCGTCCAGGTGTCTTTCTGATAGAGCGCCGTCTTGCCGCCGGAGGTACGCTCCGTGAACCGGCGATAGACGAGACCGTCCGTTTCCGAGTCCGCCATGATGAAATACCGCTGACCGTTATGAACAACCGACCATACCAGCTCGTTGCCCTCCAAAGTAGGTTGCATGACAGGCACGCGCGCGGATATACTGTAATAGGTGTCCCCCTCGACGGTGACGGACGGGATAGTAACCGTCAGGGTGTCGTAGTTGATGGTCGGATCGTTGTTGTCATTCTTGGTCTTCACCGTCACATGGTCGCCTGTGGTGGCATCGCCGTCAACGATCTCGAAATCCGAACTGCCGCCTTTCTTCAGACTGCAATAACTTGCAGCCAGAGCTAACGGGGAGGTCACCTCTTCGCTGCTCAGAATGTCTTCGTGGATAATATGTCCTTCTGCGTCCATGAGGGGACGGGAAGTGGCTTTCAGCAGTTTGAATGTCACCACCTCGTTATGGTTCTTCAACGGACTGATGGCGTATTCCTCCTGTTCGGGTTGGAGCACTAATTTGGTCTCCGTTTCTCCGTAGTGGTAGATCTTGGTACGGATGATAATATCTCTGTATCGGGAACCGTCGGCATTGATATGAAGCCCCGGTGCGCCTTTCTTCCAGCGCCCGTAGTAGGCCTTGATCTTACTTGTGCTTGCGGGGCGCAGGGTAATACGCAGCGTGTCGCACATATCGATACCGCACGGGGCTTCCGTAATCGGGCTGTTCAGACCCGAAATGACCATGCGGTCAAAGTCGTTGGCGGTCTCGGTGACGATGGGGGTGTATTCGTCGGTGATGAAGCTCATGCCCGATACACGCTTGTCAGGAATATAGGTGAAGGTCTCGGTCAGACGGTAGTCCGGCGAGAGACGCAGATCCGAAGCCGTGGTCTTGGTTTTGTCCTCGTTCGGGTGGAAATAGACGGTGTCGTTCCCGACCTTAATACAAATCATCAGCTGCTTGCCGATGAGTTTGGACCAGATCTGCTCTTCCCGGTGTTCCCCCTCGTGGTAGTCGAAGACGATCTCGTCTTTCCACTCCTCGGTGCTGTCCGTGGTGTCGGGCAGAATGACGAAATGTTCGTCTGCTACCACTACACCCGTGATCTGGAAGGTGGTTGCCTCTTCCGCCGTGGGGACACCGTTGAACTGGTTGGTAGCCGGATCGTATTTTATGTAAGGGGCACTACTGTTAGTGCGCTCATTTCGTTGGATCTCGCCCTTCTCGTCTTTGTTGAAATAGTGGGTCGAATAGAGTTTGGTACTGTCCACAGAGGGCAGGAGATAACTCGGCCAGCCTTGGGTTGATTTGAATATACCCGCCCAGGTGGTATTGGCAAGCATGGTATTCGGCTCCGTGTAATACAGACCCACATACTCATCTTTAGCCGGCATGAAGTTCTTGTAGAATATCACGGAGTCTTTTGCGCCGTACACGGTCTCGCGTTTCGGGTCGAAGACATATTCGCCGTTGTCTTCTTCCTCGCATTTCGCGCACCCGGTGTTCTTGCCTAAAATCAGATAGGTAGTCAGGTAATGCGGGTCTATGTTCTCGGCGTTCGCCATACCCTGCCAGGTGTTGGTCCAGTCGTCGAACCGGCGTGCCCGTGCGAAACGCGGCGCCGCCGTACCCGGGTGGGTGACGAAATAGCGTTTGCCGCCTTCTACGAACGAAAGGGCTATACCAATCGGATGATTGAAAGAACCTTGCGCATAAAGGGTTAGTTTGCCGTCCACGGCAGGCAAGGCGCTCAGATCAATCGAATCGCCTTCCTTGTAGGAAGTTCCGCTCCTCCCGTCCGCTGCGGTGTTCCAGCCCGTGAAGGTAAAGCCGTTCTTCAGGCGCGGCGAGAGCACCGCCACTTTCGTTTTGCCTGCTATCGGGTGTTGGTCGGGGAGTTGCGTACCGATCAGACCGTTGTTGTCGTAGTGGATATACTTGTCTGCGTCCGCGAGCACGAATTCCATACCGCCGTTGGTTGTATTCTTGTTGGTATAGATACGTGCCCAGCCGGTCATGCCGCCTGTTACCTTTACGCCGTCCCGTCCTGCCACAGGCACATCTGTACCGGTTACCATCTCGCTCCAGCCTTCGATGTCGTGTCCCGGATCGGTCTCGCTGAAGACCGAGTCGGTAAAGAGGGTGGCTTTGATTTGTAGCTTGGCAAGTTCAGCGGTGATCTTCCACATCTCATTGCAAATCCATGAGGTGTCGCCCGGCTCGGGGTGCATCTCGATGTTCACGCCGGAACTGGTGCGCAGGAACACACCTGCCGGACGGAAGACCACGCCGAGGTTGTCGTCATTGGAGGTCGTATCCACGATCATGCGTCCGAGAGCACCCGCAGGGGCTTTCAGACCGGGCATGTGTTGTAGAGGCAGTTCGCCGATCTTGGTGAACCGGGAGACCGCCGAACCTGAACCCAAACGCTCGCCCGTAGTGCGGTAGTCGTTATTGTAGCCTACATAGAAATAGGCACTGTCATGCTCCGGCACGTTGAACAGGTTCGTCTGGTAGTACTTCGAACTGCCGTCCCGTTTCATCGGGAACAGCCTGTCCATCGTATAGACTTTCTTTTCCGCCGTATAGTCCGTCCAGTCATACGCCGGACCGTTTTCCGTTTTGGCGGTAGGTCCCAGACGGTATTTCTTATAGTCCTGCTTGTCGTACGCGAAGAAATAGGTGCCGGCACCATTCTGAATGGGTTTGTTCAGGATATAGAGACGGAACAAGGTACGCGTAGTGGCTTTGTGTCTGTCCTCACGGTAGGCATAGAATGCTTCGCCTTTTGCTACCGTCCTTCTGTTCCATGTTTTGTTTCCCGAAGTCGTGTTGAAAGTGACCGTAGCGGTGTTCACATACGATATCGGGTCGTCGCTCTTGCGCGCGGATTCGAACATGAACACCTCGCGGTAGGTCATGCCTAAGAAACCCGTACCGGTGGAGCCGTTGAAAGTCTTGCTGGCGCTGAGCGTCTTGCCTAATGTATTATTCGGGTCCGGCGTCTGAACAGACTGCACGGTCGGCACGGCGAAAATGACATCGCAGAGGTAGATGTCATTCTTCTTGTCCGTCAAATCTCCTTTGAATAAATACCCGTTGCCATCGGTCTTCAGGGTGTATCCCCGGTTGCTCCACATAGTGTAACTCAATCCTCCCAACGGGAAGTCTTTACCGTCCTTGTTGAGGTTCGCACGCGACACCGGCTCGTCAATTGTCCACACGGATACCGCCGACGGCTCGGTGGCAGCGGCATCCTGCGGGACAAGACGCAGACGGTTGGCGGCACCGTACCCGAAATGGCCGCCCGTGTAACTCGGATAGTCGCAGACGAAGAACTCCTTCGCCGGTGTGGAAGGGTTATTGTCGTCGTCCACCATGACGGAGAGCAATATCTGGTCACCGGGCTCCAAATCTACCACCAAACCGCAGTCGCTCGGCGTCCATCCGTCACCGGCAAACACACCCATCGCCATAACGGCTGCGAGAAAAAACACACTAACTCTTTTCATACTTTAATACTGATCTTTCTATTCTATTCACACTCAAAAAACACCATATTCAGGTGTTTTGGACATAATCTTTTTATAACTTGCTTATTTACAATGTTTTGCGGGGGGGGGTGGTAAATACCAAAAAACTCCCCTGTGGAAAAAATTGTGCAAAGGTACTGCTTTTTTTACATATAAACAAGACTGTTATACAAATTTTTACGCAAAGTTGATTAAAATTTATTTATTGCAAAGTTTTTTACGTATTGCAAAGTTTTTTTCACTTTTCCCCTTTCCCCTTTCACCTTTCACCTCCCCCCCGCAAGGGTCTCGTAAGGGGTTTATCAGACTTTCGTCAGACTTTTATCGAGTCACCGATTTCTATCCAACCATGTTTGTCGTACTTCGACCTCCTATATCGTCTTATGCAAGCATAGCCGCTATCTATCCGCACAAAATAGATAGAATTGCATTCTATTCGTCAAAAAAATGCCCGAACACTTGCATATGTCCAAAATTTGTTGTACCTTTGTGCCCGCGTTTGAAAAGCTTATCACAACAAAACACCATATTAACGCTTCGCTCCACAGTTGTGAGTGGGGCAAGCATAAACATTTGTAGGTTTATTCAATATGATTAAAATTACTTTTCCGGACAATTCCGTCCGTGAGTACGAGAGCGGCGTTACCCCGCTCCAAATCGCTGAGTCCATCAGCTCCCGGCTGGCGCAGGACATCCTGTGCGCTTCGATTAAAGCACCAACTGACCAACTACCAACTACCAAGCAACCTGAGTGGCGCATCGTAGAACTCAATTTCCCGATCGAGGAAGACGCAGCGATCAAGCTCCACAAGTGGGAGGACGCCGAAGCCAAACACGCTTTCTGGCACACCTCTTCACACCTCATGGCGGAAGCCCTGCAGGAGCTCTATCCCGGTATCCAGTTCGGTATCGGTCCGGCTATCGAAAACGGCTTCTACTATGACGTCATGCCCCCCGAAGGCATCGTGATCAAAGACTCCGACTTCGCCGCCATCGAAGCCAAAATGATGGAACTGCGAGCCAAGAAAGAACAACTGGTGAAACAATCCATCGCCAAAGAGGACGCCCTCAAAGCCTTCTCCGACAAGGGACAGAGCTATAAATGCGAACTGATCTCTGACCTCGAGGACGGACATATATCCACCTATACACAGGGCAATTTTACGGACCTCTGCAAAGGACCGCACCTCCTCTCTACCGAGCCGATCAAGGCGGTCAAAGTGCTCTCCTGCGCCGCCGCTTACTGGCGCGGCGACGAGACACGACCCATGATGACCCGTATCTACGGTATATCCTTCCCCAAGAAAGCCATGCTCGACGAGTACCTGGCGCTCCTCGAAGAAGCCAAGAAACGCGACCACCGCAAGATCGGCAAAGAACTGGAGCTGTTCATGTTCTCCGACATGGTGGGCAAAGGTCTGCCTATCTGGCTGCCCAAAGGTACCGCCCTGCGCCTCCGTCTGGAGGACTTCCTCAAGAAAATCCAGAAGCGTTACGGCTACCAGCAGGTGATCACACCCCATATCGGCTCCAAGCAGCTGTATATGACTTCGGGCCACTGGGACCACTACGGCAAAGACTCCTTCCAGCCGATCACCACACCGGAGGAGGGAGAGGTCTATATGCTCAAACCGATGAACTGCCCGCACCACTGCGCGATCTACAAGAACAGCCCGAAGAGCTACAAGGATCTGCCCTTCCGCTGTGCGGAGTTCGGTACCGTCTATCGCTATGAGCAGTCGGGCGAGCTGCACGGCTTGACCCGTGTACGTTCGTTCACGCAGGACGACGCGCATATCTTCTGCCGTCCCGACCAGGTGAAAGAGGAGTTCATCCGCGTCATGGAGATTATCAATATCATCTTCAAGGCGCTCAACTTCGAGAACTATGAGGCGCAGATCTCCCTCCGCGACCCGAACAACACCACCAAGTATGTCGGTTCGGACGAGGTATGGGAGCATGCAGAGAACGCCATCCGCGAGGCATGCAAGGAGATGAACCTGCCGGCACGCGAGGAGACCGGCGAAGCCGCTTTCTACGGACCGAAACTCGACTTTATGGTCAAGGACGCCCTCGGTCGCCGTTGGCAGCTCGGTACCATTCAGGTGGACTACAACCTGCCGGAGCGCTTCGAACTGGAGTACACCGGCGAGGACAACCAGAAACACCGTCCCGTCATGATCCACCGCGCGCCGTTCGGCTCCATGGAACGTTTCGTAGCCGTGCTCATCGAGCACACCGCGGGTAAGTTCCCGCTTTGGCTCACACCGGACCAGGCGGTCGTACTGCCTATCTCCGAGAAATCCAACGACTACGCATGGAAAGTGAAAGAGATGCTGGAGGCACAGGACGTGCGCGTCATCGTCGATGACCGCAACGAGAAACTCGGCCGCAAGATCCGTGACAACGAACTCAAGCGTATTCCGTACATGCTCATCGTGGGCGAGAAAGAGGCGGAGCAGGGACTCGTCTCCGTTCGTCAGCAAGGTGCTGAAGAGAAGGGACAGATGACCGTTCAGGAGTTCGCCGACTTCATCAACAACACCGTCCGCGAACAGATGTCCGCGTACTGAGGATTGGAGGATCTGAAGATCTGAGAATTAACCGAGTGGAGCGAATATGTCCATTCCGAAGGCTGACGTGAAAGCGTCAGCCTTTTTCAGTGCCTCCGGGCTGTCGAGCGCAATACCTTGGTGAGGGGTCATGAGCATGAGCCGGTCGCTCAGTTGCATGGCGAGATCCAACTCGTGCGTGGAGATGAGGATGGTCTTGCCCTCTTCGTGCGCCAGCCTCCGCAGAAGCCTGAGGGTTTTAATCCGGTGCGGCAGGTCAAGGTGCGCCGTGGGTTCGTCCAGAAGGATGACAGGCGTCTGCTGCGCCAGGGCTTTGGCGATGAGGATTAACTGCTTTTCGCCGTCGGAGTGGGCGTTGAAGAAAGACTGTCCTACGGACTGTAAGGCCGCTTCGCTGTAACACCGCTCCCAGGTGTGACCCAGACCGGCTTCGGCTGACATACCGAAGCCTACGGCACGGAGCGAGTCGGCGATGATCTGTTCGTCTTCCTCGCTCAAACCGCCCATGAACGACGTATAGGGATACCGCCCCAATGCCACAATGTCGTGTACGGAAGTGTTCTCCAGCGACAGCCGTTCGGTCAGCACCAGAGCGATGGCTTTGGACCCAGGCACGGCCTGCTGTAGGACCGCTTCGCCTGTAACAGTATAGCTACCGCCCAACGGCGGCTGCAGACCCGCAAGGGTGCGGAGCAAGGTCGATTTGCCGCAACCGTTCGGACCCAGCATACATACCATCTCCCCCTCGTAGAGCGTGAAAGAAAGGTCACGCTGCACGACGGAAGCCTTTGGGGCGGATTTGCCTGCTCCGGCTCTGAGCCGGTAGCCGATACTCAGATTATTCGTAATAATAGAGGCGCTGGACACGGCGGGAGACGGATGTTAGGATTTCGTATGTGATCGTACCGAGTTTGTCGGCCAACTCTTCGATGGACACATGTTCGCCGAAGACCTCTACCGGATCGCCCGGACGCGCATCGGTGCCTGTCACATCCACCATCGCCTGGTCCATGCATACATTGCCTACCACCGGGCAGCGCTTGCCGCGGATCCATACCTCGCCGCCGTAGTTGGAGAAACGGCGGTCGAAGCCGTCGGCATAGCCGATAGGTATTACGCCGATCACGCGGTCTTCTGACAACTTGGTATGGCGCCCGTAGCCGATCGTCTCATCCGCCTTGACGGTCTTCACCGAGAGGAGAGTGGTCTCCAGCTTGCATACATTGCGCAGCTTGGCACCGTTGAACGAGAAGCCGTACATGCCGATACCCAGCCGGCACATGTCGAACTTGTAGTCCGTGAAACGCTCTATACCCGCCGAGTTCAGGATATGCTTGATCACCCGTGACCCCTCACCCGTAGCCCCTAACCCCTCTTTCAACTTCTCTGCGCAGCGGTCGAAATACTCTATCTGGGAGAGGGTGAATTGGTCGAACTGCGGCTCGTCGCTGCCTGCCAGGTGCGAGAAGACGGAGGCCGCCGAAACCGCTTTCTGGTGGGTAAGACGGTCGATAAGCCACGGCAGGTCTTCCTCATAGAAGCCCAGACGGTGCATGCCGCTGTCGATCTTGATATGAATGGGGTAGTGCTCCAGGCCTTTGGCTTCCGCGGCGGCTATGACTGTCTTGAGCGACTGGTGGGAATAGACATTCGGTTCGAGGTTGTTCTCTAAAATCAGATCCATCGCCGCCACCTCCGGATCCATGACGATGATAGGAAGGGTTATTCCTGCGCGGCGGAGCTCCACGCCTTCGTCCGCCACCGCCACTGCCAGGTAATCCACCACCTTCGTACCTTGTACATTCGCTGCCTGTAAGGCGCGGCTGACCTCTACACTGCCTGCTCCGTAGGCAAAGGCTTTGACCATGCAGGTCAGTTTGGTCTCCTGACCGATAAGGCTGCGGAAATACCGCACGTTCTCCACCAGAGCCGACAGGTTCACTTTCAGTACCGTCTCGTGCGTCTGGTGCAGGATACGTTCGGCTATCGTCTCCTCATTATATCCGAGCGCGCGCATGACCGCGGCGCAGGTGCGCACGTTCTGGTGCGTGGGGTCTTCGATCACCTGCTTGGCATGCACAAACAGTTTCATCTTCTCCGCCCGCTTCTGTTCCAGCGAAGAGAAGTTCTCGTCGTGCTCGTGACCGATATACGTGATCACGCCTATCGTCGGACGGATAATACGCTCCAGACGCTCCATCTCGCCCGGACGGGATATACCTGCCTCGAAGATAGCCAACACCGGTCTTTCAGGCACACCGGTCTTACAGTCCGTGGGACGGTCTGCGTTTGCCAGCAAGAAAACGCTCAACGGTACACCGATCTGGGAGTTGTACGACTTGGGGGAGCGGATGACGGTGTAGTCGTCCTTGAGGAGCTGGTAGAGCCATTCCTTGACCACGGTCTTGCCGTTCGAACCCGTAATACCGATCACGGTGCCGTTGAATGTGCCGCGTACATAAGCCGCCAGATCCTGTAAGGCGGAGAGGGCGTCCCCCGTCACAAAAGCTTTCACTCCCTTGGCTTCCAGCTCAGGGATATATCTGGCACCGTCGTCCTTGGCGGTCTTGATGGCAAAGAACAAAGTCTTCTCCGGCTCCTTGCCCAACTGCCTGCTGTCGGTGAGCAGGTAACGGATATCCAAATCCTCGTCTCCGACCACCCGGAGGCGGTCACCTATAACGGTTCTGATTTCTGATAATAGCATGCTTTTATCTAATTTGTTTGCAAAATTACTGCTTTTTTATGACATATGCAAATTTAGGGACAAATATTTTGAACATGGTTAGGCAAATTGTCGTTTTTCGTTGACTTTTGGGTGCAAAAATAACAAAATATTTTGAGGACTGCATATTTTTTACTAATTTTGCAAGGATTTTTTGTAGTCTAAAATGAAGAATGGTATGAAAAAGATTTTGTTTCTATTGCTTTGGATACCCGCAATAATAGCGTGTACAGAGAAGAATACACCGGTGGACACTACTGGTGACACGACATCCGTTGACACTACCACGACGACTCCTGCCGACACCACCATTACCACCACCGACACCATCCGTATCTCCTGGAGCGGTACCGCGGCGACAGTGGAGGGAGTGAACAGCGGCGTGACAGTCACCCCAACGAACGGCTATGTGACAGTCAACTCCACCGTCAAGGATATTACGTATATCCTCTCCGGTTCGGGTAGCGGACAGCTCACCATCTACGGCACCAACCGCCACCAGCTGGTGCTCAGCAACCTGACTCTCACTTGTTCGGACGGTCCGGCAATTAACAACCAGTGCAAGAAGAGTTGTTTCGTAGTCCTGGAAGGCAGTAACACCCTCGCCGACGGCAGTACCTATGCCGCAAGCGACGAGGACCGCAAAGCGGCTTTCTTCAGCGAGGGGCAGATGATCTTCTCCGGCAGCGGTTCCCTGACAGTGAACGGCAACTATAAGCACGCCATCGCTTCGGACGACTATATCCAGTTTACGGAGGGTACCGGTTCGCTGACACTGAAGGCGGTCTCGGATGGTATTCATGCCAACGACGCCCTCTATTTTGACGGAGGAACGTTTGCTATCACCGCCGGCAGCGACGGAGTGCAGTGCGACTCGTCGATAGTAATCAAGAACGGCGCCATGACTATCACCGCTTCGGGCGACGGTATCCAGTCCGACACCGCCAATATTACTATCTCCGGCGGAGAGGTTACCATTACCAAGGCGGATGACAAAGGTATTACGGCATTCGGCAATATAGTCATCTCCGGCGGTACGATACGTATTAACAGTCAGTACAAGTGTCTCAAAGCCGGCAAGAAAGAGAACAATGTGATCGTCAGTGCCGGCAGTATCCTGATCTCAGGAGGCGACATACAGGCAGTCTGCACCGGCACCTCGACCTCAAGCGGTTTTGGTGGAGGTCACGGTGGAGGTCCCGGCGGCGGCTGGGGATGGGGAGACTCGTCTTCGGACGAGAGCAGTACCCCGGAGGCGATCGAAGCCAAGGGCACCGTTACCATTAACGGCGGATATGTCTATGCACAGTCCAGCGACGATGCCATCAATAGCGGAGGTGCATTGACTGTCAATGGCGGTTTCGTATGCGCCTATTCGACCTCCAATGACGGTTTGGACGCCAACGACAACCTCTATATCAAGGGTGGCGTGGTGTATGCCGTCGGTGCCGGAGGTGCGGAACGCAGTATAGACGCCTTGGAGAACCGTACACTCTATATATCCGGCGGAACACTCTTCTGTATCGGCGATCTGGAGAGCGGCGCAAGTCTTAGCCAGAACTGTTATCAAGCCTCGTCATGGAGCAAGAATACATGGTATTCCGTAACCGTGGGGAATGAGGTCTATGCATTCAAGACACCAAGTAGCGGAGGCACCAAGCTGGTTGTTTCGGGCGCAAGTACTCCTTCCGTCAAATCAGGGGTCACCCCAAGCGGCACGGCTATCTTCAACGGCATGGGCTACTATCCGGCTACCTTCACCGGTGGCACAAACGTCAGCCTCTCTTCCTATACAAGCAGTAGGTGGTAACAAGTGGAAATAAAGAATGGAATAATATGAAAAGATATATCTATATTTTGGTATGCTTGCTGATAAGCGGCGTTGCCGTTGCGCAGAGTCTGCTCACACCGGAACAGTTGGCAAAGCGTGAGAAACGCAAGAACCTCACCGTCAAAGAATGGAACACCGACGCCAAAGGCAAGACCCGCTGGCTTGACCACGTGAAGGTCTATGACAGTCAGGGACGGTGTGTCGAGGAGATCGAGTATGCCACCTACGGCCAGCGCTCGCGGGTCACATCCAAGTACGACGACAAAACCGGCAAGGTGGTTGAGGAAGTGGAGTACAACGACCGCAACCGTCCCGTGCGTATCCGTAAGTACGAGTGGAACGCCAACGGCACCAAAGCCAAGCAGTACAACTACCTCCCCAACGGCAAGTTGTACTCGGTCAAGGTGTTCGAGTATGTCTTCTCCGACAAGTAATCCGGGACTATGCAGATGCAGGGCATTGCAGGCTTGATAGCACCGTTTGCGCCTATCTCGCTGGACGGGATGGAAGGGGTCAAACTGATGAACCGCATAGACACCAAGTATGCGGTGCCCTTGTCGGTGTTGCCTGCTATCCTGAAGGCTGCCCGGGAGGATTATTACGCCCAGGAGATAGACGGCAAGCGCATCGCTGCCTACGACACCGTCTATTATGACACTGATGGACTGGATATGTACCTCAGGCACCACGACCGGCAACTGGTAAGGCAGAAGATAAGGGTGAGACAATACGTTGACAGCGACCTGACCTTTCTGGAGATTAAGCGCAAGAACAACAAAGGGCGCACCAAGAAGAAACGCATTACCGTGCCGGGGTTCGAACTCTCGGCTACAACCAAAGGAGTGGGGAAGAAAGAATGGCTGGTGGAGGATTTTGTGGCAGCCAAGAGCCGCTACCGCTGGCAGGAACTGTCACCCCGGCTGAGAACCACCTTCCATCGAATAACACTGGTCAACAAAGCCAAGACGGAACGGCTGACCATTGACCTCGGCCTCGAATGGGAGAATATCCGGAGCCACGAGGTGATGACTTACCCCGAACTGGTGATCATCGAACTCAAAAGAGACGGAAATATCCCCAGCCGGATGACGGATATAATGCTCTCACTGCGGATTAAACCCCTCAAAATCAGCAAGTATTGCATCGGTACCGCTTTGACCACGCCGGGGCTGAAACACAACCGCTTCAAGGCGAAGATCAGGAAGATAGAGAAGATGTTAAATTGTTAAACCGTTAAATTGTTATTATGTTACAGACCGATTTAGCCAATCCAACATTGGAGTTTCTGGAAAATGACCCGGAGATAGCTGCCCGTTTCGGCGCAGAGGACAGTATTGCGTATCTCATGCACTCGATTGCCTCCGGTCTGGGGGTAAGCGAGAATATGGTAACCATGCCGCTAATGTTCCTCTTCAACCTCCTCGTGACTTGGATCATCGTCTATTGTATCTATTACCGTTTCAGCAGAAGACGCGACTATTACGTGACCTATATGCTCTTCTCCAGCGGCATGTTTGTACTCCTGTGGCTAATGCAGATATTGGACATTCAAACCGGCTTCGTCTTGGGTCTGTTCGCCATCTTTGGTATGATCAGATACCGTACCGAGACAGTGCCTATCCGGGAAATGAATTATATGTTCCTGATCATCGCCGTCTCCGTGATCAACTCGCTCTCGCTCAAAGCGGAAGGACTGGCGTGGTATCTGTTGCTTTTCGCCAATATAGTGGTAATCCTTCTGGCATGGGGATTTGAGGCTTGGCAGGGACGCAAACGTATCTCCACCAAGATCATCCTCTACGAGAAGATCGAAAATATCACCCCGCAGCGCCGGACCGAACTCATCGCCGACATTGAGGAGCGGACGGGACTCAAAGTACTCGACCTTGAGATTGGACACATAGATTTCCTCCGCGACGTGGCGTATATCAAAGTGACCTATCCTCTGGAGCCGGGCAAGATAACCAATTCCATTGACCAGATAACCAAGTTCAAATAACGATGCTCTCCCTGTTTGACAACCGGAAGGCTGCCGTCCTTTCCGCTCTCCTGGTATGGCTGTCGGTATTGCCAGTATCGGCAGAAAGCTACGATGCTACCGGCAGTACCACAGAACAAGAGGTACAACTGCGCTTGGGCGCTTCCTTCACCAAGAAATGGCACAACGGACTCCGGCTGAGTATATCGGAGGACCTGCGGTTCGGCATGTACGACCACCTGTCGGGCACCGATGCCAAGGCTACCGCTGTGGATACCACCTATTCGCCGATGTTCGACAAGTCCTATACCTCCATCTCGTTAGGGTATGCCCCTATCCCGTATTTCAAGGTGGACGCCGGCTATATACTCCGTATCTTGGGACGCAAGAACCTGGAGAACACAGCCAAGTTTCTGCGCCACAGGGTGTTCATGAGTGTCACCGGCGCATATAAGAACGAGTACCTGAAACTCTATGTCCGCGAACGCGCCCTTCTGGAGATGCGTACCGATAGTGTTAACCCTCTGGAGAAGAACCGGTTCAACTGGCTGCTGAGGAGTAGAGTAGGGGCGGATTTTACGGTACAGGGCAAGCCGGTGAAACCCTATCTGTGGGTGGAACTGGAGAACACACTCAATGCGCCGGAATACCAACAGCGGGACGGCAAGCAGTTTATCTCCCACGTACGCACCCAAGCCGGTGTCCACTGGAGGATTACAAGGCTCAGTGCATTGGATTTTTATTATCGCTTCACCTACGGTTATGACCGGGATGTCAATGTTACCAAGAAAAAGAGTCTCGTCGAATTAACCGAAGAGACCCTTTTCCAACACGCCGTTGGCGTGACCTATAATTTAGACTGGTAATCTTAGCCTAACATCGTCAGCAATACACCGGCAGCGACGGCAGAACCGATCACTCCGGCTACGTTCGGACCCATGGCGTGCATGAGCAGGAAGTTGGAGGGGTTCTCCTCCTGGCCCACTGTCTGCGATACACGGGCAGCCATCGGCACAGCGGACACGCCTGCAGAACCGATAAGCGGGTTGATCTTATCCTTGAGGAAGAGGTTCATGAACTTAGCCAAGAGCACACCTCCTGCTGAGCCGAGACCGAAAGCAACGATACCCATCGCAAGAATCATCAGGGTCTTAGCAGTCAGGAAGCTGTTCGCCGTAGCGGTAGCTCCTACTGAGAGACCGAGGAAGATTACAACGATATTCATGAGTTCGTTCTGCGCCGTCTTGGACAGACGATCCACTACTCCGCACTCTTTCATCAGGTTACCGAGCATTAGACATCCGATGAGCGGCGCAGCGTCCGGCAGGATGAGGGCTACGATAGCGGTAATGATGATGGGGAAGACGATCTTCTCGGTCTTGCTAACAGGACGAAGCTGCCCCATTTTGATAGCACGCTCCTTTTTCGTAGTGAGTGCACGCATGATAGGCGGCTGAATAACCGGCACAAGAGCCATGTAGCTATACGCCGCAATAGCGATCGGACCCAAGAGATGCGGTGCCAGTTTGGAGGTGAGGAAGATGGACGTAGGTCCGTCCGCACCACCGATAATACCGATCGAACCTGCCTCTGCCGGGGTGAAGCCCATTGCATACGCGCAGAGGAAGGTAACGAAGATACCGATCTGGGCGGCGGCGCCGAGGATGAGCGATTTCGGGTTGGCAATCAGCGGACCGAAATCCGTCATGGCGCCTACTCCGATGAAGATCAAACAGGGATAGACACCCGCCTTCACACCGATATAAAGCACGTCGAGCAGACCTGCCCCTTTGAGGATAGCTCCGTAGGAGTGGTAAGCCGGGCTGGAGGGATCGAGAAAGGCTGTCCATAACTCGTCATGGAACATACCTGCTCCCGGGAGGTTGGTAAGCAACATTCCGAAGGCGATCGGCAAGAGCAAAAGCGGCTCGTATTTCTTATGAATGGCAAGGTAGAGCAGAAAGAACGAGACAAGGAGCATAATGCCTTGTTGCCAGGTCATCTGCATGAAGCCCATACCAAGAAAAAAATCCTGAATATTCATGATTTTTTATTTACGATTTGACGATGTACGATTTATCCCAATACGATGAGGAGGTCGTCCTGCATTACGTTCTGGCCGGGGGTGACAGCGATCTGTTTTACCGTACCGTCCTGCTCTGCCATGATAGCGTTCTCCATCTTCATGGACTCAAGGGTCAGAAGGGTGTCGCCGCGTTTAACAGCCTGGCCTTCGGAAACGAGCACTTTGATGACCGATCCGGGCAGCGGGCTCTTGACTTGCACACCGGCTGCGGGAGCAGCGGCGGGTTTCGGTGCCTCTGCCTTGGGAGCCGGAGCTGCTGCAGGCTTGGGAGCAGGAGCGGGTTTGGCTACGGGCTTCGGTGCCGGAGCAGCGGGTTTCTCTGTTTCAACCTGGTAGGTCTTGCCGTTTACGGTTACGTTGGTCAGACCAGCCTCTATTTCTTCTACAGCGCATTTGTACTCAGCGCCATTGATTTTGAATGTGAATTCTTTCATTGTTGTGTTAATATTTTAATAGTTGTTATCAAAAACCTACGTTGTTCATTCCCACCGATTTGGTGTTCCAAGCGGTCTCACGCTGTTTGAGTGAGATCATGGCGGTGGGGATGTCGTGGTTCGAATGACGGGAGAGGTAAAGCGCGTAGGCTACGGCGGCGAGGTCGTTGTTGTCGGCCTGGGCAAGTGCCATAGCGATAGCCGCTTTGGTACCCTCATCCGTGGGCTCAGAGGAGACTACTGTCCTTTTTTTTTCCTCCTTGGCAGTCTCCGTCTTGGGTTGTTCCGCCTTCGGTGCCTGAGGAGCTTTGGGCGCCGTGATCATTTGCATTACTTTGCCCAAGCCCATCATGATGAACACAAGGGAGAACAGTAGTACCAATACAATACCGAAACCGATGCCGGTGACGGCCCATGTATCGCCCCAAGACCAAATTTCAGGAGTAACTGTTAAAAGGAGCATATTACAAAGGTATATTTGAATGTTTCTTGAGCGGGTTGGTCAGACGCTTGGTCTGTAGCATCTCGAACGCACGGATAATACGGCTACGGGTGTAGCGCGGCTCGATGACGTCGTCGATGTAACCGCGGTTAGCAGCCTGGTACGGCGAAGCGAAGAGGTCTTTGTATTCCGCCTCTTTCTCTGCGATGAAGGCTTTCTTCTCGGCGGGATCCTCGATGGCTTTGATAGCTTTCGCCTGGAGGACACCGACTGCACCGCTGGCACCCATCACGGCGATCTCTGCGTTCGGCCATGCATAGCACATGTCGCCGCGAAGCTGCTTACAGCTCATCACAATATGCGAGCCGCCGTAGGACTTACGAACGGTGATAGTAACCTTAGGTACGGTGGCTTCGCCGTAAGCAAACATTAGTTTTGCTCCGTGGTCGATAATACCAGCGTACTCCTGTCCGGTACCGCAAAGGAATCCCGGTACGTCCACGAGGGTGAGGATTTGGATGTTAAAGGCGTCGCAGAAACGTACGAAACGAGCTGCCTTACGGCTTGCGTCGCAGTCGAGCACACCGGCAAGCCATGAAGGCTGGTTAGCGATAATACCCGTGGAGCGCCCGTTGAAACGCGCGAAACCGCAGATGACGTTCTTGGCGAAATCTTTGTGAACCTCCATGAAATCACCATCATCCACGATGGTGTTGATAATTTCGTGCATGTCGTACGGTTTGTTCGGATCCGCCGGAACGATGTCGTTCAGGTTGTCGTCCACGCGCGTAATATCGTCGGTGCACTCTACGAGCGGTGCTTCCTCCATGTTGTTCTGCGGGATGAAGGAAACAAGACGGCGTACTTCAGCCAGCGCCTCTTCCTCGGTAGCCGCCACGAAATGGGTCACACCGGATTTGGTAGCGTGGATCTTAGCACCGCCGAGTTGCTCAACGGTCACATCCTCGCCCGTAACGGATTTGACTACCTTCGGACCGGTGATGAACATATAGGAGTTCTGCTCGGTCATCATGATGAAGTCGGTCAAAGCCGGGCTGTACACTGCTCCACCGGCGCAGGGGCCGAAGATGACAGAGATCTGCGGAACGACGCCGGAAGCGAGGATGTTACGCTCGAAGATCTCGGCATAGCCGGCAAGCGCACATGCGCCTTCCTGAATACGTGCTCCGCCTGAGTCGTTCAGACCGATGATCGGCGCACCGAGTTTCATAGCCTGGTCCATCACATTGCATATCTTCAGTGCCATGGTCTCGCTCAGCGAACCGCCGATGACCGTTGCGTCCTGCGCAAAGACAAAGACCAGACGGCCGTCAATCGTACCCGAACCGACTGCTACGCCGTCACCCAGGAACACTTTCTTCTCCATGCCGAAGTCATGGCAACGATGCGTGAGGAACATGTTCACTTCCTCAAACGAACCCTCGTCAAGCAACATGTTAATGCGCTCACGAGCGGTGTAACTACCCTTGGCATGGTGTTTCTCTACGGCTGCTTCACCGCCTCCGGCCATTGCCTTTGCACGGTTT
>ODAJ014778553.1_pt1 | contig 24319 bp, 23 predicted proteins | sample 1539241 | NCBI WGS metagenome assembly ODAJ01 (sample SAMN02144231, study PRJEB22623) | gut metagenome | biome: sheep rumen | host: Ovis aries | place: New Zealand
GCCCCCCCCCCCCAGTGCAGCTCCTGCAACGACATCATACCAGTGATGCCTGTCGCTCACTACACGTTCCACGCCGATAGCCGTTGCTACGGCATAGCCTGCTATGGGGATCCAGATGTTCTCTTTGCGAAACTCCTTGTCGAGCGATCTCGCTGCAGCAAAAGCCATTGACGCATGTCCAGACGGGAACGACTTGTTGTCTGAATGGTCCGGCCTTTCTTCATTGACGATGGCTTTCAGTGCCGTTTTCCCGACGTATGCCATCCCTACCGATGCCAAGGTATTAGTGATAAACCGAGGCCAGTTATGTTTTGCCGCAGGATGTTGTACGTAAGCATTCCGCTTGCTCTCTATATCTTGATAGAACCGATTCCTTCCCAAGTCATAGCGCACGCCAAAGTCTATATCAAAGAATCCGTTCGTACCAGTAGCCACATTCATACCTGTTGTGCTCACGCCCATACCCTCGCTTGTCGTCACCTGATAGCCGATCGAGCCGAACAGGCTCACTCTGTCGCTCACTCGATAGGTCTCTTCGATGCCCAAGCCACCAACAGGCGAGCCCGAACTTTCCACGAACTGCGTTATCACACCGGCCCTCACATACCCCGTCGTATGCCACTTCCTTTCCGGATTATAGCCCGCAACCACGTTCGTCAGGTTCAGCATCGCATCCAGGGATGCTACTGCCAGACCGCCTTTCTGATAGTTCTGCTGAGGGTCGTCCACTGGCGGCACCCACTCCACGCTGTTGTTCGGTATCAGTCCGTTATCCCACTGTACGCGCCCTCTCAGTCCGAACTCCGGCGTAAACCATTTACCTACAGCAGCATTCAGTCCGAACGTCATTCCCTTGGGTATCACCTTTGAGAAGTTCGCCCCGTACGGATTCATCAGACTCATATCGAGGCCAGCCTGCACAAACCAGTTATCCCAAATCCCATTTGTCAGCACCCCCTTTTCACTATTCACTATTCCTTGTTCACTATTCACTCTTCCCAGTTCCACTTGCGCTCCAATGCCAATAGACAGATATCCGTTCGAATTGCTTCCAGTACCAGTACCCCCACTCTCGTTATTTCCAACGAATCCGCTACCCGTCATGATATAGGCAATATCCCCGTACAGGCTCCATCTGCTACTCAGCCGGTACGTGTTCATCACACCTATACCAACCAACAGAGAGCCTTTTGAAACACCGAAGTTATAGTTCACACCGATACGCGGATACACACTCAGGTTCCACGTCCTGTCCGCTCTATATATGCCAAACAGATTGTGCATATCCACCAGCATATCGCCATATAGAGCGATATACCCGCCTTTTCTCCGATTCTCTCCCGGCTGGTCAAAAGGAGCCAGCCAGTTAGCATGGTCATTCTTCAGCAGCGGCAGTTTGTTCTCCCAGTTAAACTTGCCTCTCACCCCCACCTGATGCGAGAACCACTTTCCCACAGCCAAGTCCAGTCCAAATGATTTACCGTTAGGAAACACTTTCGACATATCGTAACCATACGGATTCTGCAATGTCATGTCCAGTCCCATCTGCACAAACCAGCTCCTCCAGAACCCGTCAGCCACCACGACATTCTCAGATGCCTTGCCGGAGGATACCCCATCCGCTGCAGAACTAAACACCTGTGCCCTCACTCCCGACGCTCCGAATGCAAAAGCTAACACAAGCACCAGTAATCTCCACATTTACCTCTTTCAAACTACATTATCCTTCATGCATCATCCATCACAGTTCTTTCCCCGACCGAAGAGCCGAGGCCCATTCGTCATATGCCTTCATATCAGCACCTTCCTCTACGGTAAGACACCTATAATTGCCCACATCTTTTCGTATCGACAGTTTTGGGGCAACTTCCCCATAATGCATCGTATTAATCACCACTACAGGCATCTGCATGGATTCAGAGTACGAGGGAGTCACGTCGGCGCACTTACTCAGCAAATATGCAGACACCCCATAGGCAGCATACAGTCCTACCAGCCCGTTGAAATAGAGGTGAATGGTCTTCCCGTCATTAAAAATCTCGTTTCGTGCTATTATCTCGTTCATAGTCTCTTATCTTGTGCTTTATTTCTCAATCCTTCACTATTCACTCTTCACTTTCCTTAATACGCATTCTTATCGTGAATAAATATCGTTTTTGCCGTCAGCCAGATGATGCGGATGTCCAGCCAAACGCTCCAGTGCTCGATATACCAGATGTCACGCTTCACCCTGCCCTCCATCTGCCACAGTTCCTTTGTCTCGCCACGGTATCCCGTCACCTGAGCCCAGCCCGTCAGTCCCGGCTTCACGAAGTGGCGCACCATGTATTTGTCTATCAGTTGCGAGTACTGTTCCGTATGCAGCAGCATGTGTGGCCGCGGCCCCACGAAACTCATGTCACCCTTCAGCACGTTCAGGAACTGCGGCAACTCGTCGATATTCGACTTCCGCATGAAATTGCCGAAAGGATATTTCCTCGGATCGTCCTTCGTCGCCTGCAACCTGTCCGCATCCTTGTTCACGTGCATGGAGCGGAACTTCAGCATTTCGAAGTCCTGGCCGTCCAGTCCTGTTCGCTTCTGCTTGAAGAAGATGGGCCCGGGACTCTGTATCTTGATGATAGCCCATATAAATGGGAACATGATAGCCGTGGGGATCAGGAAAACCAGCGAGGCTACGATGTCGAACGCCCGCTTGATAGCCTTGTTCACAGGATTCGCCAGCGGTATCTCATACGTTGTGTACACCTCCATGTCGTCCAACATCTCGCGCTTCAGATTCATACCCAGCGACTCCACCGATACCGGCACATAGTAGAACCTGATGACCTGATGGTCACAGAACTGCGAGATACGCTTGATGATCTCCCGGTCCCGTCTCGACAGACTTACATACAACTCATCCCCCAAGTGCAACTCATCAGGCTCCATCACTATCTTTCGCATGAACTCCTGCAGCGTCCCCAGACGTTTGAGTGTTGAAGGCTGAGGACTGAGGGCTGAAGGCTGAGTATTCTCATCATCCTTCTTACTCCTTCCATCAGCCATCTGCGAGTGCGTCCACTCTCCCATCTCATTATCCGCATAGTAGCCCTTCACTCGGTAGCCCATGGTCGTGTCATTCATCAACTTATTATAAATGGTCATCAGTTCAGGGTCATTGCCAATAAAAGTCACCGTCCGCGAGTTTCGTCCTAACTGACGGAACCGTTTTATACCCCATCGTTCCAGCATGCGCGACACAATCAGCAACCCGAAGAACGGTGGAGTCAGCATCAGCATCACCCTACCGACAGGCACAGCCATGCTCATCATCTTCAGTAGCACGTAGGCCACCACCATCTGCACCAGCACCAGTCCCACGACACGCTGTAGGATGTCACCTGCCGAGATCAAACGCTGATGCACGATGGTGGAGAATCGCATCTCACTGATGAGCAGTGCCAAGTTATTCCCAAACAGGAACACCCATTTCATCTCCCACGACCACCCCTTCACGATATAGTGATAGTCAGAGAAGAGCCACACGAGGAAGTTCAGCACCACAAAGTCTGCTCCTACGATGAACCATTTTATCAGTTCATTCGTTTGGTTGTTTAAAGTCATCTTATATCGTTTTTTTTAATCAATAGTTCGGTAAAAAGAGCGGGCCTCACATTCATTATGAGAGTATTTCCTGTGAGGCCCGCAACATAACGATTTTTTATATTGATATCTCACGACATCCAAGCCAGTTAATTTATCTCCATCCCCAGCACCTCACTTTGAGGTATCATCGATGGCTTGTGTGCTACGACAAAGAGTTTTATTTTTCTGGCCATCCTAATAATGTACTAAGCGTCAGCAAGAAAATGCTGCTTTCAGGATAACTTCCACCTAAATTACTGCAAAGACTTTTTGTACCACTCAAACAACTTCTGCACACCATCCTCTATCTCGACCTTATGAGTCCAACCAAGGGAATGGAGCTTCGATACATCAATGAGTTTTCGCATAGTACCATCAGGCTTGGAGGCATCAAACTCTACCGCTCCTTCGAAACCAACAGCCTTTACAACCAGTTGTGAAAGTTCACGGATGGTCAGTTCCTTACCTGTGCCCACATTGATATGGCAGTTACGGATTTCACCTAATGAGGGAATGGCCCCGCCGCGACCAGCTGAGTGGTTGCGGTCTACTGCACCATCGGTGGAAGCACCATAGTGGACAGACGAGTACTTCTCGATGCCGATGACATCCTTGAAATCTACATTCAAGAGGATGTGTACAGAAGCATCGGCCATATCCTCACTCCAGAGGAATTCACGTAGCGGCATGCCGGTACCCCATAGCACCACCCTATTACTATATATACCATACTTTGCCAATACCGATAGAATATCTTCGTGTGACGCAGAACCATAAACACCTTCTACCGGTCGTTTGTCTAGGTCAATAGCAATCTTTTCCCACTCTCCGTCATATATCAGCTTGGCAAGATACACCTTTCTCATCATAGCCGGCATTACATGACTATTCTCCAAATGGAAGTTATCATTCGGCCCATAAAGGTTTGTGGGCATGACTGCGATATAGTTCGTACCATATTGCAAGTTATAACTCTCACACATCTTCAGCCCTGCTATTTTAGCGATGGCATATTCCTCGTTGGTATACTCCAATGGCGAAGTCAGCAGACAATCCTCTTTCATCGGTTGCGGTGCATTCTTCGGGTAGATACATGTACTGCCGAGAAACAGTAATTTCTTCACCCCATGGGCATACGCCTCAGAAATGACGTTACACTGAATCTTCATATTCATCATGATAAAGTCTGCCCTGTACAGTGAGTTCGCCATAATGCCGCCTACAAAGGCAGCTGCCAAAACAACAGCATCGGGCCGCTCCTCATCGAAGAACTTTCTCACTGCGAGTTGGTCTGTCAAGTCTAACTCCTTATGACTCTTGCCAACCAAGTTGGTATAGCCTCTTGACAAGAGGTTATTCCAAATAGCTGAGCCCACCAGTCCGTGATGCCCCGCTACATATATCTTACTTTCTTTACTTAACATTTTCTTTCTACATCGAAATACTCGAAAAGCACAAATACCGAACTATGCGTTCGAGTCTTATCTTTTAAACGTTGAAATTCACAAGCAGTCCTAACTGATAGCCAGCAATGGCTATACTACTTAACAATACCCTTTTCGAGGTATTCGGCGAGATTTGTGCGAACCTTCATGGCTGCATCCTCGGATGCGACCTTAGCCATATCACTCTCTACCATCAGTTTCACCAGTTCCTCAAAACTTGTCTTGTTTGGGTTCCACCCCAGCTTAGCCTTGGCCTTCGTGGGATCACCCCAGAGATTTACAACATCCGTGGGCCGATAGAAATCTTCACTGACTGCCACGATGACCTTGCCAATCAGATTCTCTGGTCCCTTTACCACAATACCCTTCTCGTGAATTCCTTCACCCTCAAATTTCAGTTCAATACCAGCATGCTTGAAAGCAAGTTCAGTAAACTCACGTACACTATGCTGAACACCTGTGGCTATCACAAAATCCTCTGGTTTTTCCTGCTGAAGGATGAGCCACATACATTCCACATAGTCCTTGGCGTATCCCCAGTCACGCAGGGAATCCATATTGCCTAAATACAAGCAATCTTGCTTCCCCTGTGCAATACGAGCAGCTGCAAGGGTAATCTTTCTGGTGACGAAAGTCTCGCCACGTCGTTCTGACTCGTGATTGAACAGAATGCCAGAGCAACAGTACATATTATAAGCCTCACGATACTCCTTCACAATCCAGAAGCCATATTGCTTAGCCACAGCATACGGGCTATACGGATGGAACGGCGTATTCTCATTCTGAGGCACCTCTTCCACCTTGCCATACAATTCTGATGTCGATGCCTGATAGATTCGACATGTCTCCGTCATCCCAAGCTGTCGAACAGCCTCTAATACACGAAGTACACCTGTCGCATCCACATCAGCTGTAAACTCTGGCGAGTCGAACGACACCTGTACGTGGCTCTGTGCTGCCAGATTATAGATCTCCGTCGGATGCACTTTCCCAATAATCTGCAGCAAACTCATAGAGTCACCCATGTGACCATAGTGAAGATGGAAACGAGGTTTCCCCTCCAGATGGGCTATACGTTCACGATAGTCTGTTGACGAACGGCGTATCATGCCATGCACCTCATATCCTTTTTCTAATAAGAACTCGGCCAGATACGAACCGTCCTGACCCGTAACGCCCGTAATAAGCGCGATATTCTGTTTTTCTTTCATAATAAATATTATTTCATTATTTAATGTGTTACTCTCCATAAAAAGTGCCACATCCGGAAAATGGGCTCACAAAGAACTTCTGCCGGGTATTCACGTACAAAATGTAAGTTTCGCTTAGTTTTCAGCAAGTATTTCTTTCCCGTATGCCATCGTCCCTCAGCTTTCTTCCATCTCACATCAGCCTTTCCAAAATTTCCTCCTCTCAAAATCTCATTCAGCAGGGTCTTTCCCCTCTTCTCATCCACGGGCACAAACAAATACTTTTTCTCTAGTCCTAAGACCTCATTCATGACATACATCACTGCCCCTGCAAACTTATACAGATTCAAATACTTCAACGTTGAACATACATTGTTTGACTCTTCAATTGTTACATTTTTTACAGAACATAAAAGATAGTAATAATCAATGAACTGCCTTAGCCCTATTCCTTCCTCAAAGAAATGGTGCATCATGTGTGCTAACTGAAACACGATATTATATTCATAGGTAGGAACTGGAATATTACCCAATTCATTAGGTAATACAGATATTTTAGGAGATGCTTTAGTTAATAACCAATTATTTAATCTCCTCCGATAAATCGGGTTGTTTAGAGAACAAGCAAAGAAATGTACTTCAACTGGTATAGCTCCATCCTCATATTCTATATGGTGATAATGATGCCCGGTCAGCCTACCTTTTTTTCTTACATACTGCGTGATATCTTGCCTTGACTTGTTAGTAATAAGAATGTCAATATCGCCAGGAGTACGACACAATGTACTTGGATACATCATGGCATTACCTTGTCCTTTCAGCAAGAGACTTTTATATCCGTCCTTTTCGTATTCGCTGATTACTTCCACACATTTTTTATTCAGTTTACGATTCTGCAACTCTATTTGTTGAGCATAACCTATCCATTCCATCAAAGAATCAAATGGTATACTCAAAGCCTTGCCTCCTTTTTGAATTCCTCCATATATCACACCAACTATAGCCTGCTGTTCAGCCCAGATCAGGAATTGTCTCCAATCAATTTGTGAGATACTTTCAGGCAAAGGAGCATCCTTCGAAAGACAATATTGCAAAAAATCGATATACGCTTTCATCTAAACTAAATAAGTACGTAGCTATAGCTATAAACAGAAAGTTGGAAAGTAATTGGTACTCTTTGTCTAATACAGATCAATGGAACAATTAACTCTTCATGAATTTTGCCTCTATAAACTGAGGCACTTTCCACCCCATTTTCATTAACTTAGTTAGAATCGCAGGCCTAAAGCCATGAGCAATATAGAGCCTGATATCCTCGTCCCACATCTGCTTGCGCTTCTTACTATCCGTTGATAATCCGCCCATCCGCATTCTGACAATTTTTCGCTTCAAATACTTTACATTTAAATCTGCCTTATACAAATATCGCACAAGCAAGTCCGAATCAGCGGCAATACGATATGACTCATCATATAGTCCTTCTCTCAGCATTACATTGCGCCTGATATAGCAAGTAGGATGTAAAGGCAACCATCCACATCTGACTTTCCAACGATAATAAGTTCCCCCTATCCAATTCCGTACAGGTTTGTTTATGTATGTAGCATTCACGAACACGCCATCCCCATAAACAAAGTCAGCCCCTGTCGTTTCAAACATTCTAACTATATCGGAAATAACTTTATTGTCATACAACATATCATCTGAATGCACTAATCCTATCACATCACCTGTCGCTATTCTAATTCCTTTGTTAATTGCTTCATACATACCGTGGTCTGGTTCAGAAACAAACCTAACCTTATCTTCTGCTTCTGAAATGGCCATTCGTATCTTATCAATAGTTCCGTCACTGCTTGCACCGTCCACCAATATATACTCAATATTAGGATAGTCCTGTGCTAGTACGCTTTGTATAGCGTCACAGACTGTTGACGCCCTATTGTAACAAGTTGTAATTATTGAGACTTTTATTTCCATCAGTTACTTCTTTTCAACAGAATTAATCCAATCCAACGTCTGTTTTGTCCCTTCTATCCTAGAGACGGGCAAATGGGAGGCGATGGCTTTGATTGGCTCAAGGTTATGCACATTGTTTGTAGTCATATTGTGAAGCCGGAAACTGGTCATGGGGAAGTTAATGCCAAATCTCCTCAGCATGTCACCAAATCGTCCTGCACACACGAAGCACCAATACGGAATCCTCGGAATCCATATTCCTGCCTCATGAGCTATTTCATTCGCCCACTCCGTAATGTCGTACGGATTATAATCACCAAGATAGAACACCTTCTTGTTCACCTTCTCAACATCAGCCTCCAGAATCGACATAATCTGATAGATTGTATTATCCACATATCCATATGTTTTCTTGCAGGCTCTTTTACCCATGTGAAAATACATGTGATTCAAGACGATATGAAAGAACCTGTTATAAGGCTCGCCGAACCAAGGCCCCCAAATGGACGTAGGCCTGATGATAGACCATGTGTAAGATGGATTTCGCTCCTTAATCCTTCGCTCCGTCTCTACCTTGCTCTCGCCATACAGTGTATGAGGCGCATAATCCTCAAAGTCCCTGGGCATATACCCTGGCTCACAGACATACATTGATGATGCGAACACCACACGTTTCAGACATGACACACATCCTAATGCATCCAAAAGATTAGATACTCCCTGCATATTTGCATCATAGTCCTGCAAGTTCTTTCCGTTGAGGTCAGTCCTTGCAGCCAAGTGTATCACATATTCCGGCTGGAATTCAGCCACCGCATTCATAAGAGCATCTTTATCCCTAATGTCAACCTGCCTCCATATCCATGAATGTGATTCAATTTTTGGCTTTGCAATGTCAATGCTAAGGATTTTGGCATCCGTTCCTTTTAGCGATTCTATCAGATTTGTACCAATGAAACCGCTACCTCCTGTAATTAGAATCTTGTTCATAATCTGTTAGAAATATTTTTTTAAGACAGGATTGATTAACAAATTGGTGATCCAGTGTAATACACCAGCACTTATGAATATGGTAAGTACAACTACAATAAGTCGAATTGCAGGATTTCCTATAACAGAGAACTCTTTGATGATTAATACTTGTACGATAAACAATTCCAAGGTTCTGTCTGCAATCCATACAACGACTTTCGAAAACCATCCAGCCGAAAGATTCATTGCCATAGAAGTAAAAAAGAAGGCAAACACAGAGAACAGAAGCAAAATAGGAAAGAACAACTGACAATTCATGTCCAGAAGATTTTTCTCACAAACATATTTTAAGCCATAAGTTATCATAAAAGATATTAGGCAGGCACTAAGCAACAGATATTTATTGAGATGACTCAGATTAATCGGAATTTTATCCATATTTATGCGACACCATGCTCCAACAAGCATAATCGAAAAATAATATATCCAATGTATCTTATAGGGGTGTTGAGCATAGTCCATCATCCATTCTGAGTGATCAGATATAGTATAGACCCATAACAATGGAAAAACTAATGTCGCGGCTATCGTGATGTAGCGGTCAGACGCATATTTACCTACAAAATAGAAAATTGCATAGAATACCATTATAGCCTGTAAGAACCATAGATGGGGCCAAATAAACCATAACCAATTTTCGAACTTAAATGTCACCAAGTAATAGATCCACATTGCTGGATATATCCTAAGAATCCTTTTTCCATACCATCTCAAAAAGTTGTCTTTCTTACTCTTAGCCAAGGTGAAACCTGAAACAAAGAAGAAAATGGAGCACCCCATAGCACCACCGAAAGCCAACTGTGAGAATGTGCCAGAATAAACGGGCTTAAAATGAGAATTTGTAATTAACAGAATAGCGACAAATTTTAACATGTATACAAAATCAAATTTGTCCCCCCCAGATATTATCTTAGGGCTATTACTGACTATCAGTTGCTTTGAAGTATTCATATCAAATTCTTTTTGCCTACAAACCAGGGTATATATTTGTTTACGACAGGTATGACAATACAAAAAACAAGCATGACACAAACAAATGTAAGTAGGAACTCGACCATATCGTTCAGACCCATTCTTTTTGTTACTAAGTTCACAGCCTGAATGACAGGCATCTGCATACATAGTATTATCAATGTGTTCTGCCCATAGAATTTCAACAATCTTGAACTTTCAACAATTTTAGACAACGCAATGATTGACAAAGAACCAATTATTCCACAACCATAAAGGGGCAAGAGATCGTCAATTTCCCATTTGTTTTGTTTGAAACTCAAACCATGAGAAAACAGCATAGTAATAATAAGCCCAATAATTATCGTCCAAATGAGTATCTTTGTATTTGGCGGATTATCCACTTTACCTGACTTTTTCAATAAATACCCAAAACAGAAGAAGGGACAAGCTGTCAACGCATTATCTATGTTGGCCCACACAAAAACTTTGTTCACTCCTAAGAAAAAACCTATCAGGCCACAAAAAGCACTTAAAGAAGCAACTAAATAATATTTGCTTCCCCCTATCTTGAGTGAGACATAACAAATCCCATAGAATAAGAAGTTCAACCATAATAAGGCTAACAAAAACCAAACTGGGCTATTCGAATATGTTTTCTCAAATATACAGTTGAACAAAGATCCCCACCCCAATGACGAAGACTCTCGCAAGCCATCATATCCAATAGCATACAATATGTTTGGTAACAAGACTGAAAGAGTCAGATAGAAGAACAGAAAAGGAATAATAAGGGTATTCGCTTTCTTCTTTAAGAATTCCGTAAAACTCCCATAAGTTTTGAAGAACATCCCTGAAATCAGGAAGAACAATGGCATACGAAAAGATTCTAACCAGTGTTCGCCTGTTTCCAAATCCAAATAATACGTGTGCGTATGTTGCCATACAACAAGCACCATGCACAATCCTTTCGCCACATCTATGTAGTCAATTCTATTACTATTAGACATTTTTTGATATAAGTTTGACATTGTGTTGATTCCTTTTGTCCACAGGAGGCGGTGTCATATAATTAGGTCCATAAGTAAATTCCAAGAATTTTTCAGGTTCAGACATGCCAATCACTTCCAAATCTTCGAACTTCATCTTATATCCATTACCAAACCAATATTTAGGCTGAGTCTCTTTCATTTTATTCGGTCCTCCTAAAGTTGCTACATACTCACAAGAATCCATATCATATCTACGCGAAACCCAATCTAAAATACATCCTGCCCAGTGTTGATTAACAATTTTTTCTATATACGTAAACTTTGCGAAATTGATAAAGAATCTTTCGATGGCTGGACGTCCTTTTTCCAAATCCACTTCATTACTAAAATTGGAAAACTTATACAATAGACGAGCAGCTAAGTAAAAGAAACCAAACACTTTAAATTTTAAAGTTCCTGGTTTGGGTACACCATCTATAATAAGTATATCAACCCATACAGGCATTTTTGCTTTTTTCAAGCCTTTACCAACCTCCAATAAATATCTAGTGTCAACTACATGAGCAGCAGTCCATTGGTGCCCTTTTCTTTGAATTGTATCCAAGAACATATGTTGGGGGAATTCGTGCTCATATTTTTTTAATTTCTCGTAATCTTTTCTTGGCATTGCAATATCTACATCATCATCCCACGGAATGAAACCTTTGTGTCTTACTGCACCAAGAAGAGTCCCACCATAAATATAATATCTAAGGTTATGGATTTGACATATCTCCAAAATAACTTTAAGTATGTTATAACCAGCTTCCTGCAATTCATTAAGTTGTTTCATCATTATTAATTTTAGTGTAAACAGCCAATTTTGACGTATAGTTTTACTTCTGTTCCCAAATAGCCTTTTTAAAACTACTAATGGTACTTTTTAAATCCATCCCTTTCCTAAATATTCCAGATGTTCCACCTACAAAGATTGAAGCTCCAAGCTCTCTCATATATGCTGCCCGTTCACAACTTACACTGCCATCTACACATATTTCTATATTGCCATAACCATTATTGTCAAGATATTCACGAGTTTGTCCAACCTTCTCCATCATACCATGAATCATCATAGAACCTGCAAAACCTGGCACAATCAACATCAAAAGGATAACATCAACATAAGGTAAGTATTTTTTTACTTCCTCTATTGAGGTATCAGGATTTAATGCTAATCCAAATCGCGCTCCTTTTTGTTTTATAAAAGCAACATTCTCCATAATACTTTCCTTACACTCGCTATGTATGGTCACAATATCGCCATCTTGGATATTCATAGAGCGGATAATTACTCGCGGATGCTCCATCAATAAATGTATGTCAAACGGAATCATAGTGACCTTTCTGAGTGAATTTACGAAATCCGGTCCAAAAGTCAAGTTGGGCACGAACGTTGCATCCATCAAGTCCAAATGCAGATAATCCACCTGGTTCTCTTCCAAAATTTTCACCTCTCGCTCAATATTCATGAGGTCTGCGCACATCATAGACACAGACAACTTTCCTTTTTCCATATTTTTACATTATAGTTTGATAATACTTTATAAGTGACTCATACATATCCTTCAGGCTGTAAAAAGGGTGCCATCCCAAACTCTTCAGTTTTTCTGTGTCAAGATTCAACTTAGTCACTGGTGCATAACCCATGTCATTCCTAAGTTCCATCAGCAGCTTACACCTTGGGTTAAACTCATCTATTAAGAACAGGGCAAGGTCATGTATACTAATATATGTTTCAGAATTTGCCACATTATAGGCTTCTCCATCCACTCCCTTGAAAAGAAGATAGAGTATGGCAATAACTGCATCAATAGTATAGCAATAGGGTTTGGATGACTCGCCCATGGTATGCATCATGATGTCTTCACCTCGGATAACGCTCTTGGCAAACTGTGCGAAAACACGGTTGTCTTCTAATGAGACCCCTGCTCCGAAGGTCTGTGTGAGGCGTGCCATCTTCACGTGTACGCCATATTCTTTGGCATAACAATGGCACAGGCACTCCACGGCACGCTTACCCAATGAGTAACTACTGCGCACATCGGTAGGCGTGATATAGCCCATCACGTCCTCCCTAATCTCCCTGTCATCATGGATAGTGCCGTAACTTTCCAGTGACGAGAGATATACCATGCTTTTTACCTTCCGCTTCCTTGCGTACTCCAACAGATTATTCGTTCCAAGATAGGCCGTATTGATATTCTCTACAGGGCACTCCACATAGAATTTCGATGAGGTGGAGTTTGCACAGTGGATGATATAGTCAATCAGAATATCAGACAGTTGTAGCGCATCCTTCATATCCTGATACACCCAGTTGACTGGTGCATCGCCAAAGATGTCAGCCACTTTCTGCGGGTTCCGTGCCATACCGACAATTTGTATTCCTGTGTTCCACTTCTCGTTGAGTGTCAGCATACACTTCACAAACGTAGAACCAATCAATCCCGTGGCTCCTGTCACTAAAAAGGTCTTACCTCTCAGTTCATCCAAAAACGGGACATGTTCGGCAAAGAACTCCAAATCTTTCTTTACGACATCATTCTCTTTCATTTCTCCTCCTTGACAATTTGTTTGAAACGCTGTAAGTCTTCAGGTGTGGTCAATTTGAAATTAATTTCCTCACCTTTCGACAAATATACCTTTAGCCCACACCTGTAAGCAAACTCCGCACCACCAGTGACGGAACAAATCTCCTCGTAGGTCCGCTCATCATGTATTTTCAGATATTTGCCCAGTTTAAATGCCTCTGGTGTTTGACCTGCATGCAAAGTGCTACGTTTAGGAACATCCGTTATACAATTGTCAGCCACACTCATGTAAATCGTGTCCTTGACATCAATGGTGGCGATAGCCGCATCATACTCCGCACATCCTCTTAGACAATCATCTATCACCTCTTTGCTTACCATCGGACGTACTGCATCATGGATTATCACAATATCATCATCACTATAACCGTTTTCTTTAGCACACTTCAATGCATTATAGATAGTATGCTCCCGAGTCTCTCCTGGTGTAGAATACATCACAGGCTCATTAATCTCCATCTGTTTCACATAACCGTCCACAAAATCCATCCACAGGCTATCCAAGGCAATGATATAAGCATCAATGGAACCACTTTTTAGAAACTGTTCTAGACTATAGACGATAATTGGTTTATCATCTACCATAATGTACTGTTTGGGAATGTTTGCACCCATTCTCGTACCAACACCTCCAGAAAGAATTATTGCAATATTCATATAAATAAACTATTTTGTTGAAATTTCATACAATCCACCAGATTGTCCACAATATAAGAGCAACTTGCCTCTATAAAAGTCACAATCTTCTGGTTCATTATTCATTATACGCTCTAAATCTATGATTTTGTCAATCTTATGTGATTTAAGATTAATAATTATCAAAGCCCTTTGTGCATCCTTTAGTTGGGCTTGCGACTGACTTCGTCCCGTAGGTAGGTAAAGAAACCTTCCCCTAATAGTTGCACCTTGCAACAAATTAGGAAAATAAACATCAAATTTTTCTTTTATATCCCCTTCGACCAAAACGACTTCTCTTCCTTCTGATAGTCTGGGAAGACGAAATCTTACAATATGATGTTTCGTATTACCTAAAGAATCTTTTGTATTACTTGTTGATATTGAATATAAAGAATTATTTCTGGTATTTACCACCCAATTGTGAGCAATGCCATCTTCTCCTTCACATCCTGATCTTATCGTTTGAACCAACTTAGACCCTTCTTTTGTAATATTCTCAACAAAACAGACGAATTTTGGACTTCTACATTGAGAAATATATAATAAGGGGGAATCATTACCTTTTATTTTTTCTCTTCCAAAAGATGCACAATTAGCATGATTCATTAACCCATAACAACCTAATTTAAATTCACTAATAATTTGATGTGTTTTTAAATCCAAAATCTTACAAAGACCTTTATCATATAATAAAAAAACAAGATTTTTATAAATTGCCATACCTTGCTCATACATGCCTTGGTTAAAACTAGCAACTTTTATGTTTTGACTAAACAAACTAGAAAAAAGGAAAATGAACAAAAATAGAAGGAGATTTCTCATTGTACAATAACCTCTTTTAAAGCCTCCAAATAACCATGACCGTATTTCAAATCTGGCTCCATATAGTTGCCTTCTGCCCATTCATTCCAGGATTTTAGGAACAAAATTCGATGTTCAGTATCTCTATATTTAATTAATTCCACTGCTTCCTCTACATGCCTTTTAAAAAGTTCTGGAGTAGAACCTGTATATATCATTGCACGTCGTCCTCCTCTTGGAGATCTGTCCCAGTTAGGTAATATTGATGGATAAGATATCTCCATTTTGTCGTATTCTGTAAACCAATGATTTATTATATCTTCATAGTCGTATTTATCTAAAGGAGAAATATTTGGAAAAAATTTTCTAAACCCTCTTGACATTAACATTTTAAATCTTCCACCATTAACAATTTCTTGAGCATTCCAAAAATTCTCAAATGTAAGTGCATCATATTGACAATCAATAATTTTTTGGTAATTTTCTTTTCGCCCTGCTGCTCTTGCAACAAAGTGAATTCCCTTTAGCCCGTTCTTTTTTGCTAAATCCCTCCATATAGCCATAAATTGCTGTGGATTCGGAATTTCTAAAGGTTGATATATTACAAAAACAGGGGATCCATCAACAGTTATGTATCTTTTATCTTTGAATGCTGGCAGAACATTGTAAAAATGATTGGCGTAGTCCTCTTCCCCTGGGTATTCCTGCTTGATTAATTCAATATCTTTTTTCATTGCAGAAGCGCTATTCCAAGAACGTCGCGACCAACTATGGTTAGCCCAACCAAGGCAGAAAGGAAAGTCCGGCTTACCGCTTTCCAAAACCTCGTCAAAAATCTCTGACAAAAGAGTTCTACCATTTCCAAACCAATAATGCCAATAACAAAAACCTTCAACACCAGCCTCTCTAGCCATATCTGCCTGTTGCTCCCTAATAATAGGCAATCGCAAATCATAATATCCCAAGTCGGCAGGGACTCTTGGCTGATAATGCCCCTTGAACAGAGGCTTAGCTTTTCCTACATTTGTCCATTCTGTAAAACCCTTCCCCCACCACTCGTCATTCTCCTGTATGGGATGAAATTGTGGAAGATAAAACGCTATTACTCTTGCTTTGTTACTCATTTCAAATCAATAATTGTTATTATTTATCTAATCGTTTAATCACTTTAGCAGGCATTCCTGCCGCCAAACTATTTGAAGGGATATTATGAGTGACGATAGAGCCAGCTCCAATAATCACATTGTCACCAATAGTTACCCCGCCCAAAATAGAGACTTTATCACCAATCCAGACATTACGGCCTATATTTATAGGGCCTTTGGATGACAATAAACGCTGTGCAGGAGGAGTGTTGGCCTCTTCCCATGACAGACCTCCGTGTGCATTGTCGCCGATATAGACAAAACGACCTGTCAGTAGGCCATCATCTATAGTGATGCGGTTGATAGCTGTGATGTGGCAATATTCTCCAATATTACATTGATTGCCGATAACAATTTCAGGTTCATATCGACTTTCATTATACTGCTCCCAGCAACCAAGCACGCAATGAGCCCCCAAGAGCGTATCTGAGCCAATACGGATTTTATGCTGCCCGCAACCTTGTAGTTTCAGAGGTCGCTGGATTCGCGTATTGCTACCTACTTCACCAAGGAAATTGCTGATCCACAACGTGTATAGAAAATCTATTTTCGTATCTAACCATTTATTTAATCTGAAAGTATAAACATGGCTAAATAAGAATGCCAAGAATTCCAGAATCTTCTTAATCAAAAATTTCATCGATATCACTTATGTAGAATATTTTCAGTATTATCAGGTACATACAACCTGTCAAACAGAAGTGTCAGCCACCCTTCTACTGGCTTACAGACGACTTTCCTCACCTCATCAATAATGACAGAAACAATCAATACTACAGCAACAATCACAACAGATGACCACACGCTGAACGGCACATTGGGCGCAACATACTCGTTCAACACTTTCTGACCAAAGGGGGAACAATGGAGTAAATAAACTGCCAGCACATTCTTTGTCAGCAGATTGCCTCCCCCAAGTTGTTTTACACCCTCTAAGATGATGAACATTGAGACTATTGCTGACAACGTGAAAATATTGTAATAGGTAATGACATATTTCATAATCAAATGATTCTTTCCTGTATAATGAACAAATACTGGAATGAATATCAAAGCAATAATTGATAATGTCAATATTGAGAACTTGTATCTTTGAAATAACTTATTGGGATATAAAGCACAATACCGGCCGGCTACATAAATAGAGAAAAACAGTAAAAGGGACATCGCACTATTGCGACCTTTACTCCAAAGAATTCCGTAAATGACAACAATGAGGGCAACCACAATAAATTTGAGTTGTCTTTTCGATATTCTCTTAAGACCGTCATTTAGAAGAGGAGAGAACAACATTAATATAATGTAATCTTCGATAAACCAATAACCGCCAGCCAGCGGAAGAAAAGAAAACACAACGCCCTTTGATATTGGTTTGTCAAATAATAGCAGTAATAGCAAGGTGCTAAGTATAGCATAAAATGAGGTCTGTACCCACAGAGTTGCCAAACGTTTGCCAGACAGTTTAACACCATAGTAGCCAGTAATGAAAATAAAGCCAGGTACACCAAGTTTACCCAACATCATAAGAACAATCTGGCTATACGAATCTGTGGATGTGGATGCGATAATGTCTGACTCACCATATCCAAACTGCATTAAATGTAGCAGGACGATGAGTGCCATAAACAATACTCTCAAATATTCAATTGACAGGTTTCTCATATCAAGTGGAGAAAAAGTTTTAAGTCATACCAATACATTTGCCTTAAAAGTTTAAATTTGGTGCGCAACGAGTAACGAGGAAAAATCCGAAGAACGTGTATTTCGTAATTTGGCCCCATATTCTTCAATAAAATACAAGACCTATGTAGTCCATCCTGTATCCTCTTATATTGGTCAATCACAACTATCCCTTTCTTGACATCATACTCACTGGTAAATGTTCCAATAAAGTTCTTGTAGTATTCCGCAGATCGTTCAGGGTTGTCCTTACGGGCATCAGGAAGTTCGCAATATTTTTCATACATCTCCCTAATTCCTTTATTCTCAGGGTTGCTAAGAAACAAGAATGGCTCAGTTTTATACAATGGGGATAAGCGACCTTCCAACGTTCTTCTTAATTTCCCTACTTTGATGTATGTCAAATCATACTTCTCTATGCAATGATTAAACCTCCTAAATATTTCATCAAGGGTAATTGGATTTACAAAAAATCTCTCATCAGCGCTTAATTCTTCTTTGGATAACATAAGTATGTTTGGGATTGAGATATTGAATGTTCAACATCATTGTGACAATAATATAAAGATGTATAAGAGTAGAGTACTCCGTAATATAATTAAACATCATGGCTATAAGACCAGCACACAGGACGTAACCGATAATGTTGGTAGGTGCTTTCCTAATTGATTCCGTTGCGGCTACTATAATTATAAAGAAAATGATAAATAGAATAAAACCTCCATCTAGCATTAACTGGAGATATGGTGTATGACAAGGGTATGGGTTTATATCTGTCATATATATGTACCATTCCCCGTATTGAAAATAGCCACCATAGCCTAATAATGGCTTTTCGAGGATTTCAACAAAAGCCTGTGCCCAAAGAATGGTTCTTCCCGTCAGGGTAATATCTTTTTCTAATGTGTTTTCTATAAAATTGCTAATAAATGGATTGCTTAATCCAACTAATACAATGACTATAATTAGGATTAGCCCCAACAACATCAAACGGGGTTCAAGTCGCCGTCTTATTAAAATATAAACAAGTAAGCCTATAAAAACGAACATGGTCAGGAGACCACTTACAGCCCAAACTGCAGTAATGCAAAATGTGGACACCAATATTGTAAGCCAAGCCCAAGCGGACACTTTGCCAAAATTATACAACGAGTTACATACTACAATAATAGCCCCTGGCAGCATGACAAAGATTAACGCATTGTCATCACCCAACACATGCCCTGTATGACCTGTTGTTGTTTTGTAATATCCGTCAGGGAATAATAGGAATACAAGAAAGTCCAAATAAATCCAACTACTATATACGATTGAGGCGGCTTTAAAAAAATCCTTCTTCCATTTCCTACAGGCAATAGTAACAAGATATACTAATCCCATACCAGAATAGGCATGCGAGAACACATACAAAAAATTTGAAGGACTATTCAGCAAAGTGGAAACAAGATACACGATCCAATACAGCAGGAACAGTGTAATATACTTGGAGTTCCTTAAATGTCTCTTGTATTTGAAACATATAACAAAAGCAATAGTAGCTGACAAAATGGCTGCATACCTATAAAACATTATAAGCAAAATAGCCGTTGTCTTAGGGTGATCCGTATATGCTCGTTGCTGAATGAACGGGAACAACAGCAATACTAGAGGCCAAACCATGTTAGGTTTCTTTCCTTTTGCTTTTTCGTTCATTTAACTATTAAACTATAATATTTTTCAAGAGACTTGTAAAGAATGGCTCTTTCCATAGAATCAAATCCTACAATAAATATAATGACCATGTTTATCAATAGCGACAAAGATGTCATCATAGCTAAATTCAAAAAGGTTGTTCCATTGGAAATGGAATTAATGAAAGATACGCAAAGAAAAGATAATACAACCACTAGTATCACTTTTATCAAAGTATTATTTAAATAGCCCAATATAGAAAATTGTCGAAGTTGCCGGTGTAACATAAAAATTCTGCCAAATAACGACAATAGCATCGCTATTATTGCAGCCCAATATCCCCACTCTGCCCCCAATCCCATATAAAATGCCACATAGCAGATAGGAAATGCCATCAGATTAATAGTAGTCACAATAATATGATAGCCTTTAATATTACCGGTTGCCAATATTCCATAATACAATGTTAGCGAAAGTGCATTACAAATAGAATATAAAATTGCCAACCTCACGAACATAGGAGCATAGAGAGGGACTTCTACTAACCACAAATCAAGGATGAAGTCAACTTGAATTAATATCGGAAGACCAATAATCCAAAGTAAAAAAGCGGAATATTTGGCACCCCGATAAATGAGTTGAACCATATAACAATAATTGCCCGTTGAATAATTTTTCGTTATCTGAGGATTTAATGCCATCGTGAAGTTACCTGCAAAAGCATTTACTGCATGGCTCACCTGGTCTGCAATTCCCCTCGCAGCATTCAAAGTAACATCAAAGAACAGATTTACCAATATATTTATACCGTAAGTGTTTAAAATACCAGCCGATGCTCCAAAAACATTCCAGCCAGTAAAACTGAGGAGTTTTCGATATAACACCTTGTCATACATCAGAGAGAATCTGCATTCAGGAAATTTCCTATGACAATACCAACTATAGATAAGCCGCAGTGACACTGCTATTAATAACATGCCAATAGCATAGGCTATCAACTTATCATATCCCATCACAGTCAAGGAATAGGCAAGAGTCAGTTTTGCAGTCGCTTCATAAATGCTAATGAAGGCAAAAGCTCCCATTTTTTCATGGGCAATAATACTGGCAAGATAGGGAATGCTCACCATATTGATGACAAAAGAGAGAACTGAACATTGGAAAACCCAATTTGCCGCAAACATCCTCTCGGGGGAAATGTTCATTTTGCAATTAAGGAACCAGAGGCCAATTGTTTCAAAGAACAAAAGTATGGCAAAAGCAATAATGACATGGACACTGATTGTTACAGAGAACATCTTCTTCAACTGAGGATGTGATTGCCCCATCTCGTATGCAAAGAAACGCTGGCTGGATGCACTCAGCGAATTCACAAACATGGAAAGCATGGCCACAAAGCCGCCAACAACATTGTAAATACCAAAGTTCTCTACCCCCAAGGCATCCAACACTACACGACTCGTATAGATACTTATCGCCATAGTGACGAAAGTCCGAATATAGAGATAGCCAGTGTTCTTGGCTATGCGCTTGTTATTGGCATTGATTCCCATAATTATACCTCAACGAGTCAGTTCCTATTTCAAAATCAGCTTCTTGCCATTCTTGATATAGATGCCTGAAGATGCCTGACGGGGACTGTTTGTTATTTGATAGCCTTGAAGGTTATATGTATTGGTAGAGTCTATGGACGATGCTTTTTCATTGTTGGCAATATCTTCCATCCCAGATGCCTGAGTGTCATAGGCAGAGATGGCATACAGGAAACGTTTTTCTATATCCTCAAAACTATATAGTCCGTCTCCGTTATTCTGTAGCCCTTTGACCGATAAGGGATAACAGCATGGGGGATTTTCCAAGGACAACAGCTTCATACTTCTTATTTGCTCGACACTCTGGTAGACAAGGTTCATTGCAACGTATTCCCTTCCGTCAACGTCATCCCACACCTCCAAAACGAGCTTACATCCTACGGGTGTATTCTTCTCGATAGCACAGGGCAACTGATAGTCTGCTATCCTCAATGATGCAAGTACAGACCTGAGATTAACGTCATGTCCACAAAAAAAGGAAAACAGTCTTCCGTCATCCTGCAAATCCTTAAGCATCTCCTTCAAAAGAGGGTGGGCAACGTTCATTGCCACGGCGGGCATGTTGTAATGCAATTCTTCCTGCCAATTTGTGATGGCGGCAATTTTCTCCCAGTCATCAAGTGTCAATGTATGGCCGAATGCAGCAGCATGCTCATTACTCTCCTCGTAATATTGCAAGACCAGAGCGTCTGCTGCTGTTGCTGCTAGAGTGAGTGTTCCTGAGAGACCAGGCCATTTACCTTCAACGAAACTGAATCTTGTGTCATCAGTCCTGAAACCGCAAGTATCACCCTGTACACATGCTGCGCTTTGATTAATGTCGAGTACATTTTCTAAAAGTGCATAATTTTCTCGCAAGTACTCCCCAGCTGAAATTGCCCCTCTCACTTGTATGATAGAGTCAACCTGCTCCATTGCTAATCTCTGAAAAGTTCCGTCAACTTTAGTCAGAACTGGGGTAAAAACAGGGTCCCATCTGTCAATATCATAATGGTACTCTACTGCAATAGGGCTAACTGGCAGCAACCCTGCAGAGAAGTATCTAGCGGTGGCTATTGCCCGTTGCAAGGAATTGGCATAGAATCGAAATTCCCCGTCTGCTGGCAGATGATTCTCAGTTATCACTCCTTTACTCACTAACCATTTTCGAAAATATTGCCCCATCATGGTCTCAAGTATGCCTCCACGCAGTGATAATTCGCCGGGTGCCGACGACCATTTGTGCCATTGATGAGGGGTTATACGGCTAAGAGCCGATGTGGGGCCTGATATTGGAGAGCGTATACCATGCCTACTCAGCACAACCACTTTCTTCAGAGAATAACGGTTATGAAAGCTCTCAGGCCGTACAACTTGCGCACTCACAAATGTGGATACACAGGAAAGAAATAGGCACAATATGTATCTGTTAATCAAATTCATAATCACTATCCTAGCTATCAAATGGGCTATTAAAATCTTTCAATAACGGATGTCTATTATCCTTATCACTGAGGACTGCCTTGTCTTTCGGAATTTTCCAATCAATTCCAAGAGAGCCATCAAGGATGCTAATGCCACCATCAGCCTCAGGATGATAAAACTCATCGCATTTATACTGGAATACAGCTATTTCTGAAAGTACCGCAAATCCATGAGCAAAGCCTTTGGGGATGAAGAGCTGTTGCCCAAGTTGACTGTTGAAAGGTGATAGTTGACAGTTGAACGTGTGACCTTCAAACTGTTTGGCGATTCTTTCACCTTCTTCGTCATGAGCGCAGAGCAGGCATTCTACATGCTGGCCGTAGGTGGGGCTACCCTTACGAATATCCACTGCCACATCCAGTACAGCACCCTTCACACAGCGTACCAGTTTGCTCTGGGTAAACGGTGGTCGCTGGAAATGCAAGCCACGCATCACGCCGTAGCTGGACTTTGATTCATTGTCCTGCACGAAAGTGATAGGATACACCTTTTCATCAAACTCCCGCTGGGAAAAGCTCTCAAAAAAGTAGCCACGTTTATCCCCAAAAACTTTTGGTTCTATAATTAACAAGCCTTCTATAGCCGTCTTCTTCACCTCCATATCGTTATGCTTTCATTAAGTTTGTCATACATTTCTTTAAAGAATCAGTCCAGTAAGGAACAGTGACTCCAAAGGTTTCTTTTACTTTAGTCTTATCTAGAACTGAGAATGCAGGTCGCTTTACAGGGCTTGGGAATTCATCGCTATGGCAGGGCTGAACATCACAAGTGGTTTGTCCAGCATACTCTGCTATCATCTTTGTAAAATCAAACCAACTGCAAACGCCTTCATTGCTATAGTGATAGATTCCCGTATTACCTTCATATTTACGGTTCTCAAGAATATCAAAGATGGCCTGAGCCAGGTCAAAAGCATACGTTGGAGTGCCAACTTGGTCAAACACGACCTTTAGCTGTGGTTTGGTAGCAGTGAGATTTAGCATTGTCTTCACGAAGTTCTTACCAAACTCTGAGTACAACCATGCAGTACGGAAGATGAGATAATTAACTCCTGTATTCTGAATGTTCAGTTCTCCGTGTAGTTTAGTAAGTCCATAAACACCTGTCGGAGTTCCTTTCTGGTCTTCTTTGCAGGGAGTATTGTAAGGATCACCACCAAACACGTAATCGGTACTGATATGAACCAGTAGTCCATTAACCTCCTTCATGACAATTGCCAAGTTCTCTGGGGACTTAGCATTCACCAACTCTACAAGATCATATTTCTCAGGTGCTTCAGCTCCATCAACATTAGTCCATGCAGCACAGTTGACGATTACCTTAACATCGTTTTCCTGAACCATCTTCCGAATGGCATCAAGATTGGTTATATCAATACATAGTTAATTATACATCTAATCGTCTAAAAATCAACGAGTTACATTAACAATATATAACTATTAAAATTTGGTCAAGTGCCTGA
>ODAJ011272943.1_pt1 | contig 24279 bp, 27 predicted proteins | sample 1539241 | NCBI WGS metagenome assembly ODAJ01 (sample SAMN02144231, study PRJEB22623) | gut metagenome | biome: sheep rumen | host: Ovis aries | place: New Zealand
TTACAATACAACTAGACTAAAGTCAAAAAAGCGTTAGATTTTTATCTAACACTCTTTTTATTTTTGTGAACTATTTGGGGTTCACTTCAAATCAAAAGCTCTTTTATCTAACTAAATAATAAATTAATGAACCAGCAAAACTTGCAACCATTGCTATTATTAAAACCCACATAAAGATTTTAGTACCAGTCTTTTTCTTTTTAGCTCTATATGCCATTTATAATCACTCCTTAAATTACATATATTATTTTATCAAATTATTCATAAAAATAAAAGTACCTAATATATTTTAATGGGTGAAAGAATGAAAAACAGATGGATTAATAGTAATAAAAATAGTTTTAAATTTATTATAATATTAGCAATACTTGGAATTATAGCAGGTTTTCTTCTTTATAATAGGTTATCAGATGATATTAAACTAGGAATTAATAATAAGTTGCCAGATTTAATAAATTCAATAACTAGTACAAATCAAAATAATGTTTTATATCATTTGGGAGTAATATCTATATTGATAATATCTTCTTTAATTATAATTGGTTTACCTATAAGTTTATTTTATTATTTCTATGAGTTTACTTCAATTGGCTATTTATTAGCAGCATTTATAAAATATAAAGGTATTAATGGATTATTATTTGGCAGTATTTTTGTATTAATCAATAAACTGCTTTTTTTAAGCATTTTAAGCTACTTTATAATAAACACGATCAATTATACTAAAAAGATAATAAATAACTTAAAAGGAGCTAAAAAAGAACAAATTATTAATGAATTATATAAAAGTTTCTTTACGTTAGGTTTAATCTTAATTAATGATATAATTTTATATTTCATAGGTAATAAACTAATAAGTCTCTTTCTTTTTCTATTATAGACATAATAATACTTTTTTGATATAATCTAGAGCGTGATGTTTATGAAAAAAGTTGTAATTGGAATGAGTGGGGGAGTAGATTCTTCAGTTGCTGCATATTTATTAAAAGAACAAGGTTATGAAGTAATTGGATTATTTATGCGCAATTGGGATTCAATGATTAATTCTGATATTGAAGGTAATCCTAATTTGAATGACAATATATGTCCTCAAGAACAAGATTATAATGATGCCCTAGAAGTATGTAAAAAATTAAATATACCTCTACATAGAGTAGATTTTGTAAAAGAATATTGGGATTATGTCTTTACTTATTTTTTAGATGAACTTAAAAAAGGAAGAACACCTAACCCTGATTTAATGTGTAATAAATATATTAAATTTGATTTATTTATAAAAGAAGCTCGTAAATTAGGGGCAGATTATATTGCAACTGGTCATTACGCTAGATTAGAAGGAAATAGATTACTTAGAGCTAAAGATTTAAATAAAGATCAAACATACTTTTTAGCCCAGCTTACCCAAGATCAATTAAAAGATGTATTATTTCCAATCGGAAAATTATCTAAACCAGAAGTTAGAAAAATCGCTTTAGAACAAAACTTAGCAACCGCTAGAAAAAAAGATTCAACTGGTATTTGTTTTATCGGAGAGCGTAATTACCAAAAATTCATTTCTAACTATTTAAAACCTAATCCTGGAGATATTATTGATATTAAAACTATGGAAAAAATTGGGACACACACAGGACTTATGAATTATACAATTGGTCAAAGAAGAAATGTAGGAATTTCTGGTAATGCCGAAAAGCATTTTGTTGTTGGTAAAAACGTTGAAAAAAATATTTTATATGTCGCTTTTGGAGAAGATCCTGAAGAACTATATTCAGATGCTTGTTTAATAGATAATGTTAATTTTATATGTTCATCTAGACATACGTTCTGCACTGCTAAATTTAGATATAGGGGAGAAGATATACCCGTAATACTAGAATACCAAGATAATAATGAAATATTAGTTAAATACCCTGATAAAGCTAAATCAGTAACTCCTGGTCAAGCCTGTGTTCTTTATTTAGGGGAACAATGCTTAGGATCCGGAATAATTAAAACAGTTTATAAAAATAATGAAAAACTATGGTATTTATAAAATCCTAATAATTTTTTTAGGATTTTTTTCATATTTATTGACAACTAAATGTAAATTGAGTTAAGATTATATTGTAAGAAAGTAGGGCAGAGATGGAAACGTTAAAAAAATTATTAAGTGAAATAGGAGTATCAAAAGTTAGACTTGCTAGATATTTGGGAGTATCTCGACAAATGGTATACAATTATTTAGAACTTGATACTTTAGCAAAATGGCCAAAAGAAAAAAAGATAGCTTTATTAAAACTATTAGACATTGAAGATGGCGATGAAGAAACTATTAAGAATATTAAAGTAACAACAGATTACCTATTAGAAGTAGAAGATCGAATAGGGGCAGGATTAAAAGAAAATAATAAAAATGAAATCCTTGATCTAAAAGGATTAAAAAAAGAGGAAAAACAATTATTTCAAGATATAACTTATTTAATTAAAGATAAACTAGTAGATAATGATAATCATGAAGAAAACTATTATTCTTTATTATATATTCATCATTTATTACAATCTATAGATAATATCCCAGAAATCAAATATTTATTAGCTTTTATGAGTAAATATACTGGATTTACCAATCCTAATAGTTTTAAATTTAATGAAGACAAACAATTTATATTTGAAGGAATTGTATATTCAGCATTTAACTTATATTACAGTGGTAATGCATCTAAATCAAAAGTTATTGAAAGACATAAAAAATTTGTAGAAGAAATTGAAGCTCGTAACGAAGAAAAATTATCAAGAACTCAAGAATTATTTTCCCTTCAAGCTCAAGCTTTAAAAGAACTTGGTTATGATGAGTTAAATAATAAAAATGCCGCTGAATTTTTACAAAAACTAGCTGAAATTGAAACTAGAGCTGGAAAATAATAATGCAATTTTTAGCACCACTTCCCCTACTTTAATCATATAAAGAGGGGAGTAGGTGTTTTTATATAAACTTTGATTTATTAATCATATGAAAAACTTAATATAATAATATATATTAATTGATAACAAATATAATTATAATTGAGAATAATAATTAATGAGGAACAAAATAAATATAAAATAATAAATAAAAAATAAGTTTTAAAATAAATTATCTTATTAAACATTTTTAAATTATATTAAAGATTAGGAATTAATTATCTTTTTATTCAAAATACATTACTTCCTATAATATATATTATGTTAACTAAGATATGTTTTTAATTTATAATATTAATTCAGTAAATATTAATACAATTATACCTATTACTACTCCAGTTACTATAGATTTTTTAGAATAATTATTGGCTTCTTCAAATATATCATTTATACTTATTGAAATCATTATTCCCGCTACAAATAATAATATTATACTAATTAAGGTATTACTTAAGTATTTATATAAGAATAAATATGCAAGTATAGCTCCAAGCGGCTCTGATAAACCACTAAGTAGAGTACTTACTATCCCCTTCTTGTGAGAGTAGGTAGAGTAGTAGATTGGCACCGCAATTGCAATTCCTTCTGGAATATTATGTAGCATTATAGCTAAAGCTAATTTAAAACCTAATTTAAGATCAACTGTTGTGCTTAAAAATGTTAAAATACCCTCAGGTAAATTATGTATCATTAAAGCAAGCATAGATAAAATACCTACTTTATAAAGACTACTCCCCTTCTCTTTTTTATCTATCGCCCTATTAATAGCTTTATTAATAAAAAGTCCCATAATAATCATTATTATTAATATAAGCAAAGCTATAAAGATATTATAATTATTTTTTAAATAAAAGAATCCTTGAGGTATTAATTCAAATAAAGATATTAAAACCATAATTGTTGCTGAAAATGCTAAAGTACCACCTATAAATTTATTTATATTACGAGGCCTAAAATAAGTAAACAAAGCCCCTAATGAAGTAGACAAACCTGCAATTAAACTAACTATAAATGCTAATAATACTCTATTATTCATATTATATATTATGAAATATCTTTAATTATTATTAATTAATTATCCATTTATTTCCATCTTAATTAAGTATATAAAATACGTTATCTTCCATAATAAAAGTAGGAGGTAAAGTTATGAATAAGAGAGAAAATAAAAACAACAATAGAAATAATAACAGAAATAATAATCGTAATGAAAACAATAATTCAAGACAACAAAACTCTAGAAATAACAACAGAGAAAATAACTAATTAATTATTTATCTAGGATAGTATTCTTCATAGTCAGATTTTAACTTATCATTAGTTAAATGAGTATAGATCTGAGTAGTAGAAAGATTTTCATGTCCTAGAAGTTCTTGAATAATTCTTAAATCTGCCCCATTTTTAAGCAAATGTGTGGCAAATGTATGACGTAAGGTATGAGGAGATATATTCTTCTTAATACCTTTTTTTATAGCTTCATTTTTGATAGTTTTAAAAATAAACTGTCTAGATAATTGTCCACCTCTATTGTTTAAAAATACATAAGAGGAATTCTTTTTATTTAATTTATATCGATAGTTTTCAATATAATCTTTTAATACTTCAATAGCATAGTCTCCTAATGGAACAATTCTCTCTTTACTCCCCTTCCCCATAATTCTAATTAAACATTCATCTAAATCAATATTTGATAGTTCCATACTAGTAAGTTCACTTATACGAATTCCAGATGAATATAATAGTTCTAAAATTGCTTTATCTCTAGCATTAAACTCATTTTCAACATTTATATTTAGTAAGTTAGTAACTTCCTCTAATGTTAAAAATTCAGGCATTTTTTGCTCTAATTTAGGCCTTTCTATTTCATTTATAGGATTATAATTAGTAAGCTCAATTACTTCTAAATAGTTATAAAAACTTTTTAAAGAACTTAAATTATGAGAAATAGTCCTAGATGATAAATTATTTATATGTTTTAAATAATTTCTTATATCATTTGGGCTTATATTTAATAAGTCTTTTTTAATAAATATATTAAAATTGGTTATGTCATTAATATAAGCCTTTACTGTATTATTACTATAATTTCTTTCATACGATAAGTATCTTTCATAATCTTCGATTAGTTTATTATTTTGCATGATATCACCAATATTATTATATCATTTAACTTTAAAATAATTAAGATTTAATATATAATATTTTTAGGTGAAATTTATGGAACTATTAGCTAATAAATTAAGACCAATAAAATTAGATGATATATATGGTCAAGAGCACTTAATTGGAGAAAATAAAGTTCTTACCAATTTAGTTAAGAATAAAGTATTATTTAGTATGATTTTATATGGCCCTCCAGGTACTGGTAAAACCTCTATCGCAAATGCATTAATAAATGAATTAGGTTTTAAATATCGCTTTTTAAACGCTGTTATAAATAAAAAAGAAGATTTTGATATAGTTATAGCCGAAGCTAAAATGGAAGGTACAATGATTCTTGTAATTGATGAAATTCACCGAATGAATAAAGATAAACAAGATTTATTACTTCCCTATTTAGAAAGCGGTTTAATTACAATGATTGGCTTAACTACATCAAATCCCTATCACTCTATTAATCAAGCGATTCGTAGTCGATGCCACATATTTGAAGTTAAAGCATCTAAAAAAGAAGATATAGTCAAATGTCTTAAAAAAGCTTGTGATAATTTAGATGATATAAAATATGATGAAGATGTTTTAGATAAAATTAGTACTTTATGTAATGGAGATATTAGAAATGCTTTAAATGTATTAGAAATGGCTTATTACAGCGCCCCTAATCATAATATAACATTAGATGTTTTAAAAACTATCAACTCTAAGCCGATTATATATATTGATAAAAATGATTCTAATTATTATGATTCTATTAGTGCTCTTCAAAAATCCATAAGAGGTAGTGATGCTGATGCTGCAGTATATTACCTAGGAGTCTTACTTGAAGGTGGTGAACTAGATATTATCGAAAGAAGATTATCTGTTATTGCCTATGAAGATATTGGCCTTGCTAATCCATCTATTGGGCCTAAACTAGACGCTGCTATCAATGCTGCAAATAGAGTTGGTTATCCAGAGTGTATTATACCTTTATCTACTATAGTGATTGAAATGGCTCTATCTCCTAAAAGTAACTCAGCATATTTAGCAATAGATGCCGCCCTAAATACAATTAGAAATGGTGATACTGGAAAAGTTCCCAATCATCTAAAAACAAACAGTAAAGATTATAAATATCCTCATAGTTATAAAAATTCATGGGTTAAACAACAATATTTACCCGACAAAATCAAGAATCAAAAATTTTATCACCCAAAGAACAATGCATATGAGAATAACTTAAATAAATTAAATCAAAACATGAAAAAAGAGCAGTAGCTCTTTATTTTTTGGTAATATCATTTACAACATAACTTGCGCAAAGAAGTCCAGCTATCCCAGGAATATAGCTATTAGTCCCTAAAGTATCTTTTTGACTAGGAGCTTCGCTGCTACTAACAACTTTAAATTTTCTTCTAATTCTTAATTCTTTTACTTTTCTTCTTAAAATTCTAGCTATTGGATCATTGCTAGTTTTATCTAAAGTTGTTATTTGAAATTTAGAAGGATCAAACTTATTAGCCGTTCCCATACTAGATATTAATTTATACTTATTAGCGTTTTTAATAAGCATTATTTTAACTTTTAAATCATCGCATGCATCAATTACATAATCATATTTTTTATCTAATATACTATCAAAATTATCTTCTTTAATAAACAATTCTTTCGCATCAATATTAACATTAGGATTAATTTCTAACCCTCTAAGTCTTGCTACTTCAACTTTTGCTAAGCCAATATTTTTATTAGAAGTAATTATTTGCCTATTTAAGTTAGATTCTTCAACTTTATCACCATCAACAATAGTAATATTAATAATTCCAGATCTAATTAAGGCTTCAAAAGCATAACCACCTACTCCACCTATACCGACAACTAAAACATTTACATTTTGTAAATCTTTAAACCTGTCTTTACCAATTAAATTAATCAATCTTTCAAACATTTTACACCTCAAAAATAAAACCTAAAGAATAGTCGCAGTGATAAAAACCCGCTCTTCAACAGGTGGGCATCACATAAAAGATTTTAGGATCCCTAGTAAATAGACTAGGTATTCAACACCACCTTTTAATTAGATTCCCAATAATCACCATTAGTCGGTTTTATATTTGACCACTCTTTAGGTAATTTAATTATATCATTACTTAATATAAAAAGTAAAGGTTTTCCCTTTACTATTTTGAACCTTTCCATCTATTTAAGACATCACAGTTACTTGAATATGGTAATGGATTTGGTAGATCCATCTTGATAAGTAATGGTATTTTAAAAGCACTACCAAACGCTACTAAAGTACCAGCTTGAAGTGAATTTAATTTTTCAATAATATCAGCACTAACATTAGGAAGCATTTTTTCGATATATTCTAAATCCTTTGGATGAGTCATTTTAAGTACCAAGAAATTACTCATTTGAGCTACAACAGTTTCCGCAATATCGACTGGTCTTTGACTAATTAAATCAATGATAACACCATATTTTCGACCTTCTTTAGCAATACGTTCAAATATATTATAACCAAGTAAGAATTTATCATTATCATTTTGAACATACCTATGGGCTTCTTCAATTATTAAATGAAATGGTATTGATGCTCTAACTTTTCTTCCTTTAGCAAAATCAAATATCATTTTACTAATAATTTTAACAATTACTTTAGCTAAATTATCATCCACATCTTCTAAATTAATATTAATAATTTGACTTCTTTTATTATTTAAAACAATTAAGCTAGAAATGTATTGCTCCAAAGATACATTAGAATTTACTTCAAATATATTTCTATTTTTACTATTAATAATCGCATTTAATCTTACCTTTAATATAATAGCAGAATCTTGCATTATTCGGTTATTTAAGAAACCTTCACCAATTAAAGCAAAATCTAATGCTTTAGCCACATCAGTTATAGTAAAGAAAGTATTATCTGGCACAATAATATTTTTTTCAATACTATCATCCATATTTTTAGCTAAATATTCATTAATTAATACACTTTCACTAAATTCACCTTTAGAATCTATTGAAAAGCAATCTGAAAATCTTCTAGTAAAACCAAGACCTTGAATCTCAGTATTCATATTAAAGTTAGCAGTTGAACAAGACGCTACAATTGTAAATATATCATTCTTTTTACCAGCAGAATTTTGATTACTAAATAATACTGATTGAATAGCTTTAGCAATTAAATGATCTTTTAATTTAGTTACTTCCTCAGTATTCATACTAAATATGCGAGCTAGTTTCATAGTTCTTTCAATAATAGTTAGTTGGGCATGATTATCAGCATTTAATAAAAGTGCAATATCATCATTTGTAAGTAAATATATCGGTATCGTAAGAGGAACATCACCTTCCTCACTAGGATTAGTAGTAATAAATTTATATTGATAATTAGGATTAATCTGATTTATACCTTTAAAAGCATTTTTATATTCCCCATATGCATCAAAAATGAACATATTAGCATTATAGGATAAAAAGTTTGTATTTAAAAATATATTTTGTACTATCCTAGATACTGAACAAGATTTACCAGAGCCAGAATTTCCGAAGATAGCTAAATGATTAGAAAATAAATCATTTATACCAGCATATATGCTTCTTTCAGCATAAGTTGGACTCTTTCCAATATATAACGATTTTTCATCATTACGACCCATTATAATATTAAGTTCATCATCATTAATTACTCTAAGTTTACTTGTTAAAGTAGGTTTTTTAATAGTACCAGCAATAAATCTAGTATCAGTTATTTCACCTAATAACTTAATAATAATATCATTTTCATCAATACCTTTAACTTCACCTAATAGTTTTGTATCTTCAGTTTCAAATATAACATGTAAATTCATTAAATTAGGTATAACATTACCATCTTTATTTAACTCAACTATCGCATTACTATCACTAATATTTTTAATTCTTCCAAACATTATCTAGCCACCTCTACTATAAAATTATAGCACACTCCCCAAATTAAAAAAAGCCCTTATTTTAAGAACTTATTTAAATCGATATTGAATATTTTTATTATAAACTTTATCTAGCATATCTATAATACTAGAATATTTAGTATCAACTAATTTACTTTTAATTTCATTTAATGCTTTATAATCTATAGTTTTATCTTTCAAATAAGATATTATTAATTTTAGGGCATTATTTATATCATTAATAATTAATGGATTACTAAGTATATCTTCTAAATCAAATAAATTTAATGCTTCAATCGTAATATTTAATAAATCATGATCTTTATTATCAATTAGTTCTTTCTTTAAAATAAAAGAACTAATATATTCCATAATCATATAACATCTTTTTCTTAAATTAACATAATTTACTACTATATTATCATCAGTATATTCTTCTAAATCATAAATACTTTTGCCATTATGAATTTCTTTCATAATATTTAACATTTTATCTAAAACATTAGCAATATCCTTACTATAATGGCTTTTATTCTTCATAAGTATTGCTCTTTTAATTCTTAAATCCTTAGATAGTTTTTTATACTTTGCTAATTCATTAGGATCCTTAATATTGCTAATATCAGTTGAAACATGAATTAATGATAGTGAATTATTAGTAATTAATCTTTCTGTTTCTTTTAACTTATTAGTATAATCAGCATAATTAAATAATTCATTAATAAAACTTATATATAAATCCTCTATTTCACAAGGTAACATTTTATCTGCAAGTAAAAAATATTCATTTAAAAAACTATTATTTATTTCTAATGATGTTCTAATTTCTATTTTTTTCATAATATAAACACTTCTTTCTAATTAAATATCTTTTTTTAATATAATTTATTATTTTTTTATAGGAACTCCCCAACTCAATTTCTAAATTATATAATAATTCTTCATTAACTGTACCCTTATCTAATATATTATTTACAACACTTATTAAATAACACTCATTATAAAACCTATCTAATGTATCATTAGATAAATAAATAGTAATATCAGCATAAAAATTATCTAAAGTAAAATCATGTAATAAAGTTTTTATTAAATTAAAGTCTTCATATAATTTATAATCCGGTATTTCTCCTTCAATAATAGAAGATGCTAAAATAAATGCTTTTTTATAGGCAATTTTACGCATATTAAGATAATTTGATAACATAATACTTAATCTTATATTTGTCTCTATATTAGCTCCAAAATTAGTAATATAAGGTGTATTTAAATCAAATGAAAAATCCATATAATTTACAAATATTTTATTTAAGACTTTTTTAATATCATCTAAGCCTTTTTGTTCTTTTAAATAATCATTTAATAAATTAATTAATAAAGTATAATCCTTATCTACTTCTACAGGTATTATTTCATTATACTTCATAATTAAATTATCATAAATATCATCTAAAGTAGGATTATTCCGTATATAATCAATATCCATAAAACCACCTGCCTTTTAAACCTATGATATTATACAACAATTTATTATTTAAAGAAAGAAAAAAGATAGAAAAATCTATCTATTTAGCTGTAAAATATCCAGGCAATCCATTCAATCCATCTATACGAGCATATTCAGCATCAACATGAGATGAATCATAATGTGTTCCATTGCCACCAACTAAATTGGTTGAGACATAGAACATGGAAGAAATATTACCATTGCTTGCAGCTAGAGTGGTATCAAATTTATTTGATGCATATATTGTTGTTAAATTTGGCATTTTATAAAACATGTTAACCATATTTGTTACTTTTGATGTATCAAAAGAACTTAAATCTAATGTTGTTGCTTTGCTATTCCAAAACATCGATGATATATTTGTTATATTTGATGTATTAAATGAACTTAAGTCTAAACTTGTCGCGTCACTAGAAAGAAACATACCATCCATATTTGTTACATTTGTTGTATCAAAGGAGCTTAAATCCAAACTTGTGGCTTGGCTTTCCCAAAACATATTTTTCTAAAATTAGTTTTATTTAAGTGTTTATCCTAGTTTGCATTTAATTTTTTATTTTATTCTTTCAAGAATATCTGTTTAAAATAATTTAATTATTTACATATATTTGACATTTTAAACAAGTTATGTTATATTATGCCTTGCTTTAAGGGGTGAAATTATGAAAATTAGTGCTAGTAAAATTAATAATTTAATTAGTAATAATAACGTATCTACCACTTACAGAGTCAATAATTCTTATGAAAACAGAGGAATTGAAAGTGATAGATATAAATATTATTCATTAACTAACAATCATCATATTTATTTTTTAGTTAAGAAAATCTTTAGATTGATTGAATCTGAATATGATATAAGTATTAATAACCCAAGAGATAGATATTTATCTAATAAAATAAATGAAGTTATTAATTATTTAGAACATGATGATATTTTAATAGTTAGTAAAGATTATATTATAGATAAAGATTTTAGTGATTTATTACTTAATAATGCTTATTCTAATAAATCAACCCATCGTGAAAACGTTATCGAAATAGTAGATAAAAATAAATATGGTGGTGGTATTGGTTTAAAAGGATTATGGCTAGATTTATATGATATTTTAACTTTCTGTGAAAAAGAACAAATATTAAGTTCAAGAGAGGTTATTAATTATTTAGAATTATTAAGAGATTTAATTGATTCTTATGGTAAAGAAGCATTAAAACAATATAAATTACAGTCAGGAATATTACTTTTAAATGATAAAACATCTTATATAGTAAAAGATCATGTTTTAACTAATCAAAGTGATTTAATTAAAGAAAAATTAGATGGGATTTTAAGTGAAGATTTAGCTCATAGTAAAAGCTTATTAAAGAAAAATCCTATTGAAACGATAGATAGATTTATAAATAATTACAATAATAATAGATTGCAATTATTAAAAAGCATTAAAAAATAGCCTTAGGGCTATTTTAATTTTTCAGTTAATATCTGTTTAGCCAAAACTGGATTAGCTTGTCCTTTAGTTTGTTTCATAACTTCACCAATAAAGAATCCAAATAAATTAGTTTTACCATTATGATAATCATCTATTAATTTAGGATTATTATTTAAAATATTATCTATAATAGTTTCTAATTCATTAGAGTTATCCATTTGTTTTAATCCATATTTTTCAATTAATATATTAGGTTCTTCTTTTTCAGTTAGACACAAATTAAATAATTCTTTTCCTTGTTTAGATGATATTTCCCCATTATTAATCGAATCTATTATTACTTTTAATCTTAAAGGAGTAATATATAACTCATTTATTGAAATAAACTCTTTATTTAAATAACCTATTATATTAGAAGATAACCAATTAAAAGCAATTTTAGGATTAATTCCAATATTAATACATTCTTCATAATAATTGCTTAAATCAAAATCTTTAACTAAAGTTCTAGCTTCATTTTCCGTAAGTCCATATTCTAGAACATATCTTTTTAATCTTTCATTAGGTAATATTGGTATTTCTTCCTTTATTACTAAAAGCCAATTTGGCTCAATTTTAATTCTAGGAATATTTGGTTCAACCATATATTTATAATCAACTGAATCAACTTTAGTACGCATTCTAATAGTAGTTCTAGTGTCTTCATCAAATCTTCTAGTTTCTTGTACTAATTCTTCGCATCCAGTTTCATAAGCTCTAATTTGTCTATTTACCTCATAATTAACCGCTTCTGCTACATTAGAAATTGATCCAATATTTTTAATTTCAACCTTAGGAGTAATGTATTCATCATTTTCATTTTTTAGATTAATATTAACATCACATCTCATATGGCCTTTTTTCATATCAGCATCAGAAATATTACAGTATTTTAAACTATTAGCAAGAAATTCTAAAAATGCGACAGCTTCTTCACCACTATGTAAACAAGGTTCAGTAACCATTTCAATTAAAGGAGTACCTGCTCTATTATAGTCTATTAAAGTATAATAATCATAATGATCCATTGATGCCGTATCTTCTTCTAAATGTATATCATGAATATCTACGGTAAACTCATGATTATTAGTGTATAATTCTACTTTACCATTAATACCTATTGGTTTTGTTACTTGCGTTATTTGAAAACCTTTAGGTAAATCTGGATAATAATAATTCTTACGGTCAAATAATAGTTCATCAGGCTGCTTGCAACCTAATACCATACTCATTTTCAAGGCTTTTCTTACAGCTTCTTTATTAAGTGAAGGAAGAATCCCTGGAAAAGATAAGTCAATTTCATTTACATTTTCATTAGCCACTTCATTAAATGAGTTTTTAGATGGACTAAATACTTTGGAATTAGAAATAACTGCTGCATGAATTTCTAGTCCAATTACAATATTATATTTACTCATGTAATCCTCCTTTAAATCCAATCTCTTTTTCTAGGGCATAAGCAATATTTAATATATTAGCATCATCCATTATTTTACCTGTAATATTAATACCAATTGGTAAATTATTTATATATCCATTTGGAATAGTTATACTAGGATAACCTCCAAAATTACCAATAACAAGGTTATTTTCTAAAACTGCTTTGTTAGTAAGTACTTCTCCTACTTCATCTAATAATGGAGCAAAAGAAGAACTACATAAAGTAATATAGCCATCATATTTATTAAATAGTTCATTAAAAGTATTAATTACTAATCTTCTTACTTTACAAGCATTTAAATAGTATCTTTCTTGATTTTCTTTTTGTAACACATAACTACCTATTACTAATCTTCTTTTAATTAGAGGACTAAATCCTTTAGTTCGATAATCTTTAACCATATCATTAATATTAGATCCAGTTCCTCTTGGCCCATAGATAATACCAGTATACATAGATAGATTACTTGTTGCCTCTGCGCAGGATATAACCATATAAGCAGGAAGTAGAGCATTAAGTAATTTTTGATTAACAGATTCTTCTACTATTTCGATACCTAAACTTCTAGCTTTATCTAAAGTTTCATTAAATAATTTTAATGATTCTTTTAATTCATCTGATGGATTCTCATAATATTCTAAATTACATAATTCTTTAATATAAAATAACTTTTTACCAGCAACATTTCCTGTAATTTGGGAAGTAAAAGGAACACTTTTGGGTAAGACTGTCATATCTTTACCATCTGGTCCTTTTATAGAGTCAACTACAATACTTGCATCCTTAACTGTATTAGCAAACACCGCAACATGATCTAAAGATGACGCAAAAGGAAGAACTCCATATCTAGATATTGTGCCATAAGTAGGTTTATATCCAACTATGCCACAATAAGCAGCAGGTTTACGGACTGAATCACCTGTATCCGTACCAAGAGCAAATAAGTTAGCTCCTGTTGCTACTGCCACAGCAGAACCAGCAGATGATCCTCCGGCTTGTCTTTTATTGTCATATGGATTTTTAACTGAACCAGTATGACACGTAGTTCCAGTAGCACCTAAACCAAACTCATCACAAGCACTTTTACTAGTAAGAATAGCACCTGCTTCTTTTAATCTTTTAATAACAGTAGCATCATAAAAAGGAATATAATCTTTTAAAGCATTAGATGAACCAGTCGTAAGTATACCTTTAGTCGAAAACATATCTTTAGCACTATAACATATTCCATTTAATAAAGAACTATCATTTGCATTATATTCCGGATTATCTATTATTGTAACAAAAGCATTGCATTCTTTTTGAGCTTTTCTAGTTTTTTCTAATGTATCAGATACTAAAGAATCTATATTTACTTCATTATTAATGATTTTTTGATGTAATTCTTCTATCATTATTCTACCACCTTTGGAACTCTTATTTCTCTACCTAATTTATCTTTTGTATTAGCTAAAATATCTTCAACTGGAGTGCTTTCTTCAGAAATATCCTCTCTTAAATCTGCTACATATAAATCATAAGGCATAAAAGCTGGCTCAATATTTTCAATACCTTCAATCTCATTTATTTGGTCAATATTCTTATCAATTAAGCTAAATTCTTCCAATATATCCCTTGCTTCTTTAGTAGATAAACCAATTAATAATTTATCAGCATAATTAATTATTTCTTCTTCTGTAAAATTCATATTAACCTCTAATATTCACATGAACCTGGAGTTCTAGGGAATGGTAAAACATCTCTAATATTTTCAATACCAGTTAGATACATAATTAATCTTTCAAATCCCATACCATAACCAGAATGATATACTCCACCAAATCTTCTTAAATTTAAATACCAATCTATTTGTGATTTATCAACGTTATGTTTTTTAATAAGTTCATCTAAAATACTTAAATCAGTTTCTCTTTCAGATCCGCCCATAAGTTCTCCAGAACCTGGTACTTCTAAATCAACAGCTGCAACAGTCTTACCATCTGGATTTACTTTCATATACCAAGCCTTAATATCTTTTGGCCAGTTATAAATAAATACAGGTGCTGAAAAATGATCAGTTAACCATTTTTCATGTTCTTTAGCAATATCTCCTTCATAATCAGGAGTAAATTCCCAGTTTTCGCCACTATTTAGAAGTAGCTCAATCGCATCATGATGAGTTATTCTAACAAATGAAGAAGATACTAAATTTGTAAGTTTTTCTTTTAATCCTTTTGATACAAAACTATCTAAAAAATCTATTTCATCACTAGCATGTTCTAAAACATAACCAACTACATATTTAAGCATATCTTCTTCAGCATTCATTAAATCATCTAAATGCATAAAAGCCATTTCTGGTTCAATCATCCAGAATTCATTAGCATGAGTCTTAGTATTAGATTTTTCTGTTCTAAATGTTGGCCCAAAAGTATAAATCTTTTTAAAAGCCATGGCAAAAGCCTCACCATGCAATTGACCTGAACCTGTAATATATGTATTTTTACCAAATAAATCTTTAGAAAAATCTACTTCTTTCTTGTCATTTAATGGAACATTTTTCAAATCAAAAGTAGTTACTTTAAACATTTGATCAGATCCTTCACAATCTGTATTAGTTAAAAGAGGTGTATGAACATAAGTATAATTATGAGTTTGAAAATATTCATGAATTGCAAATGCTGCAATACTTCTAATTCTAAAAACAGCTTGGAAAGTTCTCGTTCTTGGTCTTAAATAAGCTTCTTTGCGTAAAAACTCCATCGTATGTCTTTTAGGTTGAATTGGATAATCAGCAGGACACTCTCCTAATAATTCAATTTCTTTAGCTAAAAGTTCAAATTCTTGTTTTCCATTTGATTCAACTAAAGAACCTGTTACTCTAATCGCACTACCGGCTAAATAATGACTTATTTCATCAAAATTAAATAAATCTTTATTATAAACTATTTGTAATGTCTTAACAGATGTACCATCATAAAAATCTATAAAACCAAATTCTTTTTGATTACGATTATTTCTAATCCATCCTTCTACTGTAACTAAATCCCCTATTTTTTTAGTTTTAAATAAGTCAAATAAATCCATATTTTCTCCTTTTCTATTATTATGTACTTATGGTTCTAATCTATTAGGCCCACGGAAGATAAACATTTCTTCTTTAATACTAGGAATACCTAAAAGTAACATATTAAATCTATCTATACCAATTGCGAATCCACCATGAGGAGGACATCCATATTTAAAGAATTGTAAATAAAACTCTACATCTTTTCCTAAACCTTTTTCCTCACATTGTTTCTTTAATATTTCATATCTATGTTCTCTTTGAGCTCCAGTTGTAATTTCAGTGCCTCTCCAAATAAGATCATAACCTTGAGGGATATCTTTATCTCTCATATGATAAAAAGCTCTTTTAGTTTTAGTAAAGTCAGTTACAAAAATAAATTCATGTCCATATTCTTCTAAAGCAAATTTAGCAGTTAAACTTTCAGCTTCAGCATTCATATCCCCAATATCATATTCTGGTATTTTATATCCATATCTTTTTTCTAATTCTTTATATAAATCAGCAAGTTTAATTCTTGGAAATGGTTTAGTTGGCACTATAACATCTTGATTAAATAGCTCTTTAATCTTCTCACCATATTTTTCTTTAACTTTTGATAAACCAGCAATTATTAAATTTTCTTCAAAATCCATAACATCTTCATATGAATTAATATAAGCCATTTCTACATCAAAAGAAGTAAATTCAGTTGTATGTCTATTAGTATTTGAGTTTTCTGCCCTAAAAGCAGGTGCTACTTCAAATACTCTTTCTAAACCACTAGCAATAGCCATTTGCTTATAAAATTGAGGGCTTTGAGCTAAATAAGCCTTAGTATCAAAGTATTTTACTTCAAATACAGAAGAACCAGATTCAGATGCTGTTTTAATAAGTTTTGGAGTATGGATTTCAGTAAAATCTTCTTTATAACAATAATCTCTCATTCCCTCTACAAAACATGACTGAACTTTTAACATTAATTCATTTTTATCACTTCTAAGATCTAACCATCTATAATCAAGTCTAGTATCAATATTAGCATTTTCTTCTAAAGGAGAAGCATCTGCTTTTGATAATACCTCTAAACTTTCAGGAATAAACTCTCTTCCACCTTGTTTAACATATTCTGATAAGACCATATTACCAGTAAACTCTAAAACAGAACCTGCTATAACACCATCTAATTTATCACATAATTCTTTATTCTTTTCTTTATCTAGAGATACTTGTATAAAACCAGTACGATCTTTTAATATTACAAATATCATATACTTTGTATCTCTAATTTTAGTAGCAAAGCCACTAATTTTAGATAAAGTATTTTCCTCTAATTCATTTATTAATACTCTTTCCATAAATCCTCCTACATATGCATATCTAAATAATCTACTAAATCATTTATATTAACTTTTTCTTCTTCTTTAGTAACATTATCTTTAACATTTACTTCATTTGCACTTAAATCATTATCATTTAAAATAATTAAATATTTAGCATTAAATCTATCTGCTGATTTAAACTGTCCTTTTAATCCTTTATTCAAATAATCTGTTTCCGTTGTAAAACCATTTAATCTTAAAGTTTGGGTAATGTAAGATGCTGTATCTTTCTCAGTATCAGATACATACATAACATATACATCAACATCTCCTTTAACTGGAATATTTATTCCGGCCTCTTCAATAGCTATAATAGTGCGGTCATACCCCATTGCAAAACCAACCGCAGGTATTTCTGGACCACCCAATTCCTTAATTAGACCATTGTATCTACCACCGCCACCAAGTGCTAGATGTCCTACATTAGGTATATCAGCATATATTTCAAAAACTATATGATTATAATAATCTAAACCTCTAACTAATCTATCATCTTCTTCATATGGTATTTCTAAAAGATCTAAATAATCTTTTAATTTGTTATATCTATCTAGTGATTCTTCATTTAAATAATCCTTTGTTTTAGGAGCATTTAAAATAATATCACTATCTCCATCTATCTTACAATCTAGTATTCTTAAAGGATTTTTATTTAATCTTTCATGACAGTCTTCACATAATTCATCAATATGAGGAGTTAAATACTCAAGTAATGCCTTTTTATAATTAGTTCTTGATTCAGTATCACCTAAAGAATTAATTTTAATTTTAACATCCAATCCAAGTAAAGTATAAGTTTGATAAGCAAGTGATATAACATCTGCATCTGCTAAACAATCATCAGAGCCAATAAATTCTACTCCAAATTGAGTAAACTCTCTATTTCTACCAGTTTGAGGTCTTTCATAACGATACATTTTTTCATTATAAAATACTTTAACAGGTTCAGTCATATTACCATATAATTTATTTTCAATAAACCATCTAACTACTCCAGCAGTTCCTTCTGGTCTTAAAGTAATGCATCTTTCTCCTCTATCTTTAAAATCATAAGTTTCTTTTTGTACTAAATCAGAAGTTTCACCAACACCTCTATGAAATAATTCACTTGCCTCAAATACAGGTGTTTCAATAAACCCATAATTATATTTTTCACAAATACCTCTAATTATCTCATTGATATACTCTCTCTTTTTAGCATCTAAACCATATATATCATATGTACCCTTTTGTTTTGTTATCATCATATCACCCTTTCAAAAATAAATAAAAGCACAAATATTATAAGGACGAAATAATCCGCGGTACCACCTTATTTAACTTGCGCTCACTTTTAATCTTAACGCGATTAAACGTTTACATCATTAAAGAACTGTCTATGAGTTTATATTATTAGATATTTGCACCAAACATATCCTCTCTTCAAATAAATAATAAACTTTTCTTTTCTTCTAGTAATCAATAATATTTTATCTTTTTTATCATTTAAAGTCAATTAATAATTATCTATTCTTATGATCAATACCTATTATTTTAACTAATACTTTCCCTTTAGTATTTTGTTTAGAATTAGTTAATTTATATAAGCTATATAAATCATCATAACTTAAAGAATCTATACTATTTTCATTAATAATAGGTATATCTCCCTTTATTTCATGATATCCATCATTAACTGCTTCTTCTAAGGCTCTCTTTGATATTTTTCTCGTAATATCATCTTTAATTACTTCATCATCATCAAAAACTAACATATCAACAGCAGGAATACCTTGTTTTACATCTTTATAACTATCAAATTCATTAGCAATTACATTTTCACTAATAACAAACTTAACCCTATCAGGAGCATTAAACATGACATGAGGTCTTAAAATCTTTTCATTAGAAAATGAATCACTATTATTAACAAATTCAAGATTTTTTTCATAATCTTCACACATATGAATAAAATGATTTAAAGCATATTTATTCTTTTTTAAAGCTCTAATACTTAATAGATTAAGTGGTAAAGATGCGATTAATAAAAGAAATGCACTAGCAGTATTTAAAACAAGTCCTGCTATAAATAAACTTATAAATAAACAACCATATAATTTTAATAATCTATCTTTCCATTTTGCTCTTCTTTTCTTCTTAACTAAGCTTTTATAATATAATTGTCCATTAACTATCTGATCACGCATAATTTCAAGTATTTTACGTTCTTCTGCTGGTGTATACTCTACTAAATCAGATCTCCCATCAGCATAATTAACCATAATTTCTTTTTCACTTGGATCAATATCATAATTTACAATAAAAGATTCTCTATGAAACTCATTCATTGAATAATCTAACATATAATCATCTCCATATAAGCTAATATTATAAATATATCGAGTTTTTATTTCAAGAAAAAAATGACTTAATTGCCACTTTTTAATAATTTAGTAAATTTAGTCATAATAGCTAATGACATAATACCTTCAAATATTAAGAATATACCTTCTAAAATAGTAATTGTACTTGCTACTTCAATTGGATTTACTATCGCTATAATACCAAGAATTAAAATAATAATTGATATTACCATAAATACCCACCATAAATAATTTCTAACACTATATTTAAATAGATATCTTAAATTATTTATAGCACTTATTATTAATAAAGCTCCAACAAAAATATTTATAGTTGTAATAAGCCAAGTAGGATGAATAAATGTATAAATACCGATAACAATTGCAATTATACTAAGTAAAAAATATATTGTATCCATTCTATTTTTGTATCCACTATCAATAAAAAAATAAATTATATTAGCCAATCCTATAATAATTAAAATACTTGCTATTATTTTAGATGCAACACTTATACTTTCAATTGGAAAAATTACTAATATCAATCCAAATATAATTAACGCTATATTACTAATTAAATGATCTTTAAAAATCCTTTTAACAATATTCATACTTATCACCACTAAAATTATATAATAATTATGACAAAATTAAAAGACTATAATTTATTTCCATTTTAAATATTTTTACAATCAATTCTTTTTCATAAAAAAATAGATTAGAGTAAGCTCTCTAACCTGCTTTTTTATATTCTACACCTAAAACATATAGATACACCTTTAAGTGCATAATTAATATAAAGCATTTTAATAAATAATAAAATAAACATTTGCTATTTTAAAGAACTTTAACCTTAGCTTTTTCCATATTATTTCTAATATACCTATCAGTATATTCTTCAATATCTAAACCTTCTCCATACATTTCCCAGTCAGTATATAATTTCTTTTGTAATGCTCTTAAACGATAATTCATTTCAAGCTCATTAGCTAAGGAAAAATCAACTCCAACATTAGCATGCTCATATATACGATAAATATTTCTAACTTTTTCTGCTATATTTTTAGCATTTTTGATTTTAATTAAAGCGATAGGTCCTAATACAGTTTCTTTTCTTAAAAACTCTAAAACCTTATAATCATATTCTTTTACATCAAATTCATTTTCCATATAAATTCTCTCCTGTTAGCCATATATAATAGCAGTTATTCTCTTTCTTGTAAATAGGTATGTAATTCCTCTGCAACCTTTTGAGGAAGTATTTCACATAGTTCATCAATACTTGCCTCACTCATTTTTTTAACACTACCAAATTTTTTAATTAATTCTTTTCTTCTTTTATCCCCTATACCGTCAATACCATCTAACACACTTTGAATAGAGCCTTTACTTCTTATTTGTCTATGATAATTAATAGTAAATCTATGCACTTCATCTTGCATTCTAGTTAAATAATGAAATAAATTACTAGTTTTATCTATATCATATATTTCTAAAGTATCTCCATCTAATAATTCATTAGTACGATGTTTATCATTTTTAACTAGACCACAAACCTTAATATTTAAATTCATTTCATTAAGTACTTCTTTAGCAGCATGAACTTGAGATAGACCTCCATCAACTAAAATAAGTTCTGGCGCATCTTTATCAATCAAAGCATGATAATATCTTCGGTAAATAACTTCTTTCATAGTATGATAATCATCATTTTGATCAGTATGAACTTTATATTTACGATACTTACTCTTATCTGGAGTACCATCAATATAAACAACCATTCCTGAAACCGCAAAAGTACCAAATAAATGAGCATTATCAAAGATATCTATTCTTTTAATTCCAATACCTAATAATTTAGATAATTCATCATTAGCACCATGAGTCCTTTCAATAGATTGAAGTGTTCTTTTAAAATTATTTTGAAGCGTAATTTCGGCATTTTCTCTAGCCATTTTTAATAATTTAAATTTTTGACCCTTAGTTACTTTCAAAAAGTTAGTTGCAATTAAATCTTTAAGAGTTTTATCATCTACCTCTTCAGGTAACAAAATATTCTTTGGCACTTCATGTTTCTGATAAAATAAGGCGATATAAGATTCTATTTCACTTAAATAATCATCCGTAACTGGCGATATTTCTGAATTGTTACCAATTAATTTACCATTTCTTACAAATAATATTTCAATCGAAATAAAACCATTTATAAAAGCATAATTAATAACATCCATATTCTCACTAGGAGATAACTGTACTTTTTGTTTTTCTAATACAATAGTCATATAATCCAATTCTTTTTTAAGTTCTAAAGCCATCTCATAATTCATATTATTAGAATAATAATCAATCTTTTCCTTTAATTTATTTTTAATAATATCTTCATTACCTCTTAAAAAAGATAATATTTCATTTTCCATCAAATCTATCTCTTCTTTAGAAATATTTTTTGTACAGTAACCTAAGCATTCATGAATATGATAATATAAACATACTTCTTTAGGCATTCCTTCACATTTTTTTAAAGGATATAATCTATTAATCAAACTAACTATTCTTCTAGCTGCATATGCATTAACATATGGTCCAAACAATACTTTATCTTTATGATTTTTAACTTTTAAATATCTAACTACTTTTAAACTAGGATAAGGCTTTCTAGTATATTCAATGTATGGATAACTTTTATCATCTTTTAAAAGAATGTTATATTTAGGATTATACTTCTTAATTAAATTAATCTCTAAAATAAAGGATTCTAATTCTGTATTAGTTACAATATATTTAAAATACGCGATATTATCAATCATCATCTGAGTTTTACCAGAATGTTTTCCACGGAAATAAGAACTTAATCTTTTCTTTAAGTTTTTAGCTTTACCGACATAGATTACAATATCATTTTTATCATACATTTGATATGAACCTGGTTCATTAGGTACTAATTTAAGTTCTTCTTTAAACATAATAAATCACTAGTATTAGTATACACTAAATATTTAAAATTACCAATATTTACTTTCTAAAATAATTCTATTATAATGATAAAAAGAGAGGTTATATGAAATTAATAAATACATCCTTAATTGAAGAAAAGAAATCTAAATTTTATGGATATTTATATGAAATAGATAATAAAGATGATATAGATCATATTATTGATGAGATAAAAAATAATAATAAAGGATATAGACATCTACCATATGCATATAAATTACCTAATACAGCCGGTAAATCTAATGATAAAGAACCTGGTGAAATAGGACTAGCTCTTCTAAATATTTTAGAAAGGGAAAACTTAAATAGTCATATACTGCTAGTTTTAAGGTATTTTGGAGGTACTAAATTAGGAGCTAGTAATTTATATCGAACTTATTTAAAAACTGCTAATAACACATTAAAAAATGATTAGAAGCCTAATCACTTTTTTTATATTATCATACTATATTATAGGTGATTAATATGTGCCAAGGACCAAATAATAATCCTTTTAAAGGTTTAGGTAACGCAATATGGATACTTCTTTTATGTATGCTTATATTTTATCAAATTATCTTAACCTTTATCTTTCCTTTTAGATGGCATATATTTATTTTATTACTTGAAATATGTATACTATTCTATCTTTTATATAGAATAATATGGCCCTATTAAATATTTTTAACATCCTCATTAATTGGATAATAAGGCCTTATTATTCTTTCTGTTTTATTAATATAATCTATAAATTTGCCAATATTAATTGTATTATCCATATCATTATCAGTAAAATATGTTACTTTAGGTAAAGATATTACTATAAAAAGTAATCTTTTTTCTTCAGGTAATAAACTAAAATCTTTTAAATAAGTACTTAAAAACTCACCATAATCATATTTATTAAAATCATTATGATATAAATTAATTAAATCTAATACTGGACTATCTACTTTATAATTATCCCAACTTATAAAATAACCTTTGTCTAATGATTTATAATGCTCTATACTTAAATTATTATGGCAATAAACAACTCTTTGTTTATCTATTTCAATTGCTTTTTTATACCATTTTTCTAATTCTTCTTTTAAAAATAATATTAAAGCATTAATCTTACTTTCAT
>ODAJ012151787.1_pt1 | contig 24279 bp, 18 predicted proteins | sample 1539241 | NCBI WGS metagenome assembly ODAJ01 (sample SAMN02144231, study PRJEB22623) | gut metagenome | biome: sheep rumen | host: Ovis aries | place: New Zealand
CAGATGCTGCTTGTCTATGTTCCAACTCAGCTGGTAGGTGATTATGCCGAGGTGGTTGCCATAAACCCAGTCTTCCATCGCTCCGTTCTCAAAGTAGTTCTTATCCTCCTTTTTCAGCAGTATGTCCCAGAAAGCCTTGAGGTCGTGAGGCTTGGTCTTGGTTATAAGATTGCCGTCGCTGTCATAGCTGTATTGCGTGCCACCAAACTGTGCCACGTGCTCCAATCCAGCCGTCACATATACCACCCAGTTAGGGTTAGAACGGAAGTAGAAATGCTTCTGGTGGTAGTATATGCCTGAGGTGTAAGAAGAGTTGACGGCACGATTCTGATAGAACACATCCTCCCTGTAGTCGCCATCAGTATATTTTCCGAAACCGCATTCCAGACTTATCTCCAGCCATCCCTTGGTGTAGGGCACGGTCCAGAAGCCGTCTGTGCCTATCCTCACCTGTGGAACGGGTTTGGCGTTGGTGCCCTTGGCAAACGAACCTGTTGACAGCAGAGGGTCGCGAAGCAGGGGCTCTATCTCCCTGCTGCCAGCCTCGATGAAGAATTTCTTATACTGCAGGTTCATATATGCCTGCTGCAGGTAGGTCTTGTGGTCGGCATGCACTGATGCCACCATATCCACTGCACTGGTGAGTTTCAGGTCGGGTGTGAAGTTGTGCTCCACATTCACCGCTCCGCGCAGGTATGCCGTGTTAGGTCTGGTGGCAAGTATGTGGTGACGGTTTGTCACCAGTTGATATGCCGTGTAGTCGCCAGTGCCCACAGCCGTTTCAGCCGTCAGGTTGTATGTTATCTTGGTGCCCAGCGAGTCTTGCGCCTTTCCCATCAGCGACACACAACATAATATGGCTGAGAAGAGTATTATTCTTCCTATTTGTTTCATAACTGTTTCAGTTGATTTTTCTTTTTTTAGAATAGAAGATATTGGCTGCAAAGTTACAAAAAAAAGTTCATAGTTCACAGTTCACAGTTCATAGTTTTTGCGTTTTCAACTATTTTTTGTATTTTTGCACCTTAAATGGTATTAGTCGTCATACTGACATACTTCCTGTTATTGCTTGCCGTGAGCAGACTGAGTGTTAGGAATAACAAGAACAGTGCCTTCTTCTTGGCGGGCAGACAGTCGCCGTGGTACATGGTGGCATTCGGTATGGTGGGTGCCAGCATATCAGGGGTTACGTTTGTCAGTGTGCCTGGCATGGTGATGCATTCAGGCATGACCTATCTGCAGACCTGTATGGGTTTTATCTTGGGTTATTTTGCCGTTGCCTTCGTGCTTCTGCCCATCTACTACCGTATGAACCTTACCAGCATCTACACCGTATTGAGGGGAATCAACGATGAGGCTTACAAGACAGGTGCCATGTTCTTTATCATCTCCAAACTCCTGGGTAGTGCAGCAAAGTTCTTCGTGCCTTGCTTCATTATCTCTGGTGCCCTTGGCGTAAACTTCTACCTCACCACCATAGCCCTGCTCATGCTGATATGGCTCTACACCCGTCGTGGAGGCATCAGGACGCTGGTGTGGACTGACACCCTGCAGACCCTCTGTATGCTCGTGGCGTTGCTCGTTATTATATATAAGGTGTACACGCTTCTTGACTTTCATGGGGTGGGGGAATGCCTCTCGGCTGTGGTGGCAAACGGCTATTCAGGGGTCTTTGAGTTTGGCGATTGGGACAGCCCCAACAACTTCTTCAAATGTTTTGTGGCTGGCATCTTTATCGTGATAGTCATGACTGGACTGGATCAGGACATGATTCAGAAAAACCTTACCTGCAAGAGTCTGCGCGACGCCCAGAAGGATATGTGCACCTACGGTTTCGCCTTCTTGCCTGTTAATGCTCTTTTCCTCACTCTTGGCGTTATGCTCACTATGCTTTATGCCAAGGAGGGCGTGGCACTGCCAGAGAAGGCTGACGAACTGCTCAGTCAGTTTATAGTTCATAGTTCACAGTTCACAGTTAGTTCCTCCTTCCCCCTCCTTGCCATATTCACCTTAGGCATCATCGCCACCTCGTTCTCTACAGTCGATTCGGCCCTGACGGCGCTCACCACCTCGTTCTGTGTCGATATACTGGGTAAGGAGGATGATGAGAAGGCTCGCCGATATGTTCACATTGGTATGACCCTCGCCCTGATACTCTGCACCGTGATGTTTAATGTGGTGAGCACCACCTCGTCGCTCATCAACACCATATACACCCTCGTCAGCTACACTTATGGTCCGTTGTTAGGACTGTTTGCGTATGCGCTGAGCCCTTTAAAAAAACGGGAACGGGAACAGGAACGGGAACGAAAACCAAGATGGGGTAGTGTTGCTCTCGTGTGCTGCGCTTCTCCCCTCATCTGCTTCGCAGCCGACATGCTGGTACCTCGATTCACGGGCTACCACTTTGGCTACGAACTGCTGTTGCTTAATGGCATTATAACGTATGTTGGATTAAAAATAACGAAAATATGAAGAATGTAATAATCACTGGCGGTAGTTCTGGCATAGGCAAGGCTACAGCCGAACTGTTTGCCGCTAACGGCTATAAGGTTTACGAACTCTCTCGCCGCACGCCCTCTGAGGCTCGTGAGGGTATCACTCACATAACGTGTGACGTGACTGATGTTGAGGCTTGTCGTAAGGCTGTCAGCACGGTTATCGCCGCTGACGGCTATGTCGATGTGCTCATCAGCAACGCCGGCATGGGTATCTCTGGTGCAGTGGAGTTCACCACTACAGAGGAGTTGCATCGTCAGATGGACGTCAACTTCTTTGGTGCTGTCAACATCACTCAGGCTGTGTTGCCTTATATGCGTAAGTCGCAGCGAGGCAAGATTATCTTCGTGAGCAGCGTGATGGGTGCCTATGGTCTGCCTTTCCAGGCTTTCTACAGCGCCTCTAAGTTTGCTATCAATGGTTTTGCACAATCCCTCACCAACGAGGTGCGACCCTTCGGCATTAAGGTTGCCGTACTCATGCCTGGTGATGTGAAGACGGGTTTCACTGATGCCCGTAAGAAGGAACTCGAGGGTGCGAAGGAATATCCTCACATGACCAAAGCCGTAGAGACTATGGAGCATGATGAGCAGCATGGCATAGCCCCTGAGCGTATGGCTAAGAAACTCCTCTCACTGGCTGAGAGCCATAACCCCGAACCCACCTCTACCGTCGGCTTTATGTATCAGTCATTCCTGTTCCTTGGCAGAATCTTCCCTATGAGGCTTATCAACTATGTTATTGGCAAGATGTATTAGCCGTCAGAGAAAAAATAATAATATATAGGTATTGCGTACGTTGTAAAAAATTAGTACCTTTGCGGACAGATTTGTATAGGACAACATTTGATAAATAGCAGAAAAATACTAAACCTCGTTGCAGGGTGGGGGATGCTCATAGCTCTCTCAGCCTGCAATGGCGTTATGGACGGTATATACGACGACCCTCAGAAACCTGCTCAGGGCGACCTCTATGTAGATGCCACCAGTTGGACCGAGTGGCACTATATAAAGTTTAATAACTCTCAACTCTCAACCCTCAACCCTCAACTCTCAACTCTCACCATCCCTACCACGCCGATAGCTGAGTTTGATGCTGACGGCACAGGCATATACAATTACTGGTATGATGTCTTTGGCGAGGGAATGGCAAAACATGAGTTGCGTAGCAAATACCCCACCATTCGTCAGCCCGAACCAGACCAATGGGACATAGCCATACACCGTAACAACGTGCGCACAAATGGAGGAGCAGTCTGGCAGTCTTCTCTAACTGACATCAGCAAGGTGGGCAGCAGCACCCAGTATTCGTCCATGCCTTTCGTTGAGGATTCGTGGTCAGAGATTGATGTGTGGGTGGTGCAAGACCAGATGCTCTCAGGCATCGTGGGCAGCCAGCGCATAAAGATAAATACTGAGCTCAGCAAATGGCTCACCATGGAGATTCCTCCCATGCCACCAGCCTTCGTTTATAACGGCAACGTCTTCATAGTGCGCCTTAGTGACGGCACCTATGCCGCCCTGCGCCTCAAAAACTACAAGACGCCTGACGGTCGCAACTGTGGCATGACGATAGAGTATAAGTACCCGCTGTAAACAAGACTCACCCCTAACCAACTCCCCTCTAATCCCCTCGTTTCCCGAGGGGCAGAAACTCTGGAAGAGAGGGGAACATATAGAAAAAGTTGTTGAAAATTCATAATCCATAATTCATAATTCATAATTCTTAGTTATAGCAGCATATTGTTTCGTCGCTTGGTGTCAATAGTCTTGGCACTAATGGTGCATATTGTCCCCCTCTCTGCCAGAGAGGGGTTAGGGGTGAGTCTTGGTGAAAGTCTCTCATCAGCTGTCTCCGACTCCGTGCAGCTCTCTCAGGTTGTGGTAACTGGTACTCGCACCCCTAAGACGTTGGCTAATACCCCTGTGCTCACTCGCATCATAACGGCGCAAGATATAGAGCGCAGCGATGCCACCGACATACAAGATCTGCTTAGGCAGGAGGTGCCTGGCGTAGAATTCTCCTATGCCATGAACCAGCAGACTCACCTCAACTTCGCTGGTTTCGGCGGACAGAGCATCCTCTTCCTTGTCGATGGCGAACGACTGGCAGGCGAGACACTCGACGATGTCGATTTCTCGCGTCTCGTGATGGCCGATGTTGAGCGCATCGAGATAGTCAAGGGCGCTTCCTCAGCCCTCTATGGCAGCAGTGCTGGGGGTGGTGTGATAAACATTATAACCAAGGAGGGGGGCAATCCGTGGACCTTGCACCTCGATTCGCGCTGGTCGCGCCATAAGGGACAGCGTTACGCCTTGCAGTTTGGCAGAAACACCAAGCGCATCAGCAACCTCTTCACCTCCACCTTCAGTAATGTTGAGTCATATAGGGTAAACAACGACCCTAACCCAGCCACACGCGTCTTCAGCGAGGTGTATGGCAGTAAGGTGGTGACCGTTAAAGACCGTCTGAGCGTGAATGTTACCGACCGCCTCAAACTCACTGGCAGACTGGGCTATTACTTCCGTCAGGTGCCACGAGTGGTTACCGAACCAGAGCGCTATCGTGACCTCTCGGCTGGTTTGAAGGCTGTATGGCAAGCCACTGACCGCGACCTCTTCGACTTCAGCTATTCCTTCGACGAATATAATAAGTCTGCCAAGCAGCAGGCAACCAATCTCGACCTGCGCACCTATAGCAATGTGCAGAATCACCTTCGCGCCCTCTATACCCACACCATTGGCGATGGTTCGCAGATAGTGGCAGGAGCCGATTTTATGCGCGACTATCTGTATAACACCCACCTTGATAATCCTCGTCGCCATCAGTATAACAGCGATGCCTTCGTGCAGTATGACTGGATTATCAATCCACGTTGGGAACTCGTTGGTGCCTTGCGTTACGACTATATCTCTGACGGCAACCAGTCGCGCCTCACCCCTAAGTTCTCCATGCGTTATAACATCCTCATGCCTGAGCAGGATGATGCTTCGCTCACCCTCCGCTTCGGCTACGGCATGGGATTCCGCGCTCCTACGCTCAAGGAGAAATACTCTTCCTTCGATATGGCAGGCATCTGGGTCATACAGGGCAACCCTAACCTCAAGACCGAACTCAGCAATAACTTCAACGTTGCCCTCTCCTTTGCCCGCAGTCGCTACAGCTTCATGCTCATGGGCTATTGCAACGCCATGCACAACAAAATTACCACAGGTACTCCATATAACGTTAACGGGAACGGGAACGGGAACCAAACCTCAAATGTTAACGTTAACGTTAACGTTCCCGTTGATTTAGTCCTCCCTTACATCAACCTCGACCGCTTCACGGTCTATGGCATGGAGTTCATGGCGTGTGCCAAGTGGGGATTGTTCTCTACCACCCTCGGCTATACCCTCACCAAGGAGAAATATACCGCTAAGGGCGAGAGCCAGCAGGGTGCAGCTGCCTATCTGCCTACACGTCCGCATGCCATCACGTGGACAGGTCAGTGGGAGAAAGAATTCTCCGACCGCTATTCCCTCAGTTTCGCTCTCAACGGCAGATTCCTCTCCGCAGTCGATGCCGATGAGTATGTGGACTATTACGACATCAGCAAGGGCATGGTGACGGTCAACTATCCTGCCTACACCTTATGGAAACTCAGCATGGTCAACCGTCTGTATAAGAAGGTTCGCCTCACACTTGCCCTCGATAACCTGTTTAATTATCGTCCTTCCCATTATTACCTCAACGCCCCAGCCACTGACGGCACCAACTTCATGCTCGGCATAGGTGTGGATTTGTAATCAATCTCCACCCAGAAACAAAGTGAAAGCAAAAAGCCCCTTTTCGTGACACTCTGCTCACTGAAAAACATCCGTTTCAAAATCAAATCTGGAGCATTCCAGCTCACATTTTTAGCCAAAAATCGAGACATTCTTAATTTTTATCTATAAAAGCATTACTTTTATCTGCAAAAGCATTACTTCTGCATGCAAAACCATTGCTTCTGCAACCAAAAATCCGACCCTTATTCGCAGATTATTACACCAATATCACAGCATAAAAATCACCCTATTTTTCAACCCTCTGACCACCAATCTTTTACAAAATTCGCGACATTCCCGAATTTGAAGCCAACTTCCCACTCGCCTCCAAATTCTTCATTCTCAGGCGTTCTGAAAAACTCACTTTGTCAGGAAAAATCGCTTTTTACTATCCATTTGCTTGGAGAAATAAAAATAATGGCGGTGAGGGCAACATGGAATCAGATGCATGGTAAATAGATAGCCCTAGCGTATATAGGTAATAGTAGAAATCATCCTCACACTGAGTTGTGGGGGTGATTTTTGTTTTTGCTCTCGTTTTTTTGTAAATTCTTCATTCTTCATTCTTCATTCTTCATTTTTTTTTAGTAACTTTGCACCCAATATGAATAAAAGTAAGAAGCGAGGCACGTTTAGTGGCTCTTTAGGTTTTGTGCTTGCTGCCGCAGGTAGTGCTGTAGGACTGGGTAACATCTGGCGTTTCCCATATCTTGCTGCACGCGATGGCGGTGGTATGTTCTTGTTTATCTATGTCATACTGGCTGTGACATTCGGTTTTACCCTTCTGATTACTGAGGTAGCGATAGGCAGACGCTCAAGGCAGGGACCGCTGACAGCCTACGGCTATTTCAACAAGAAATGGGCGTTCCTGGGCATTTTCTCGTTTGTCATTCCGTTTATCATCTACCCCTACTACTGCGTGATAGGCGGATGGGTGTTGAAATACCTGACGGTATATCTGACGTTTGACGGATATTCTGCAGAACAGGACGGCTATTTTGGTGATTTTATTACAGGAGGTTGGCAACCTATGGTGTGCTTGGGTATCTTCTCGTTCATGTGCTACTACGTGGTAAGTCGCGGAGTGGAGAAGGGTATTGAGAAGTTCTCACGCATAGTGATGCCTGCATTGCTGCTGCTCGTGATATTTATTGCCATCTACGGACTGACATTGACCCATACCGACAGCAATGGCGTGACGAGAACTGGTTTACAAGGTGCCTCTGTCTATCTGATACCAAACTTTGAGGGACTGACAGTGAAGAAACTGCTGATGGTGACGCTCGATGCTACTGGACAGTTGTTCTACTCGCTCTCTATTGCCATGGGCATCATGGTGGCTTACGGCTCATACATGAAGCGTAGCGTAAACTTAGGACAGTCGGTGGACAGAATCGAGATATTCGATACGGCAATAGCTCTGTTGGCTGGTTTGATGATTATACCTGCGGTGTACGTATTCAGTGGTACAGAGGGTATGTCGGCTGGTCCCGGACTGATGTTCGTGAGTCTGCCTAAGGTATTCGGTTCGCTGGGTTATTTTGGCGATGTAATCGGATTTGCTTTCTTCCTCCTGGTTACGTTTGCTGCCCTCACGAGTGCCGTGAGCATTCTTGAGGCTTGCGTGGCTGGCGTGATGGATAAGTTCGGTTGGAATCGCAGAAAGGCTGTTAACATCATGGGTGTGTTGGGCATATTGCTGGCTATATTAGTTAACATGGGTTATAACGTGTTATACTTTGAATATACGCTGCCTAACGGTGCCGTTGGACAGATACTCGATATATTCGACTATGTGAGCAACAACGTGCTGATGCCATTCCTCGCTATATGCACCTGCATATTGATAGGATGGGTGACAGGACCAGACCTGCTGATTGGCGAGATGCGACTCAACGGCTACAACTTCTGGCGCAAACCAGTCTATGTGGTGATGCTGAAGTACATCGTGCCTGTCATGCTGTTCATACTGCTGCTCGGAGCGTTTAACGTGTACTAATTTACGGTTAAGAGTTAAAGGTTAAAAGTTAAGAGTTAAGAGTTAAAGGTAATGTCCCCTCACTCCTCTCTCACTCCCCCTTCACTCCCCCCTCACTCCTCTATAATATAAAAATATGAACAACAAGAATTTTTCTGCCAGCATCATAGCATGTGGCATGGTGGTTGGCTTGCTGTTATTAGGATTGTGCCTTAAGGGTGCGATAGACAATTTCACCAATAAGGACCGCAGGGTGACGGTGAAGGGTCTTGCCGAGAAGATAGTGGATGCCGACAAGGTGACATGGCCTATACAGACCAAGGAGATAGGCAACGACCTGCCTGCACTCTACGCGAAGATAAACCACACGAACGCCGTGATAAAGCAGTTTCTGCTGAAGAACGGTGTGAAGGAGAGCGAGATAAGCATTGGCGCTCCTACAGTGATAGACATGAACGCCGACCGCTATTCTGACAACAGACGCGACTACAGATACAACATCACGTCGAACATCACCGTGGCATCAGGCAACGTAAAGCTGGTACGCTCGCTCATAGCACGTCAGGGCGAACTGCTGCAGCAGGGCATCGCCATAGTAGATGGCGGTTACGAAAACCCTGTGAAGTATGAGCTGGTGTCATTCCAAAGTCTGAAGCCGAAGATGATGACTGAGGCTATTAAGAATGCGGAGCAGACGGCACAGCAGTTTGCTGACAACTCCAACTCTGAACTGAGCAAGATAGTAAGCGCTGACCAGGGACAGTTCTCTATAGAGAATCGTGACGAGAATACCCAGCATATAAAGAAGGTACGCGTGGTAACTACCGTAACATACGCTTTGAAAGATTAGATTAACGGTTAACGATTAAGGTTTAATTACTAATTTCTAATTAAAAACTTACAAGACATACTGAGGCTGTATGCCAAGCACCCACAGGTGAAGACGCTGGCAGCCTTGTTGAAAGATAAGAAGATGCGTAAGGCTGCAATTAGCGGTTTTACGCAGTCTTCTATTGCTATGAACTTTGCTGCCACAGGGTGCAAGGTGCCTCTGCTCTTCATCATGCGCGATGCCGATGAGGCTGGTTATCTGTATCAGGACCTAAAGAGTCTTAGTATTGCGCCACTCTTTTTCCCCTCATCCTACAAGCGTGCTGTGAAGTTCGGACAAAAGGATGCTGCAGGCGAGGTGATGCGTGCCGAAACCCTGATAGCCTTGGCAGATAACTCTCAACTCTCCTCCGAGCTCTGCTCGCCTGAGCACCCACGGAGTGCAAGAACTCTCAACTCTCAACTAAAAATAGTCACTTACCCCGCCGCCCTTAGTGAACTGGTGGCATCAAGGAAGACGATAGACGATCGTATGCTGACGCTGAGGAAGGGAGAGACGACAGAGCTGGACGTGCTGGTGACTAAGTTGCGCGAATTAGGTTTCGTGGAGGTGGACTATGTCTATGAGCCAGGACAGTTTGCTGTGCGCGGAAGTATAGTGGATATATACTCATTCTCAAGCGAACAGCCATACCGCATAGACTTCTTCGACGACGAGATAGACACCCTGCGCTCCTTTGATGTGGAGAGCCAGTTGTCAAAGGAAATGCTGGACAGCGTCACCATAGTACCAGAGATAGCCAAGGGCGCGAATGATAAGATACCATTCCTCGACCTTTTGCCAGACGATACGGTTATAGTGACCAATGACACACAGTATGTCATTGACGCCATAGACTATATATATAAGGAGGGATTCTCAAAACAGGCACTGAGTGACAGACTTACGGGAGTGACAGAGGCAGACAAGGCAGAGATAATGCGCGAGCTCACCGCCAGTTTGAACCTGTGCAAGGCAAGCACCTTCGCCAAGGCGATGGAGAGGTTTAGGGTGATTTATAGTTCTTGCGCTCCAGTGGGTGCTCAGGCGAGCAAGTTCGGAGCACAGTTACCAGTTACCAGTCTCTCAACTCTCAACTCTCAACTCTCAACTAATAACACCCCCCAGCCGCTCTTCCACAAGAACTTTGAACTGTTGGCGCAAACCCTGAGCGATTACCAAACGAAAGGCTACCAAACCTTCATCTGCTCCGACTCCGACAAACAGATAGAGAGGTTGAAGGAGATATTTAATAATGAAGAATTAAGAATTCATTCTTCATTAAACTTTATCAAAGGCACCCTCCACGAAGGCTATATCGACGATGTGCTGAAGATAGTGCTCTTTACCGACCATCAGATATTTGAGCGTTTCCACAAGTATCAGTTGAAGGGTCAACAGGCAAAGCGCGGCAAGATGGCGCTCACCATGAAGGAACTGCAGGAGATGGAGCCAGGCGACTTCATAGTGCATGTAGATTTCGGCATAGGAAAGTTTGCCGGACTGGTGAGGATTCCTACTATGACCAAGCAGCCTGACGGCACTATGGTGCAGGGCTATCAGGAGGTCATCCGCATAATATACCAGAAGAACGACAAGGTTGATGTAAGCATCCATTCGCTCTATAAGATAAGCAAATATCGCAGGGCAGACAGCGGCGAACCGCCAAAATTGAGCACCCTCGGCACAGGAGCATGGGAGAGAATAAAGGAACGTGCCAAGACCCGCATCAAGGATATAGCGCGCGACCTCATAAAACTGTATGCCAAACGCCGTCATGAGAAGGGTTTCGCTTTCTCTGCCGACACCTATATGCAGGCAGCCTTAGAGGGCTCATTCCTGTATGAAGACACTCCAGACCAGATAAAGGCTACACAGGAGGTGAAGCACGATATGGAGCAGGCGCGCCCTATGGACCGCTTGGTGTGTGGCGACGTGGGATTTGGTAAGACGGAGGTGGCTATACGTGCAGCCTTCAAGGCTGCTGCCGATGGCAAGCAGGTGGCTGTGCTGGTGCCTACCACGGTGCTTGCCTTCCAGCATTACCAGACATTCAGCAAACGTCTGCAGGGACTGCCTGTGAGGGTGGACTACCTGTCAAGAGCCCGTACGCCAAAGCAGGTGAAACAGATAACTGAAGACCTGGAGGCAGGGCGCATAGACATACTCGTAGGCACGCACCGTATGCTGATCAAGACGGTGAAATGGCACGATATAGGACTGCTGATAATAGATGAGGAACAGAAGTTTGGCGTATCGACGAAAGAGAAGCTGCGCCAACTGAAGACCAATATAGACACCCTTACCATGTCGGCAACGCCGATACCGCGCACCTTGCAGTTCTCGCTGATGGGAGCAAGAGATATGAGCATTATGCGCACTCCGCCTCCTAACCGCCAGCCTATAGACACACAGGTTGCCACCTTCTCTGCCGAACTGGTGGCTGATGCCATAAACTTCGAGATGAGCAGGGACGGACAGGTGTATTTCGTGTGCAACCGCATAGCCACCCTGCCCAAGATGCGCGAGATAATAGAAAGGCATGTGCCCGACTGTCGCATAGCCGTGGGACACGGACAGATGAAGCCAGACGAACTGGAGAAGGTGGTGATAGGGTTTATAAACCACGACTATGACGTGCTCCTTTCCACCACTATAGTGGAGAACGGCATAGACATTCCGAATGCCAATACGATAATAATCAATGATGCTAACCACTTCGGACTGAGCGATTTGCACCAGATGCGCGGTAGGGTAGGACGTAGCAACCGCAAGGCTTTCTGCTATCTCTTGGCTCCACCACTTGCCTATCTGCCAGCAGAGAGCAGACGAAGGCTGGAGGCACTCGAGACCTTTGCCGACCTTGGAAGCGGTTTCTCGCTTGCCATGCAGGATCTCGACATACGCGGAGCAGGTAACCTGTTGGGTGCCGAGCAATCAGGTTTTATGGAGGATTTGGGTTATGAGACCTATCAGAAGATACTCTCGCAGGCTGTTAACGAACTGAAGAATGACGAGTTCCAGGACCTCTATGCCGAGCAGCTTGCCGAGGGCGAGCAACTGACTGGTGACGACTTTGTGGATGACTGTAATGTGGAGAGCGATTTGCAGATGTATTTCCCTGACTACTATGTGCCAGGCAGTAGCGAGAGGATGTTGCTGTATCGCGAACTTGACACCATAGAGACCGACAGCGACCTCGAGGCATACCGCAAGCGACTGGAAGACCGTTTCGGCAAGGTGCCTACGGAGGGCGAGGAACTGATGCAGGTGGTATTGTTGCGCAGATTGGGCAGGACCCTCGGTTGCGAGCGCCTGATACTCAAACAACACCAGATGCAGATGCAGTTTGTATCGAATGAAGAAAGTGTCTTCTACAGGAGCAAGTTCTTCACTGCCATACTCAACTACGTGGGCAACCACCCCAAATACTGCGACTTCAAGGTGATAGGAGGCAGCAACCGCCTCGTGGTAAAGAATGTGCCAAACGTGACAGAAGCCGTAAAGATATTAAAGAAAATGCTTGAGGGCACGAACTCTTAAACCCATTGAACTTTTGAACCTTTGAACAAACAAATCCTACGGTTAGCCATACCGTCCATAGTATCTAATATAACGGTTCCGCTGCTGGGACTCGTTGATGTGGCGATAACAGGTCACATGGGCGAGGCACGCTATATGGCTGCCATCGCTGTGGGGTCTATGGTGTTCAATATCATCTACTGGCTGTTCTCATTCTTGCGCTTCGGTACAGGCGGACTGACGGCACAGGAATATGGCAAGGGAGACTATAGGGAATGTTGTCACGTACTGCTGAGAGCTCACTCAACATGTCTGTTGCTGGCTCTGGCACTAATACTGATGCAGACGCCACTGTTCTATGCCGTAATGTGGGTTATAGCCCCTGGCGACGACTTGCTGCCCACCATACACACCTATTACAGTATATGTATATGGGGCACCTTCCCGTCACTCGCCCTCTACGCCTTTACGGGGTGGTTTGTGGGGATGCAGAACACCAAATTGCCAATGGCTGTGTCGATAAGCCAGAATATAGTCAACATCCTGCTCTCACTGCTCTTTGTATATGGTCTGCACATGAAGATTGAGGGTGTGGCACTCGGCACCCTGCTCGCACAGTGGTCAGGATTGCTTGTGGCATTCATTATGCTACGTTGGCGTTACGGCGATATATGGAAAGGCGTGAAGGTGCGTAGCGCTATAAAACTAAAGGAGATGCGACGTTTCTTCTCTGTCAACAGCATCCTGTTCTATCGTACGGTATTCCTTGTGGCAGTAAACCTCTATTTCATAGTGGCAGGCGCAAAGGGTGGGGCAGAGATACTCTCTGTCAACTCGGTGCTGATGCAGATGTTCATACTCTACACCTATGTGATGGATGGCTTTGCCTATGCAGCCGAGGCGCTTTGCGGCAAATACTATGGTGCAAATGACAAACCGAATTTCACCCTCGCCTTGAAGGGCGTGTGGCGCTGGGCTTGGGCGCTGACGATAGTGTTCACCATAGTCTATGCCATAGGGGGAGAGACTTTCCTTGATATACTGACTGATGAGGAGACTGTGCGCCAGACTGCCTTGCCATACCTTCCTTGGGCTATACTGATACCTATATGTGGTGTTGCCGCCTTTGTGTGGGATGGTGTATTCGTGGGACTCACAGACGCTAAGGGCATGCTTTGGGGCACGTTTGTAGGTGCAGCATTCTTCTTCGGCATCAACTTCCTGCCCCAACTCTCAATTCTTGCGCTCCGTTGGTGTTCTTGCCTTGCAAGCGTAGCTTCGCGTCCGATTACAGGCGAGCAAAGCTCGGAGTTCAATTATCAATTATCAATTGTCAATTATCAATTATCAATTGTCAATTATCAATTATCTAACCATTTCCTCTGGCTTGCTTTTAACGCATACTTGCTGATGCGTGGTATCACTCAGGAAATTATTTGGAGAAAAGTTTGGAAGAATAAAGAAAAATAACTAAATTTGCAGACAAATAGGATGCGAAGATGGGAAAAATCAATAATATATGGAGTTATGTTGCACGCCACAAGTACCTCATTACTGTAATTGTGGGTGTGTTGCTCATTGGCGTTGTGGATGAAAATAGCTTCCGCAAATATGCTATTCTCAAAATGCATCAGGACGAGTTGGAACAGAAACTGGAGGAATGTGAAGAGCAGTTTGAACGCGACTCTGTTCGCTTGCGTGCCCTCAACGCCAGTCAGAAGGGTGTGGAGCGCATAGCACGTGAGCGTTATTTCATGAAGCGTCCTAATGAAGATATTTTTGTGCTGAGCACTGACACTCGTGAGGCGAGTGAGGCAGCAAAGGAATCAAAACGCTCTGAGCAATGAAGCAGTTGAATAAAATCCAAACCATTATTTTTGCTCTCGGAGCCCTGCTGATGGTTATTGGCGTGGGTTGTGTGGTGTTTGGTGTCACCATGCCTGTGTTGCGTAAGTCAGGAGCGGTGGTGTATTCCATTGGTGCGGTCTGTTTCGCTTGTATGCAGATGAGCCAGGTTTATACAGGCAGTAGCATAGTGGTTCGTCGTCTGCGTCGCATTATGGTTTTTGCTGATGTGTGTTTCATCATCGCAGCCATCCTCATGCTTGAAAATGCTTTCCTGATTGTTTTCCCATATTTTGCTGATACCATAGACGGCTATAATGCCTACATACATTATGTATATAACAACTGGGTAGTCGCCCTGCTCATAGCCGCAGTTCTTGAGGTTTATACAATACATCGTATATCCTACGAAATGAAAAAGGAACAAGAGTAGTCTTGTTCCTTTTTTTATCTTTAACCTTACTCCGAGCTTGCTCGCCTGAGCACCTACTGGAGCGCAAGAACCTCTAACCCCCTCCCGATAGCTTCGTAGCTTTCTTTTTTCAGCCGTTCTATGTTTTCATGCCCTTGTGACAGGGGGTAGATAGGTTTGTGGATGGTCAGGCGAAGGGGGTGACGTTTGATGAACTTACCGTCATTCATGCGGGGCAGAACGTCAAACGAGCCGTTGATGGTTAGCGGAACGACAGGCAGTTGCAGTTCGTCGGCAAGGGTAAAAGCTCCTCGTCTGAAGGGTTGCATCTTACCATCGTGAGTACGGGCACCCTCAGGAAACACCATTATGCTGGCTCCGTCTTTCAGAGCTTCTTCTGCTCCTTTGTAGGTGTCGCGCACAGCAGCTCTCGAACTCTTATCCACATATATATATCCAGCATGTCGGCAACCAATGCCGAGAAAAGGTATCTTTTCCAGTTCTTTTTTCAGCATCCAGCGTATCTCTACACCGAGGTAGCCACAGATGAGGAAGATGTCGTATGCTCCCTGGTGGTTGGCTACGAAGACGCACGACGTCTTTCCTTTCTCGCCAAGGGAACTGAGATTCTCCCTGCCCTCAACGGTTACCTTCAGCAGCGAAGCCCTCATGATAATCTTCGCCCACCAGCGTGAGGCGAAGGTGCCCCACCAGTCTGGGCGCGTCATAATGCCAAGAGAGAAGGGTAGATGCTGTTTTAGCCAACCTGCTAACGGACACATCACCGCCATAGTGGTGCCTGCCCATGCTGATACTAATACCACCACAGGCAACAGAACTATTATTTGGTAAATCTTATACACGGAATGTTATAGGTTCGCCTATAAGGTTTGAGGTTTGGTTCCCGTTCCCGTTTGTATATGCCGTTTTGCCATTAAGAATGGTTTGTGCTACGTGCCAATTATACTGCTTGCCCTCCACGGGACTCCATCCGCATTTGCTCAGTATGCAGTCTTTGGTAACTGTCCAGGGTTCGCCTTTACGCACTATCACGAGGTCTGCCTTGTAACCTTCACGTATAAATCCTCGCTGGCTTACGCCAAACAGTTTTGCTGGGTTGTGCGCCATCAGTTCCACCAGGCGCTCTATGCTTATCACCTCTTTATCTACAAGACTGAGCATACTCACCAACGAGAACTGTATCATTGGCATACCCGACATGGCATTCTGACATCCACCTTGCTTCTCTTCCAATGTGTGAGGAGCGTGGTCAGTACCTATAGTGGAAAGTTTTCCATTCAGAGCCAAACGTAAAGCGTCGCGGTCGTTGCGTGTCTTTATAGCTGGGTTACACTTTATCAGTGCTCCCTTCTGGTCGTAGTCTTCTTTTGAGAACAGCAGGTGAGCCACCGTTGCCTCGCCTGTTATGTTGTCGCCCAGCAGCTCCAGTTCCCTCGCTGTGGTTATGTGGGCAATATGAAACTGTGTGCCATGCTTCTTAGCCAATCTGGCACCAAGTGCCGAACTCTGATAGCACGCTTCTTCCGAACGGATGTAAGGATGATATTGTATAGGAGGGTCGCTTAGTCCTGTCTCCTCCTTCACGCGTTCCATATTATGGTTTATTATGCCAGTGTCCTCACAGTGCGCCATCAGTGGCAGTCCCATCTCCTTGGCAAGTCTGAATACGCCGTCGAGGGCTTCCTCTCTGTCCACCAGCATGTTGCCAGTTGACGAACCCATAAAGAGTTTGATGCCAGGCACGGTGTGGATGTCCAGTTGGCGCAGTTCATCGAGGTTGCTGTTGGTAGCACCTGGGAAGAAGGCGTAGTTTACGTGCATCTTCTCCTTTGCTATTGCCTGTTTCTCACGCAGAGCCTCTATCGTGGTGGTCTGGGGTTTGGTGTTAGGCATTTCAAACACGCTCGTCACACCTCCTGCCAGTGCAGCACGACTCTCGCTGTCCATGTCTGCCTTATGCGTCAGTCCTGGCTCGCGAAAGTGTACGTGGGAGTCTATGACGCCTGGCAACACCATGGCGCCCTCAGCGTTTATAACACTACTGAAGGAACCAGCATCATATTTGTTGCCGATTCCTTCAGTAACTATTTCTTTTATGCGGTCACCCTCTATTATAATGTCAGCCTTCAGGCTTTTGCCCTCATTGACTATGGTGCCGCCTTTGATTAAAAGGAGTGCGTGGGGAGTGCGTGGGGAGTGTGTGGGGAGTGTGGAGGACATATCTTCAGTCTTTTATTCCGTTATTGTTTAATACTCCATTGCTATAAGCAGATATAAATGTCCCCGCTTTGTTAGCTTTGGCTTCCAATTCATTAAATGTATCGATATCAATGTAGCCTAAATCTCTTGCCAAGAGATTGTAGTTTCTGCATTCTTCAAGACTCCCCTGTGCTATATTAAAAAAACGAAGCTTGTCTTGTTTACTAATTTTCTTATACCCTTCTGCTATATTTGCTGTTATGGAAACTGCTGCGCGTGTAAATTGAGACCTTAATCCAAATCGTTCAAAGTCTGGGAAATTTTCAGTGCTTTTATATACAAGAAGGCAATAGTCATAGGCTTTCTGCCATGCAATAATGTCCTTAAAAGAATTTGCCATTTTTTATTTTTAGTATTGTCCCTCTCACTCCCCAGCACTCCTTATTCACTCCCCACTACTACTTGCTAATTCATTGGGTGTCTTGGGTTGGGGTACAGGCATTGGCGGAAGTTTGTGTTGTGGTTCAGCCACGCCAGTCATAATGTCGCGATTGTGGTTTGCGGCATCCATATATTCCTTTACGTATGGGTCACTCTTGAAACGCTGTGTGGCTTTGGTCATCAATGCCTCTATCCACGTGGTGAGGATAGGGAACTCATAGTTTCGTGTTGCAACCTGGAATACATACGGACCAAGGCAATTGTCAAAATTCTGTGTGATGAAGTTGGTCACCAGTTTGTCTTCTGCCATCATAAGCTCATCGCCCTTCTTAGCCAGTCTGCGGTTCACCTGATCCATATCCTCGCCATTCATGATAGCCTGACTCTGCTGATGTGCAAGGTCTTCTATCTGTTCGGCAAGCTGTCTGTAGCGCATATTGAACACGTTGAGCGAATCGTTCATCGGTGTGCCGGAACAGGTCTGCTTCTGCATATTGAGTGACACATTGATACTGCCCACCTCTAATACCACAGGCATTACGGGTTGGTCGTCTATGCATAGGGTGACTATGCGCACCGAGTCAAGCGGACCAGCAAAGGTAAACTTGCCGTGCACCATGTCACATGAGTCTATATTTACGATGTTATTGTCAACCATATCCTTCAGATACAGCATACGACCATCCACATTCTGCAGGTCTGATGACCCTTGAATGTCATATTTCGTACACGAAGTGAGCCCTATGCCGAGCACTGTCGTTAATATGGTAACTATTGTTTTGTTCATAGCTGTTTTTGTTGGGCATGCTGCCCCGAAACGCAATGCAAAAGTAGAGAGAAATATTGACAAAGCGAAAGAATTTCAAGGTATTTAATGAAAAACGTAGATGTTTAGTCTTTTTTTACATTTATTTTTATTACCTTTGCGCCCAGTTTTGCTAAAATACAAGATATATGCAACAGACAGCCATACTTCTGCTACACTGTCCTGACAAACCAGGAATCATAACCGAGATGACTCGTTTTATTACCGATAATAATGGTAATATCGTTTATCTCGACCAGTATGTAGATACCGTTGACCACCGTTTCTTTATGCGTGTGGAATGGTCAACCGAAAACTTCGCTATACCTGACGAGAAGTTGGAGGAGTATATCGAAACTCTCTATGGCCAGCGTTACGAAATGGAGTTCAAACTCTATTTCAGTAGCAAGCGTCCCCGTATGGCACTCTTTGTGAGCAAGATGAGCCACTGTCTCTACGACCTTCTCGCCCGCTATAAGGCTGGCGAACTCGATGTAGATATTCCTTGCATCGTGAGCAACCACGAAGACCTGCGCTATGTGGCTGATCAGTTTGGCATACCTTATTATGTATGGTCTATCAAGAAGGACTGGTCTAACAAGCAGGAGGTGGAGCAGGCAGAGATGGACCTCATGAAGAAGGAAGGCATCAACTTCATCGTCCTTGCACGCTATATGCAGATTATCTCTGAGGAGATGATTAAGAGCTTCCCTAACCGCATTATCAATATCCACCACTCATTCCTCCCAGCCTTTATCGGTGCTAAGCCTTATCATCAGGCTTACCAGCGAGGCGTGAAGATTATAGGTGCTACGAGCCACTATGTTACTACCGAGCTCGATGCAGGTCCTATAATAGAGCAGGATGTGGTGCGCATCACCCATAAGGATACCCCTGAGACACTTGTGCTCAAGGGTAAGGACCTGGAGAAGATAGTCCTCTCTCGTGCCGTTAAGAAGCACATTGAGCATAAGATTCTTACCTATCACAATAAGACTATAATCTTCAGCTAAATCCGACATAAATCAATTTCCTTGTTAAAGATTATTAAAATACGCATGACTCGATTATGCGTATAAGAAATAATGTGTAATTTTGCATCCCGAACGCAAAACTTTTTGCGGTGCAGGGAGTTTTTTGGAAAGTGCATATAAGCAAAGATATTATAATATAAATAAGGTATATGATAACAATGAAGAAACTGATGACAATTGTGGCTGCTGCCACGCTGTTGGTATCTTGTGGCGGACAGTCGGGCAAGCCTGACTTCAGCGACAACGAGTTTGCCGTGCGCACTATCGGTGCGTCAAATGCCAACCTCGAGACATCTTACCCTGCAACCTTCAAGGGTATGCAGGATGTAGAGATACGTCCGAAGGTAGCTGGCTTCATAACAAAGATTTATGTAAAGGAGGGTCAGAACGTAGGTGCTGGTCAGGTGTTGTTTGAGATAGACAATGTTACCTATAAGGCAGCTGTCAACCAGGCACAGGCTACCGTAGTATCTGCTCAGAGTGCTCTCAACACTGCTAAGCTCACTTACGAAAATGCTCAGAAGCTGCACGCTGCTAACGTGATAGGCGACTACGAGCTTCAGTCAAGCAAGAATAAGTATGAGAGTGCAAAGGCTGCACTTGGTCAGGCTCAGGCAAGTCTTATGTCAGCCCGCGACCAGTTGAGCTTTTGTACCGTCAAGAGCCCTACCAGTGGAGTTATAGGTTCATTGCCATATAAGGTCGGTGCCCTCGTTAGCGCATCAATCGCTGACCCTTTCACCACTGTCTCTAACGGTTCTCAGGTCGATATCTATTTCTCTCTTACTGAGAAGGATGTCATTGAGTTCACTAAGCAGTATGGCTCGCTTCAGGCTGCCATCAGCCACATGCCAGCCCTCAAGCTCCAGCTTGCTGACGGTTCAGTCTATGCAGGTCAGGGTAAGGTGACCAAGGCTTCAGGCATCATCGACCCTGTTACTGGTTCTACCAGCCTCATTGCTTCATTCCCTAACCCTAATCACATCCTTAAGTCTGGTGGTTCAGGCAAGGTGCTCATCCCTCATACCGCAACAGGTGCTATAATCATCCCTCAGGATGCAGTAGTAGAGGTACAGGATAAGTACTTCGTGTATAAGGTGGGCAAGGATAACAAGGTCAAGTATTCTGAAATCACCATCGATACCCAGAATGACGGTCAGAACTACATCGTAACCTCAGGTCTCTCTAAGGGTGAGCGCATCGTTGTCTATGGCGTAACCCAGCTCTCTGAGGGCATGGAGATAAAGCCTATTAGCGAGGCAGACTATGCTAAGAAGATGAAGAAGGCAGAGGAGCTTTCTAAGGTGCAGGGCGATGGCGTGTTTGCTGTAGCTAAAGCACTGAAGTCATAACAGTTCACAATTCATAGCGTTTTCGTACGAAGTTAAAAAAGTTATGAGATTAGATAATTTTATTAATCGTCCGGTACTCTCAACCGTTATATCCATTCTCGTAGTGATACTGGGTATAATCGGCTTGGTATCACTGCCTATTGAGCAGTATCCAGACATTGCGCCACCTACCATTGTGGTGCGTGCATATTACCCTGGTGCCGATGCACAGACAGTGCAGAACTCAGTGCTCGCACCTCTTGAGGAGCAGATTAACGGTGTTGAGGGCATGACCTACATGACCTCTTCAGGCACCAACGATGGCTCCGCATCCATCACAGTATATTTTGAGCAGGGTTCTAATGCCGATATGGCTCAGGTCAACGTCCAGAACCGTGTTTCCCAGGCTTCATCACTGTTGCCTGCCGAGGTTACCAAGGGCGGTGTGACAGTCCAGAAGCGACAGACATCCACCGTGCTCATCATGGGTCTTACGTCGCCTGACGACCGTTACGACGAGAAGTTCCTGGGCAACTATGCCGACATCAACATCATCCCTGAGATGAAGCGTATCAACGGTATCGGCGACTGTGAGTCTATCGGTCTGAAGTCTTACACCATGCGTCTGTGGCTCGACCCTGTCAAGATGCATGACCTCAAGCTCATGCCGTCAGATGTCATCAACTCCCTTGCCGAGCAGAATATCGAAGCTGCCCCTGGTAAGTTTGGTGAGCAGTCTGACAAGCAGTATGAATACTCCATGAAATATACTGGTCGTCTGAAGACGCCAGAGGAGTTTGGCAACATGATTATCAAGACCGACGATATGGGTCACATACTGCGTGTGAAGGATGTGGCAAAAGTAGAGATGGGTGCGCTCTATTACTCTGTGTTCACCCAGCTCGATGGTCATCCCTGTGTGATGATGATGGTTACACAACGTGCAGGTTCCAATGCTACCCAGATAGCCAATGACGTAAAGAAGACTGCCGAGCGCCTGTCAAAGGACTTCCCTCCAGGCATGAAGATAGAATTCATGCAGGACGTTACGGAGTTTATTCAGGCATCTCAGCACGAGGTGTATAAGACTCTCTTCGAGGCACTTGTCCTTGTGTTCATCGTGGTGTTCATCTTCCTGCAGGACTTCCGTTCTACGCTCATCCCTATGGTTGCCGTGCCAGTGTCATTGATAGGTACCATGTTTGTCCTCAGTGTCGTAGGCTTCTCACTCAACCTCCTTACCCTGTCAGCCCTTGTGCTTGCCATCGCCATCGTGGTCGATGATGCCATCGTGGTTGTCGAGGCTGTCCATGCCAAGCTCGACATGGGTTATAAGAGCGCCCGCAAGGCAAGTATCGATGCCATGAGCGAGATTTCAGGTGCCATCATCTCTATTACCCTCGTGATGTCGGCCGTGTTCATCCCTGTGTCATTCATGAGTGGTACCACAGGTACCTTCTATCGTGAGTTTGGTATCACCATGGCTGTGTCTATCGTCATTTCGGCTGTCAACGCACTTACCCTCTCACCTGCCCTGTGTGCCATCTTGCTGAAGCCACACAAGGGTGAAGCCGGGCATAAGCAGAGCTTCAAGGACCGCTTCTTTGCAGGCTTCAACGCCTCTTATGATAAGATACAGAACAAGTACCAGAAGGTGGTCTCAACCATCGTTCATAAGAGTTGGATAGCCGTAGCTGCAGTCGTTATCGGCATCGCTGCCATGGTCGTAGAATCTATAACCACCAAGACGGGTTTGGTGCCCGATGAGGATACCGGCACTATCTTCGTTACCGTATCTACCCCTCCTGCTACCTCTTTGCAGAAGACTAACAAGGTGATGGATCAGGTACAGCGTATGCTCGACAATAACCCAGCCATCGACAAGTCACTCCGTATCACGGGTTACAACTTCATCGCTGGTCAGGGCTCTAACCAGGGCACCTTCATCGTCAAGCTTAAGGACTTCGACGACCGTAACCGTTCCGAGTATTCTACTATGGTGCTCGGCATGATATATAAGCAGACAGCCGTTATCAAGGGAGCGCAGATACTCGCCTTCCAGCCACCTATGGTGGTAGGTTTCTCTGCTACCAATGGTCTTACCTTTGCCATGCAGGACCGTACGGGCGGTTCGCTCGATAAGTTCTTTGGCATCACCAAAAAGTTCATTGCCGAGCTCAACAAGCGTCCTGAGTTCTCTAACGCTATGACGGCGTTCAACTCATCATATCCACAGTATATGATTGACGTTGATGTTGCCAAGTGTAAGCAGTCAGGCATTTCGCCCTCGCTGGTGCTCACCACCCTGCAGGGCTACTACGGAGGTATGTACTCCAGCAACTTCAACTCTTACGGTAAGCTCTATCGAGTATATGTGCAGGCAGACCCGAAGATGCGTGAAGACAAGGCATCCATGCAGAACATCTTTGTCCGCACCGCAGCGGGCGACATGGCTCCAGTCAGCGAGTACATCAACCTGCGCAAGGTTTATGGTCCTCAGGTCATAGAGCGTTTCAACCTCTTCACCTCTATCAATGTCAATGCCTCACCAGCCGATGGCTACTCTACTGGTGACTGTATCAAGGCTATGGAAGAGGTGGCAGCCGATGTGCTCCCTGCAGGCTATACCTACGAGTTCTCAGGTCTTACACGTAACGAGGCTGAGTCATCCAACTCTACAGCCATCGTGCTCGTGCTCTGTCTGGTGTTCGTATATCTCATCCTGTCAGCTCAGTATGAGTCTTACATCCTGCCGCTGAGCGTTATTCTCTCAGTACCATTCGGACTTGCAGGCGCATTCCTCTTTACCAACCTCTTTGGTAAGAACAACGATATCTATATGCAGATTGCGCTCATCATGCTCGTAGGTCTGCTTGCCAAGAATGCCATCCTTATCGTGCAGTTCGCCCTTGAGCGTCGCCGTCTCGGTATGGCTATCTCATGGTCGGCTATCCTCGGCTCGGCAGCCCGTCTGCGTCCTATCCTTATGACCGCCTTGGCTATGATTATCGGTCTGTTCCCACTCATCATCACAGGCATACCAGGCCTCAGCCTCTTCATGCCGCCGGCAGTAGGTGAGAACGGCTATATCACCCTTGGTGCAGCCGCTATCGGCGGTATGCTCGTGGGCACCTTCTGTCAGGTGCTCATCGTGCCAGCCCTCTTCGTCATCTGTCAGTGGTTGCAGGAGCGCATCACTCCACTCCAGTTCGAGGACGACCTGTCTTCTTCAGTTGAGGCAGAGCTGGCTCAGTACACCATGCCTAAGGATAAGCATATATCAGAGATTAAAGGTAATTACGTAAAGTGATGAAAAAGACTATATATATTATAATAGGTGCATTCGCACTCACCTCGCTTGCTGGTTGCGGACTCTACAAGAAGTATGAGCGTCCAGACATCAACGTCGATGGCTTGGTGCGCGATACAGCCCGCACTGATGTAGTGTTGCCAGCCACTGCCGACACTACCAACTTTGGCGACGTGGCTTGGCAGGAGGTGTTCACCGACCC
>ODAJ012158370.1_pt1 | contig 24258 bp, 23 predicted proteins | sample 1539241 | NCBI WGS metagenome assembly ODAJ01 (sample SAMN02144231, study PRJEB22623) | gut metagenome | biome: sheep rumen | host: Ovis aries | place: New Zealand
AACTGGAACCGGTAAGACTTTTACTGTTGGAAACGTAATTCAACAAGTTCAAAAACCAACCCTTGTTTTAGTCCATAACAAAACTCTTGCCGCTCAACTTTATGCTGAGTTTAAAGAACTTTTTCCAAATAATAGAGTTGAATACTTTGTTTCAAACTTCGATTTCTATCAACCAGAAGCTTATCTTCCAAAAAGTGATACTTATATTGATAAGAACGCTGTTATGAATGAAGAAATTGAGATGCTAAGAACATCAGCGATTAACTCCATTTTAGAAAGAAGAGACACAATTGTTGTGGGTTCTGTTGCATCAATTTATGGTCTTACTGACCCAGACGAATATCGCAGACTTCTATTTGATGTTAGAGTCGGAGAAACTTTAGATAGAAAAGCATTTATAAATAAACTTATTGACGCCCAATACGAACGCAATAATTTAGATATAAAACCTGGCTATTTTAGGGTTCGAGGAGACGTAATCGAAATATGCCCACCAATAGCAGAAAATTATGTAATTAGAATCGATACTTTTGGTGATGAAGTAGAAAGTATCAACAAAGTTGATATTTTGACTGGTGAGATAAAGGAAAGCTATAAAACCTATCCTATTTTCCCAGCATATGATCACGCTTCAACTCGTACAAGAATTGCTGAGGCCGTTGAAACAATTTCTAAAGAGCTTGAAGAGAGACTTAAATTTTTCCAAGATCAAGGAAAATTATTAGAAGCAGAACGTCTTGAAATGAGAACAAAACAAGACATGGAAAGCATGCTTGAATTTGGCATGTGCCCTGGTATTGAAAACTATTCAAGACATATTGATAAAAGACAAGCTGGTCAAAGACCATTCTCACTTATTGATTATTTTCCAAAAGATTTCTTAATGATTATTGATGAATCGCACGTTTCAATTCCACAAGTTAGAGGAATGTATAACGGAGATCGTTCAAGAAAAGAAACCTTAGTTGAATATGGTTTTAGACTACCTTCTGCATTAGATAATAGACCTCTCAATTTTGAAGAGTTTGAATCACTAATGCCTCAGGTTATTTGTACATCCGCAACTCCAGGTGACTATGAAATGGAAAAATGTGGTGGTACAGTTGTAGAACAAATCATACGTCCAACCGGACTTTTAGATCCCGAAATTGAAGTTAGAAGAACGTTTGGTCAAATTGATGATTTGATCCACGAAATTAAGGAAAGAATTAATCGTAATGAAAGGACGATGGTAGTGACTCTAACTATCAAAATGGCCGAAGATTTAACGGAATTTTTGAAAGAAAGAGGCGTAAAAGTCGCATATTTGCATAACGAAACCAAAACACTTGAGCGTACCGAAATAATCTATCAGCTTAGAAAAGGAAAATATGATGTTTTGGTCGGTATTAACCTTCTTAGGGAGGGTTTAGACATACCAGAAGTCTCTTTAATTACTATTTTAGATGCTGACAAGGAAGGATTTTTACGTTCAACACGCTCATTAATCCAAGTAATTGGTCGTGCGGCAAGAAATGCGCACGGTAAAGTTATCATGTATGCAGACAAAATAACGGATTCGATGAAAGAAGCTATTGACGAAACCAATCGTAGAAGATCTATTCAACAAAGATATAATGACGAGAACGGAATTGTTCCAACAACCATCATAAAAGAAATACGTTCACCTCTTGGAAATACTGAAAATTCCCAGGAAATCGCGGCAAAAATCAACAAACACTCGACTAGAAGTGAAATCGAAAAAGAGATTAAAAGACTTGAATCCGATATGCGTGCCGCAGCCAAAGCATATGACTTTGAAAGAGCCGCAGAAATTCGTGACATTGTATTTGAACTCAAGGCATCTATTGAATAAAGCGTTTGCTTTATAAAATTTATTGTGATAAATTAATTCAGCGGCGAAAAGGAGATAATATGACAGCGTTAGACATTATATTCTTAATTGTAGGTCTCATCATCATTGTTTTATCCTTACTTCAAGGTGGTAAATCAGAAGGTGCTTCTGGCGCTATTACTGGTGGTGGAATGAACGTTTTCGTCAAGACAAAAGAAAGAGGATCTGAAAAGATTATTACAATCTTAACCTTTATCTTCGTAATTATCTTTATGTTCTTAGCCGTGTTGGCAAGCGTATTAGCATAACAATACTAACTACCAAAAATATGCCTCATGCGGGGCATATTTTTATTACCTATAGGAGTAAAGTTGATGAAAAAATCTACATTAAAAAAGTACGCTCAACTTATTGCTAAAGTTGGAGCAAATGTACAAAAAGGTCAATACGTAACTGTGGTTGCAAGCGTTGATCAAGAACTTCTTGCAAACTATGTTGTTGAAGAATGTTACAAACTAGGCGCACATCTTGTAACGGTTGAATGGGAATCTGATGTTGTGTCAAAGACACAATATAAGAAAGCAAGTGCTAAAGCTTTATCAGAATTCCCTGCATGGAAAGAAGAAAAACAAAAATTTATTAACGAACATCTTCCGGTCATGATTTATATCGAATCAAGTGATCCAGATGCATTGAAAGGTGTTAACCAAAAGAAGGTTTCTGAGGTTCATAGAAATTTAGTTTCTAAAATTAAACCTTATAGAGATGAAAGAGAAAATAAATACCAATGGACAATTGCTGGCGCTCCATCAAAAGCATGGGCTAAAAAAGTTTTCCCTGAATTATCTGCAAAGAAAGCGGTCGAAAAACTTTGGGAAGCAATTTTGTCAACTTCAAGATGCGGAGAAGACCCAATTAAAGCTTGGGATGAGCATAATCAAAACCTAGATAAAAAAGCAAAACATTTGAATAGCTTAAATTTAGACTACCTTCACTACGAATCTAAAAATGGCACAAACTTTAAGGTTTGGTTGAATGAAAAGGCTCTTTGGATTGCCGGTGGAGAAAGAATTAGGCATTCTGGTGTTTATTTCAATCCTAATATTCCAACCGAAGAATGCTTTACTACACCTATTTCAGGTAAAGCAGAAGGAATTGTTTACTCAAGTAAACCACTTTCCTATAATGGCGAATTAATTGAAAATTTCTCAATTAGATTTAAAGATGGCAAAGCTGTTGAAGTTAAAGCCGAAAAAGGCCAAAACTTATTGGAAGAAATGATTAAAATGGATGAAGGAGCATGCAAGCTTGGTGAAGTCGCTCTAGTTCCATACGATTCACCAATTAATAATACAGGGCTTTTATTCTTTAACACTTTATACGATGAAAATGCCGCATGTCATTTAGCTCTTGGTTTAGGGTTTGGAAATACAATCAAAGATTTCGAAAAATATAGTAATAAAGAATTAAGAGAAATGGGCGTAAATGACTCTGGAATTCATGTTGACTTTATGATTGGCACAAAAGATTTATCAATCACCGGCTACACAAGAGACGGAAAGAAAGTTCAAATATTTAAAGAAGGCAATTGGGCATTCTAGCAAAAAGGGAACATAGTTCCCTTTTAAAATACTTTGTAATTGTCTATATCGAGCAGGTTTTCAAACTTTAATTTTCCTTTGTTTAGGATTAAGCACCTGTTTTGTAGATCAATTCTTTTAATCTCGACTTCGGATTCGTAAATGTAGCCATCATTATAGAATTTAATTTTTACAACTTGACCAGGTTCATAATTTTGCAAAACATCATTAATCTTCTCAATTTGATCTGTAGTTAACTTTGGTTTAGGAACTTTGTTTCTTTGATATTTCATTGCTTGTAAACAAGTAGACTGCTCAATTAAAGAAGAAAATGGAGCCCACTTTTTCATTCCGCGATCGCTCATTTATGGTGACCTCCAATTTGATTATGTCTAATTTTCGCTGTTGATTCTTCAAGTAAAGACGATGCTCTTAAAATCGTATCCTTGCCGTATTTGCGTTTTAAACCATCTATTGCTTTAGTCATTTCTTTTTTGTTTAAATCAGTCTTTCCAACTTCAAAAAGATTTAACTGGTCGTAGCCTGCATTCTCGAGTTGGGAATAAGTGATAAAAAGTCGACGTATTCCGTGATTTCCTACATATTTCTCGAATATTTTTAGAACATCTTCACATAATTTGTCTGTATCATCGGTGGCGTAATCGAGGGTAATTTGGTGGTCAAAACCTCCACCTTCTTTTGCGGTGTAACCACATCCAACTGCAATTCGTTTCGTTAGTTTTCGATGCTCCCTTAATCTCATTGCAAGATCATCGTTCATTTCTTTTAGAATGAGTTTGGCTTCTTGAGGGGTGTAATCCTTCATTAAAACTTGTCCAACAGACAATGAAGTGTCTTGTGGGATGTATTTATCTCTTAAATCAGTGTTATCAATGCCGTTCGCGTGTTCCCAAAGTTGCTCTCCCATTATACCAAATTTGGCTTTGAGAAGACTCTTGTCCGTGTTAGCTAATTGGCCGATAGTTTCAATACCCATCGCATTAAGTTTTGCCTCATAACCATGGGAAATACCCCACATTTTTGATATTGGAGTTACTTTCCAGAGTTTATTTTTTACATCTGCTTTTGTCCAAACTGCAACATATGGTGGTTTCTTTTTTCCGTCTAAATCTAAGGCTACTTTTGCCATTAGCATGTTGTATGAAATTCCGGCAGTGGTTAGTAAACCCGTTTTTGAAGTTATCGCGTTTTGAAGTTTTCTAACAAGTTGGTATGGGGTGCAGTCATAAGCCTTTAAATATGGACTTAGATTGACAAAAAATTCGTCAATTGAATAAACATGAATATCATCTTCGCCTATGTAATTGAGAACAATATCAATAATCTCTGCGCTCTTTTTAACATAAAGCGACATTCTTGGTTGGGCGAAAACCATACCTTCGATATGTGGAAGATCTCTTCTTCTACAAACTGATGGAACCCCCATTTCTTTTAAGAAAGGAGAAACTGAAAGAACTATAGTTCCATCGCCTCTTGTTGGGTCGCACACCACAAGTGGTGTAGTAAAAGGATTGAGGTTTCTTTCAACACACTCAACGAAAGCATAAAACGCCTTCATATCAATTACAGCAATACTTCTATCCATCTCAACCATTTTACTAAAAATACTAAAATTTATTAACTAGAATTATTAAAAATTATTTTTGTGAATATATTCTCAAAAACTTTAGCTAAATAATGTATAATAATGATTACGGGGTATCTTTATGGAAATTGTATCAATTATTTTATCAGGCGTTGCATTAGTAGTTTTAATTGTTTTGCTCATTGTTTTACTTACAAGAAAGACTGGTCCTTCTCAAGAATCAGATAGGTTAGTTGAAAAATCTGTGCAAGTTGTTATGTCAAAAGAGATGACAAATTTTGTGCATGAATTAGACAAAAATAGTGAAAAATCCTCGGAAAATCTTAAGAAATTTGAATTAGAAACACAAGAATTTTTAACAAAAAGAATTGAGGCGTTAAACAAACAACTTGATGATAAGATTGCTGCTTTAGATAAAAAAGTTGATGACAAACTTAAAGAAGGTTTTAAAGGTACATCTGAATCAATGGCACAAGTTAGAGAAAGACTTTCTGCTATCACAAAAGCTCAAGAGCAAATGGAAGGGCTCGGAAAAGAAGTTGTTTCGTTAAAAGGAATTTTAGAAGGCAACCAAAGCCGTGGTCAGTATGGTGAATATCAACTCAAAATGGTTTTAAATAACGTTTTTGGTGACACAATCGGTTGTTATGAGGAACAATACACGATGAAAAAAGTAAAAGATGGAGATGATGTTCGTGCTGATGCTGTCGTCTTTATGCCTGAGCCAAATAAAATGATCGCAATAGACTCAAAATTCCCATTCCAAGACTACAAACGTTTATTTGACGCAGAAACACCTGAGGAGAAAGAGAGCTTAAAATCTCAATTTGCTGCCGCCGTTAAAAAGCATATTACAACAATTAAAGATAAATACATAATTCCAGGAAAAACAGCCCAAGAAGCATTGATGTTTATTCCTAATGATGGAGTTTTTGCTTATGTTCATCACGAATTACAAGATGTTGTAGATTATTCGAGAAAACAAAAGGTTATTTTGACTTCCCCATCAACGCTTTCGCCAATTCTTGTAACCATAAATATGGTTAGAATTGAGGCAGAACGCGCTAAAAATGCAGCCGAAATTACAAAACAACTTAATGCACTTGGAAAACAGTTCGAGATGTTTGGTCGAGATTGGGAATCGCTATCAACTCAACTTGAAAGAGCGACTAAATTTAGAGAAAAACTTGATTCAAGAGTTAGTAAAATTACAACAAGATTCGACACAATTTCTGCCGCAGACGTTAAACAAATCGATGACGACTCATATATAGAAGAAATCGAAGAAAAAGAATAGTATGACTTCCCTTTCTTCATATATAATTAGAGCCTATTTTATACTTACAAACAGTAAGAAACGTTTTGAAGTTGATTCTCAAAGAATCATGAATGGGACTTTTAAACACAAACCAGAAGATCCAATTGAAGATTACATTAGTGATTTTAGATTAGAAAATCAAAGCAACAGACGTGTCTATATCATTAATGATAGAGGCGATGATTCACAAAAAACTTTATTTTATTTTCATGGTGGTGGCTACCTAAATCCTATTTGTAAACACCACTGGAGATTCTTAGCAAAAATAGCTCATGAAATGGATGCAAGAATTGTTGTGCCTATTTATAATAGAGTGCCTGAATCTTCTTATAAAATTGAATTCCCGATTATGGAAGAAATTTATACAAAATATCAAAGCAAAAAACATAAAAACTTTTTCGGTGGAGATTCTGCGGGTGGTGGAATGGCTGTTGGACTATGTTATTGGTTAAAAGATAAAGGTTTAAAATTGCCAGACGTTTTATATCTTTTCTCTCCATGGCTTGATGTTGAAATGAAAAATCCGGAAATAAAAACCATTGGAAAGAAAGCGAAAATGCTTGGTTTTACAGGTCTTACAGTTATTGGTGACACCTGGACTGACAACGACATGAAAAATAAGTATTGTTCACCAATAAATGGAGATGTTTCAATTCTTCCACCTGTATATTTATATACAGGGACCTACGATATTCTCTACCCTGATATGAAAATATTTAAATCGCTTTTGGAAAGCAAAAATAAACAAATTGTCTTTAGAGTTTATCCTAAGATGGAACACGTTTTTATTGTTTATCCGATGCTAAAAGAAGGTAAAAAAGCTTTCGCTGATCTTAAACATGATTGGTTATAAAATAAAAATCGCTTTTATTTAAAAGTTATTGTTTTAGAATATTACTCGTGGTTAAAAATAGACACTTATCAGCATTTATATCTTCATCGCTCTCTATCGTACCGATGATAGCGATTATTTTAATATTACATTTTACAAATTTAGCCAAAATTACAACCGAAACATCCAGTTCCAACATCTGGTTGGTTCTTATAGGAATGGTTGTTTTAATTGTTGGTTTAGCATTATTCCAAATCGGAGCCTCATCATCTTTAAGCAAAGTTGGCGAATACATGGGAACATCTTTATCAAAGCAGAAAAATGTTTTTATTGTTGTCTTATTTTCGTTAACTTTAGGCTTATTAATTACTTGTGCCGAACCAAGTATCATCATAGTTTCAAAGCAAGTTACAATAATTCCTGGACCAGCAAATGCATTTGTTTTAGTCGGCGGAATCGCTATCGGTGTTGGTGTATTTCTTGTAATCGGTGTTTTAAGAATTATTCGTCATAAACCACTTAAATTATGGTATGTATTTTTCTATTGTTTAACATTTATGTTAATCTCTTTAATTGCAATTGACCCGGAAAGAAGAAAATTGCTTCCATTTATCTTTGATGCCGGTGGCGTAACAACAGGTTCTGGAACCGTTCCATTTATTCTTGCATTAGGCGCCGGTGTTGCTACCGTTAGAGGTGGTAAAAACGCCACAAACGATTCATTTGGACTTGTTGGTATTGCCTCTATTGGTCCAATTATTTCAACCGCATTATTAATAATGATTAATGCTAACGTTCCGCCATATCAACTTGCAAATTCTGGAGATATGACAATTTTAATGAGATTTGTTGATGCCTTTATCCCATCAATGACTGGTTATGGAAGTTCTGTAGAAGTTTTGATTGCTATCGCTCCAATTTTAATTATTTTCTTCATTTATAACGCTTTTTATATCAAGTTAACAAAAAAGAAAGTAATTAGTTTACTAATTGGTTTTGCCTATGCCTATGTTGGCCTTGCCTTATTCTTAAGTGCGACAACCGCTTCAATGTCTCCAGTTGGTGCAATTGTTGGCCAAAAATTAGCATCACAAAAAGATATAACAGTTATTCTTGTTTCGTTTGTGATAGGATTGGTCACAATTCTTTGTGAACCAGCAGTTCATGTTTTAACAAAACAAATCGAAGACATTTCAGATGGACGCATTACAAAAATTACTGTTTTATTAACACTTTCTTTAGGTGTTGGCGTTGCTATTTGTTTAGCCGCCATACGAGCAGTCTTTAAATTTTCAATTCTTTATATCGTTATACCGGGATACGCTTTAGCTTTAGCGTTATCTTTCTTTAGCCAAGATATTTATACCGCAATTGCATTTGACTCTGGCGGAACTGCATCAGGTCCAATGGCGGCATCATTTGTTTTACCTATGATTATTGGAATTGTTATTGGAAGAGCAGACGGAAAAGTAAATGATGTCTATGAATATGGTTTTGGTGTTGTTGCTTTAATCGCGATGACTCCAATTATTGCTATTCAAATCTTAGGTATTATTCAGAAGATTAAATCCGATCAAGCATACTCAATTATGCGTAAACATGTTTACTCAGTTGAAGATGCTCAAATCATTAATTTTTAGGGGAATTTTATGGGTTTTTTCGGGAAAAAAGCAAAAAATAATAAAGAACTTCCGTCGGCAAGTAGCATTGCAGACAAGAAGCTTTCTTTATTCATAACCATTGTTGGAAAAGGCCAAGCACAAGCAATAACTCGTTTATTCGAAAGAGATGGTTCTAGTGCTCAATTTATTCAACGTGGCGAAGGAACAGCTTCTAAGGAAATCTATGGTATTTTAGGTGTTGAAGATAATGATAAGGACATTATTTTCTCATTTATCGCCCAAGAAAAGATTCCTGATATTAAAACCGAATTAAATGCCTTTTTCTTAGCAAACAAAAAGAATCGCGGAATTGGTTTTTCAATCCCTTTATCAAGTATTATTGGGCTAAGAGTTTATCAATTCTTAGCAAACACAGTGGAGGATAGATAATATGAAGCACGAATTAATTATTGTAATTGTAAATGCAAATTATTCAGAAATTGCAATGAATGCCGCAAGAGATGAAGGCGCAAGGGGCGGAACTATTGTTCATGCTCGTGGCACCGGAACAAAAGCAATGGAAGAAAAATATGGAGTTGTTATTACTCCTGAAAAAGAAATGCTTCTTATTTTGGTTAGCGAAACGATTCGCGATAAAGTCCTTAATGCTGTTTATAAAGTTGCAGGTCTTGCAACAGATGGTCAAGGAATCGCCTTTTCTTTACCAGTTAATGATGTTGTCGGACTTAAATTTGATTGAAAAAATATAGTTTCTATTATTAAATCGATACACTTGGGCCTGTAGCTCAGTTGGGAGAGCATCTCGTTCGCAACGAAAAGGTCACCAGTTCGATCCTGGCCAGGTCCACCAAAATTTCTAAAATTTGTAGTTGTCCAAAGTCACTTATCCGAAGTTTGCTAAAAACTTCCATCTGATTAGGACACACATAAGACATAAAGAGATCTATCGGAAGGTAGGTCTTTTTTTGTTGTTTTAAAATGTCTCTCGGCGGGTAACAAAAAGCATGACTTTATTGCGGTTAAAAGAATTAACGCTTAAAATACAAATGAATTTTATTGTCGTTAGGTGATGTTATGAAAAAAATAAAGATTTTACCGATTGTTGTTGGCACAACTGCACTTTTTGTGTTTGCTGCTGGACTAGTATTTAACCATGGTTCAAATGTAAAAGCAGTAAAAGCGGCTGGTACAACGGTTGATTTATCAGAATTAACCGCTGATTATGTCGCTCAAAACGGAGATATTCTAACTGGAACTTTAGGTGGTCTTTACAAAATTTCTATCGCAGATAAGGCTATTGTTACATTAAATAATGCAGCAATTAATGGAGTAAATAATGTTAGTTGCCCTTATGCCGGAATCACTTGTTTAGGCGATTCAACAATTATTTTAGAAGGAGATAATACTGCTGTTGGTTTTCAATCGTATTATCCCGGTATTTTTATTCCAAAAAACAAAACATTAACAATTAAAGAAAAAGCAGAAACTCCAGGTTCGTTAAAGGCTCATAGTTCGAAACTAACCGCGCCTGCAATTGGGAGCACTCAACTTTCTGAATATAATGAAGGTGGGAATTTGATCGTTAATAGTGGAACTCTCAATCTTTCTAGTAAATCTCGTGCTGCATGCATTGGGTCAGTTAACGGTGGGTCATTTGGGAATATTACTATTAATGGTGGAACAATTAACGGAAATACAATAAATGCTGCTGCTGTTATTGGTAGTGGCTGTCCTGGAACATGTGGGGACATTACTATTAATGGTGGAAATATTACGGCAGTAGTGATTATACCGGTACAGGAATTGGTTCTGGCTCCGAAGGAACATGTGGTAATATCACAATTACTGGTGGAACTATTAATGCATCAGTAGGTTCTAATGGAGGAGCAGTGATTGGTGCTGGCTACAATGGAGGCGTTTGTGGAGATATTTTGATTAGTGGTGGCACGATTACAGCAACCGCAAACAAGGATTTCAATGCCGCAATTGGAAGCGGTTATGCGGACCAAAATGAAAGTATTTGTGGCAATATTACTATTACAGGAGATGATACTGTAGTTACAGCAACTAGAGGGGATCACACTACCTATAGTGTTGGTCCAGGATATGATTCTAAATGCGGAACGGTAACCGTAGGAGGTGTTGTTGGATATAGAACAGAAAAAGTTTTTAAATATCCGTTTGAACACACCCATAATTGGTCATATGTTGCAAGCGGATCCTCTATTACTGCTTCATGCAGCAATTCAGATTGCCCAGCTATAACTGGTTTAACTCTTACATTGCAAGCACCTGATAATCTAGTTTATGATGAAACAAACAAAGTTTGCTCTTTTGCTGCTGAATATAGTGAGGCTGCATTTGGAACACCTTCAACCAAATATTACAAAAATAACTCTCTTGTCAGCGAATGCGTTGATGCTGGAGTTTATGAAGCTAGTGTAACTGTTGGAGGAGCAACCGCAAAACTTCAATTTGAAATTGCAAAAGCAAATCCAGCTTATGTTGTTCCATCTGGATTACGTATTAAAGCTAATTCAACGCTTTCTATGTTATCATTACCAACTGGATTTACTTGGGTAGATCCAACTCAAAATGTTGGTAGTACTACGGGTAATTTCACTTTTAAAGCAAATTATACTCCAAGCGATAACGATAATTATAACGTAGTTAATAATATAGATATTCCTGTTGAAGTTTATGTTCACGAACACAATTGGTCATATGTTGCTAATGGCTCATCTATCCTAGCTTCTTGTAGCAATCCAGAGTGTTCAGTTGATACTGGCTTAACTCTTTCTTTAGTTGTTCCAACGAATTTAGTATTTGACGATTCCGCTAAAACTGCTTCATTTGAACTTGGTTATAGTAGTGAAGCTTTTGGAACGCCTTCAATCGAATATTACGAAAATGACTCTCTTGTCAGCGAATGCATTGATGCAGGAATCTATGAAGCTAGAGTAACTGTTGGAGGAGCAACCGCAAAACTTCAATTTGAAATTGCAAAAGCAAATCCTACTTATGTAGTTCCAAGCACTATAGACGCTCCATATGATGTTGAATTATCAACAATTGGACTTCCAGAAGGATTCTCCTGGATGGATGGAACTCAAAAAACATCTACTTGGGGAGAAAATGCTTTTAAAGCTAAATACACTCCGAGTGATACAGTTAACTACAATGTAGTTGAAAACATTGACATCAAAGTTAATGTTAAATGGATTTTAGTGGATCCGACTGAAGGTGATGTTTCAGTAACAATTAATGATAGAGAAACAGAATATAATGTTGATATCTCAGTCAAAGTTGAAATTAAAACCGAAATCTCAACTGAACAAAAGAGAACTGATTACGCTGATATTGGTAAAGAATTTATCAAGAAAAATGAAGATATCGGTGCTATCTATTCAGTTAAATTGATTAGAACTGTTGGTGGTGTTGAAGAAGAGATTCAACCTTCTGATATTAAACCTGGAACAAAAGTTACCATTTCAATGGTTTTGCCAGATGAATTAGCAGGTAAAGACTTTAGATTATTGCATATCCATAACAGTCATGACGTTGAAGAAATTAGTAATAGTAAATATGGGATTTCTGGCGATGGTAAAACCGTCATATTACAAACTGATAGATTGAGTGAATTTGCCTTTATTATTGCCGCTGAAGGTGATAACGGATTTGATTATTCAACTGGTTTACCAGGATGGGCAATTGCATTAATCATTGTTGGTTCAATCTTATTATTATGCCTCTTATGTTTCTTCCTCTTATTCTTTGTTTTTAACAAATGGATTAGAAAAGACGATAAAGCCTTAAGAGCAGTTAAATTTGGTAAGAAAGATAACAAAGTGAGATTACTTGTTATGCCATTCAAATTTGAATATAGAGAAGAATCTCAAATCTTCAATTCAAAATCTGAAGCTCTAAAATAAAATATAAATATTTACAAAGACCGGGTGTAAATGAAAGGTACCCCAAATCCTAGACATTAGGAAAGGGGTACTTTTCAAAAAGCTCGCTTTTTTCTTATTCGCAAAGTCTTAGTTGTGTGACACATTTGTGACAAGTATTGTGATAACATATGATTAGCAAAGGAGAATCCTAGATATGAAGGATGAATTATTAAAAGGTTTAAGCAAAGAACAAATTGCTAAAGTTAAAGCTTGTAAAAACCAAGACGAGTTATTAAAACTCGCAAAAGAAGAAGGTGTTGAATTAACTAGTGAACAAATGGAAGCCGTAAGAGGTGGAGGATGTTTGTCTAGTTTTAAATGCCCAGTTTGTGGTTCACACGACTATAAGAAATTAGCAAATTACCAAATAAGTGGATGTTCAACTTACCATTGTAACGAATGTGGTCACGAATGGTCTCTTTAAAATAGCCATAGTTAGTGGCGGAGGTGCTTGTAGCGTTATTTCTGATGTTGGCGATTATATCAATCCAAATGATTGTCCAAAATGTGGCGCTAATAATCCTAAGAAAGATGACGATAAACGTACTTGTATAAAGTGTGGCCACGTTTGGTATGTAGACGACAGCTACTGTACTCATTAATAACTATCAAACATTTAACCGAGCTTAAAGCTCGGTTTTTATTTTAATTAAGACTTTATTAATGTAATAAAAGAGTGATATTTATATTTTGTTGCACTTTTGTGACAAAAAGTGTGTATAATTGTGCCTATATTTTTTGGGAGTTAAGAAAAATATGAATAAAAAGACAGTATTATTATTAGGATTAACCGCCACAACAACTATGGCTGCTGTAGGCGTTGCTTTATTAGGTGATAAAGAAGTAAATCAAAGAGCCTTTGCTCAAGACGCAGAACCTGGCAGATATGTTGCAGTTATAGATGCTAACAACAGACTTAGACCAACCGGTGATACGGATAGATATGGGTTTCGATTACACAATGGTGAAGAGTATGGATATTTTTATTCATCAGATGGCGAACGATTAGATATTAATCCAACTGGCGCATATAGCGACTATGCCTTTGCATGGGATAACCCAGATGGTACATCCAAATATTGTGAAATATTTTTTAGAGATTTTGGGAACACAAGAACTTATGAAATTGATGGTAAAGTTAGAGCTTTAAGAGGTTTCCCAGGGATTAAAAAGGTAACAACAGTTTATTTAAATCCATCCAATATAAGGGTTGATGATACTCGACCAACTACTGCCTGGGGTTTCACTACAGAAACAGATGAGAAAACAGGTCTAATAACAGAAATTGCTACAGCGCCTGAAAACCTTGGTACCATTGATTATACAACTTGGACTACCAGAAGCGTAGGAACCATTTATATTAAATCAATAACCATTGAATATACTTGTGCTTAAAGATTGACTCACTAATGTGAGTTTTTCTTTTGTGGCACTTTTGTGATATTAATTTTGATAACATATTAATCGTAAAGGAGAACTTCAAATATGAATAAAAAATTATTAGAAGGTTTGACCGAAGAACAGATTGCTAAAGTTAAGGAATGTGGAAATTCCAATGAACTTTTAGAGTTAGCAAAAAAAGAAGGGTTAGAACTCACTAGTGAACAATTAGAAGCTGTTAACGGCGGAGCATGTTCTAACACAGATAATTGTCCACCATGCCGATACTGCGGAAGCAGCAATGTCAAACTATATAAACCAGACGCCAAATTCAAATTTAAGTGCAATGATTGTGGCAAAGTTTTTGAAGTAGAACGCCCACATGATTAGACACTTATAAATTTAATCGAAATAGAATAGACCTCACTAGAGGTCTTTTCTTGTGGCACTTTTGTGACAATGGGTGTGGTATTATATAATCAGCAAAGGGGACTTTGAAAATGAGAAAAGAATTATTAAAAGGATTAACCGAAGAACAAATTGCTAAAGTTAAAAAATGCAAAAACTCAGAAGAACTTCTAGCATTAGCGAAAGAAGAAGGCATTGAACTTTCAGAAGAACAATTAAGCTCTATCAGTGGTGGTTGCTATAACTCTTCAAGTGTTGAAAGATACGAAATTGACGAAATGCAATGTCCTGAATGTCTTAATAGACACTGCATGGAAAAAGTATCTGATGACTGGTATAGATGCAAATATTGCAACAAAATCACAGTTAACAAAAACCTTCAATAAAACAAGACGTCCTATTTAGGACGTTTTAGTTTAACTTTCAAGCAATATGGGTGTGTGGAGACTACCAGATAAAAAAGAGAAAAATTTAAAAAAGTAAAATAAAGGTTGGACGCAAAAAGCATCCGACCTTTATTTAATTTGTTTAGTTTTGTTACGACACATTTGCAATAAATCTCTTTATAAATAACATTTACCCGTTAGTGTTATATAATACTCATTGAAAACTAGGTAACGTCGATGTCAAAAACAGCCGGAAATCGTAAACGTCCAATTTATAAAATTGGTGTTGCATGTGGAATACTCGCAGTTCTTTCGTGCATCACATCACTTGCATTGTCAGTTGTTGATCATGATGCCTCTGTGTATATGCTCGCAGTAGCCTTATTTCTTTTAGGCTTTAATCAAGTGGCATTACACTTAAGTAATTTCAAAGAAAACATTCTGGAAAATATCTTAATCACTGGCTTTATATTCATATTAGCGGTTCTTGTATCGCTTTCTGAATTAGGTATCTATTTTTTAATTACATCTTTCTTTCTTTACTGTATAACCATAATTATTTCTCGTCTTTTTGTATTAAAAAAAGATCACACTACCCAATCAATTATTCGTAATTGCCTTTATATTGCATTCCTATTTTTAATTTCGTTTGTGTTTTTCTTTCCTACGATTTACGCCAAAGGCGGGACAACAGTTAAAAACACAAACTTCATTACAATGTGCTTTGCGGTTACCGTTTTATTCTCAAGCGGGAAAAGTTTACTTTTCCCTTATCATAAAGAATTAAAGATAAATGTTATTTCAAACATTATTAAAAAATCTCTTGTCTATGAGATTCTTCTAGGTTTAGCAAATTTAGTTGTTTTGTGTTCTATTTATTTCACTCTTGTTGAAGTAAATATTACAACATATGTTGATTCTTTATGGTATTCATTCTCTCTTATCACCACGATCGGTTTAGGGGACTTCTCTGTTGCGACAACGTTAGGGAGAATCCTTTCCGTTCTTTTAGGAATAAGCGGGATTATTGTTGTTGCTTTGTTTACCTCGGTCATTGTTAATTTCTATAACGAAATGAACAAGAAGCGTGAAGAAAAAGAAATGAACAAAATTCTTACTGAAGTTGAAAAAATTGAAGAAGAAGAGAAAAAATAAAACAAAAACAATTATAAACTTGTTTACTGTTGCACTTCTGTGACTCTCCTACTGTTAATATATAATCAATCGTAAGGCGGTCTATCAACGAAAACAAAACCAAAGAGGAACAAAAAGTTCTTTCTAAAGATATTGACGATAGAAAATAGTCTCTAGTTTATAAAGTACTAAATCGTTCCTTACGGGAGCGGTTTTTTATATAATAGAGTTGTCAAAAAAATGAAAATTTCAAAGAAAAATCTAGTAATTTTATGTGCTTTAGGCGCGATTGTTGTTTCTACAGCGGTTGCTGCTCCTCTAATCATCTCTTCAACAAAGAAAATACAAATCTCTTGTATTGGAGACAGCATTACTTACGGTCATGGTGGTAAAGAAACAAGAGATAAAGATTCTTACCCTGCCTATCTACAAGAACAACTTGGAAATAAATATGCCGTTTCAAACTTTGGAAAAAATGGTGCAACCGCACTTAAAAACGGAAACATACCTTACGTTAAAAGCGATGAGTATAAAGTGAGTCTACAACAGAAAGCCGATTACTTCATTTTTATGCTTGGAACAAATGATTCAAAAGCTACTAACTGGAGCAAATCTAATGATGGCAAAAAATACAAAGAAGATTATGAATCATTGATAAATACTTATTTGAATAAGTACAAGAAAGCAAAAGTTGTTATGCTTTTGCCTCCTAGAAGTCACAACTCAATGGACCGCACATCGATTGATGACAATTTAATTAAAACAACTATTGCGGATTGCGTAAAAGCCATAGCAAATGATTTAAAAGCATCGGTAGTAAATTTATACAATTTAACTAAAGATCATCCAGAATGGTATAAAGAAGGACTTCACCCAAACAAAATTGGTAATAAAAAGATTGCAGAATACATCTATTCAGTGGTTAAAAAACAAACTAATTATTGGTAATAAAACTATTCAAAACTTGATAATCAGTTAATATAAAATTAAAATAATTTGCGATGAATGAACGTAAATCTTAAATAATGAGATTTACAGAAACAGGAGAGACTTATGAACTATGCGTTAATATTTGCAGGTGGAATTGGTCAAAGAATGAACACTATTTCTTTACCAAAACAATTTTTAAAAGTTCATAACGTTCCAATCATTGTTCATACAATTAGACATTTCCAAAACTGCTCAAAAATTGACGGAATCGTTGTTGTCTGTGTTAAAGACTTCATTGAATTAATGGAGCAACTTAAGAAAGAATACGGCTTAGACAAAATCATCTCAATTATTCCTGGCGGTGAAAACGGACAAGCCTCTATTAGAAATGGTCTTTTAGAGCTTGAAAAACACATTAAACTAGAAGACATTGTTTTAATTCATGATGGTGTTAGGCCATTAATAGACGAAGAAACAATTCTCAAAAATATTGAATGTGCAGAAAAGAATGGTAACTGTGTTACCACAACCAAATCAACTGAGACAATTGTTGTTACACACGATGGCAATGTCACAGGCACAATCGATAGAGAAAACTCAAGATTTGGAAGAGCTCCTCAAACATTTAGACTTAAAGATATTTTGGCAGCTCACAGGCTTGCTCAAAAAGATAATTTAATGTTTATCGATTCTGCAACATTGATGACAAATTATGGCCACAAATTACACTTTATTGATGGACCAGTTAATAATATTAAAATTACAACTCCAATCGATTACTTTATCTTTAAAGCAATCTTAGACGAAAAAGAAAGTGAACAGATTAATTTCTTATAAGAAAAATGGAAAAACTTACAACAAATTTAAATAACGAATACGAACTCGTTGCTGAAAGATTATTCAAAGAAGGATTAGCAAAACCTCTTAATAATAAGAGGATTTTGGTTACTGGTGCTAGTGGATTAATTGGCACTCAAATCGGAAAAGGATTAATCACCTGTAACAAAAATTACGGAACAAAAATCCAAATTCTTCTGCACGATGTTTTCCAAGATAAACTCGTAGAACGTTACGGGGAAGATCTTAAACGCAACGAGGTTGAAACACTTGTCAGCGATATTAGAGACGGTTTTTCATATGAAAAAGAAGTAGATTACATCATCCACTGTGCAAGCAACACTTCTTCAGCTTTCTTTATTACAAACCCTGTTGAAACAATCTCCATTCTAATGGAAGGAACAAAAAACACTTTAGAGTTTGCAAAAGAAAAGAAAGTTAAAGGTTTCGTTTATCTTTCATCACTTGAAATTTATGGTGATGCATTCGATGAAAAAGAAAAAATTACCGAGAATTCCTATTATTATTTAGATTTTCTAAACATTAGAAGTTCTTATCCGGAGGGTAAAAGAATGTGTGAATGTCTTTGCTCAGCCTATGCTAGTGAATACGATTTACCAATCTTTATTGTAAGACTTGCCCAAACGATCGGTGCCGATGTTAATCCAAAAGACAACAGAGCATTTGCTGAATTCGCTAGATGTGCCATTTTAGGTAAAGACATTGTCTTAAAATCAAAAGGTGGAACAATTAGAAACTATTGCGATGTCGCAGACACAACAATTGCCTTGTTTTATGTTTTAACCAAAGGCGAAAAAGGTAATGCATATAACGTTGCTAATAGAAGCACTCTTTGCAGCATCAAAGAGTTAGCTGAACTTTATTGCAAACTTAGTAAGCACGACATTCACGTAGTGTTTGATTTATCAAAAAATCCTGAAGAATTAGGATACAATCATGAAATTAAGGTGAATTTGGATCCAAGCAAGATTGAAACACTTGGTTGGAAACCTGTTTATTCACTAGAAGATACAATTTCAAAACTTTTAGATAAGTTTTCCAAATACTTTTAAGAATATTGGTATTAGAAATGGGATTACGTTATAAATTTCACAAAGCCTTCTTAAAAGACAAAGGATGTATTGAAGACGGAAACCCTTCAAATCGTGTTGTTGATTTAATTTTAAAATTCGTTGAAGATGCTAAAAAAGAGGAATCCTCAAAATAATGGCAGCAGAATCGATTGCAAGAAATCCCAAACCAGGCAAGAACTACTGCTTAAGTTTTTTTGAAGCTTTGGCTTGCATTTGTATTATTTTTATTCACATAGGATTTCCGGGTGATTTTGGAATTGTAATGCATTCGTTAGGACGCTTTGGCGTTCCTTTATTTTTCCTAATTTCTGGATTTTTTCTTTATAAAGAAGGAATGACCGAAAATGACGTTAGAGCCAAGATAAGAAAAAGGGCGCCGAAGATTCTTTATTTATTAATTCTCTCATTTTCTATCTATCTAGTCTTGTACACTTTGTTTGCCGAATTTAGAACTGGCGGACAAGGAGGAGCTAATTATTTAAAACGCTCGTTTTCATGGCAAAATATTGTTTACTTTTTCATTTTCTGTAAACCATTTGTTAATGGTAAAAACTGGTTCCTTATTGCAATGCTTTGGTCTTACTTATTTATCTTTCTATTTCCAAAGTTATTTTCAAAAAATAAATGGTTTGTTTATGTTTTGTCATTATTCACCTTATTTTGGTATCCATTTAGACTCGTTTGCATCATAACAAAACCGGTTTTATTTGGCGTGGAATTAACAAAACCATTTATGTATCTTTCTTGGTTTAATAACGCGCTTTTATTTATTAGCATAGGTGTTGTTTTAAAGAAAAATGTATCAAGGATAATGAAGCTATCAAACAAGCTCATCCTTATATGTTTATTTTCATCGGTAGCTTTAATGATTACAGAGTTCTTCCTAATGAAGAAATTATTACACACCAATACATCATATTGCTTTGGCAATATTACTTGTGTTATGTCGATGATTGCGTTGTCTATTAAAAACCCAAATTGGTTCTCAAAACTTAAAATACTACAACTAGATGGACAATGGACGACTTATGTTTATATTTTCCACCCAATGTTTATAGATTTAATCAAGTTGATATTTGACCACATCAATTGGAATGCGACATTAGAGCGTTGGATTATGCCAATTTTAGTCATTCTTATCTCTGTGCCTTTTTCAATCCTTTTTGTCACATTATTAGGAAAAATTAAAAAGCAAATTGCCAAAAAGAAAGAGGCCAGAGCTTAGTTAAAAACTCCAAAATATATTTTGGTTGATTTGACACCTCTTCACTTCAGCAATATAATATTTTCGATATGTGTAGTCTAACTACAACAAGAAAGGAAATATAAAAAATGGCAAAGCTAAAAAAAGCGCTATTATTTTTTGCTGTTCCTGGACTCCTTTTAACGGGCTGTGGAAAGAACGGCAAAGTATCATTAGGGGAAAATGGTAACTGGTTGTTTAACGGGAAAGACACTGGCATGTATGCTGGCGATTTTTCAGACGTTGATAAAGTTGGATCATTTTCAATTACATCGAGCGTTGAACAAGTCGGCAAATTACCAAATCTAAAAGTTTCTTGGGATGTAAGTAAGAAAGATTTGAAAGAAATTAACATCGTTGTTAGAAACGGTAAAGAAGTAGAACAAACTATAAAAGTGACTGACACGAACACTTTTGTAAGAAAGCACCTAGTTGTAAAATCTAGTTTCGGAAACAAGACCGTTGAAGTCTATGCAAAATGTGGTAAAGAATATTCAAAAGTCGTTTCAAAGAAAGTTAAAGTTTTCTCAGACGAATATGTTATTGCGCCATTAATTGCAACGTTACCAGTTAGTATTTTCACTCTTAATATGAAAGAATTTACTAATAATTACGAGTTGCCAACATTCTATATGTTATCTCGTAAAGCAGCATGGAAAACAGAATATTTGTATGAGAATGTTTTTCCAATGCCAACAGCAACTTTAGAAGAAAACACAACCTCAATTAGTTATAAACAAATGAATAAGGTTACTTCTGATTTAATTAAAGAGTTGCATGCGTTAAACAAGTCCTCTAAATTCCATATTTATATTAATGACTTGTGGTTGGAACCAGCATTCGATGCAACCTTAAAGAATGGTATTGGATTTGATAAATTTGACCTTACCTTATTATCAGATGGTACAGGTAGCTATGCTGCATTCAATGAACTTTATGATAATGAAAATGCTGCAGCCAACGTTACAGCTAAAGACGCAAAGTGGGCAGCAATCAAAAATGAATTTAACACCAAAAAGACAATTACTTCTCTTGCTAAAGGGGAAGGTGTTGACCTTATTTATTCAATGTTAAGAGATGAGGATATTGATGTTAAATGGTTAATCAACAGAGTTGACACGCTTGCAACTAATAAGGCCACAATTCCTGCTGTTCAAGATATTTATGATGTTCTTGATCATGCAGATCCACAAGGACTTTATCAAAAAGGTAGAATTGTTAGATACAATTTAGGCACTTATTACAATAACTTATCCGAAGCTGAGAAAGCCAATCTTATGAAGCTTTATGACCTTGGTACTGATTTATTCGAAGAAGCAGAAGCACAAGGCAAGAAAGTCATGATTATTTTGGGTACATATCCACAATATGAATACAACTTCAAAGAATATTTAGATATGCTTCAAGATGTATATGGTGATGAATACGCCTACTTCTACAAAGGTCACCCAAGATATTCATTAAGTCATCAACCAGCCGAAATGATTGATTACTTCAATACACACCATATTCAATTCTTAGAACCTGCAATTCCTGCTGAATTCTTCTTCTACTTCTACCCAACAGTACATTACTGTGGTTACTCAACCTCAACCTTCCAAGGCGTTGGAGATGAACCATCAGATTGTATCTTTAGAAGATTCGAAGAATGCACTGGCGGCGATGCATATATGCAAGAATATCTCGAAACATTCCTGTCCGTACTTGAACCATCCGATCCAAAATATGGTAGTTTAATCGACGCAACCGATACAAACAAATTCTTAGTCCAAGAAGCCGAGAACTATGACAGCGAAAATTCTAGATTCTCATCTGTTAAAGTTTATGATGGATCTTCAAAACAATATTCTGAATTTGTTTGGGATAGTGGAACATCTGGATACATTCCTGCTTAATTACTAAGATTAATTTATAAAAACCGAATAGCCGAAAGACTTTCGGTTTTTTTCTTGCTTTATATTATTTTGCGCATACTTATTTAATTGCACATTATTTTTGATGTTTCCTTATAGGAGAACAACTAAATAAAAATGACTTTTTGATATTTGCTTTGTATAATACATACACGGGTAGTTAACTATGGGAATAAAATACAAAATACATAAAGCATTTATCGAAGGTCAAATTATAACTAGAGCTCTCCACACCATGTTTGGTGGTTTAGACGATCGTTGGAGTGACCGCTATAGAAGAAAATATACAAAAAAGGTACCAATTATACCTAATCGTGTTTTCTTTAATCCGTTCTCTGGAAGTTATACATGTAATCCAAAATATATTTGTGAAGAACTTATTAGAAGAAAAGCCGATGTTCAAATAGTCTGGGGATTAAAGAATCTTGATTCTTTACCAAATTTTGGACCAGATGTAAATAGCTTTGCATGTAAGATGAACTCAATTGAATATTTTGAGGCTGCTATGTCTTCAAAAATTATTGTTACGAACGGAATTCTTGGAGCTAGATTCAACACTCTTCCAGTTAAAAAAGGTCAAACCGTCATTGAAACATGGCACGGTTCATTAGGTTTAAAAAGAATTGATGCTGATAGCTATAAAACAACTAAAGATTGGCCAAGAGCAATGAGAAGAACAGGCAAACGCACAACCTATTGCATGACCAATTCTACTTTTGAAGATGAAGTTTTTAGAACAAGCTTCTGGCCTAAAACTGAATTACTTCAATATGGACATGCTAGAAACGATATTTTATTTAAAGGCAAAGAAGTTCAAGAAAAAATTAGAGATAAAGTTCTCCGTAAATATGGTCTTTTAAGCGAAAAAGACGCTCACTTTGTTATATATGCGCCAACTTTTAGAGACGACCATAACTTTAAAGTTTACGACTTAGATTTTGAAAAGATCCTTGACGCATTTGAAAAGAAATATGGCGGAAAATGGTTTATGTTTTTGAGATACCATCCAACAGTATTAATGGATTCAGGTCTAAAAAATAGTATCCGTTCCTCAAAAGTTATAAATGTATCAAGTTATCCTGATATCCAAGAATTACTACTTATTTCAGATGCGGGAATATCAGATTATTCTTCATGGATTTTTGATTATATGTTAAGAAGAAAACCATGTTTCATTTATGCTTCTGATTATGAGAAATATAAAAATGAGAGAGGATTCTATTATCCAATAAGCACTACTCCATTCCCGATTGCTCAAAACAATGAAGAGTTTGTTAAAAATATATTAGATTTCGATGAGAAAAAGTATTTAGAGAATGTTGAATCATTCTTGAAAGATAAAGGTTGTATCGAAGATGGTCAAGCCGCCAAGAGAATTGTCGACTTAATTTTGGACATAATTGAAAAAGGAAAAGCTGAAGAAAGCAAAAAATAAGAAAATGAGGAAGACCCTTAAACACAGAAACTTCATTCATGTTGTTGGTATGTGGGTTTTCAATATCCTTTTTCGCCATAGAAAAATTGATCAAAAGAAGATTTTCTTCCTAAATTTTTCAAATGAATACGACTGTAATCCAAAGTACATTTGTGAAGAGATTTTAAAGCAAAAATTAGATTATAAAATTGTATTCGCAACTAGTAAAAACACTAAAAATCTCGGTGATTTTCCGAAAAATATAACAATTGTTTATAAAGGAACTCCGCGTTTTTACAAAGAAATTTATTCATCAAAAGTGATAGTGGAAAACGATATTCGAGTGTCGTTTCAAGGAGTGAAAAAGAAAAAAGGACAAATTCTTATTGAGACATTCCATGGTTCAATTGGAATTAAGGCGTTTGGTAGACAAGCGAACAATGATGTTTTGTGGCACAAAATGGCGGATAAAGCCGCAGCAATGACTGACTACGTCATTTCAAATTCTAAATTTGAGAATAATATTTACAAGACAACATTCTGGTCAAATAATGAAATTCTTCTTTTGGGGCACGCAAGAAACGACATTTTGTTTGCTGACGAGAAAACACGTTCCGAAATTAAAGAGAAGATTTGCAAAAGATACGGAATTGACAGTAATAGCAAAATTTGTTTATATGCTCCTACATTTAGAGATGATGAAAATCAAAATATTTATCAAATTGATTATCAAAAACTGGCAAAAACTTTATCTGATAAGTTCGGAGGGAATTG
>ODAJ012068390.1_pt1 | contig 24250 bp, 16 predicted proteins | sample 1539241 | NCBI WGS metagenome assembly ODAJ01 (sample SAMN02144231, study PRJEB22623) | gut metagenome | biome: sheep rumen | host: Ovis aries | place: New Zealand
CGGGTGAGGACCCGTTTATCGTTTTCAGGAACAAACCGCTCCGACCCTATAACGAGGTACCGGGTGCGATAATTTCGGCTGCGGCTTCGCTTGCCGCCTGTCTTTTCCTTAACCGCTTCGTGCGTATCAAGAGCATCTATGCACATATAGTGGATTTCTACACCGACAGAAAGCTTATTATGAACCTTGCGTTAAACGATTTCAAGACAAAATACGCAGGCTCGTATTTCGGTATCGTGTGGGCGTTCGTTCAGCCCGTTTGTACCATACTTGTGTTCTGGTTTGTTTTCCAGGTCGGCTTCCGCAGTGCGGATATAGGCAATGTGCCGTTTATACTCTGGTTTTCAAGCGGTCTTATACCCTGGTTCTTTTTCAGTGATGCGTGGAATTCTTCCGCAAACGCTTTTATAGAATACAGTTATCTTGTCAAAAAGATCGTGTTTAAAATAAATATACTGCCGCTTGTGAAAATAATAAGCGCGCTTTTTGTCCATCTCTTTTTTGTTGTGTTTATGGCGCTTATATTTATCGGCTACGGCTATTATCCCAATATTTTCTGGGTACAGATAATTTATTATATGTTCTGTATGATAATACTTGTGCTTGGGCTTGGTATGCTCACGGCGCCGCTTATGGTCTTTTTCAGGGATCTCGGACAGGTAATGGGTATAGTTTTGCAGTTTGGTATGTGGCTTACGCCCATAATGTGGGATATAAACAGGATACCGCCGCAGTACCAGTGGCCGTTCAAGCTCAACCCGATGTATTACATCGTGCAGGGCTACCGCGACAGTATGCTCAACGGTGTGTGGTTTTATGATAATATCAAGCAGACACTGTATTTCTGGGCGGCAACGCTTGTGATCGTGTTTGTGGGAAGCCTTATTTACAGACGGCTTAAACCGCATTTTGCGGATGTACTGTAAATACGGCGCTTATAAGGAGAAAAAATGAGCGAATACGCATTGAAAATAGAAAACGTCACAAAAATATACAGGCTTTACGACAAGCCGCTTGACAGGCTCAAAGAGAGTTTAAGTCCCACAAGGAAGGTATATCACAGGCAGCACTATGCCTTAAACGGCGTGTCATTTGATGTTAAAAAAGGTGAGTCGCTTGGCATTATCGGCGTTAACGGCGCAGGTAAATCCACGATACTTAAAATAATAACGGGTGTTCTTAACCCCACAAGCGGCAGGGTCGAGGTAGACGGCAAGATCTCCGCACTTCTCGAACTCGGCGCAGGTTTCAATATGGAGTACACGGGTATTGAAAATATTTATCTTAACGGCACCATGATGGGCTTTTCACGTGAGGAAATTGACGCGCGCCTTAAAGATATACTTGAATTTGCCGATATAGGCGATTTTGTGAACCAGCCTGTAAAGACCTACAGCAGCGGTATGTTCGTGCGCCTTGCCTTTGCGGTGGCAATAAATATCGACCCCGAGATACTTATAGTCGATGAGGCTTTGAGTGTGGGTGATGTTTTCTTCCAGGCAAAGTGCTACAAAAAGTTTGAGGATTTCAAGGCGCAGGGCAAGACCATTATTTTTGTAAGCCACAGTCTCAGCAGCATTGCAAAATACTGTGACAGGGTGGTTCTGCTCAATCACGGCACAAAAATGGCGGAGGGCGACCCTGCCGAGATGATAGACCTGTTTAAAAAAGTACTTGTAAACCAGGTAGACAGCGAGATACCCGTTGATGATGACATGGACGGCTCCGATCTCCCCGAACAGGGCACATGGAAGCAGCAGATGGTCGTTAACCCGAATATCAACAGCTACGGCAGCGGTGCGGCGGAGATATTTGATTTCTGCATAGTTGACAATAAGGGCATTATAAGCAATAAGATAGAAAAAGGCTCGTCTTTTACCGTGAAAATGGCGGTCAGGTTCAATAAACCCGTGAATGACCCCATTTTTGCCTTTACCATTCTCGATCTTCAGGGTACGGAGATAACGGGCACAAATACCATGTACGAAAAGGCCGATGTGGAAGATGCAAAAAAAGGAGATATACGCGAGATAAGCTTTACACAGCGTATGGATATACAGGGCGGCGAATATCTTTTGAGTCTGGGCTGCACGGGTTTCAAAGACGGTGAATTTACAGTCTACCACAGGCTTTATCAGGTTTGCAGCCTTACGGTCATTTCCGAAAAGGACACGGTGGGCTTTTACGATATGAACAGCAGGGTGGAAGTGAAATAGGGCTGATGCCCTGCGGCGGTTTGAAAATGTTATTGATCAATGGGGAGGTCAGGGTCTTGACGGAAAATATAGGCGGTGTAACGCTTGATTTGCAGTTTTACAGCGGCGAGGATCTTTACTCGGACGGTGTTGTTGAGGACGAACTTTTGAAAATAGTCAGCGAAAACTCCGCGGACGAATACGAAAAAATAATCGCACAAAGGCGCAAATGGGCTATTCTTTACCATTTGTCAAAACAGCGTACAAACTGCCTTGAATGGATAGACGGCGACAAAAATGCCGCTGTGCTTGAGATCGGCTCGGGCTGCGGCGCAATAACGGGCTGCCTTGCCGAAAAATACGGCAGTGTTACCTGTGTGGAACTTTCAAAAAAACGCAGTCTTATAAATGCGAATAGAAATAAGGACAAAAACAATATAAAAATATATGTCGGCAATTTCCAGACGGTAGCACCGTCTTTGCCGCAGTTTGACGTAATTACGCTTATCGGCGTGCTGGAATACGGCAGGCTCTATATCGACAGTCCCGAACCGTATACCGCCTTTTTAAAGCAGATAAAGGGTCTTTTGAGACCGAACGGCAGAGTCATTATCGCCATTGAGAACCGCCTTGGGCTGAAATATTGGGCAGGCTGCCGCGAGGACCACACGGGCAGATACTATGATTCGATAGAGAATTATCCCGAAGATAAGGGCATACAGACCTTTTCAAAGGGCGAACTTACGGAAATACTTGAAAAAGCGGGCTTTGACAGGCACGATTTTTATTATCCCTATCCCGACTACAAGCTTGCAAGCACGGTATACAGCGATGCTTATCTGCCGCGCAGGGGCGAACTGAACAACAACCTGCGCAATTTTGACGGCGAGCGCATTATATCTTTTGATGAAAGGCGCGCTTTTGACAGCCTTATAGAAAACGGTCTGTTTGCGGAATTCAGCAATTCGTTTCTGGTGATCGGGGGTGCGGAAAATGCGTGATATTATATTTGCGAAGTATTCGTCGGAGCGCAGTGCGGATTTTGCCATAAAAACCGTTATTACGCTTGAAAACGGCGTAAAGCGTGTTGAGAAATACCCGTTAAGCGAAAAGGCGGCGGCGCATGTACAAAAAATGGCGGAAAACCGCGATAAAATAAATGCGTTTTACGGCGGCGCAGGTCTTAAAGCCGCACCCTGCGAGCTTATAAACAGGGGTATAGCCTTTGATTATATCGTTGGAGAGACTTTTGAGGAAAAACTTGAAAAATGCGGGAGTATCAATGCCGAAACGGAACTTATGACAAAGCTTCGCGACCGTCTTTATGCAATTTCGGGCGATGATTTTGAACGCACGGCGGCTTTTGATGAGGTATTTGGCGGGACCGAACTTCCAAACGGTCTGCACGCAGGCGCTTTTTGCTGTTTTGACCTTGCTTTCGGCAATATTATAATAGACAAAAACGGCGAGAGCTATATTATAGATTACGAATGGTGTTTTGATTTTCCCGTGCCCGTTGAATACATCTTTTACCGTGCGGTAAAGCTTTATGTAGTTATCTCGGGCAGGAATGACCTTATAGAAGCGGGCATTTATGAAAAACTCGGTTTCGGCGAAGATACGGCACGGCGCTTTGACAGCCTTGAAACGGCTTTTCAGGCATATATCCGCGGCGATGTCATAAGCCTGCGCGATCTCTACTCGGGCTTTGAAAAGAAAAACTACAGTCTGCCCGAAATAATGGGTATGATACACAGTAATAATTACGCACAGGTGTATTTTGACAGGGGCAGCGATTACAGCGAGGATGACAGCTACCGTGTTGAAACGGACGGAAAAGTCAGCCTTGAGATAGCTTTGACGGGTGAAGTCAAGGCGTGCCGTCTCGACCCTCTGGAGAAATACTGTGCGGTGTTTATCGAGAAACTGACCGCAGAGTCACACGGCAGGGAATACGTGCCCGAATTTATAACAAACGGTGCGCGGACGGGAAATGTTATCTATTTTGACTGTGACGACCCTCTTATGATATTTGACAAGCTTGAAGAGGGCACGGAAAAAATAAAGATAGATTATTCGGTTTCGAGACTTACAAAACAGCAGGCGCAGGGTGCGGTAAAACTGCTTGAAGACAACCGCCGCAAGGATGTTGAAGCAGCAGAGATAAATGCGAAGCTTGCGCAGAAAACTGCGGAGTACGACATAAAAACGGCGCAGTTGGAGGATATGAAAAATCTTGCGGTCGAAAGACAGAAGGTAATCGACCAAACGCTTGAACACGTAAAAAATATAACGGGTATTTTTGAGTCGGAAAAGACTGTGCTTATAAATGAAAAAAATCGGCTTATAAACGAAAAAGCCGCACTTGAAGCAGTGCTTGCACAGAGGGAGAAATATATCTCCGACATTGAAAACAGCAGGGCATGGAAAGCAATAACCAAAATGCGCAGCTTAATGGGAAAATAGGTGGAACTATGACAACGGAAACAGCAGAAAACCTTGATATGATGAAAAAGGCTATCGACAGCGCGGATATTGTTTCGTTTGATATTTTTGATACGCTCATGGTGCGCCTTACCGCGCGTGCGGAGGATATTTTCCGCCTTATGGAACAAAAAACGGGTATTCGCGGCTTTGCCGAAAAAAGGCAGACTTTGCAGACAGAATGCAGCCTTATGACAGAGCGTACAAAGGGCGAGCCGCACTGTACTTTTGACGATATTTACGAATATCTTGAAAAAAATGCGGGGCTTGATACGGGCAGGTACAGCTGGGCAGAGCTGAAACAGCTTGAACTCGATACCGAAAAACGCCTGCTTGTGCGCAATACGCCGATGTTTGAGATATTTTCGTATGCAAAAAAACAGGGCAAGCGTGTTGTTGCCGTCAGCGATATGTACCTCGGCAGGAAAGAGATAGAGCCGTTTCTGAAAAACTGCGGTTATACGGGCTTTGATGAAATATATGTCTCGGCGGATGTGAAAAAGACCAAATACCGCCTTGACCTTTTTGAGTATGTGGTCAATGCCGAAAAAGTGAATGCGGCGCAGATAGTGCATATAGGCGACAGCCCTGAAGATGATTTTGAAAACGCAAAAAAATGCGGTCTTAATGCCGTACTTTACAAGGGGCACAGGAACAAGGCGGATGTTTCGCTTTACCGCTCGATAAGCACGGGTGCGGCAAACCTTATAAAAAACGAGGGGCACGGCTTCTGGGCAGAACTCGGTGCGGCTGTGGGCGGTCCGCTTTACGGCGGCATACTGTGCGAACTCAATAAGCAGATCGCACAAAAACAGCCCGACAAGGTGTTTTTCCTCGCGCGTGACGGCTATGACCTGTTTGAGCTTGCCGATGAGGAGTGTACGGGGCTTAAGGGCATAAAAAAAGAATATCTGTACGCATCAAGGCGCGCTATGCTGCTTTGCGGCATGAACAGTCTTTCGGATGAAAACAAAAAACAACTGCCGCCTTTTACTTTCGGGCAGAGCATAAAAGAACTGCTCGCCTACCTCGATATGGCTGAAGTAAAAGAGGAAAGCGTGAAAAACGCAGGCTTTGACGGTTATGAGTCCATAATAAGGTCAAGGCGCGATTTTGATAAATTCCGCAGTATTTTTGATGAGGAAAAAGAACTTTTCCTGAAAAAATGCGAAGAGGAAAGGTCGGCTTTTAAAAAGTACCTGCAAAAAACGGGCTTTCTTGAATCAAAGGCGCTTGTTTTTGACTGCGGCTGGAACGGCAGCAGCCAATATCTTTTGGATAAGGCGGCGGAACTTATGGACTATAAGGGTGAGAACAGCTTTATCTATGTCGGTCTTACGGACGGCGACAAATGCCGCAGGCAGCTTAAAGACAGAAAGTATGATACCATACTTTTCGGCAAGGGCAAAAACAGCGGTCTTTGGAAAAGGCTTGGCAGAAGTGTCGTGCTGCTTGAACTTTTCTTCGGCGCACCGCACGGCTCGGTGTGGAAATATGCCGACAACAAGGACGGCTTTATTTTAGAGGATATCGAGAGCCAATTTGACTATAAACAGGAGCTTTTAGACGGTATAAGGGCATTTTTGCGCCTTGCGTGTCCGCTTTTTAACGAGTATGCGCTTGTGCCGACGGCAGAGGATTGCCTTGCCGGAGTATTCAGGCTTATTGAAGAACCGACCGTTGAAGAAGCGGTGAATATAGGCGACCTTGAAAATATGGACGGCTTTGCGGCAAAGAAAAATGTGAAGAAATACATCGCAAAGCTTACGAAAGATGATATTACCGACGAACTCAACGAGTTTTACTGGCCGCAGGGCATATATACGCGCCCCGATATTGATGATGAGGTCAAGGAGTTTGTGCGGAAAAAAACAGGTGTAACTATGAGTGAAAACAAAAACGAGGCACAGTCCGCCGAAAAACGCCCCAATGTGTTCAAAAGGGTGTTGGGCTATATTGACAATTACGGTCTTATGACCACCTGCTATCTTGTGAAAAACAGGAACAAGCTGAAAAACGCTAAAAAACCTTTTGAGACCTTTATAGAAAATACGGAGAAGAATTTGCTGCTGACAGAGCCGCTTGACTACAGACCGCTGTTTTCGTTTGTTGTGCCCGTTTACAACGTGCTTGACGAACAGCTGCGCGAGTGTATAGACTCTATCCTGAATCAGACTTACGATAATTTTGAACTGATACTTGTGGATGATAAATCAACATGGGAGAGTGTGCCGAAGGTGCTTGCCGAATATGAAAGCGACCCGCGCATCACGGTCATTTACCGCAAGGAAAACGGGCATATCTCGCGCTGCACCAATACGGGTATAGAGGCTGCAAAGGGCGAATATATCGTCTTTACGGACTGTGATGATGTGCTTGCGCCGAATGCGGTCTATGAGATGACGAAAGTTGTAAACGAGGATAAGAGCATTGATTTTATCTACAGTGACGAGGATAAATTGAGCGATGACGGCACGATGCGCCATTTTCCGCATTTTAAGCCCGATTGGTCGCCCGATACCTTTATGAGCCATATGTATACGAGCCATCTTTCGGCTTACCGCAGGAGCATAGTCAACGAGATAGGCGGTCTGCGTGTGGGCTTTGAGGGTGCGCAGGACTACGATTTTACGATACGTTTTACCGAAAAGACAGACAGGGTGGCGCATATACCGAAAATACTCTATCATTGGCGCCAGCGTCCCGAATCCACGGCTACCGACCTGGGTGTGAAGCCCTATGTTATGAATGCCATGCTCAACCTGAAAAAAGAGGCTCTGGAGCGCAGGGGCTTAAAAGGCGAGGTGGTCTATGACCCCGAGGTATTTCAGCACCGTGTTATCTACAAGCCCGAGGGTGAGCCGCTTGTCAGCATAATAATACCCTCAAAGGATAATTACGATATTTTTGAACGCTGTATAAAAACGCTTGTTGAAAAGACGGAGTACAAAAATTATGAATTTGTAGTGGTAGATAACGGCAGCAAGCCCGAAAACAGGAAGAAATACGAAAAACTCTGCGAAGATGTGAATGCGGTATACCACTATGAGAAAATGGATTTCAATTTCTCAAAAATGTGCAATATCGGCGCAAAAATATCAAAGGGCAGTTATCTGCTTTTCCTTAACGATGATATAGAGATAATAAACGGTTTTTGGCTTGAACGTATGCTTGGACAGGCGTGTCTGAAGCACACGGGCGCAGTCGGTGCAAAGTTGCTTTATCCAAACAGCACCGAGATACAGCACTGCGGTATAATCAATCTGCAAAGAGGTCCCTGCCATGCGTTTATGCATATGACGGACAGTGTGCCGCTTTATTTCAGCCGCAACAAGATAGATTACAACTATATCGCGGTCACGGCAGCCTGCCTTTGCGTGAGCAGGGAAAAATTCGATGCCGTAAAGGGTTTTGACGAGGAACTTACTGTCGGTTACAACGATGTGGACCTTTGCTTTAAGCTTTACGAGAACGGTCTGTACAATGTTGTGCGCACCGATGCCGTTTTATGGCATCATGAATCGGTCAGCCGCGGTCTTGATGCGGAGGACCCCGAAAAGCGCAAAAGGCTTGCCAGAGAGTTTGACAAGCTGAACAAAAAACACCCCGACCTTGTGGGCAAAGACCCGTTCTATAACCCGAACCTTATTAAAGACAGGGTGGATTTTAATATAGACCTTACACGTTCCGTTGGCTCGGCAAAACTTGTCAAGGCGGGACTTGATGTAACGCCGCTTTTGAACGACCGTGTACAGGCCTGCATAGACGACTGTTGGAAAGGCAAACTCACCGAGATAAGCGGCTGGGCTTTTATAGGCAATATGCCGCTGAACAACCTCGACAAAAAGTATGTGCTTTTTGTTGACGAAAACGATACCGCCGTTGCTTTTGAGACGGAGACTGTGCTGCGCTTTGATGTAAGTGCGGCTTACGGCACCAAATGCGGACTGAATTTATCGGGCTACAAATGCAGTATACTGACCGAAAATTTGCAGCCCGGCAGATACCGCCTTGGCATACTTGTGGAAAACAAGCTGATGCTCAAGCGGTATGCAAAGCTTTTTGACGAGTATATAGATGTGGAATGAAAAAGGGCGCTGCGTTATTGACCGCAGCGCCCTTTTGTAATAAACGGTTTTTGCCGATTTTATCACACGTTTTTTATTCTTTTCTTTCAGCATTTGTATCATACTGTTTTGCGGCATAGTATTTTAAAAGCTTGTCTTTGAAAGCCTTTTCGTCTTCTTCGCCGAGGGGTGCGATATTTGCTCCCGCTGTGGTGAATATGCTGCCCGGTTCACGCGATATGGTGTCAAACTCGTTTCCCGTTTTGTCAAAAAGCGTGGTGCCCAAAAAGAAATTCTCGTCCGATATGTCTATAATGTCGAGCAGTGTGGGCGCAACATCAAGCGAATTTCTGCCGTTTACATCTATCGTCTGCGGTGTGACGCCTTTGTAGTAGATGTTCAGCGGTATGCGGTCAACTACCGTGCAGAAGCGGTAGCAGTCGGGAAAAGTATGCTTGAAGAACATATCGTTATAGGTACAGTGGTCGGAAGTCAGCACTATTATCGTATCTTCCGCAAGGGGGCTTTGAGAGTAGCTTTGCATAAACTCGCCGAAATACTTATCCACATTGTAAAACTTGTTCAGCATGGGATCCTTGCCGTCGCCATATACATCATCGGGCGAATCCAGCGTGGTATGCGTGCCGAATGTGTATGTCGCAAGAAAGAACGGCTTTTCCTCTTCTTCCATTGCCATTGCCTCTGTGAAAAGCCAATTGTAGGCATCTTTATCGGATATACTGTTTGCACCGCCCGTGTAAGTGCCTTTTTCGCCGCGAACTTCCTCAAAGTCCATATTGTTGAGGTATTTTGTGAACTCCGCATTGTTTGGCTCGGTATTGAGAAAAACGGTGGAATAACCGTGCTTTTGCAGTATGCCCTGTAAGGATATAAGGGTGTTGGTATCGTAGTTTTCGGACTGATAGCCGGAATAAAGCTGACCGATAAGCCCCTGATAGGTAGCAAAAGTGTGGTTGTAGTAGTTTGTAAAGTTTATGGCCTTTTTCTGGAATTCCGCCATATTGGGCATTAAATTTCGTTCGTCGTCTATAACACTCTGCGAAAGACCTTCGGTAAAAATGAAAATGATATTCGGATGTTTTGGCAGGCTGCTGTCCTTCTCTATACTGTCGGGCAGTTCTTCTTTATAAAAAAACTGCGCAGACTCCGAAAGGTCATGAGGATTTATCTTCATAGCCTCGGAATTTATCTTTTTGATGATAAGGTCACAGTAACCGTAAAACGGTGAATACGCATTTCCGTAAAAAAAGGCGAAAAACAATTCAAATGCAAGCAAAAGGCTTATGAGCCTTGCCGTCTTTTTTGTTTGGAAAACAGGTGCAACAGGCAGCAGAGATATGACTATTGCCGCCGCAAGGCTGAAAAGGTAGGTGAATGCTTTTCCCGACAGGTCTTTTACACTGTCGAGGTTTACAAGCATTACCGTGGTTATATATGTCCTGCCGTAGTACAGCACAGCTATCTGTGCAATATACAGAAATACCGTGACTGAGCTGAAAACATAGGCAAGGCTTTTTTTCTTTGCGGCAAGCCAATTTGTGATCACCGCAAGCATTATAAGTTCACAACCGCAGAATATGCCGTATCTGACTATATGCCCGCTGTCGAATGCCACAAAAAGCATAAAGACGGCAGGAAGCAAAAATTTTAGTATCGCGGTATAAAACAAAATATTTTTTTTCTGCATATCATCTCACCGATAATCAGCCTTCAAGCATTGCAAGACCTTTTTCAAGACGTTTTATCGTCTCTTCCTTGCCGAGCAGCACGCAAAGTTCGGTAGCACCGCAGGGGGAAGTGGGTTTGCCGCTCAAAGCGGTACGTATAGGCCAGAGTATCTGACCGTTTTTCATCTCGTTTGCCTGTGCAAGCTCAACAAGCTTTGCATACAGGTTTTCGTTTGTCCATTCCTCTATTTCCTTTAAGAACGGTATTGAAAGTTTCAGGCTCGATACCGCGATCTCGGGGTTGGTCTTCATCTTCTTGTGTGTGTAAAGATCAACGGAATATTCGGGTAAGGTATCAACAAAATCCACCATTTCGGCAATATCTTGGAATGTGCCTATGCGTGTCTGTATAAAGCCCGCAAGCATTTTAAGGTCAACGTCGGATCTTACGCTTTCCTTTAAATAAGGCTCTGCTTTTTCGTAGAATTCGTCAAAAGGCATCATCTTGATATATTCGCCGTTCATCCATGTGAGTTTTACAATATCGAAGATGGCGGGTGACTTGCTCAGACCCTTTATATCAAATATCTTAATAAGCTCGTCCATAGTGAATATTTCTTGATTTACGGACGGCGACCAGCCTAAAAGTGCGATATAGTTGATTATCGCCTTGGGCAGATAGCCCTTTGCAACAAGATCCTGGAAAGAAGCATCGCCGTTGCGTTTGCTCAGCTTGTTGTGCTGGTCTTTCATTACCGCAGGCAGGTGGATATAGGTGGGTATTTCCCAGCCGAATGCCTCGTAAAGCAGGTTGTACTTGGGTGTCGAGGAAAGGTATTCGCTGCCGCGTACAACGTGTGTTATATTCATTAAATGGTCGTCGATAACATTTGCAAAGTTATATGTGGGGTAGCCGTCGGTCTTTATAAGTATCTGATCCTCCATTTCGGAGTTATCGACTGTGATGTCGCCATACACCTCGTCATGGAAAGTGGTGGTGCCGTCCTTTATCTTCTGTCGGATAACAAAAGGCACACCGTTTTTAAGGTTGTTTTCTATCTCTTCTTTGGAAAGGTGCAGACAGTGACGGTCGTAATGTGTTATGCTTTCGCCGTTTACTTCGCTGCGCAGGCTTTCAAGCCTTTCTTTGGTGCAGAAGCAGTAGTATGCCTCGCCTTTTTCTATAAGCTGCTTTGCGTATTCGATATAATCGTTTTTACGCTCGCTCTGTACATAGGGACCGTAATCGCCGCCTACATCGGGGCCTTCGTCATGTGTTATGCCGCTCATTTCAAGCGTTTTGTAGATGATGTCTGTTGCGCCCTCAACGTAACGCGCCTGATCGGTGTCCTCTATTCTCAGAATGAATTTGCCGCCCTGTGATTTGGCGATGAGAAATTCATAAAGCGCAGTGCGCAGGTTGCCTATGTGCATATAGCCCGTGGGGCTGGGTGCAAAACGTGTTCTTATCATTGTCGGTTGCTCCTTTGTGTTATATTAATCTATTTCTATAGCAGTGGTTTGACCTTTATCGGGTCTGAAATTCGTGTATGCCTCGTATGCCGCGTTAAAGCGCGAGAACGCCTCGGTTATTTCCGTTATATAGCTTTTGTAAGCCGCGATCTCGGCGCTTGATGTGGTGTAGTTGTCGCCGAGTTCCTGTGCAAGTTCAAACAGTGTCTGCGGATCGTTCATATTAACGCGGTTTTGCGTATATGTCAGCATAATACGCGCATAATAAGCCTTGCGCGGTACGCTTTTTTCGTTTTTGATATTTGATATATAGATATCGAGGTCATCACGCAGGTTTTCTTCGATATTTATTTTTTCGGCATAGCTGTCGCAGACCGTGACCGCATTGTCTATTGAGTCAAGCAGTTCCTTTTCAAGCGAGCTTTGCCTTACGTTGTTTCTTGCCACTATCACGGCGAATATCAGCAGCAGCGATATTGTTATGGCGGCAAGTGCAAGTTCTATCAATGTAAAAAAAGATAACTTTTTCATAACTTCCTCTGATTTTATTTATCTTGTTTATTTTTTGAGATTGCCGAACAGACCGCGTACTATCGACCTGCCGATATCCCTGCCTATCTGTCCCACAGTGCTTCTTACCGTGCTTTCGGCAATTTTTTCCATTGTGTTTTTGGCTTTGTTTTTCTTGCGCTCTTCTTCCTTGCGCGCAGCCTCGGCCTTGCGCTCCTCCTCGCGCTTTTTCTTGTCTGCAAGACGTTCTTCCTCGCGCTTTTGCTTGTCCGCAAGGCGTTCTTCCTCTTTTTTCTGCTTGTCTGCAAGACGCTCTTCCTCGCGCTTCTGTTTTTCCGCAAGGCGTTCTTCCTCTTTACGCAGTTTTTCGGCATTGCGCTCGTCTATAATGCGCTGCTTTTCCTCGGCTTTAAGACGTTCTTCCTCCTCTTTTTCCTGCTGCGCTTCATCTGCTATATTCTTTAAGCTTTCGTATGCACTGAAATTGTCGATCGTCCTTTCGTATTTTACGTAAAGGTCGCTTGAAATATAAGTGCTCCTGCGCTTTTCCTCGTCACAGGGACCCATATAGCTCTTCGGCGGCAGTATGAACGCGCGCTGCACAACGGAGGGCGCACCCTCGTTATCAAGGAAGGAAACAAGCGCTTCGCCCGTACCGAGTACGGTTATGGCATCTGCCGTGCTGAATGCCGGGTTTGCACGGAATGTGTCTGCGGCGGTCTTTACCGCACGCTGTTCCGCAGGTGTGAAAGCACGCAGCGCATGCTGTATGCGGTTGCCGAGCTGTGCAAGTATGGTCTCGGGTATATCGGAGGGGCTTTGTGTGATAAAGTATATGCCGATACCCTTTGAACGTATAAGTCTTATCACCTGTTCAAGCTTGTCCATAAGCGCTTTCGGCGCATCCTTGAAAAGCAGGTGTGCTTCATCAAAGAAAAATACCATTCTCGGCTTTTCCATATCGCCTACTTCGGGGAAAGTTTCGTAGAGGTCGCTTAAAAGCCAAAGAAGGAAGGTGGAGTAGAGCTTGGGGTTAGTGCCGAGCTTTACACAGTCAAGGATATTTATTATGCCGCGGCTGTCCGATGTGGTGCGCACCCAATCGCGTATATCAAGCGAGGGTTCGGCAAAAAAGATGTTTCCGCCCGCATCTTCAAGCGATAGCAGGGAACGCACTATGGCGCCGACTGTCTGCCTTGAAACATTGCCGTATTCAAACTGGAGTTCCTTTGCATTGTCGCCAACATATTGCAGCATGGCTTTAAGGTCCTTTATGTCCTCAAGCAAAAGCTGCTTTTCGTCCGCAACACGGAAGGCTATGTCAAGCACACCTGCCTGTGTGTCGTTAAGGTCAAGCAAACGTGCGAGCAGGGTAGAGCCCATTTCCGATATGGTCGTGCGCACGGGTATGCCCTTTTCGCCGTAAAGGTCCCAAAACATAACGGGGTAGCCCTTAAAATCAAAATCTTCGGACACACGGCATTTTTCAAGCTGTGATGTGACCTTTTCGTTCGGTGAACCCGACTGTGCCATGCCGCTTACATCGCCTTTTATATCTACCATAAAAACAGGCACACCGAGATCGCTGAAACTTTCCGCCATAACTTTAAGGCTTACCGTCTTGCCTGTGCCCGTTGCACCTGCGATAAGACCGTGGCGGTTTGCCATCTTCGGTTCGAGATAAATGGGTGTTTCGCCTGTTGCTATCCATATTTTTCCGTCAGCTGTGTACATTTATATACCTCCAATCTGTGCTGCGTGAATTTTTAAGCAATATATAAATTATTATACTATAATATGGGATAAAAATCAATGTTTATTTCGGACTTGAGTTTCCACTTGAGTTTTCACATTTTTTTCACATTTTTGTTTTGAGTTTTCTCTTTAGTTTCTTAAAAAAATATGGAAACTCAATTAATTTTGTCTTGACAAACGATATGATATAGTATACAATATATGTACAGATGTTCATATGTATAAAGATTGATATAAAAGGAGTGGATAAAATGAGACCCATAAATGATGATATTGCCTATGATCTCAGCGATTTTTTCAAGATATTCGGCGACCCGACCCGTCTGAAAATACTTTACACCCTGCTTGACCATGATATGTGTGTGAGTGAGCTTGTGGAGACTTTAGGCATAAACCAATCCACCCTTTCGCATCAGCTGCGGCTTTTGCGTCAGAACGACCTTGTAAAATTCAAACGTGACGGCAAGACCGTTATTTACGGACTTGATGACGAGCATGTCGGCATACTGCTCAAAAACGGTCTGGAGCATATTTACCACAAAAACGGCTACGAGGAGGAAGATATATGAGATCTACACTTATTCTTGACGGACTCAACTGTCCGCACTGTGCGGCAAAAATAGAGGACAAAATCCGTTCGGACATCCGTTTTGCGGATGTGGAGTTCAATTTCATCAACAAGGAGCTGAAGCTCACGCACGAGCTTGGCGATGCCGTAACGGCGGAGATAGACAGCATAGTTGCAGGCATTGAGGACGGTGTGACCGTGCTTCGTGCAGACGAAGAGCATAAACACGAGCATCATCACGGTCATGACGAAGAGGTGAATATACCCGTGCTTATCGTGCGTGCGGCAGCAATAGCGGTGCTTATCGCTCTGTATTTTATCTTCTCGAAGCAGCCGCTGTTTCTGATATCGGCTTACATAGTCGCAGGCGGCGATGTTATATACCGCGCTGTCAGGAATATCGGAAAAGGCCGTATTTTTGACGAAAACTTCCTTATGACCATTGCAACGGCAGGCGCAATTATCATAGGCGAATACCCCGAAGCGCTTGCGGTAATGATATTTTACCAGATAGGCGAATTTTTCCAGGATATGGCAGTCGAAAAATCGAAGCAGTCAATAGGCGACCTGCTCGATCTGAAAATAGAAAATGTGAATATCGTGCGTGAAAGCGGTATTGAGACCCTCGACCCGAAAGAGGTGGAAAGCGGCGATATACTGCTTATCAAAAAAGGCGAAAAAATACCCGTTGACGGTGTAGTAACCGAAGGCAGCGCAGTTGTCGATACCTCCGCACTTACGGGTGAGAGCCTGCCGCGTGAGATAAACACGGGCGAAAAGATATTGAGCGGCTGCATAAACTGCGGCGAGGCAATAAAAATACGCGCCGAGAGCCGCTATAACAATTCCACTGCCGCCAAAATAGCAAAAATGGCGGAGGATGCCGCTGCCCATAAGGCAAAGGCGGAAACTTTCATCGGTTCATTTGCGAAAGTATACACCCCTGCTGTGGTGGTGCTTGCGCTTTTGATAGCAGTTATACCTTGTATCGCACTGGGTTTTGACACAAAGTGGATATACCGCGGTCTTGTGTTTCTGGTTGCCTCCTGCCCGTGTGCGCTTGTGCTTTCCGTGCCGCTGTGCTTTTTCAGCGGCATAGGTAAAGCCTCAAAACAGGGCGTTCTGATAAAAGGCGGCAATTTCATTCAGGTATTGAGCAATATAAAGGCTATAGCTTTTGATAAAACAGGCACACTTACAACAGGCAGATTTACGGTAACGGCTGACGACGACAAAACGCTGGCTCTTGCCGCAGGGCTTGAACAGTATTCCTCACACCCCATCGCAAAGGCGGTAACGGCGGCATACAAAGGCGAACTGCCCGAAGTAAGCGAAGTTCGCGAGGAAAGCGGTTACGGTGTTTGCGGAATTATCGGCGGCAGACAGGCAGCTGTCGGCAGCAGGAAATATATGGAAAAGCTCGGGATAGATATAAGCGGCATAAACGGCGATGTTTACACCGCTGTTGACGGAAAAGCCACAGGCGGCATAAATGTTTTTGACGAGATAAAAAAGGACAGCGCAGCCACGGTACGCGCGCTTGAAGCCGCAGGCATAAAAACCGTGATGCTCACGGGCGACAAAAAAGAAAGTGCGCTGAATGTCGGCAGAGAGATCGGCATAAGCGCCGTAGAATACGAACTTCTGCCCTCCGACAAGACAGCGGCGGTAGAAAAAATAAAAGCCAAATACGGCATAACGGGCTTTATGGGTGACGGCATAAACGATGCGCCCGTGCTTGCAGCCGCAGATATAGGCATGGCAATGGGCGGTATGGGCAGCGATGCCGCAATAGAGGCTGCCGACATGGTAATAATGGGCGACGACCCGTCCGCAGCCCTGCGCGCGGTACGTACCGCAAAGCGCACAATGGCAATATTATGGCAGAATGTTGTGTTTATAATCGTTGTAAAGGCGCTTATACTCATACTTACCGCAGTTGGCATAAGCAATATGTGGCTTGCGGTATTTGCAGATGTGGGCACGGCATTGATAAGCGTGCTGAATTCTTTGAGGATATTAAAACCAATAAAAATACCGTAATAAACAATAGCCCTGTCCGCGGCATAATGCACGGACAGGGCTATTGTAATACAGTTTCAAAAAAAGAAAAGACCCCTGATAAATCAGAGATCCCATCTTATAAGGCGACACCCGGACTTGAACCGGGGATCAGGGAGTTGCAGTCCCACGCCTTAGCCACTTGGCTATGTCGCCATATTAAATTATAATGACCCGTGGGGGAATCGAACCCCCGTTTTAGCCGTGAGAGGGCCACGTCTTAACCGCTTGACCAACGGGCCATAAAAAGCTCCCCGAGTAGGATTCGAACCTACGACCTATCGGTTAACAGCCGAGTGCTCTACCGCTGAGCTATCGAGGAATAATGACTGCTGTTCATCACAGCCATATTATAATAGCACAATCAGCCGATATTGTCAAGGGTTTTAAGTAAATTTTTTGAATAATTTTTTGAATATTTTTTTCAAAACTTTTTAAATATTTTTTTCAAACCATATCTTTTTTCTTTACTTTTTATTAAAACGGCACTATAATAGTTTGAGGAAGAAGGTTGATACATTTGACAAACTTAAAAGAAAAAGCCGTTTATCTTGCGGCTGTTATAATTGCCCTGCTATACATAGTTATAGGCGGCAAAATGAATTATAAAAAGATAGATGTTGCGGGCATGGAAGGCTCAAAGACTATAAGCGGCGTTGTTACCGAGGTAAAAAATGCCGAGCTTTACAGCAAAGAAGCCTATCTGTACGAGGGCGAGGCGACAAACTTCACGGCAAAGACCAAAAGCGGCAGCGTAGAAGCCGTACAGTATGCCGATGTGTACGACCAGGTGGACTACAAAACGGTGGAAAAAGGCGACCGTGTGGTATTGACGAGTTTTGACGGAGAGAATTGGAGTTTTGCGGGCTATGACCGCAGTTTTGTGCTTGCGTTGAGCGTACTGCTGTTTTTCGGCTGTCTTATTCTTTTCGGCGGTATCAAGGGCGTTAATACCATTCTGGCACTTCTGCTAACGGGCGGTTTCGTATTCGTTGTTTTTCTGCCTGCCGTTCTTTCGGAAAAGAATATATATTTCTGGACTTTTATGACCTGTGTTATGTCCATAGCTACGACTATGGTCATAGTCCACGGTGTCTCAAAAAAGACATTGGGTGCAATAATCGGCTGTATAAGCGGTGTCGGGCTTTGCGCCGTGCTTATGGCGATACTTATAAAAGCCGCCGCTCTGAGCGGTATGGTAGACGAATGTTACTATTACCTCTCTATCCTTGACATCGGCTTTTCCATAGACCTGCGCGCCGTTGTTTTTGCAGGCGTGCTTATAGGTGCAATGGGCGCTGTTATGGATGTTTCCATATCAATAGCCACTTCCCTCTGGGAGATAAAGGAGAAAAACGTACCGATGGAAAAAGCGGATTATTTCCGCTCCTGTCTGAATATCGGCAGGGATATAATGGGCACGATGACAAACACACTTATCCTTGCATATATCGGCACCTGCCTTGCGGAAGTACTGCTGCTTTACGCCAACAACTACAATTTTCTCGAACTCATAAACCGCGAAGTTGTGGTAGTTCAGCTTATACAGTCGCTCGTGGGCAGCACGGGACTTTTGTTCACCATACCGTTTACGGGGCTTGTATGCGCAAACCTGTTTTACGATAAATATAACTTTCCCGACGAAGTAGACCCCGATTTTATGCCATATATAAATAAAGATTAAACTTATAGTAAACGACAAAAGTCTTTGGACTTTGGGCGTTTACTTGCGCCGACTGCGAGCTGCAAAGCGGCTTTATTCCTTGTACGCAGTCGTGTGCATGCCCCGCAGGGTTATAGTAAAGGACATTTTTAAATGTCGTTTACTATAAAACGAATAACGCCCCTCTTTTTGGATATACTTTCAAAGAGGGGTGTTTTTATGTTTTTTGTTTATTTATTGATCTCAATGTCATTCGGCTGCGTTCTCGGTTTTGCAATATCATGCATACTTGTTTCACGCAAGCTGAAAAAATGAGTTTTACCGTAAACGGCGGAAGTACTTGCGCCGTTTACGGTAACTACAAACTGTCCGCAAAGCTGATTATATCATCTTTTGTGTATTCAATATCGGGCTCTATGCCCTTGCCGTCAATACAGCTGCCGCTTGGTGTCAGCAGGCGCATGGCAGTCAGCTTGAACGCATAGCCGCCCGTGAGACGGTATTCGTTTTGACCCAGACCTTTGCCGTAGCTTTTTACACCCACGGTAGTCACATTGTCAAGATTTTCTTTGAGTGCCATAATAAAAAGCTCTGCGGCAGATGCCGTCCATTCGTTTTGCAGTATTATTATCTTTTGCGGTTTCAGCGAAGCCGCTTTTTTTGTCTTTACCGTCACGCTTTTGCCGCGTGTTTCCTTTGTATACACGGTCATATCCCTATCTAGGAATATCTCCGCCATCTGCTCTGCGCTTGTCAGCATACCGCCCGTATTGTCGCGCAGGTCGATAATAAGGGTATCGTACTTTTCAAGCTCCTTTATGTGCTTTTTAACGCTTTTCACCGCACTTGGCGTAAACAGGCGAAAAGCGATAAAGCCTGCGCCCGTCTCCGTTTCGTAGGCATCGGACATAGCGCCTATCTCGTCCATTTCTTTCAGCTCGTCATCATACTCGCCGAATTTGTATAGCTTGAAATACTTGTCCTCTTTTTGCAGCTGTTCACTGTAAAGACCTATCGTCATCAGGTCAAAATTGCCGAAGCCCGCAGGCTCGTCAAGGTGTTTTTGCGCTATTTCATTTGCTTTCTGCGTATAGATATGGTCGGTGGTCATTTTCAGCTTGAACACAAGATAGCTGTAGTTTCCGCCCACTATTGCCACAATGACCAGAAAAAGCGCAAGCACTTCAAGCTGTGAACGCTTGTAAAGCTTTGTCACATACTTTATATCGTTCATCCTGTTTTTGCCCGAGATACGGTCTATCAATTTTTTCAAACGCTCCATGATCTTCCTTTCGGGCGGTCAGATAATGCCGCCGTTCACACGCAATATCTCGCCTGTGATATATGCCGCATCCTCACCCGCAAGAAAAAGCGCCGCCTTTGCTATCTCCCCGGGGCTGCCTGCGCGCATCAATGGTATCTCCTCAAAAAAAGCCTGTTTTTCCTCTTCTGTAAGGTGAGAATTCATCTTTGTTTCAATATAGCCGCAGGCAATGGCGTTCACCCTTATGCCGTTTGGCGCAGTCTCTTTTGCAAGGGCGCGCGTGAAACTGTCTATCGCACCTTTTGAGGCGGAATATGCGACCTCGCAGGACGCTCCGACCTCACCCCACATAGAAGAAATATTTATTATGCAGCCCGAATGTCTTTTCAGCATATCCTGCAAGACCGCATGAGAACAGTTGAAAGCCGTGTTGATATTTGCCGAAAACACTTTTTGCCACTCCACGGGGCGCATAGTATTGAACAGACCCACATAGGATATGCCTGCGTTGTTGATAAGGCAGTCTATATCCCCAAGCTCGCTTTTTGCAAGGTCAAGAACAGCCTTTGCGGTGTCATAGTCGGACATATCGCCGCAATAAGCCTTTGATAAGGGACTGTATTGCTTTATCTTCTCCATTATTTCTGTCGGGTCGGAGGTATTGTGATTAAGGGCGACCGTATAGCCGTTTTTCGCAAACTCAAGTGAAAGTGCGCTGCCGATACCGCCTGCACCGCCCGTTATAAAAACCGTTTTTTTCATTCTTCCACCTTTATATTGCCTTCTGCAAGGTCTTTCAGCGAGATCCCGTCAAAAAAATCATTCAGCTGTTTATTGAGCGCCGTCCACATAGGCAGCGTCTTGCAGCTTTCTTTTCGGTCGCAATTGTTTACCTCACAGTCAAGGCAGGCAACGGGCGCAAGACTTTTCTCGGAAAATTGCAATATGCTCCTTACCGTGTATTCCTCGGGCTTTCTTGTGAGCCTGTAGCCGCCCTTTTTGCCGCGCAGACCCTCCAGGTATTTTTCCTTGACAAGCAGTGAGATAACGCTTTCAAGGTATTTTTCGGATATATCCTGTCTTTTTGCAATGTCCTTCAAAGGTATGAAACTGCCGTCATTATGCTCTGCAAGATCTATCATAACGCGCAGCGCATAACGGCCTCTTGTCGATACCATCATTGTCTTTCGCTCCTTTCCCATATTTCTGTCAGCTCGTCAAAATCAACAGAGCGGAATTTTTTGTCGTTCATATAATAAATGCTGTCACAGCGCTGTATAGTGCCCTCTTTGTGAGAGATAAAAATACAGGTTTTGTTTTTCATATCCTTTATATTTGCAAGCAGGGTGCGCTCGGTATTTTCGTCAAGTGCACTTGTTGCCTCATCCAGCATAAGCACGGGTGCATCCGTAAGAAAAGCCCTTGCTATGGCGATACGCTGTATCTGTCCCTCGCTCAGACCGAGCCCGCGCTCGCCCACATAGGTATCAAGCCCCTTTTCAAGTGAGGATATAAAATCCCATATGACCGCATTTTCAGCGGCTTTTTGTATATCTTCATCCGTTGCGTCGGGACGGCAGAAAGAGATGTTCTCGCGCAAAGTACCCGAAAGCACCATATTCCCCTGCGGAACATAGGCAAACAGCTTTCTTGTACCTTTGTCAAGTTCTATCCTGCCTTTTTTCGTATTCAGATAGACCTTGCCGCCCTGCGGTTCGATAAGGCTTAAAAACAGTTTCATCATCGTGCTTTTGCCGATACCCGAAGGACCCGCTATCGCCGTTACGCTGCCTTTCTTAACACGCATATCGGCATTTTGCAAAATCTTATCGCTTTTATAGGAAAATGTGACATTATCTATCACTATCTCCTCTGTCATATCATAGAGTTCTTCCGCTGTTTCACTGCGGTCCGCGCCTGTTTCGTCATCAAGTTCTTCAAGCTCCATCACACGCTCCGCGGAAGCCACCATTGAGTAAAACTGCGGTATCAGTCCGCTCATATCTTTCATTGGCGAACGTATCTGATCTATTATCTGCAAAAACGCAGTAAGCGTACCAAAACTCAATATACCGTTTTTTATCTGCAAAGCGCCCCATATCAGCGCCGCATAATAGCCTGCCGTAAACATAACATAAACCGCTGTGTTTGCGATATTGCTGACAGTGTTTCTTTTAAGCGCTATTTTAAAGCGGTTCATCTGCCTGTCATTAAGATTTCTGCACATGACGGCATTATTGGAAAACGATTTTATGACGACCATATTTTCCATGCACTCCTGAATAAAGGAACGCACCTTGCCGTCCTCCGTCTGCAAAAGCTTATGCAGATATTTGAAATGCCTGCTGTATATCCTTGCGGCAAAAGCCACGAACGCACCTGCCCCGCATACGATAAGCGTAAAACGCCAGTCGATCGCGATAAGCACCGCAAGACCTGCGATTATCCGCGTTCCGAGTGCAATGGCACTTGGTATGATACTGACAACGGCTTCACCGACAAGGGTTATATCGTTTGTAAAGCGGTTGAGTATCTCACCCGAGTGATATTCGTTTATCTGCATTTGTTTTTTATTGAGCAGACTGTCGAAAAGTCCCTGCTTCATACGCATATCTATTTTGTTATATGCACGTATGATGATATTGCTGTAAAGGATATTCAGCGAGCCCTGCGCCGCAATAACGGCAAAAATGGCAAGACACGCAAGCAAAAAACTGCCCTGCGCATCACCCGTGACGATATCGAGCACACGCTTTGAGCAAAGCGCAAGCAGAATATAGCCAAGCGATATCGCGCCTGTGATAAACGCAAGCAAAACGACCCACCAAAGCTGTTTTTTTGTATAGCCGTATATCCATTTTACAGCCGCAGATGATTTTGCCTTTTTCATAATTACTCCCACTAAAAATATAAATATGGGGCTGATAGTTCAGCCCCGTATTATTATTTTTTATTTTTGTATAAAGTTTCGATATAAGCCAGCACAAGCGGCGCAACACCCTTTGCATCGTTTTGTACCACAGGCTCGCTCATATAATATTCAAAGGAACCGTCACGGCGCGGATTATCCTCGGGACCGAGACCTGCAACAAGGCAGATGCCGTCCATCTGAAGCTCACCGTTCTTTTCGGATATATACTTCTCGCATATACCGTTAAGTGCCTTTTCACCGTATTTATAGTAGCTTTCATCAAGTATGCCGATACGTGTGCTCTTCATAATTGCATAAGCAAAAATAGCGCTGCCGCTTGCTTCGAGATAGTTCTCGGGGCGGTCGCCCATATTTACCACCTGATACCACATACCGCTCTCGTCCTGGAATTTAAGCATGGAATCAATAAAATCCTTATAAATATCGGCAAGCACCTTTTTCTGCTCCGACATATGCTCGGGCATAATGTCGATAGTGTCGATAAGCGCCATAGCAAACCAGCCCAAAGCCCTTAACCAGAAGTTCTTTGAAAGACCCGTTTCCTTGTCTGCCCAGAAGATAGATTTTGACGAATCATAGCCGTGATAGTAAAGCCCCGTTTTGGGATCACGCATTATCCTGTGCACATTCATAAACTGGTTAAAGCTGTCCATACAGTTCTCGCAGTTGTTGTATTCCACTTCGTACTGCATATAGAAAGGCTGGCCCATATACAGACCGTCAAGCCATACCTGATTCGGGTAAATAGCCTTGTGCCAGAAGTTGCCCTCTTTCGTGCGCGGCTGTTCCTTTACCTGCGAATAGATAGTGTCGATAGCCTTGCGGTATTTTTCCTTGCCCGTAAGCTTGTACAGCTCAAACAGAGTTTTGCCCGCATTTACATTGTCGATATTGAACTCTTTGGGGTCATAGGAGTCGATACTGCCGTCATCGCGTACAAAGTAGTCGATGAAATCATCGGCAAATTTAAGATAACGCTCCTCTTTGCTGATATTGTAAAGCTCAAGTATAGCCTTTATCATACAGCCGTCTATATAATTCCATTTTGACGGCTTGCCGCTGCGTATCTTCTCAATATTCCAGATAGGCGCCTGCGGCGTGCTTTTTTCAAGCAGTTCGTTGATATATCTGTCAAGTATTTCCATAAAGTACCTCCCGTAATTTATCATTCGCGATAATATATAAATTATTATACATTAAATTTCAACCTATGTCAAATATAGTTTTTTGTGATTTAAATCTTACTTATAACGACTTTAGTGTTGCGTAACGGTGAGCATCAACAATCGTAAACCCCTCAGACAGCCTACGGCTGCCAGCTCCCCTGATCGCTGCGCTAAAGGGGAGCCGAGATTAATGCAACTTGACAACGAGCATAAACAATAATTTACTCAATTGTAAAGTATTTATATTTTTTCTATTTACAACCAATAATCATTCATTCAAGGTGTACATCAAAAAAACAGGAAAACTAAAAGAAATAAAAAAAGGGGCTGTCGTATTAAGAATATGATAATACTTAATGGTTCAGCCCCTTATATTGTCTATTTCCTGTTAAATGTAATTTTTTATTAAAGTAATTTTGGCGCC
>ODAJ014775723.1_pt1 | contig 24250 bp, 18 predicted proteins | sample 1539241 | NCBI WGS metagenome assembly ODAJ01 (sample SAMN02144231, study PRJEB22623) | gut metagenome | biome: sheep rumen | host: Ovis aries | place: New Zealand
GGTTTTGTCAAGGAAAGACACTGGAAAGAATGTTCAACAGGCTGAAAAACATCTGCAACGTCTCTATTAACAGATTCAGGGCTGACTGCGGGTCTTTCTCTGAATCGATTGTGGAAACGGTTGCATCCCACTGTAAAACCTTCTATATAAGGGCTAACAACTGCAAGGAGAGGACAGACAACTTTGAAGACATCACAGACTGGTATGACGTGGAGATCGGCAGTGAGGAATACGCTGTAAGTTCTGTTGATTTCACGAATTTATCAAAAAAGAAGCGTGTGCCAAGTGAATGACACACGCTTCTGTATGTTGGAATAAGTTCTAGCTTACTTCTTGTTGATGTAGTCAACAATCCAAGCACCAACTTCCTTAGTACCGTACTTAGCACCACCTTCAACCTGAATTTCAGGAGTGCGTACGTTAGCGTCCAAAGAAGCATTAACGGCTTCACGAATCAGTTTGCCTTCTTCCTTCAGGTCGAAATACTCAAACAACATAGCTACCGAAAGAATCTGAGCCAGTGGGTTTGCGATGTTCAAGCCCTTAGCCTGTGGCCATGAACCGTGGATTGGCTCGAAGACAGGAGTGTGTTCGCCAGTAGAGGCCGATGGAAGCAGACCCATTGAACCGGTAATGCAAGAACCCTCGTCGGTAAGGATGTCACCGAAGGTGTTTTCGGTTACCATAACGTCGAAGAACTTAGGCTCTTGAATCATGCGCATAGATGCGTTGTCGACATACATAAAGTCGGTCTTTACATCTGGGTACTGAGGGGCCATTTCCTGGGCAACAGCTCTCCACAAACGAGAAGAAGCCAAAACGTTAGCCTTGTCTACAACGGTGAGGTGTTTGTTGCGCTGCTGAGCGTACTTGTAAGCTACCTTCAAAATGCGTACAACCTCTTCACGGCTGTAAGCATTGGTGTCGTATGCATAGTCAGAACCTTCCTTCTTCTCACCGAAGTACATACCGCCAGTCAACTCGCGGATGCAGATGAAGTCAGCACCTCTTACCAGTTCGTCTTTCAACGGGCTCTTGTGTACAAGGCAGTCGAAAGTTTCGATAGGACGGATGTTGGCGAACAAGCCGAGCTTCTTACGCATTGCCAGCAAACCCTGCTCAGGACGAACCTTTGCGTTAGGGTTGTTGTCGAACTTAGGGTCGCCTACTGCAGAGAAAAGCACAGCGTCGGCGTCCATACAAGTCTTGAAGGTCTCTTCTGGGAATGGGTCTCCCACCTTGTCGATAGCGTCAGCACCGCAGATGGCGTGCTTGTAGCTAACTTTGTGACCGAACTTGTTGCATACGGCTGTCATAACGTTGACACCCTGTTCAGAAATTTCTGGGCCAATACCATCACCTGGTAATACGGCAATTTTCAATTCCATACTGTATCAGTTATTATTTTGTTGTTTTTTGTTTGTCTGCTTTTGTCCGTTCGGGCTCTTGCTCATACAAGTCCTCTATCAGGTTCAGCATCTTGATGGTTGCCTTTATGGCCGATTCCATCTGGTCGGCATCTAAGCCGCGTGTGCGGTAGCTCTTCCCGTCGAAAGTCCACGAAATAATGGTTTGAACCAGCGCATCCGTCCTTCCTCCGGGTGGTATGCTTACCGCGTAGTTGGTCAGCCAAGGGAACTTGCGCTGCAACTTGTCTCGGTAAACGTGTCGCACTGCGCGTACGAAAGCGTCGAACTGGCCGTCGCCGGTCGCCGTCTCTTCGTAGCAAGTACCGTTAATCTCTATCCTGATGCTGGCCAATGGTTTCAAACCATAGCTGGTAGATACCATGTAGCTGTCGAGTTTCACTCTATCGTCGGGCGCATTGTGTTTCACAATGTCGGCTACAATGTAGGGCAGGTCTTCTTGGGTAACCAACTCTTTCTTGTCGCCCAGCTCGATGATTCGTTTGGTGACTGCCTTGGTCTGCTCTGGCGTAAGGGCGAGGCCCAATTCCTCAAGGTTGCGCAGAATATTGGCCTTTCCGCTGTTCTTTCCGAGTGCGTATTCGCGTTTGCGTCCGAAGCGTTCGGGCAGTAGGCTGTTGCAGTACAGCCCGCTCTTGTTGTCGCCATCGGCATGAACGCCGGCTACCTGGGTGAACACGCTGTCGCCCACAACAGGTTTGTTGGGTGGAATAGCGATGCCGCAATACGACTCTACAAGGTGGCTCACTTCGGTCAGCTTGCTTTCGTCGATGCTGGTCTCCACTTGGTAGTGGTCGCGAAGTGCGGCTTGCACGCTGGCTAGCGGTGCGTTACCTGCGCGTTCGCCCAAACCGTTAATAGTGGTGTGCAGACTGCATACGCCTCCCTTAACAGCGCCCATGGCATTGGCAACGGCCAGGTCGTAGTCGTTGTGCGCATGGAAGTCGAACTTTAAATCGGGGTAGCGGTCGGTCATTTGTTTAATGCCGAGGTAGGCCTCGTCGGGGGTCATAATACCCAAAGTGTCAGGCAGCATGAAGTGCTCGATGCCGCTGTCCTTCAGGTGGTCCATCATAAAGAAGACGTAGTCGGGACTGTTTTTAATTCCGTTACTCCAGTCTTCTAGATAGAGGTTGACCTTAATACCCAGCTGTTTGGCATATGCCACACTGGCCAAAATACCCTCGAGGTGCTCTTCCGGAGTCTTTTTCAACTGCTCGGTGCAGTGGCGTAGCGACCCTTTAGAGAGCAGGTTGATGCGTCGGCAGCCAGTGGCGTGTATCCAGTCGAGGCTAGTGGTGCCGTCAACGAAGCCGAGCACTTCAATCCGGTCGAGCATGTCCACCGTCTTAGCCCAATTGCAAATCATGGTCACCGCCTCCTTCTCACCCTCGCTGACACGTGCCGAAGCCACCTCAATGCGGTCTACCTTCACGTCTTGCAGCAGCGTCCGGGCTAGTATGAGTTTTTCGTGCGGAACGAAACTCACTCCGCTGGTTTGTTCTCCGTCGCGGAGTGTAGTGTCCAGAATAGTTATGCGTTTTTTTGCTTCTTTTCCCATGCTTCAATCTTATCCTTGTTCTCGAGCAGGAAATCGATGTCGTCAAGGGCGTTCATTAAGCAATACTTTTTGTAGCCGTTGATTTCAAACTTCTCGCTCTTGCCTGTTGCCAGGTTGGTAACGGTCTGGTTTGGAAGGTCAACTTTTACTTCCATCTTAGGGTTCTTGTTAATGCTGTCGAACAACTCGGCCAGGAACTGCTCGCTTACTACTACTGGCAATACGAAGTTGTTCAACTCGTTGTTCTTGTGGATGTCGGCGAAGAAACTGGAAATAACCACGCGGAAACCATAGCCGGCGATAGCCCAAGCGGCATGCTCGCGGCTAGAACCGCTACCGAAGTTTTTGCCAGCAACCAAGATGCAACCTCCGTAGGTAGGGTCGTTCAAAACGAAACTCTTGATTGGGTTGCCTTCCTTGTCGTAGCGCCAGTCACGGAAAAGGTTGTCACCGAAGCCCTTCTTGTCGGTAGCTTTCAAGAAGCGTGCTGGAATAATTTGGTCGGTATCCACATTCTCAAGTGGAAGAGGCACACAGGTGCTGGTAATTATATCGAATTTTTGTTTCATTGTTTTTGCTTTTAATTTAGGGTGGTTACTCAAATTACATCATAGTACGTGGGTCGGTGATGACACCTGTTACGGCAGCGGCAGCAGCAACGAGCGGACTAGCCAAAACGGTGCGGGCGCCTGGACCCTGACGGCCTTCGAAGTTTCTGTTTGAAGTTGATACAGAAAGTTTGCCTGCAGGAATCTTGTCGTCGTTCATAGCCAAACATGCCGAGCAACCTGGCTGGCGAAGTGCGAAACCGGCTTCTTCGAATATCTTGTCCAAACCCTCTTCTCTGATTTGTGCGTCAACCATCCATGAACCTGGAACCAACCAGCAGGTAACGCCTTCCGCCTTCTTTCTGCCCTTAACGATAGAGGCAAATGCGCGGAAGTCTTCAATACGGCCGTTTGTGCAAGAACCGCAGAATACATAGTCGACTTTCTTGCCGAGCAGGCTGTCGCCTGGCTGGAAGCCCATATAGTCGAGGCTCTTCTTGTATGAAATCTGGCCGGCAGCGTCAACAGTGTCGAGGGTTGGAATGTGCTGGGTGATGCCCATACCCATGCCCGGATTTGTTCCGTAGGTAACCATAGGCTCGATGTCGGCAGCGTCGAATGTGATATCTTTGTCGAATACAGCATCGTCGCCGCTCTTCAAGGTCTTCCAATACTCAACGGCTTTGTCCCAGTCAGCACCCTTAGGCGCGTATTCGCGACCCTTCAGGTACTCGAAAGTAACTTCGTCTGGTGCGATGAAACCGCCACGGGCACCCATTTCGATGGTCAGGTTCGAGAGGGTGAGACGGCCTTCCATTGAAAGGCTCTTAACAGCAGAACCGGCATATTCAACAAAGTAACCGGTTGCGCCTGATGTTGACATTTTCGACATAATGTAGAGGGCTACGTCTTTAGCGGTTACACCCTTCTTCAATTCGCCGTTAACGCTGATGCGCATTGATTTTGGCTTAGACTGGAGGATGCACTGTGACGCCATTACCATTTCAACCTCTGATGTACCGATACCGAATGCTACCGCACCCATTGCACCGTGGGTAGAAGTGTGGCTGTCGCCGCATACGATGGTCATGCCTGGCAGGGAAAGACCGCGCTCAGGACCTACTACGTGGATGATGCCGTTCTTTGGGTTCAACATGCCGAAGTGAGTCAAACCGAAGTCTGCAGTGTTCTTTGCCAGAGTGTCTACCTGATGGCGCGATACAGGATCTTCAATTGGCTTGTCCTGGTCGTGGGTAGGTGTGTTGTGGTCTGGCATGCAGATAATCTGGTCAGGACGGAAACACTTCAAGCCGCGCTCGCGCATTCCTGCGAAAGCCTGGGGAGAAGTTACCTCGTGGCAGTAAAGTCGGTCGATGTAGAGCTGGGTTGGACCATCTTCTACGATTTGTACTACGTGCTTGTCCCAAATTTTGTCGAATAGCGTATTCATCTTATGTAAGTTTTTGTATCTGTTACTGGATTGTGATTAATGTACGAATTTGTTGATGGCGTCGATATAGGCCTCGGCCGATGCGGCTACAATGTCGGTATTTGCCGAGAAGCCCTGGTAAGATACACCGTCGTATTCTACCTGCATGTGCACTTTGCCTATGTCGCTGCTGCCCTTGGTGATGTTCTGGATGAGAATCTCCTGGAGGGTCATCTTGCGGCTGATGATCTTCTTGATGGCGTTGATGGCTGCGTCTACAGGACCGTTGCCACTTGCTGCCGCTTCGAATTTCTCACCAGAAATGTCGAGACGAATGGCAGCCACAGGCTTGATGCCTACGCCAGATGTAACCTGGAGGTATTCAAGTTTAATGTGGTGGCTGGCGTTGCGGTCTTTGCCAGCAAGCATCAGAACGTCGTCGTCGTTGATTTCCTTCTTTTTGTCGGCCAAGTTCAGGAAGTCTTGGTAAATCTTATCCAATTTCTCTTGGTCGCTAACGTCAATACCCAGCGTCTGCAGACGGTGCTTCAGAGCGGCACGTCCGCTACGGGCTGTAAGGATAATGGAGTTGCAGTCGATGCCCACATCTTTAGGGTCGATAATTTCGTAGGTCTCTTTGTTTTTCAACACACCATCCTGGTGGATGCCCGAGCTGTGGGCAAAAGCGTTGCGGCCCACGATAGCCTTGTTAGGCTGAATAGGCATGTTCATCAGGCTGCTCACCATGTTGCTCATGTGGTGGATGTGCTGGGTGTTGATGTTGGTGTCGATGCCCAGGCCTTTGTGGCAGCGCAGAATCATAGCAACTTCTTCAAGCGAAGTGTTGCCGGCGCGCTCTCCAATTCCGTTCATGGTCACTTCCACCTGTCGGGCACCATTCAAAACACCGCTGATGGTGTTGGCGGTAGCCATGCCGAGGTCGTTGTGGCAGTGGGTAGAGATGCGTGCCTTCTCAATGCCGTCGACGTGTTCCATCAGGTACTTAATCTTCTCTCCATATTCGTTAGGCAGACAATAGCCGGTGGTGTCGGGTATGTTCACTACCGTAGCTCCGGCTTTAATAACGGCCTCAACCACACGGGCAAGGTATTCGTTGTCGGTACGGCCGGCATCTTCGCAATAGAATTCAACGTCTTCTACCAACTTCTTGGCATATTTTGTTGCGGCAATCGCACGCTCTATTATCTCTTCGCGGTTCGATTTGAACTTATAGAGGATGTGTGAGTCCGAGGTGCCGATACCAGTGTGGATACGCTTGTTCTTTGCGTATTTCAAAGCCTCGGCAGCCACGTCGATGTCCTTCTGAACCGAGCGGGTCAGCGCACAGATGGTAGGCCATGTTACGGCCTTTGAAATCTCAACTACCGAATTGAAGTCGCCGGGACTAGAAATCGGAAAGCCTGCCTCAATAACGTCAACACCGAGTGTCTCCAAATTCTTGGCCACTTCAATCTTTTCTACGGTGTTTAACTGACATCCTGGGACTTGTTCTCCGTCTCTCAGGGTCGTGTCGAATATGTACAGTCTGTCTGACATAATGGTATATTTTTTTAATTTGTTCTTTGTTAGGCGCTTAACTTTTTACGGCAATTCGCATATAAATGAGAAAAGCCTTTCTCATTGGGAAGTGAGAAAGGCTTTGTCTTGTATGGTATGTATAGCCACAAATCTCACTTCCCCTTGCGTTGCAAGAGAATTAGTAGGGTGAGGTGTAGTATGGCTATAATTGTTCTCATTTTAATCGCTTTTTAAGTTTCGCTTATTTACACTACAAAATTACTGAAAAATATGTTGTTAAGCAATATTCTTGACTTATTTTTCTTGTTGCTTTGTTTTTAAACTAGTAAATTAAAGCCTTTAAAAGTTACGATTTGTAGAAAATAGCGTGCTTTAAGTTATGATTTATTGTTTTATATCGCTTTTTACGCCCTTAAAACTTTAGATTGTTACTTTTAAGGGATTTTGAAAAAATGTCATTTTTTTGCAGAGCAACTTCATTTTCCCGTTAGAAATGGTGAAAAATCCGCAGTTTTGTCTGGTTTCTGCTGTTAGATTGTTAGCAAAATACGTTTTTGACTTTGTCTTTTACTGTTCGCTAGGTCTGATGTAGGTGAATTGTGGCTTCGACTCGTGGTGGTTGCAGTCGTGGTGGTCGCAAGCCTCACCATTGTCGGCCAAAGTACCATCAAGATAGCTTTGAAGCACATCTTCCACTTTCCCCGAGCAACCCCTTACTACGCTTATACCATGCTCGTTTAGTTTGTTGAAGGCTCCATTCCCCATGTTTCCAGCCAGCATGATGGTTATACCCATCTCTTGCATAACGCTGGAGATGTTCGATTTGCATCCGCATTCCTGTGGCGAGTCCAAACGTTCGCAGCTTTCAATCTTGTTATCGTCATTTACGCGAAAAATGGTGTAATGGTCGCAGTGCCCGAAATGGTTATCTACCATCCCGTCGACGGTTGGTATGGCTATAAGTCTCATATTTTGTATAATGTTAGTTTTTTTGTTTGCAGGTAAAGTTACGCTTTTCCCCGCACCTCTGCAATTCTTGAGCTTCACCTTCTTTTTGTTTCGTAATCTAGTGGGAAATAATTCGTGGGAAATATTTTTGTATATATGTTAATAATAATTTACTTAAATATTTTTAATGAACGATGGATTTGCTTATCTTTGCAACAGAATAAAAGATTATAGTTAATCTATTAAGTTAAACGGAAATGTGTCAAAAACTCTAAACCTATTAATTGTATGATGATCTTGTGTGTTATTATGTAACCCTGTAATTTCTAACTAGTGTTATGTTTTTGCCTAGGACGTATCTCTTTTATTCTGAGGTGTATCAGTTTTGATGCACCTTTTTTAGTATAATGGGGTAGTGCAGGGTTTTGATGCACTTACTCTCTTTGGGTTGCCTTTTTCGGTCTGTGTACTATATTGTCGGGGACTTCGTAGAGAATGTTTTGTGCAGATAATATGCAGTTATTTCCGTAAATAAGTGGCAAAAATGCGCTAGATTTGCCTTTTTTCTTTTCGTTTTGTTGTTTTCTAACCAAAAAATTCGGTAATTTGTCAAGTGCTTTTATAAAAGCAAGTTTAGAGCTAGGCTTATAGCCTTTAATTTCATACACTATGTATTTCAACGAACGAATAGAAACCATGGAGCGCCTCCAGTTGCGCCAACTGCAAAGTGAAAGACTGGTTAAACTGGTGAAATATACTTACGACAATGTCAAGTTCTACCGCGAGCGTATGGACGAGGCTGGCGTAAAACCAGAAGACATAAAGTCTATCGATGACATTAGCAAACTGCCTTTCATGAAGAAACAGGATCTTCGCGACTATTATCCTACCGATACTTTCGCTGCTCCTATGAAGGATATCGTGCGTTTTCATGCGTCAAGCGGTACCACTGGCAAACCTATCGTTGCCGGCTATACCCAGCACGACCTCGACTGCTGGTCTGAGGGTGTTGCCCGTTGCCTGACCGCTTATGGTGTTACGAAGGAAGACGTTGTGCAGGTGTCTTATGGCTATGGCCTATTTACTGGTGGCTTGGGTGCGCACGATGGCGCCCAGAAGGTGGGTGCTGCCGTTCTGCCTACCAGCAGTGGTAATACTTCGAAACAGCTTTTGTTGATGAAGGATTTGAAGACTTCTGCTTTGTGCTGTACTCCTTCTTATGCCCTTTATCTGGCTGAAAGTATTGAAAACGACCCTAATATTGATGTCGATAGAGACCTCCATCTTCGCGTAGGTATTTTTGGTGCAGAACCTTGGACCGAAAACATGCGTAAGGAGTTGGAAAATAAGCTTAAGATTAAAGCCTACGATATTTACGGCTTGACCGAAGTTTCTGGTCCTGGCGTGGGTGGCGAGTGCGAGTATCAAGACGGCACACACCTTTGGGAAGACATGTTCTTCCCTGAAATTATCGATCCGGTTACGTTGCAACCTGTAGAACCTGGACAAGAGGGTGAGCTTGTGTTCACCACTCTTACTAAAGAAGGTATGCCGGTTGTCCGCTACCGTACACGTGACCTTACCCACCTTATTTACGACAAGTGCCGTTGTGGCCGTACAATGGTGCGTATGGGCCGTATTTTGGGCCGTAGCGACGACATGCTCATCATCCGTGGTGTGAACGTGTTCCCTTCTACTATTGAAAGCTGTATTTTGGAGCTTCCTGAGTTTACCGGACAGTATTTCGTTACGGTTGACCGTGTGAACAATGTCGACACTTTCGATATCGAAGTGGAACTCCGTCCTGAATTCTACGGCGAGTCTATGGATAAACTTTTGCATATTAAAGACCGTTTGGTTGGCCGTTTGGTCAGCGTGCTTGGCATCAAGCCTGTGGTTCACATCGTCGAACCAAACAGCATCGAACGCTCTATGGGCAAGGCAAAGCATGTTTTAGACAAGCGTAATCTTTCTAAATAAAAATCCTTTTAATTAAATAACTCCTACTTATGATTATTGATCAGTTGTGCGTCTTCTTGAACAATTCGGTTGGACGTATCTCCGAAGTTACTTCTTTGCTGGGTGCGGCTGGTGTCAACCTGCAGGCCTTCACTTTGAGCGAAAGTAGCGATTTCGGTATATTGCGCCTTATTACTGATAATAACGACAAGGCCGTCAAAGTGCTTCAAGAAAAGTCGTTTGCCGTAACAAAGGCCTCTGTTTGCTTTGTTTCTATGGACGATACACCAGGCACTTTGTCTAAGTATATCCAGAAAATTTCAGACGCTGGCATCTCTATCGAATATATGTACGCTTTCTCGCAGGGCGACAAGGCCAATGTGGTCATCTGCACCGACGATATTGAGGGCTGTAACCGAATAATATCTGATTGCGCTAAATGACTTTATTGGAACGACTGAACAGAGACGACCGGTTTGCTACGGGCATTGGTGCGCGGCTTACTGAAATACGCGAGGGTTATGCCCGCGCCGAACTGACGGTGGAGGAACGGCACCTCAATGCGGCTGGTGTCTGTCAGGGTGGTGTGCTGTATACGCTTGCCGACCTGAGTTTTGCAGGCGTAGCCAACTGCCACGGCATCCTTTCTTTAGGCATCTCTAATACGGTCACCTTTATCAAATCGGCAAAACTGGGCGACCATCTTATTGCCGAATGTGTTGAAACGGTAAACCATTACAAACTGCCGTACTGCGATATTAGGGTGAAGAACCAAGATGGCGAGATACTGGCTACGTGTACAGGACTGGCCTACCGGTTGAAAAAAGAAATGGAGTTTGACGGACTGATGTGATTTTTGAGGTCTGCTCTAGTGATAAATAATGCCGATAACTTGCGACCGACGTCTAAACGGATTTTGCTGGTTGTCGGCATTTTTTATGCCTCCTTTACAGACCTGTTTTTCTGATTAATTCGGCCTTTTTTTGCTTTTGGAAGTTCAAAATTCGTTCTAGATTCTCCTATTTTTCACTAACTTTGTTTTAAAATTATATAATGTAATAAAAATAGAATGGAAAAGAAACAAAGTATCGATACGCTCTGCGTTCAAGAGGGCTGGAAACCGAAGAATGGCGAGTCTCGCCAATTGCCAATCTATCAGTCAACTACCTTCAAGTATGACAGCACTGAACAGATGGCCGACTTGTTCGACCTGAAGGCAAGTGGTTACTTCTATACCCGTTTGCAGAATCCGTCAAATGATGTGGTTGCAGACAAAATCGCAAAACTCGAAGGCGGTGTGGCAGGTATGCTGACCTCATCGGGCCAGGCGGCTAACTTCTATGCAATTTTCAACCTCTGCGAGGCAGGCGACCACTTCATCTCTGCCGCTTCCATCTATGGTGGCACGTTCAACCTTTTCGGTGTTACTATGAAGAAGTTGGGCATTGAGGTTACTTTCGTTGACCAAGACGCTCCTCTAGAAGAATTGCAGAAAGCTTTCCGTCCGAACACCAAGTGTGTGTTTGCCGAAACCATTACCAATCCAACACTTAGCGTTCTCGATATCGAGAAGTTCGCCAAGTTGGCGCACAGCAATGGAGTGCCTTTGATTATGGACAACACATTCCCTACACCATACAACTGCCGTCCGTTTGAGTTCGGTTGCGACATTGTGACCCACTCAACCACCAAGTACCTCGACGGCCATGCCAACACTGTGGGTGGATGTATTGTAGACAGTGGTAACTTCGATTGGGATGCGCATGCCGACAAGTTCCCTGGCTTGACTGCTCCAGACCCTTCATACCATGGTTTGGCTTACAGCAAGGCTTTCGGCAAGGGTGCTTTCATTGTAAAGGCTACCGCACAGTTGATGCGTGACTTCGGTTCTATCCAGAGCCCAATGCACGCGTTCTTGTTGAACAACTCTATCGAGACCCTCCACTTGCGTATGCCTCGCCACTGCGAGAATGCGTTGGCTGTTGCCGAGTACTTGAAGAAACACCCTAAGGTTGATTGGATTAACTATCCAGGCTTGAAGGACAGCAAGTATTACGATTTGGTACAGAAGCAGTTCCGTAACGGACAGACCTGTGGTGTGGTTACCTTCGGTTTGAAGGGTGGTCGCGACGCTGCTATCCGCTTTATGGACAGCCTCAAGCTGGCTGCTATTGCTACACATGTAGCCGACGCGCGCACTTGCGTGCTTCATCCGGCAAGCCACACTCACCGTCAGTTGAGCGATGAACAGCTCCGCGCTGCCGGCATCGATCCAACCCTTATCCGCTTCTCGGTGGGTATTGAGGGTGCTGAAGATATTATTGCCGACCTCGAACAGGCATTGAAGAATGCTTAATACAATCTGTTCTGTTTCAGAACGGATTTAACTACTATAATCCCAGAGCGAGTTTCACCGCTTCTGGGATTTTTTTATGCCTGAAGTTCGAAAAAAATGAATAATTAGCGTGTCTGCTCTTCATTAATAGGCGCTTAACTTGGTCTTTTGATTTTTCAATTACATTATTCTTCTTATATTTGTATAATTATTTTTTTTAATAAATGAAATTGTCGTCTCCTCAGGCCGAAGCATATGGAAAAGATTCAATGCCGGCCCTCGAAGCCCAGCGCTTCGCCCAGTTTATCGCTTGGAGCCCGGTTGTGTTCCAGGTGACTAATGTGATGGTAAAATGGGGTATCTTTACACTTCTTGCCGACAATAAGAAAGGTCTTTCTATTGACGAAGTTGCGGAAATTAAGGGTATTTCTCATTATGCAGCACAAATATTGCTTGAAGGTTCTTTGGTTATTGGTACCGTGTACTTGAACGAAGAAGGCAAGTTCTGTGTTACAAAAGTAGCCCGTTTCTTCTTGCACGATGGTATGGCACTGCGTGACCTGAATTTCAATCACGATGTTAACTACTTGGGCCTCTTCTCGTTGGAAGAAGCCTTGAAAAACGGTAAACCAGAAGGTTTGAAAGTGTTCGGTTCTTGGCCAACTATTTATGAAGGTTTGTCTTCCCTCCCAAAACAGGTGCAGAAGAGTTGGTTCGGTTACGACCACTATTATTCCGACAACTCTTTCCCCGAGGCTCTAGAACTTGTTTTTAGCCGCAAGCCGAAGTTTTTGCTCGATGTTGGTGGCAACACGGGACGTTGGGCGGTGCAGTGTATCGATTACGACCCTACTGTTAAGGTGACCATTATGGACCTGCCACAGCAGATTGAACTGATGCGACAGGCTACCAACTGCCATGCCGGTTGTGAACGTATTGGTGGATATCCGGCCAACTTGCTCGACGACAGTCAGGCATTCCCTACCGGGTTCGACGCTATCTGGATGTCGCAGTTCCTCGACTGTTTCTCGGAAGAGCAGGTGGTTAGCATCCTTACTCGTGCGGCTAAGTCGATGTCTGCCGATTCCCGTCTCTACATTATGGAAACCTTGTGGGACCGTCAGCGTTTTGAAACTGCCTCGTTCAGTTTGGCTATGGCCAGTGTTTATTTTACTGCTATGGCTAACGGTAACAGTAAGATGTTCTTCTCGGAAGACCTCTTCCGTATGATCAGTCAGGCAGGCCTCGAATTGGAAGAATGCCGCGATGGCTTGGGCTTGGGTCATTCCGTTCTTATCTGCAAAAAAGCATAATTTTTTATTTAATAATAATCTTTTAGGGGGATGGATTCGTCCCCCTTATTTTATACCGGTATGAATAGTTATTATGTCAGTCGTGGGAAAAAGATGTTTGGCCCCTACGAACCCAGTCGCTTGGCTGAATTGGTTAAAATAGGACAATTGTTGAAACAGGACTGTGTGATAGAAGAGACGCCTAGCAGCAACTCGGTTACAGACAAGAAAGTGTCGGTTGGCGATGTCCTGAAACTCCATCAAATAAAGGTGACACCCGAAAATGAGGGCTCCATACTGGAGCAGGCGCGGAATATCGGCTCACGCATCTGGTTCAGCCGCGATATATTCAAGTGGTCGGAAATAAGGAAAGACTCCCGCCTTATGCTTTTGGGTATTATAGGATTGGCCCCTTTGGTGGGTATGCACCTACTGCCCGATGTCGATTTGGTGACTTTCTATGCTATTGCCCTTTACTTCTCGCTTATTTGGGGCGCATTCTATTACTATATGTTCAAGACCAAACAGGTAGATTTTCGATTGACAGCCTGGCTCTTCTTTGCTGTTCAAATTCTTATGTTCTTCGTGTGGTCGCTGGGCATAAACCGCTTGAATTTCTTTTATGCGTTAGTAGAAAACGAAGGGTTCTTGTCGAACAGTCTGGGCTATGTGCTGGGTGTGGGTGTGACGGAAGAACTCGTCAAAGCAATACCGCTGATTTTGGTCGCTAACCGCTCTAAAGTCCCGTTGGTACCGCAAACCATGGTCTTTTATGGGGTGATGTGTGGAATTGGATTCGGCGTTTACGAGGGAGTAGAATACCAGATGGAGGTCAACCGACAATTAGATTACAACACCTCGTTCTTTATGAATATAGCGCGTCTTACCAGTCTGCCGTTCTTCCACTCCATGTGCAGTGGCTTGGCGGGTTATTTCATATCGTTCGCTGTCTTGAAACCGCGATACCGTCAATTCCTCTATTTTTTGGCGATTGCCCTGCCGGCAGTAATGCACGGACTTTACGATACGTTCGCCGAATCGGTCCTTTCGCTGTTCTTTGGCGTTAGTGTTGTCTTACTGCTAAATTATTATGTGAATAACGATAAGGCTGTACAATCGGCCCTGAACGAGTGATATTTTATTTGCGTATCTCAAGGCGCATAACATAAACAAACTCTCGTCTTGCCAATAATCGTAGACAGGACGAATGGCTTGACAAGAAAAAGGCAGGGATTTCTGTAGTCCCTGCCTTCTCTATTATAAAGCGTGCTTGCTGTTATCTGATGAGAATTTTCTTACCGTTCACAATATAAATACCCGACTTTAACTGTTGACTGAAGGTGTCGCCTTCTGCTAAAGAGCGGTTTACAATATGTGCTCCAGTCACAGTGTATATGTCTAGCTGACAGTTTTTCAGGGCTGTTGCGTAAATTGTTTGACCGATAACCTCTATGCTGATTGGCTGGTCAGCTAAAGTCGTACTCACTGTTGTTATGGTTCGGCTCATGACATCGGAGAATAGGAAATCGTCGTTGATGTAGACGTTGAAGTAGAAACTGTCGGTAGGTGTTACCACAGAGTAGTCGACTAGTTCTATTTCTAGAGGGTCTAGTTGAACAGCAGTCGTTCCGACTTCTTCTTCTGTTCCGTTCTTTTCTTCGTTGATAGTTACTTTTACATCGAATTTATGCTTGTTTTTTGAGTGGTTCATAATAATGATGAAACCTTTCAACGTGTCTCCGACATTGTTGTACGATGGATATACGTTGTAGAAGTTTATACCTAAGTCATTCTCATTCTCTTTCCTTTCTAATTCGCCAAATGCTATGTGGTTGTTATTGTAGTCAGTTAAGACATAGTAGGTGAAGGTACGACATTCTGTTTTGACTCTGTATTCTTTCGTTTCTCCTGGCTTTATGGTTACATTTTGGCGGTTTGTTGTATAGCCGTCTTTGTCGGTAACTGTAGCGGCTATATCGCCGCTGTATATGGCGTCTCCTGAGTTCGTCAGGGTTATACTGAACACGGTGACTGGTTGGTTTAGCTCGTCCTTGCCGATGGTGTCGACGGTGAGTTTTCCTGCCAGTTCGTACTTCTTATTTCCCTTTACCCAGAACCCGTTTTTAATAATGTTTTCCTCTTTGTCAACTAGCCAATAGTAAGTTGTGTCAGACTTGGCGGTAAACATGGCCTCCATCGTATTGGTATTTTTTGCCTCTACTGTTACAGCTGCCGCATAGGAATAGTCCTTTGGCATGCTTTCCACAGAGTTGGTCATTAGGTAGAGGTCGCCGTAGTATTCCTTCTCACCATTGTTTTTCAAGTCAATTACGAGGTAAGAACTGTGTCCTATATTGTTGTAATCGATGTTGGTGATTTCGGCTTCAAGTTCGTATCCGTTGACAATTACCAATTCTCCGTTCTTGACGGTGAAAGTGATAGAAACATTGTTATAGCCTTCGCAAGGAGTCCAGTTTATACGGTTTGTGCTTTCTATTAGTCCCAACTTGTAGAATTTTCCTTCTTCAAAGTTGGAGGTATTAATAGGGGTGGCCTTTGTCTGCTGGTATTTTTTAGCAGCGTCAATCATCGCGTTCATTTCCGTATTCACCTTTACCACCTTCCCATTCTCATCAATGTAGCCTGTTGCCAAATATACCTGTGTGTCGGTAGTGTAAGGGTTGGCGTATGTGAATAGCAATTGGTGTTTCCCATCTACCACCTTGTGTTCTACTTGGGTTGAAATTACATTGGTAGATGTGCGCTCGTCTTTTATACCGTTATCGGGCGTAATGCCAATGATGATGGCATCGTCTCTCGTGTAGCCGTCGTTCGACGAACTGGCTCCCACCATGCTGTTTGTGTTAGGGTTTAACAGTGTCAGGTCGTAGTAACCATCGTATTCGCCCTCCCAACCCCAGTTGATGTGGAACATGCCGTCGTTGTCGACACCGTCGCAAATGAAGCGGTGTCCGCTCTTCATGGTTGAACCCGAGAACATGACAGGCCTTTTCTCTTTCAACTCAGAATAGATAAGGTCGTACCATTCTTCCAGTGTGAAAGAAGAGCGGTAGGCAATTCTGATGAGGTCGGCATCGTAACCGAAATAGCGTGGCAGTTCCAATACACCGGAAAGTCCCGATGCCGACTGGCCCTTCATATAGTCGGTCATCATTGCTTTTCCTACTATGCTTAGCAATTTTGAGACTTCCATGCCGTTTGTATAGCTGTAGCCGTCTATATATTTCTCAAGAATCTCGTTCCAATTTATAGCAGTTCCTTTCTCCACGTATGGCATTTTTATGCTTTCGGTGCTTGTTATATAGCCGGGTATGGCCTCGGTGGTGGCGGCGGGGTAGTTATAGTATTTCATTATTTGGCCGATGGCAGTGGCTACGCACCCGGTTGGAGCTACTTCACCATCAATTGATGGACTGCCGAAGTCGTAGGGATCCAACTGTCCCCAGCTGATTTCTCCTAACAGAGGCTCGATGGCGCATCCGGTCATTTTTGACACTTTCAAGCCGTCGGCATTGTGGACTTTCCCCTCCCTTTTCAGTTGTAGGTTCCCCATGTTTTTGAAGTAGGTGCTGAGGAACTCTTCCAAATGTTCCGCTTCCTTTTCTGTCAGGTGCTGGTTCTTGTTGTAGACCAAAAGGGCTGGTGTCTGCTCTTTTGCCGATATTACAGCGAACCCTCCGTTCGTCCCCTTGAAAGTGTAGTAGAGGGTATCGGCTCCTTCCGTCTTGACATCGGAAAGGGTTATACTCAAGGCGTTTGGTAGTGTCTTCTTGGCTATGGTTTGGGCTTCTGTTGCCGTGCGGTTGGCCAACGCTGGGCCGTTTGCACATATAAGGCTAAATAGGGCAACAGATATCAGTGCTGAGTTTTTCATAAGCAATCCTATTTATAAATGAGTATAGCAAATATAATGAAAATGAAGAGATAGCCAAATTTCCAGCCTCTTTTTATAGCCCCGTTTCATTCTTTTCTTGTTGTTACTGTGTTTCTGAACGGACCCTGAAAATAAAAAAGCGTTTCCTTTCTCAAAGAAACGCTTTGAAGTAACTAAATATCAAATAAATGGTTAAAATGAGGTCAGAACCAAGATTTGTGCCGAAACAACCCGCAAGAACATGCTGAGCGGGTAGACGGTAGAGTAGGCTACCGATGCCTGGTCGGTGCTGCAGATGCTGTTGCTGTAGGCGAGTGCTGGCGGGTCGGTCAGTGCACCCGATATCATGCCGGCCAGTTGGAAGTAGTTGACTTTGAAGATGAAGTGCCCGATTAGTCCCACTGTTATAATTGGAACTACCGTCATTACGAATCCGTAGAGTATCCAGCGGTAACCGCCATTCAACACGGTGTCTACAAATCCTTCTCCGGCTCCTATCCCCACTGCTGCAAGAAACAGGGTTATACCTATCTGGCGCATTAGCAGATTGGCTGACGAGGTGGTGTAGGTTACCAGTTTGAACTTTGTGCCGAATTTTGAGACCAGAATCGAAACAATCAGCGGACCACCTGCCAGTCCCAGTTTGACAGGTACGGACATGCCTGGAATGAAGAAGGGAATGGAACCTAACAACACGCCTAACGCTATTCCGAGGAAGACGGCCATCAAGTTCGGCTCGTCGAGTTTCTTGACCGAATCGCCTACCTTCTGCTGTACTACCTTTACGTGTGCGGCTTCGCCTACTACCGTTAGCCGGTCGCCCAATTGTAGCACCAGCCTCGGGTCTGCCATAAGGTCGACGCCTGCACGCTTTACTCTTGAAATATGTACATTATATTTGGTCCTGAGGGCCAGTTTGCCGAGTTCGGTCCCGTTTATTTCCTGATTTGTCACAACAATCCTTTCACAAACCAGTGTGTTTTTGTCCATTTTGTCCCATTCCTCGGTTTCCATCCCTTCTATCTTTTTGCCGATAATCGCTTCGAAATAGGGTGTTTCTTCTGGAGCCAGCACCACAAAAAGTCTGTCGCCTTTGGCAACGGCCGTGTTTTCGTTGGCCAGCTCTATTTTGTTGTCGCAGGTGTGCTGTATGCGTGTAATGATGGCTTTTCTTCCCACAATGCGCTGTATCTCTCCCACAGTCTTGTCGTAAATGCCGCTATTCTGGGCTTCGAAGGTGATGGCTGTAACGGGTTCGTTACCGGCATTAGAGGGGTTTTGTAGCTTTCTGTTCTCTTCTTCCAGATTGATTCTGAAAATGTAACGGAATGCGACAATTGAGCCGATGATTCCGACCACACCCAACGGATAGGCAACGGCGTAACCGCTGGCGAAGTTCGGATTGCTGACTCCGTTTGTCATATCGCTGAATGTTTGCTGGGCTGCTCCCAGTCCGGGTGTGTTGGTTACCGCACCGTAAAGAACTCCAATCATGGCGAAAGGGTCTTCGTTGGTAATAAGACCGACCAGAAGGCAGGTGGCGCCTGCCAGCAAAATGGTGGCTGCCGCTAGACCGTTGAGTGTGAGGCCGCCGCTCTTGAACGATTCGAAGAAGCCGGGACCCACCTGTATGCCTATTGAGTAAATGAACAAGATGAGGCCGAATTCTTTGACAAAATGACTGGTCGTGGCGTCAAGTACCAATCCGAAGTGTCCGAATACGATGCCTACAAACAGAATCCATGTTACTCCTATTGAAATGCCGCCTATCTTAATCCTGCTTAAATACAGCCCGATGGCTATAACTAATGCTACCAGTACTAGGGAGTGTGCCACACTTGGCGTGAAAAGTAGGTTCTCTATCCAACTCATACAGTTCTTTCCTTATTTAAACCAATTGTCTATCTTGTTCTTGATGAAGATTTTGTCCGACAGTATTTTTACAAATTCTTTCACCGCTTCTTTCCTGTAGTCTTCTTTCAAAAGTTGGCACGACCCTTCCATCCGGCTTCCCTCTTCGTCAATCGGAATGGCGACAAGGTCGCTTTCTGCCTCTACGGCTGCGCCAGACAATACGGTAAGGAACATACCTTTCCTGACTAGGCGGAGTAGGGGGGAAACTAAGTTTAACTCGGTTCTGACATCTAAACGGATGTCTTTCCCTGCCAGCAGACTGTCGAGTACCTTGCGTGCGCGCAGTCCTTTGGCAGGCATCGCTAACGGGTACTCCGACAGTTCGTTCAATGTTATGCTGTTTTTCTTTGCCAATGCGTGCGTCTTGGGTACAATCACCGACAAGTGGTCTTCGAAAAGCGTGTGCGACTGCACTTGCGGGTAGTCGGCCAGCGAAGGTCTGTACGACAGGACAAAGTCTACATCGCGCTTGATGAGCATCTGCATCAGTTCGCTCATGGTCTTGTAGTAGATGTTGACTTTTATGCCGGGGTAGGTCCTGCAGAAAGTTTCTAGTGCTTCTGTCATCACCAGACTGAACGAATGGGTCACTCCTATGTTTAGTGTTCCGCACCGCATTTCCAGCAAGTCGTTCATATGGGCGATGCAGTTGTCGGCGTTTTGCAACGTTTTCAGCGCATGCGGCAATAGTTCCTTCCCGGCTTGGGTGAGCGATATTTCGTGGGTGTTGCGGTGGAACAGGGTGACGTTCAACTCCTCTTCCAGTTGCTTTATATATTGCGAGAAAGAACTCTGGTTCACGCAAAGCGTTTTGGCTGCTTCACTGAAATTCAGTAACTCCGCCGCTTTTACAAATGCTTTTAGTTGTCTTAGTTCCATAATATAGTTGATGTTCACAACGCAAATTTACGGTTTGCGAATGGCTTGGAATAGTTTTTATTAGTGTAAGTTTTATATACGGTATTCGTTTTTTGCATATACCAGCCGTTTTGCTTTCCGTTTTTTGTGCTCGTTGTTATCGGAATTTGCTCATATAGCTATCGTAACAAACACTAACAAACGGTTGGCAGGAGAGTGGACGCTATCTAACTTTGCATCGCAAGCCAAGGAAAACGGATGCAAGAATCCGTAGCCGCCTTGCACCGAAACAGAGTGTTTAACAACAAAAATATAGTATTATGACATTAGCTTTTATTTTCGCAGCATTGTTTATTTTCGCCGCTTACTACAAAATTGTACGTATTAAGAAGTAATTGCCTCTTTTGGGTGGACGAATATGCGCATACACCCCGGTAGGTATTTCCTGCCGGGGTGTCGTGTTTATTTCAGGGTGTTGTGCTTTTTATTTCAATTTTCGGTCCGAATGTTGTTTTTTTAGTGCAGAATTGTTTCTAACGAATTGTTTTTTATATGTTTGTGCTGTTGATGTTGTTGCATCTCTATTCAGCATAACACGAAATTAAACACAATATACGTATGAGGAACTTTACTAAAAACTGCATGTGCAGCCTATTGGGGCTGTTGTCTTTATGTAGCCTGGCAGTCCCTGCCAGTGCGGCCTACCCTTCCGGGTCTCCTGTAGCGGTGAACGGTAAACTTCGTGTCTCTGGCACCAAAATGGTGAACGAGTGTGGGTATACGGTGCAACTGCACGGCATGAGCACACACGGCCCGCAATGGTTCCCCAATTGCCTGTGCCAAGAGGCTCTGCAAACAATGGTCGACGACTGGAATATCAATATCTTCCGCTTTGCCATGTATGTGCAAGAACAGGGATATATTACCAATCCGTCGAAGTGGCGTTCCGAGATTGACAAGTATGCCGATATCTGTGAACAGTTGGGTATCTATTTCCTTATCGATTGGCACGTGCTGAATCCGGGTAACCCGAATGTCAATTTGAATGAAGCGATAGAATTTTGGGACTATATGTCAAAAAAACACGCTTCGAAGAAGCATATTCTCTACGAAATCTGTAATGAGCCTAATGGTGTTCAGTGGGGTACGGTTAAAGAATATGCCGAAAAAATTATCTCTACCATCCGTAAAAACGACCCGAACACCATCATTATTGTGGGTACTCCTACTTGGAGCCAGGATGTTGATGCTGCTTCGCAGAACAAACTCTTTGATCCGAATGTGATGTACACCCTCCATTTTTATGCGGGGTCGCATGGCCAGCAGTTGCGCAGTAAGGCCGAAACTGCAATGCAGAACGGTTGCGCTATTTTCGTTACCGAGTGCGGTACTTCTTCTGCCAGTGGCGACGGCTCGTACAGCCCCGATGCTATGCGCCAATGGGTGAATTGGATGAACCAGCACGAAATAAGCTGGTGTAACTGGAGCTTTGCCGACAAGGGTGAGGTGGCATCTGCTTTGAATCCGGGAGCTTGCAACTCGCGCAGCTGGAACAATACTACGGCTTCGGGTACACTTATCAAGTCGTTGTTTAAGGAAAGTACTTTCAAATTCACGAACTGCAATTCTGCTAATTCTGGTGAGAATAACAATAACAACCAGAACAACAATAATAACAATAACAACCAGAACAACAATAATAACAATAACCAGAATAACAACGAGAATAACAACAACCAAAATAACAATAACAACAATAATAATAACCAGCAGCAGAATCCTGAAATTACTTATCCTACTCTGACTAACCAGATTGGAAGCCGCAAAATATACCGTATTGTGAATAAGAAGAGCGGTAAGGTGATGTCGATGAGGGGTAGTACGTCGGAAAAGGAGGCGCTGGTTCAGGACGCGCGTTCCGAGAATGATGAAAGCCAGCTTTTCGAACTCCGCGACTACAATGGAGTTTATACTTTACGTAACGTGAAGAGTAATATGGTGCTGACGAATTCTTATAATCCGAACCCTGGCGCCACAATTATCCAGCAGGTGCTTAGCGATTACGACAATCCGTCTGAGAAATGGGAAGTTAAACAGGTAGAGGGTAATTGGTTCCGTCTCGATAACAAGAGTGGTAACAATACTTGTATTGTAGTAGCCAACTCTTCTTTCGATAATGGTGCGGCTGTCGTTCAAGAAGACTTTTCTTCGGCTGACAACCAGCTTTGGGGATTCGAATATGTGGAAGATGCCGATACTACCGGTTTCGATGTCCTCTACAGCGAAAGTCTGGCCCTGTCTCCTTCTATTATTGTTGATGAGTTCTCGGTTTATGGCGACTATACTGGGGTGGAAGTCTTTAGCATTAGTGGCGTGAAAGTACGTGGTTTTGGTTACCAATCTTCTTATAGTCTGGGTAGCTTGCCTGCAGGTACGTACCTTGTAGCTGTTACTACTGCCGCTGGTTACAAAGATTTCTTTAAAGTGGTGAAACGGTAATAGTAGAATATACACCTCCTATACAAACAAGGGTTGCCTGAATTTTCAGACAGCCCTTGTCTCTTTTGTGAGAACAGGAGTAATGAAAAACGTTTTTTGCAATAGCTGTCACGCATCTTTTGTCTTTGAACGGTTGACCATATAAACGCCGGTAAATACCAGAACGATGGCCAGCGGATGGCTCCATCCTAAAATCCCTATCCCTAACAGTACCGACACCGTGCACGATACTATGGGTTGCACGTAGTTGTACATGGCCACTATGGTCGGACGCAGAACTTTTTGTGCCGTAATGCTGAGCAGAAAGGCGAAGAAGGTGCCGCCTATAACTACAAAGACGGTCTCTGCCCATGTTTTGCTGCTAACGGCGTTCCAGTTTGTTTCCAAAAGTTGGGGTAGTGCAAAGGGTATTATAATCAGGCTGGCGTAGGTCATCATCCACTTCATGCACGTCGTTGCCGGAAATTTCTGTATGACACCTTTAAACGCGGTCAGGTAGATGGCGTAACTGCATTGGGCCGCTATACACATTAAGTCGCCTTTCAACTTTCCGCCTCCTATGGCGCCGTTTGCCGATGCCAGTATAAGGGTTGCGGCTCCGCACGCTCCCAGTATCACGCCCCCTGCCTTCAGTAATGTGATGGGCTCTCTCAGAAAAAGAAAGGCCAACACCATGGTAAAGATGGGCATGGTGGTGGTCATTATGCTGGCGTTGAGAGGCGATGTTATGCTCAACCCGATTATGTAGTTGCATTGGTTGAAGACGATGGCGAAAAGTGCGGCCCCAAGCAATTGCAGGTGGTCTTTTTTTTTGATTTTCACCTCTGCTCCTGCTCCGGTTAGAAAACTGGCTAGCCAAAAGCACACCGATGCTCCGGTTACTCTGAAACAAATCATTTCCAAACCCGATATGCCGTGTGTCATGGCATCTTTGCCGAGTGGGGCCATCAGTCCCCACATAATGCTGGCGCCGAGCATGCACAGGTGCCCGGTTAGTAGCTTTTTGTCCTTCATCTCTTTGTTTTACGGTGCAAAGATATACACTGAAAGGCTTACCGGAAACAAACGGAATGTGAAATTTGTGGAGAAAAAAAGTTATTCAGTCTGTCGCTCTATCCATTTGTTGTATTCGTCTACAATGTCTTCTACTTCTTCTGTTTCAATGTCATTATTTAAAATATATGCAGATAGTTTAGGACAATTGGATAGGTAATTTGATATGGCTTTTTTTGATTTTTTGTTAATTTTCCGCCCTCTATTATCGTATAATGAAATTGCATAATCAGTATCTTCTTTCTTTAAATAGTATTCTCTTCCTCGATCCATTGTATGATCGGTATAGAACAGTGTCAAATGGCCTTTTTTGACAAGTTGTAGCCAATCCCCAAAACGTGTGCCAGATGGATGGGAAAAGTCGCCTTTGGCAGCGTCTGAATCGAAAACATAAGGAATATTACATAATATTTGGATCGTACCGTCTTTATAAAGAAACATTAACGTGTCTATTTCTTCTTTCTTTATCTTTTCGAATTTTGAAGTTGGGGTTCGCTTTATTGATAGTTTTGAAGCGTCGTTTGCGAATTTAATTCTATCAGATTCGCATACTATCCTTTCTCCATTTTTCAGAACTACAATGGTTTTTTCCATAGCGTGGGAGTATGGAGACAATAAAAGTGTTAGAAATAAGACCAAAATCCTTATCCTCATAACTATTATAAATTTTTTCTGTTCCATCAGTCCCTTTTAAAGGTGAACAAATGGTTTTGTTGATATTAAAATGCTAATGTAAAATTATATAATTATGGTTGTATTATCTTTAAATTATTTAAAATTTTATATTCAGATGATTTAATATGGTTTTATAAGGCTTTTTGATGCTATATTTTTGGGGTATTACAAAACGAGTTTTTCAAGTACGCACTTTGCGTGTATACGTTGTCTTGTTGCTGTGGTGGTGTCCTCCTTCTCTTGCGTAATTTGAACTAAGTTTGATCCTTAAGTGGAATAAAAGCGCTGCTTGTGGCGCAGACTTTCTGTACTTTATTC
>ODAJ014733193.1_pt1 | contig 24219 bp, 41 predicted proteins | sample 1539241 | NCBI WGS metagenome assembly ODAJ01 (sample SAMN02144231, study PRJEB22623) | gut metagenome | biome: sheep rumen | host: Ovis aries | place: New Zealand
AAAATTCAAAGAAAGGAGGTAAAGGTCATGTGAATATAAACGGTCCTAAATAACGGCACAGGCTATGGACACAATCATACACCCGTAACTATAGCAGTCTTATTAAGGGCCAACGCCAAAATTGCATAACAAACAAGGGCGGCAATCGTGCTGGCCGCCCTTTATAGAGGGAATTAGCTCAGTGGTAGAGCGCGGGGCGCGCTTAAACTCAGGATAATCCGAGACGAAGGTTCGAATCCTTCATTCCCTATTTGGCTCTTTGATAGTGTTTGTCGACAAACCTTAGGTGCACTATCCGAAATCCTGAAGATGAGCCTCAGGCAGTCGTGCGCCAGCACACGACATAAGGAAGCAGAGCTGGATGCGTTTCGGGCGTTTTAGAGGGTTAAAAACACTTTGGCAGCCGGGAAAGACCGGCAGTGTAAAAGCATAAAGAAAGAAAAGAAAAGAAAGGCAGGTAACCAAATGGCAACAGCAAAGAAAGAAGCAACTATTGAGATTAAGCCCATCAGTGTAGAGAGGATCCCGATCAGGATCGTTGGCGATACGCCGCTTATCGTTCATGCGTGGAGTGAAAAGGCAAAGCGCCAGATGCTCGAAGCGCAGCAGAAGACAACGAAGACCAAGGCCCGTGAGAGCAGAAGACCGTTTGAGGACTTTGTCAATTCTCTGTACTGGCTTACTCCTAAGCCGGAAGCAGACACTGATGAGGAACTGGAAGAGAAATTCATCAAGGCAGTCGAGGATGGTGCAAAGTTTGGTTTTCCGGTCGGTGGTATCAAGCAGAGTGCAAACAGCGCCGCATATCGTATGGGCTGGGTATCAAACCAGATGGCTCTCAGAGGGTCATACTTCCTTTCAACAGAGTTTGGAGAGTATGCAGAGATTAAGGGCAGTGTCCCCGATATGCGTGAGGATATGGTCCGCGTTGGAATCGGCGGCACGGATCTGAGATACCGCGGAGAGTTTTCGACCTGGTACATGGACTTGGTAATCGAGTACAACTCTAACGGATCCATGACGATTGAACAGATCATCAACTGCATTAATGCCGGAGGCTTTGCCTGCGGAATCGGCGAGTGGCGGCCCGAGAAAGACGGACGGAACGGAATGTATCACGTAGAGGCGGCTGAGTAATCAGCCGCTTCCCATGCAAGGCAGGATAGGTTAGGTTTGCTCCGGTATGTCGAGGGTGGCACGTCAAGGTTCGGCAGGCACGGCATGGATTGTACGGCGAGGCTGGTTAAGTTAGGGCTGGTCCTGTTGATGTTGGTCCCGGTTTGTCGAGGAATGGCAGGAGGGGCGCGGTATGTTGCGGTTTCGTTTGGAGCGGAAAGGCAGGGTGAGGCAGGCGGGGTTCGGCATGTCACGTTTACGCCTGGTATGTCAAGGAGCGGTTCTTCATGGCAGGCAAGGTTTGTCGGGGTATCGCGGGGTGTGGTCCTGCGTGGTTATGCGCGGCGAGTTTTGGCAGGATAGGCGTGTCTTGTTGAGGCGCGGAAGGTTATGTTCGGCAGGAATGGTGAGGAGGGGCAGTGCTTGGTTGGGCGAGTCAATGTGCGGTGAGGCCTGTTACGGTCTGGCAGTCCAGGTGAGGCGAGTTGAGTTCTGTTGGGGCAAGTTTGGGCTTGGAATGTCTTGGCAGGCATGGTGTGGTAGGGGCTGTTACGTCTGTGTGGGGCGGGGTAGGTCACGGCAGGCATGGCGGAGCAAGGCACGTTAAGGCCTGGCGAGGCGAGGTTTGGCGAGGCAAGGCAGGCGGGGTAAGGAAAAGCTTGTTGTGTTCCGGTGTGGTCCTGTACGGCGAGGTGAGCTGAGTCGAGGTATGGCAGGCAAGGTCGGGCTGGGAATGGAGTGTCCCGTTGGGGCAAGGTCTGGTAAGTAGCGGCTCGGTATGGCAGGCATGGTACATATGGGTGTTGTTAGTTAGGGTTTGTCAGTGTGTGTGATGGCGAGATATGGCAGGAATGGTGTGGTACGTCAAGATAGGGCATGACGGGCGAGGCAGGGCAGGCTTGGATTGGCGGGGTGTGTCGGGTTAAGGCTTGTCAGGCAAGGGCAAGGCAGGCAGGGTAGGGTTGGAAAAGGCCTGGCGTGGTGAGCTGTGGTAAGGCAAGGCAGGCTTGGAAGCCAGAAAGGAGGTGTACGAATGGTATACAAACGCAAGTACAGTTACGCGGCAGAAGCATACAAGGTGCCGGCGGAAACGGTAGGGCAGACGTTGGAAGTCATTGAAGCAAGAGACGGACAGGTCACCAAGGAAGCATTTCTGGATGCTTCCAGACCGGAAGACTCACCCACACACGGGATGTTTGAGTGGAGAGATGATGTTGCAGCTGAGAAGTATCGTCTCCATCAGTCCAAAACAATCATCAACAATCTTCGAATTGAGATCGATGCCGAAGGAGCTGAACCGAAGACGGTCAAAGCATATGTCAATGTATCCAATGGAAGCCAGCACAACAAAGCCCGGTACATCAATATCGCATCGGCGATGGCTGATGACAGGTCTCGCGGGGTGCTCTACCGTAACGCATTGGCAGAGCTTGGAGCATTCAAGCGCAAATACCGGGACTTGCAGGAACTTGAACCTGTATTTGCAGTAATCAGTGCAATCGGAGCATGAAAAGAGAAAGGAGGTAATGCATGACAGATTTTGAAATGCTTGAAAGCATTATGAAGCGTTCAGGATCAACAATCGAAGCGATCAGTAAGGCGGCGGGGATCTCAAGAGAGACCTATTATAATCGCAAGAAGGGCATCGGCGAATTCACAGCCAAGGAGATAGTCGGGATCACTAACGTGCTTCGTCTCACAACCGAAGAACGTGACGCTATTTTTTTGGCCGGAAGTGTGAATTAAATTCACGGAAAGGAGGCGCAGAAATGAAACGGGTTATGAGTTTTACCCAGTTGGTAGAGCTTGGCTATTCCCGTGATCAGCTCAAGCGCTACGCTCAAGAAGAAGATTTTCCTGGATTTAAGACACCCGGGGGCGGGAAATGGCTTGTCTACGTTGATGACCTGCCGAGCTGGATCGAGAGATTCAATCTGAGGCAGAACAACTTATCCGAGACAGTCAAGCGGTCGATGAGGCGGAGGATCTTCGGAAGAAGGAGAAAACCGGCATGAAGACAATCAGCATCAAGGTTGAGAGAGTTGGCAATGGGATTCGGGCGACGTTGAACACATATGTCATCGGAACGGGTGATGTATATCAGGCAGCTATCAAAGATCCGTTTTCCGAGCATCCGTTTTATTTTCTGGACGGTGCCCGGCACGACCTGACCGAACAGGAAAAGAAGAAGCTCAGAGAGCTGATCGAGGAGGCAAGAGGTGTTTGAAGAATTTGATCGGAATCTGAAGGATAGATTCTTTGAAGGGATCGCAATGGGAATGGGATGCGCGACAATCGCGTTCGTGCTTGCCGTGTTGCTCATTCCGATAATGTTCAGGCTTGGTTAAGAAAGGAGAGGGAATGGCAGTAGCAAGAAAATGTGACCGATGCGGACAGCTTTACGAGCTTCCGAAGGTCGGAGAACTCTGCGGTTTCGCATGGTTGATGGGCTATGACGAGGACGGAGAGACGCAGTTCGGAAAACAGTATGACCTGTGTGCGGACTGCACAAGTAAGCTGAGTGATTTCATGGAGGGAAACGATGCACAGCATGGAGAATATTGTAGCGGACTGGAAGAAGGCGGAAGCGAAGAGGCAGAAGAGACCGTATGTGAAGCCGGAGCTTCTGAGGGGGGGTAAAGAAGCAGAACCCGCCGACCTGCCCGATGTACCCGAAGAAAAGCCCGAGAAGCTTTCTCGTTCGGTCGAGGACCAAGTGAAAATGCGGTTGTCGGGAATGCGGACAAAAGATGTCGCTGCCGTGTGCCATGTTACACCCGCAACGGTTTCCGCTAACGTGAGTAACTTTAAATCGAAGCATCCCGACCGCTACGCCGAGCTTGTAGCGGAATATTCCAATCCGACCGAGGTAACGGAGGGAAACCAATGAGCGCCGTGACTGCCGTGCCGTACAAGGCTTACAAGCCGGCAGGATGGGAGAACTTCCAACACGGCGCGGAGACATACCGGAAAAAGACCTATACCAACGATGCAAGGCAGAGCAGACAGGACTCGCTCAATCAGAACCTTTTAAGGGCCGACATGTACAACGATAAGAGCGGATTCTGCGGGACATGGACATCGGCAGAGCTCAAGGAGCTGTGGCGCCTCAGATACGAACGCAAACCGAAGTACACATACGATCAGCTGTCAAAGCGGTTCCATAAGCCCAATACATGGGACATCGTCAACACGCTTTGCCTGCTTCAGGCCCGCAAAAAGAAAGGGGCGGATATGTGGACGCCGATTAACAAGCCGTCCTGCGGAAATGACCCGTCAAGACCCGTAGTATTCCACAAACAAACCAGACCTATTGCCGAGAAGACAAAAGAAATCGTGCGGCTGCTCGGTGAGGGATACACGCCGAAGGAAATCGGTGAAAAAAACGGGATGACGAGAAAGGACGTCAGTTCCGCAATTAGCCGCATACGGAAGAATCACACAAAGCTCTTTTACGAGCTGATTGAAGAAGGTAAAGCACGCAAAAAATGAGCCGCAAGGAGTGAGGGATTCCTAAACGGCTCAGAGATTAAGACAAGTTCATTATACCACGAAAGGAGTAAAACATGAACAACATTACAGTCATTTTGAGACAGAAATATGATGATGTGATATTTCCGGTCGATGATTTTTCCAAGATTACAAGCGTCATTGAGACCATCGGAGACCGTCTGGATGGCGTGGCGGTCACGATCAAAGTCAAAGAACCGGAGGTAAAAGGCGATGTCGAAACGAATTAATTGCGAAATCTGTCACGAACCGATTGACGACAACATGTGCTTCATGATCGACCCGTTCAATCACAGGGCAACTCATAAGCGCTGCATCCGCCAGAAACTCATGTCGGCATTTTCCGACACCATCGGAACGGATGATGACGAAATCGACGAGCTGATTACAGAAGCAATCATTGACCACATGGAAGAATACACGCCCACTGCATTTTAAAGAAAGGATAACAAATGACACTTTACGAAATCGATAAGGCGATAGAGGATGCGTTTTACTCTGCTGTTGATCCGGATACCGGAGAAATCATTAACGATGAGGCACTTGAAGCGCTGAATGAACTCGAAGAAGCAAGAAATGTAAAAATCGAGAATATTGCACTATTCATTAAGAATTTGGATGCAGAAGCGAGCGCGATCAAGGCTGAAGAGGAGCGGCTGCGTTCTCGTCGTACAACCACGGAAAACCGCGCGAAATGGCTCAAGGATTATCTAAACAATATGCTTAACGGCGAAAAGTTCAAGTCTCCGAGGTGTTCGGTCAGTTTCCGGAATACAAAGGCGGTCAACATCACGGACGCGGCGCTCATTCCGCATAAGTATCTCATCCCCCAGGAGCCGAAGATCGACAAGCGCGAAATAAGCGCGGCGCTCAAAGCCGGCGAGATTATTGATGGAGCAGAACTGGAAGACCGCAGAAGTATTGTAATTAAGTGAGGGGTTGGGCGAAGAATGATGCAGTGGAAGGCTAAATAAAAACCAAGGAGGGATTAAGACAATGGCATTACCGGTATTAATTATTGGAAAATCTGGATCCGGAAAGACGACGAGTCTTCGGAACTGCCAGAACGACAACTGGAATCTTGTGAGGGTTCTCAATAAGCCTCTTCCATTCCGCGGAAAGGTAAACGGATGGCTGACGGATGATTATAACACAATCATGAAGTGCCTTTATAAGTCAAAGGCGCAGTCTATTGTGATCGATGATGCGGGGTATCTTATTACCAACCATTTCATGAGAGGTCACAGCTCAGTCGGAAGAGGAAACGAGATTTTTTCATTTTACAACACGATAGCTGATAATTTCTGGAACCTTATCAGCTTCATCACCGAGAAAGTTCAGCCCGACAAAATCGTTTACATCATGATGCATGAAGATAAAGACGATTCTGGAGAGGTGAAGGCAAAGACCATCGGCAAACTGCTCGATGAAAAGGTGTGTGTCGAGGGAATGTTTACCATTGTCCTTCGGTGCGTGTCGGAAGGCGAGGGACACTATTTCATCACGCAGACAGCAAATGGAGCGATTAGTAAGAGCCCGATGGGAATGTTTGAGGATCTTACGATCGATAACGATCTCGCTCAGGTTGATGCAATCATCCGTGATTATTACGGAATGGAAGATAAGAACAAGGCGAATGCCGAAGATAATAATGAAAGCAAAGAGGAGGAATAAACAGAAATGAAGCAGCCCAATAATTACGAAAATACGCAGGCGGCAGGAAGCTTCGAGCCGATAGCGCTTGGCGGTCACAAAATGATTATTAAGCAGGTCGTTGAGAGGGAGACGAAAAACGGAGACCCAATGATTGTCGTACTTCTCGACACGGATCGGAGCGACAGTCAGCCGAATTACTTCTCAAAGATGTTCGCAGACGACATCAGGCCTGACAAGAAATGGCCTAATGCCGGGACTGTTTATATCACAACTGAATACAACGGAGAATGCACGCGCAATTTCAAGGGGTTTTGCACAGCTGCCGAAAAGTCAACTCCTGGCTTCAAGATCACCTGGGGAGACGGGTTCTGCAAGTGTCTGAAAAATAAGCCTATCGGCGGAATTTACCGCACTGAAATCGGCTGGTACAACGGCAAAGAAACAAATCAGAACAAGCTTGCATGGTTCTGTGAAATCGATAAGGCGAAGGACGCTGAAATTCCGAAACCGTATGAGACGAAGGATTACAAAGCGAACGCAGGAAAAGGCGGAGCAAGCGGATCCGCGATGTCTAAAGCCGTTCCTTCAGCAGATGGTGATGGATTTATGAATATTCCGGATGGAATCGATGACGATGAAATCCCGTTCAATTAATAAGATGAGGAGATTAAGACATGCAGTTGCAGTTTTCAGATGATCAGAGGGCGGCAATGACCGCCCTTGAAAGCGGAAAAAATGTGTTCCTGACCGGCAAGGCCGGGACGGGCAAAACATGCGTCCTGAATGAGTTTATTCGCTGGGCTCTGGACAAAGAAAAGAACCTGATTGTTTGCGCATCAACCGGCGCCGCGGCTCAGCGAATCGAACCGATCAAAGCAACTACAATTCACAGGGCGTTCGGGCTGAATAAAGAACCGATCGTCATGCCGCCGAAGAGATACAAGAAGGAAATCGCCGCGGCTGACATCATCATTATCGATGAAATATCGATGTGCAGAATTGACCTGTTTGAGCACGTTGCCGAAGCTATCCGAATAGCAAATAAGAGAAATAGCGACTACGAGAGGAAGCTTGCCAGAAAAGAAGGCAGAACCGAAAATTACGTGCAGCCGATTCAGCTGGTTGTAACCGGAGATTTTTCACAGCTTGAGCCCGTCTTAACGAATGCGGACAGAACAGCGTTCAGAAGTCGTTACAAGAATAAACTGTTTGCTTTTGAGTCTCCATACTGGAAAGCAATGAACTTCGTAAATGCGGAGCTCACAACAGTCCACAGACAGATTGATGATTCTGAGTACACCGAGGCCCTGAATGAAGCTCGCGATGGTTCTGATCCGTTTTGCGTAGATTGGTTCAATTTCAACACAGCTAAAGACAGATTTACCGGCGAAGATTCTATCATTCTTTGCGGAAAGAACGCCACAGCCTCAGAAAAGAACCTTGAGCGCCTCGATGAAATCAAGGGTGAAGAGTTCTATTCAAAAGCTGAGATCACCGGAGATGCAGATATGGCGTCAACAAACGCAGAGTATGAGCTGAGATTCAAGGTTGGCGCAAAAGTCATGATGCTGGTAAATGGACCCGGATACTTTAATGGGTCATTTGGAACGATCAAAGCATATTATCCGAACGATGGCGGGGATTGGGGCGATGAGCCGAGAGTCAAGATTCACCTGGATGAAACAGATGAAGATGTCTACGTAGAGAAGTATAAGTGGGACATCGTAGCTCCAGAAGTCGTGAAAGAAACAAAAGAAGAAAAAGACCCCGTAACCGGTGAAATAAAAACAGTTGAAGTAGAGACAATACAGCAGAAGTCAGTAGGCTGTGTATCGCAGTTTCCTTTTAAGCTCGCATGGGCGATTACAATTCATAAATCCCAGGGAATGACGCTGAAGTGCGGCGTCAATCTCTACCCCGAGTTCTTTGCAAATGGCCAACTCTATGTAGCGCTGTCAAGGGTTGATAGACGGGAAAATATTTATATTGAGGGACTGCTTGATTATCAGGACCTTCGGGCTTCGGCAAAGGTTAGAAAATTTTACGGTACTCAGTAATGGATATTCAAATAGATAGCCGAGAAAAAGAACGGGCGATTAAAAAAATAATAGCTGAATTTGACAGACAAGGCATAAACCACTTCACATCAAAGCTGTATGTCGGGGATTACCAGAACCTTGATAATCCCCGCATCATCGTAGATCGCAAGCAGAATCTTCAGGAGCTTGCCGGAAACGTAACACAGCAGCACGAGCGATTCAGGAAAGAATTGATCAGAGCAAGGGATGCAAACATTCAGCTGATTATCCTCGTTGAGCATGGCGACGACATAGAAAAACTTGAAGATGTGTACTTCTGGCAGAATCCCCGAAAACATGAAATCCGATGGAAATGGGAAAGCGGGAAGCGAGTAAAGTATGTTGCTTCAGTTAAAGCTATTGACGGACCGCAGTTGTACAAAAGCCTCTGTACCATACGTGATAGATACGGCGCAAAATTTGAATTCTGTTCGAAAGACGAGACCGGAGAAAGAATTATCAAGCTACTGAGTAAAAGCTATGACGGTTGAAGAAATAAAAAATACTTATTCTATGCGGGAAATCGTTGAGAAATACGGCATTGAGATAAACCGATCAGGGTTTTGCAAATGTCCTTTTCACAATGAAAAAACCGCAAGTATGAAAATATACGCTCAGTCTTATTACTGCTTCGGATGCCATGCCGGAGGTGACGTTTTGGCATTCGTGCAGGCCATAGAGGGCGTTGATTTCAAGACGGCTTATAAATCTCTTGGCGGAACATATGACGGCGACAGAGGAAGCTACAGCACGCGATACATGACATATAAGGCGAAAGCCAAAGCGGAGCAAGCGAAGCGAGACAAGGAAAGAAGAAGTCAAAAGAGGCAGGAGCTTAATCAGGAAATCAATTCAATAAGATCAAGCATTGAAGGTCTTGAACCGTTTTCGGATGAGTGGTGCGCTATGACTGACCGACTCCAAAAAGCGATGGTGGAGGCCGGATTATACGGGGAAGGAGGTGATGCTGAATGAATATTGATAATCTGACGGCTGAAACGATACTAGATGAATCAATATTCATGGAGTTATTCGATATAAGCGACATTATAGAGCGTGAGCGCGTACATCAGGCGTTACAAGAGAAGGCGAAGCTGCTTGGTGTAAAAACAAAGTTTGACGGGCTTTATTCAACTCACAAAAAACTTGACAAAGAAATGAGGCAGGCGCAAAGAGCAGTCGTTATTTTGACCAATCAGGAAACCGTCTTTGATGTAGAAGGCTCTGAGTACCAGAACATGAAGTGCGGCTCATGGATTGCGAGAGAAGACGGGATATACGCGCAGAATTCGAGCGGAGTTGATGTAATTGCCTGCTATCACCCGATTATTCCGGTGGAAAGACTGAAAAACCTCGAAACCGGTGAGGAACAAATAACGCTTGCATTCAAGAGGAACTATACCTGGTCAAAAATCACGGTTGAAAAAACACTGATTGCGAGCGCAAACAGAATCGTTCAGCTTGCAAAGGTCGGCGTGGCGGTTACTTCTGAAAACGCAAGGCTACTTGTTAGGTATCTTGCCGATGTTGAGAACCTGAATCCGGACTTGATCGGAGTGAAACATTCCACTTCTAAAATGGGGTGGCACGATAAAGGGAAATTGTTTATTCCATTCGATACAGACGTTGTTTTTGATGGAAACCTTAGATTCAGGCAGATTTGTTCTGCCATCAGAATGGAGGGAGATTACGACACCTGGCTAAATGAAGTGAAGCGAATTCGCGCAAGCGGAAGAATTGAGGCGAAGTTCTTATTGGCCTCATCCTTTGCAAGTGTTCTGTTGGAGCAGCTTGGTGCATTACCGTTTTTTGTGGATCTGTGGGGTGAAACAGAAGGCGGCAAGACAGTTGCCCTGATGCTTGCAACAAGCGTGTGGGCCGACCCAGCGGACAGTAAGTATATCGGAGACTTTAAGAGCACAGACGTTGCACTTGAGGCGAAAGCCGACATGCTGAACAACTTACCGATGATGCTTGATGATACATCGAAAGTCAGCAGAAGAATCTCGGAGAACTTCGAGAGCGTCATATACGATCTTTGTTCGGGAAAGGGCAAAAGCCGATCAAACAGAGAGCTCGGTGTCAACCGCGAGAATCACTGGCATAACATTTTTATATGCAACGGTGAGCGTCCTTTAAATAGTTATGTTGATCAGGGCGGAGCAATAAACCGAATCCTTGAAGTGGAGTGCGAACCGAATGTCTTTGAGGATCCGCAGCGAACAGCGGAGCTCGTGAAAAGAAATTACGGATATGCCGGTTTTCAGTTTGTAAAGATTATACAGAACACTGATCCTGAAGACATTAAGGCGATATTCCATAATTTTCAAAATCAGCTGATGAAATCGGATGGAATGCAGAAACAGGCAACAAGTCTCGCGGTGGTCCTGACGGCGGACATGCTGATTGAAAAATACATCTTTCGGGATGGGAAAATCATTCAGATTAGCGAAGCAAAGAAGATACTTCTCAGTAGATCAAACGTCTCAGATAACGAACGATGCTATCAATTTTTACTTTCGAAAATAGAAATGAATAGCAATCGATTCGAGGAAGAGTGTAAGGTCGAGCGATGGGGCATTATCGAAGGTGATTCGGCGTATATATTTCCTCCGGTTCTTGCAACGATTTGCAAAGATGGCGGATTTAGTCGAGAAAGTTTCGTTTCATGGGGGCTGAAGCACGGCAAGATTCGGCAAGATGGGCGCGGAAAGAATTCCATCCAGAAGAAAATCGGCGGAAGGAATACGAGGGTTTACTGCATTGACATTTCCGGAGCTGATGCGGATGAGGACGATTATATGCAGATAAGCCTTGACGAAATTCCATTTGAAGATATGAAATGAAGCGAATTTTCTGAAGGCATAAACATAGGAAGAAACTCCTCAAAAAGGTAACACAGTAACACCGGTAACACGTTGAGAATAGTACCTTATTATAAAAAAAAAAAAAATGAGAAAATCCAAATTTTTTATTTTTTTCTATATATGGCAAAAAGTGGTGTTACCGGTGTTACCGGTGTTACCGATGCCGATTTTGCTGATAAATAAGGGAAAAATGAGGTAACACCTTTGGTAACACCTTGGTAACACCTTATAGAAAATCGCAGGAATGAAAGGGAAGTATGCAAAGCGAAGAAAGATTGAGATTTATACATCGCATCTTGCTTGAATCCTGGAAATTATTCAAAGCGCATTCGGGTGAACCAAACTCAGATGATAAGTGGGATGCGGTAATGAGTGAATCAAGCAGGATATGCAATGATGTTGCCGGCGACGATCCAGTTGCAAAGCAAATCGTATTCGGATTCGTTGCGGCATTAGAAACAGAAGATAAGGAAGCAAGGAGAAAGGAGAGATTAAGACAATGATTCCAAGACATAAAGGCAAAGTCAAAATCACGGAGAGCAAGCGGATCCACTACAACAACATCGGTGAGGTGCTTGACGATATGGACGGCGCGAACGGTGCAATCACCGAGGCGCAGATCAAGGCCATCCGCGAACTTATCGAGATCGACAAGGTCGAGTACCGCAACAAGATGCTTAAAATTGCCGGCATTGCATATGAGGCAGGGCGGAAGTTCAGCTGGAACGAATTCGAAGCGTTGAAGACTGATGTCATCAAGGGCGGATTCGATGTGAGGATGTGAACATGGCAAAAGTTGCTCGGATGAGCAGAAGAAGATGAATGCGAAAAGTTAGTAAAGAAAGGAGACAAAGAAGTTTATGGATTCTAAAGCATTTGGAATTAATGTTGCAAAGAAACTGGAAGAAATCGGAATGTCACAGCGCGAGCTCGCAGATAAGGTCGAGGTAACTAAAGTGGCCATGTCCAGATATATCAGCGGAGAACGTACACCCAAAGGACCGATCATCGCAGCGATCGCAAAAGAGCTCGGAACCACATTTGAAGAACTGACCAGAGTTGAGATGGCAGAGAAGAAAATCAGAGAAATGACAAGTGAGGAGATAGATGAAATCCTCAGAACCGGATTGATCATCAAGTGTGAGAGCGAAGAGGTCATGAATGCTCTTCTGAATGAGTTCCACGAAGCTGGGGTGACAGCATACAGAATCGAAGACGAGAAAATCGGTGAATTTGTTGTCGAGATGCCTCCGGTTAAGTGAAGCATAGAGGAGATTAAGACATGAGCAAGAAAGACGCAGAATTTGAGGGATTCCTTCGCGGACTTGAGACCGCGCGGAAAACCGCTCTTGAAGTAGAACAGGATGGGGGATGCGTTTCGGACGAGCTTAAGAGGATGATACGCATGAGGCGGTCAACGGGTGTCACACTCCCGATGACAAAGAAGGAATTGGACGCGGCAACGCTGACCATGAAATGCTACTGCTACAGCAGTGTGCAGGCCATGGCGATGATTATCCTGTACGAACAGAACCAGTGGGGAGCTAAACGGCTCCTCCGGTTCCAGAAGGAATTTAACCGCCACATCGATGCACTGATGGAAGGGAGCATTGACTGGCACGACATCGTTGCGTGCCTCGAAGCAGAAACGGGCGTGAAACTGGAGTTCCCGAAAGACCTGATGCAGCAGAAGATTTTGTGTTGAGAGAAGGTGATGAAAAGACGTGATACCAGATTTCGGTTTTTACAATATGGACTGTATGGAAGGGATGAAGCAGTTTCCCGACAAGTATTTTGAGCTTGCGATTGTTGACCCACCGTATGGAATCAACATCGGTTCTGAACCGGGGGGGCAACAGACGAATCATCCCGTTCGGCGGAAAGCGAAACGCCAAATTCAAATCGGCGGAGCAAATCCGTTCGGAGGCAGATACAAGTCGGGGGGGTCTCTGCAAGCCACCCAAAACGTACAAGGCATTTGACGACAGCCACACGCCAGATGCCGAGTATTTCAAAGAACTTGAGCGTGTGGCAAAACACCGAATCATATGGGGGGGTAACTACTTCCTGAACTATCTCAACGCCACGGAATGCATAATCGTGTGGGATAAAAAACGGAGAGGTTTAAACTTTGCGGATTGCGAAGTGGCATGGACGGACATAAAACTTCCGTGCAGAATCGTTGAATTCAAGTGGAACGGAATGCTTCAGGAAGACATGAAGGACAAAGAGTTCCGCATTCACCCAACACAGAAACCCGTGAAACTCTACGAGTGGTTGCTGAGACACTACGCAAAAGAGGGCGACAAGATTCTCGATACTCACGTAGGCTCTGCATCATCCCTTATAGCGTGTCAGAGGCTCGGATTTCGCTTTGTAGGCTACGAGATAGATGAAGACTACTATAAACTCGCAAAAGAGCGCTATGAGCGCGAAACGGCGCAAATAACACTATTTAATCTGAATCACTGAGAGGAGATGAACCATGAATAAATTCTTAAAAGCAACCACGGCACTTATCGTCGCAATGGCAATCACGGCAATCATGATCGTAACGGCCAATGCAGAGACGCGGTACATCGAGAAGCGTTTCACCTTCGGGAGCTATGCCCCGCAGATCCACATCATCAATGCAGGACTTTCGACAGCACTTGAAGTAAACCCGAATGGCTCGCTGTCATGGCGGAAGCACAGAAACAATAATGATTACAACGATGTCTCACAGTCTTTTCTGATCCTTCCGGCAGGAAGCGGTTATTACAGGATTGAGGAGATGCTTCCGATGGGCGGACATAATCCGAGGGTGCTTACATATAAGCCCGGCCAGGGATTCTCAATGGAGTGGCCGGCGAACGGCAAAATATCGGATACGCAGAAGTTCCGCCTCAAGTGGTACAGCTCCACGACATGCGGCGGTCGCACGATCAAGAATTGCTGGCGGCTTGTCTGCAAAAAGGACAATGTCGCATTCTGCAAGTCGGGCTGGGGTACAGTTAAGTTTTTGCAGATGAATGCGTAAGGAGGAAAATCATGGACAGCGGTAATTTGATCTGCACGATGCATGAGGAGATTCTTGGTATTTGCAGGGAGCAGCTTGAAGAGCTGCCCCCTGAACCGGAAGCACCTGCTGAGTATTCTGGAGTATATCAGGCGTTCCGGGACATCACGGAAGCGACCGAGAAGGCCAGGGACGCAGGTGAGCGTATGGAGAACAGGTTATTTCAGTACAGTACGGCTGTTAAGTCGCTGGGATTCGAGAGGGTGAGAGGATGATATACAAAACGAAAGACGGGATTGAATTTCATGTGCTTCCGGATAACGCACGTTGTGCATGCGAGGGCGTTCATCCTGACGTGTTGAGCGAATGCCCGATGCATAATTTTGACGATGATGGAGATTTATGCGTACCGGAACTGTGCGACTAATACGATGAGGTGACCGAATGAGTGAATTAAAACGATTAAATCTTGACCACGCAACTGACGAACTTAGACAGTTCATTTTGGAGAATCCCGATTTGCCGATTGTAATTTTGGCAGACGAAAGCTCTGTTACCGATAACGGAGCATGGACGTACTGTTCTGAGATTTCGGTTAAGATCGAAGAGATTCTTGATTGCGAATATTACGATTATGGCGATATGGTCATCACCGACCGTGACAGACTCGAAGAAGTTATTGAGGATAATCTTTACGAAGATTACCACGATAAACCGGAATCAGAGTATGACGCTGCTATTAAGGCAGAGGTGGAAAAATTTGAACCGTACTGGAAGAAAGTAATTGCGGTATATGCAACAAACTGAGAGGGGACGGTGATACGGAATGAGCGAAAAACTAAAGCCATGCCCGTTCTGCGGAAAATATCCTCAAACGGTAGTGGATGATGAAACCGAGGAGAAATTCGGTGTTAAATGCTTTAACTGTGGAGGCTCAATATATCCAGAAAAAGATACTTTGCAAGAAGCTATTGAAGCATGGAATCGAAGGGCAGGTGATACGGAATGACACTTGAAGAAGCGATTATCCATGCCGAAGAGGTGGTAGACCGGTGCGAGGTTACGGACGGGGATCGGGCGTGTACTGAAGCGCACAGACAGCTTGCGGAATGGCTCAGAGAGTTGCAGGAGACACGGAAAGAACGTGACTATTGGCAGGAAAAAGCCCACAGCTACGAGCAGACCATTTTCAAGCTGACAGATGCAATCTCCAAGCAGCCCAAAAGGACATTTGTTGAACTGCTTGTACATTATCCACATCCGGATGTTTGCACGTATCCGGAGTACAAGGGCAAACCGTACTACTCGATTAAATACATCGAAGACGGCGAATGCTTTGTAGGCTTTGGAACTTATAAACCGGAAGTGCTGTCGCAGTACCTAAGAGATTATTTTATGCCATCCGCACAGCCACACTTAATCACTATGATACAAACCGGAATAAAAGCAACAGACGCGGATGATCCATATTCATGCGGTATGCGAAACGGTATGAGATGGTGCATGTCTTTAATTGATGGCAAAGATCCGTTGTATGAAAATTGCCCATCCTCACAGCTGGAAGAACGCACGGAAAAACGCACAGAAACACACGCGTGCGATTTGATCTCAAGGCAGGCGGCGGTAGAACTTGCGATGAAATACTGTCCAGATGATGACGGGGCTGTTCAGTGTGACGGAGACATTAGAGGACTCCTTGATGAACTTGAGAATCTGCCACCCGCACAGCCAGAACCTGAACGCACGATGGAAGAATTTATGTATGGTCAGGACATGGGAAATCCTGAAGATGGGAGTTTATGATGGATGACTTAATCAGCAGACAGGCGGCTAAACTAAAAGTTTTGTATGGAAAAAAAGGAGATACCGCGGAAGATTTTAACGACAAATGCGTTGACTGCCTTGATGATGCACAGCCAGAAGAAGCTATCCCGGTCTCATGGATCGAAGCGAGAATCAAAAGATTCATAACGATGGATAATGCGTTCGGCGGTCTGACAGCAAACATCATGCTTGTAATGCTCAATGAGTGGAAGAGAGAGCAGGAAGGAGAGACAGAATGAACGCAGACGGAACACTGGACAAAGAGGAGATGAAGAAAGTAGGAAAACTCAATCCCTATCTCAGAGATGAATGCGGAGTACCTTTCCCGGAGGCTTTTCCGATGGCCATGCTCATTGTGGAGAACTGGGAAGGAATCAAGAATATCGTAGAACAGGAGGACAGACAGGATGATTAAGATACTGATTATATTAGCTGTGGTTGTTTTGGTGATTATCATGTTTGGTGCAATTCTTGCGGCATGCACCGATGACGAATACTACGAAGAAGATGAATTTGATTATGACGCATGGGAGGAAAGAGAAAAATGAAGTACGTAATCAGAAGACAGGAAGGCAAGTTTGCAAGGTATATCTGCCCGGAGTGCGGAAGGACGCTCCTGATCAGTGACGGGACAGCGCCGGTTGACCTGCCTGAGGTATGCGGTTCTTGCGGAAAAGATATTTACTTCATGGGGAACGATTTCGAGGAGAACAACGATGGACGAGAAAAAGCTTGAAAAGTTCTGCCATGAACATGACATCGACTGCAACGACTGTCCGTTAAGAGACGAGTGCAGTGAGTATTACGGCAAGTATCACGAACTGCCGGCAAGAAGATACAAGGGGGATGACAATGGCTAACATCAGTGGAATACCTGACCCGACAGCGGAGCAGGCAGTTGCCAACGTGATGAAGGAAGGCAAGCCTTCCAGATTCCTGCCGAAGCAGCTGCACAAGATGCTCAAAAGCCTGCGCGAGGTGCTTTCGCTTGTGGGTTATGACGTTGTAGATATCAGGATGAGGGACAGGACAGACGGTCACGAATATTTGTGGAGTGAATGGAAATGAGGTACGGAGTTCCATACAAGGGCAGTAAGAATCAAATAGCGGAATGGATAACGATGTCATTGCCACGGGCTGAGTATTTCGTTGATTTGTTTTGTGGGGGTTGTGCCGTGACGCACGCGGCACTCCTTTCCCGTAAGTGGAAGCGGTTCATCATCAACGATATTGACGGACGAATGCCGAAGTTCTTTCTTGATGCGGTGTACGGGAAATACACGGTCGAGAATCATCCTGAGTGGATAAGCCGTGAGGAATTCCACCGCCTGAAAGATAGTGATGCATATATTGCTATGGCGTGGTCGTTCGGGAATAACGGAAAGGATTACATGTACGGTGAGGACATTGAGCAATTCAAGCACGATTACCACAGAGCCGTTTTTACGGACAATGTAAGCCTTTTAGAGCCGTATGGGTATAAAATATCGTCCACGCATAAAAAAGACGTCTATGAGCGTTATTTGGAGTTTAACAGGCAAATTAAAGAGATTGCGCGGAGCGACCTTGACAGTGTTGTTCGGCAAAGAGAAATCGAGCGCTTACAGAGCTTACAGAGCTTACAGAGCTTACAGAGCTTACAGAGCTTACAGAGCTTACAGAGCTTACATGTGGACTATCAGGCGGTCGAGATTCCGCCAAATGCGGTCATCTACTGCGACCCACCTTATGAGGGTACGAACTGCGGAAAGTATGACGGATTCGATTCGGAACGATTCCACGAATGGGCGCGACAGCAGAGCAACATTTTCATCTCGGAATACAACATGCCCGATGATTTCATTGTGGTCGATGAGGTTGAGAAAACAGTTCTGTCGGCGGCGAACGGTAATAGCCAGAAAGCCGTAGAACGGCTCTATACGAACGAAAAGACCTACAGGCACATGACAGACCGCCAAAAGAGATTAATCGCTTTAAACGGCGCACAGCAACTCACATTATTTGATTGACAGAAAGGAGTATGAAGCGAATGGAAGTAATACCGACAATCCTCGACAGCGGAGACAGACGCGAATTTGAAACGGGGGCAGTCAGAGACATGGCGGAAGGCAAGGGCAGATGCGACCTCCTGCCGCTTGAACAGGTGGCAAAGCTCCTCGAAGGCGATGAGGTCATAAAAGCAATCTGGATATATCAGATCGGCAAAGACATGAGCTACATCAAAAGAGCAATTCGGATGTTCTGCACGTCGCTCGGGTGGTCGCTCCCTCACGCAATGCTCGAACTCTCCAAGCACTTCGAACAGGGCGCCATAAAGTACGGAGAACGCAACTGGGAGAAGGGGCTTCCGGAATACTGCTACATAGATTCCGCGATCCGTCACTATCTCAAGTGGCTTGACAATCAGAATGATGAACCGCATGACAGAGCAGTTCTTTGGAATCTGATATGCTTATGGTGGACACATGAGAACATAACTGAAAAGGGAGGCAAGGAAGAGTGACACCTGAGAACGAAGCGAAGTACAAGTATCTCATGCGGTACAAGTGGGACGTGCTCAAAGTGAAGGCAATCGAGCGTGAGATTATCCGCTGCCGGCTTGGTGCACTCCCCGGGGCGGTCAATTATGACGGGATGCCGCACGGATCCGGAAGCAATACAGACCTTAGCGACTATGCGGTGAAGCTCGGCAATCTCATCGAGGAGCTTGAACAGTCACGCAAAAAGACACTGGAAGACATGTCAAGCATCCTCTACGCAATCGATGAGGTCGCGATGGCGGACAGTGAGAACGGGGCGAAATACAGCATCCTCCTTCGGTGCAAGTACGTGGATGACCTGAGCTGGAAGGAGACAGCAGACGCCATGGGATACACGGAGAATCATGTAAAAGGATACCTTCACGGGAAAGCGCTCAGCGCGTTCAGGATCCCCGAATATTAATACGTTTTAATACGCTGGGTTATGGTATTATATAAATTGTCGAAACAGACGGAAAAACAACTTCTAAAGACAACTTTCTTTTTCTAGTTCCTTTTCTTTATGTGGTGGAGCCCGGGTAAAACCGGGCTCAAATTTTTGCAATTATGAAAGAAACAGCAGAAGTATCAATCAGATATGCGGATTTGGCAGAGAAGGTCATAGCAGAACATCATGATCTTCAATGGATCCCTAAAATTGGCGTTAAGGTAGGATTTCTTGAAAGTGACAGGCAGAAAAAGAAAAGCGGAAGGCTCGTTCTCGGAGAATGCATTCTTGTGAAGGATCTTTACAGGTGCTTTATCCCATATGATTTCCTGATTGTCATTTACGAGCCTAACGTGATTGGAATGACGAAAGAGCAGATGAAGATACTGCTGTATCACGAGATGCTTCACATCGGAATCTCGGATGATGGGGAAGATTTGAAGTATGTCGTGAATCCGCATGATGTAGAGGAATTCAGAACGATTATAGACAAGTACGGAATAGACTGGGCAATGCACTGAGGATGGTGATTATGTGGCAAAGGGCAAGTTTGAAAACTGGTTAACGGAAGATAGCTTGCTCTTGCTTAAGGGATGGGCTCGCGACGGGTTAACCGATGAAGAAATTGCTAAGAAGATGGGAATCAACGTCGCAACCCTGTACAGGTGGAAAGATAAATACTGCGAGATTTGCGAGGCATTAAAAAAGGGCAGAGAGCCCGTCGATGTCATTCTGGAAGATACAGCGTTCGAGAGAGCTACACAATGGCGAACAGTGAAGGAAATCACGAGAGCTCTTCAATTCAACCGTGAAAGCGGAAAGAAGGAACTTGTCGTCATTAAAGAAGTCGAGAAGAAGGTTCCGCCGGATTCCACATTGCTTATATTCCTGATGAAGAACCGCATGAAAGACAAATACGGCGATAAGCAGCAAGTCGAAATATCCGGTCAGCTCGACACAAACCCCTTTGCCGGTCTCAATGAGGACCAGCTGAGAAAGCTGGCGAAAGACAATGGATAGGCGGATGATTGCCCTCGGCGCGAAATGCGAGCTTGCAAGGCGGCACTTCTTCGATTACTGCAATCTGAAAGCGCCGGACTTCTACAAGCCGGACAGGGGTTATCTGGTAGAATTCTGCGAGACCTTGCAGGAATTCATTGTGTCGGACGATGATGTACTCATCATCAACGCGCCTCCGCGTCACGGCAAGTCACGCACAATAGGATGCCTGGTTGAATGGGTGCTTGGACGCAATCACCGATACAAGATCATGACCGGATCGTATAACGAGAAGCTGTCAACGACATTCTCGAAGGGTGTCCGCGATTCTATCATGGAGACGAAAGCGGACCGTTACCGAATCGTGTACTCGGATATCTTCCCACGCACAAAGGTAAAGCGCGGTGACGCTGCTATGAACCTGTGGTCACTGGAAGACGGCTATAATAACTATCTGGCGACGTCTCCGACCGGTACAGCAACCGGATTCGGTGCAGACCTGATAATCATCGACGACCTGATAAAATCACGATATGAAGCAAATAACGCGAACGTGAAGCAAGCGCACTGGGATTGGTTCACTGGCACGATGCTCTCCCGACTGGAAGAACACGGAAAGCTCATTATCGTTATGACCAGATGGGCGACGGATGACCTTGCAGGACGGATCGTGGAGCATGCTGCCGAGTATGGTTGGACTGTTCGGCATTTGAATTTCAAGGCCGTGCGCGATGACGGCACGATGCTCTGCCCGGAGATACTCAGCAAAGCAAGCTATGAGTCAAAGCGTAAGGCGATGGGTGCCGAAGTCGCCGACGCGAACTATCAGCAGAACCCGATTGACATCAAGGGAAGACTGTATTCCAGATTCAAGACATATACGGATGTACCGCGTGATGAGAGCGGACATCCGTTTTTTATTGCGATCAAGAGCTATACAGATACAGCGGATACCGGATCGGATAACCTCAGTCACATTGTGTACGGCGTTTCCCCTGCACATGATGCTTACGTTTTGGATGTTATCCACACAAAAGAGCCTATGGAAGTGACAGAGCCGAAGGTCGCTCGGTCTATCCATGAGAACGGCGTTACCTGGGCGGATGTCGAGTCCAATAACGGCGGGCGCGGATTTGCCCGGAACGTGAAACAGATCCTCACAGGCCGATACGGTAACAACAGAGCTGTCGTGCATTGGTTCTACCAGTCGCAGAACAAGCGGGCGCGTATCCTGTCGAATGCGACAACGGTCATGGAACATGTGTATTTCCCGGCTGACTGGATGTATAAATGGCCTGAATACTACGATGACATGACAAGATACCAGAGGGACGGGAAGAACGCGCATGACGACGCTGAGGACGCTACGACAGGTGTTGTGGAGAAGATGCTGATCAGTGAGAACGCATCCGGTATAAATCGAAACAAGGGATTCTCAGGGGGATTCTAAATGGCAAATATAAAAGTAAGACTGGATAAGCGTGTGATTCGCGTTCCGGCTGATACGAAAATGAGCGTAGACCTTCTGTCTGCATTGATCCAGAAACATAAAGAGCTGAAGGAAAAGATATACAAGCCGCTTGAAGATGCATACGAGGGCGACTACAAGATATTCCACGAACCTCGCAAACCTGCATGGAAGCCGGACAACCGGATCGCGGTGAACTTCGCTAAGTACATCAGCGACACATTCAACGGATTCTTTATCGGAATTCCGATAAAGGTTGAATCTGATTCTGAGAATGAGAAAGTCAAAGATTACCTGGAATATCTCGACAGCTACAACAACCAGGATGACAACAACGCGGAGCTCAGCAAGCTGTCATCTAACTTCGGCACGGCTTACGAGATGTACTACAACGACGATGAAGGAGAAAGCGGTATCATCTACCTGAGTCCGATGGATGCGTTCATGGTCTATGATGACAGCATCCTGTCACGCCCGATGTTCTTTGTGAGATATACAAAAGGCGCGGACGGCATCGAGCGTGGAAGCTATTCGGATGATACGATTGTGCGGCATTTCTCGTTTGAGGGCGGTATCCACTTCACGGATGAGGCAACAGAGCATCACTTCTGTGACGTTCCGGCTACTGAATACGTCCACAATGCTGAGCGCATGGGAATCTATGAAGATGCACTGTCGAGCATTGACGCCTTCAACAAGGCACTCAGCGAGAAAGCTAACGATGTTGAATACTTCGCTGATGCATATCTCAAGATTGTCGGTGCGAAAATCGACGATGATGACACACGCTTCATCCGCACGACAAGAGTCATCAACCTGTATAAGGACGCGAATGCGCCGGATGACTCCCAGCCCATGGACGCGGAATTCCTGGCAAAACCCGATGCGGATAACTCCCAGGAGCACCTGCTTGACCGTCTCTTCCGGCTGATATTCCAACTGTCCATGGTGGTCAATATCTCTGATGAGAGCTTCGGATCCTCGTCAGGCATCGCTCTCAAGTACAAGCTGACGGCGATGTATAACCTCTTCAGAACGAAAGAACGGAAGTTCTCAGCCGGCATGAACCGCAGATACAGGATCCTCTTCTCATCACCGATTGCGAAGACGCACGGAGTGAACGAGGATGACTGGATTGGCGTCAAGTCCACCTTTACCCCGAACTTCCCGGCGAACACGACAGAAGAGGCAGACAATGCTATGAAGCTGTCCGGTATCGTTTCCCGCGCTACGCAGCTCGCTCTCCTGTCCTGCGTCGATGACGTCAATGCAGAGCTCGAAGCAATCAAAGAGGAAGAGGAGCAGCTGAAGGCAAGCACGAACAGCTATGGCGATTTCGCAAAGCATGACCATGGCCATGACGGAGGTGAAGCGGATGAAGAAGACGACAGTTGATATTCACGGCACGAAGTGGACGGTGGAAAGAGTAAAAGGCATCAAGATAGATAAAAAGCAGGAAGATGTCACCTATCTCGGTCGCACGTACTACGGAAAGCACCTGATCCGGCTCAGGAAAGGTCTTGACCGCGTAAATGCCGTGCAGACTATGCGTCACGAGCTGACACATGCAATTCTCTTTGAATACGGCATCAGCCTCTCAGATGAAGAGAGCATCTGCAATTTCATCGGAGCTTTCGCCGGAGAAATCACTGATAAGGCGAACCTGTTAGTGAAGGAGCTTGGTTATGTCTAAGAGCAGCCTCGATTATTGGCGCGAGCGCGAACAGGAAGCGAATAAGAACGCCATCAAAGACGAGGCAGCTTATAACAAGCGGATCAAAGAAATCTACAGCTACACAGATCGGAACATCCAGCGCACCATAAACGACTTCTATGCACGGTACGCATCGAAGAACGGTATCACGATGAACGAGGCAAAGAAGCGGGTGCGCGAGATTGACATGCGTCACTACGAACAGCTTGCAAGGAAGTACGTGCGAGAACATGACTTTTCACAACAGGCCAATGAGGAGATGGCGCTTTACAATCTCACAATGAAGGTAAACCGCCTCGAATTGCTCAAAGCGGAGATCAATCTGGAGCTGATAGATGGTTATAACGATATCGAGAAAGAGATGCGGAAAGACCTACTTGAACAGGCCATGAAGGTCGACGCAAGGTACGCGGGTATTCTCGGCAAATCCGCCATCGGTAATCAGAAGTACGCACATCAGCTTGTCAATGCTTCGTTCATGGGCGCGACATTCTCCGAGAGGCTGTGGGGCGTCAACATGCCCGACCTTCGAGCACATCTCGAAGTAGAGCTTCGTAACGGGCTTATACAGGGCATTCACCCGAAAGAGCTTGCAAGACGTTTCGGGAAGCATTACGGCGGTTCTGTGCAGGATACGGAGCGCCTGATGATAACGGAGATGCGGCGTCTTCAGACAGCTGTGCAGGCGGAATCCTTCGAGCGCAACGGATTCAAGGAATATCAGTTCATCACTGCCGGTGATGAGCGTGTCTGTCCTGAATGCGCAAAGCTCCACGGTCAGCACTTCAAGGTCAGCGAGATGCAGGTAGGCGAGAATGCCCCGCCGATGCATCCAAGGTGTCACTGCTCTACGACAGCTTACATGGACAGCGACAAGTATAAGCGGTGGATTGAGGCGCTATCGAACGGTGAAGACGTCAGGTGGGATGAATTCCAAAGAAGAAAATGATCATACCGGCGCAGATAGGGCTCCGGACCCGAAAGCAGTGTGCCTTGACTGTTTCTGCGCCGTGATGCAAGGC
>ODAJ014783386.1_pt1 | contig 24218 bp, 41 predicted proteins | sample 1539241 | NCBI WGS metagenome assembly ODAJ01 (sample SAMN02144231, study PRJEB22623) | gut metagenome | biome: sheep rumen | host: Ovis aries | place: New Zealand
CTGTTCGCCCTTCCTGTTATCGTTGTTCGCCGTGTATGTGTGGCAATGCGTGCTGTGCATCCGGACTTGTCTCCCCATTGCCTGCGTCACACCTACGCTACCCGGTTACTATCCCAAGGCATTGACGTCCGGACCGTGGCAGCCTTAATTGGTGATAGCACCCAGACGGTGATCCGGACATACATCCATTATACGGATGACATGAGAATGGCTGCGGCAAAAGATATTGAAAAAATTTTTGCCGGAAATTTTTGACGAAATTTTGACGAAAAGTGGTGAAATGTAGCAACCATGCGCGATTCCAAGAACAGTAACAAATTAGCAACCAAATAAAGCCGGGGCAACTTTCAGTCACTCTCTGTAACAGAAACCCCATAAACACTACATTCGTGGAATTATCGTTTAACTATCAGAGACAATATTCCACGATATTTTTTTGACGAATTTTTGACGGATAAAAAAATAAACGTGCAAGCCGTTCCGGGGAGCCTGCACGTTTTTTTGATGCTACCAATGTAACACCTTATTAAGTTTATCATTATTTCACTGCTAATGCAATGGCCAGACAGGCTGCAGCTGCGGCCCATCCGTTGCGCTGTGCCTTAATACGGAGCCGTTCCTGTTTTGCCTCGGTTGCGTACTCGTCCAATAATCTGTTGGCATTCGTCAAGGAGTATTCCTGCATCTGTGACAGACTGCGCAGCTGCTCCAGCTCTTTCCTCAATACGGTTACTTCTTTCCTCAATGCTGTCGCTTCGCTGGACTGCGTTTTCAAGTCCATCTGTAATCTGTCGTTGATGCTCTTGAGCTGTGCTAAGTTCGTTTCTAACGTCGTCAATTCGGATTCCGTTATCTGATACATTGGTTCCGGTGTTCCGGAGGCCGATGCAATAGCTGAACCAACAAACAGCCAGTAACAGAAAAGCAACGATAATGCCAACAGTAACAGCTTTTTCTCTGTTCGCCCAAAGTCGCTGAAAATAATCATACATCAATAGCCCTCCACAACCGTTAACGCTACATCGTTTCCGCTATCAATAATCATCTGGGCCAGTTCCACACCGTCAGCATTTTGCATCCGCAGGCAGCCGTACGTTGGCACCCAGCCCTGATAATCGGCGTATGGATCCGGCAAACCAGAGCCTCCTCCGTGAATATCACGCCCACGGAGGTCGCCACTGGTGATGTAAAAGTTTCCGTACGCCGGGCCATATTTGCCATTGGTAATCTCAGCGTAAACGTGCGTATACAGGCCATTAGGGAGAGAGCCTCTCGGATCTCCGTCGGAGTTATATCCGGGCACAAATGCGTCACGGCAGGGCCAGCGACCAACGACTTCATAGTTTTCATTCATGGCATAGATGGTTTGCTTCCTACGCTGGAATTGGATTTCTTTTATCACTTTATCCCCTCTTTCTTTTTCTGCAACAGTTCCCTTATCTCACCGGCAATCTTGATGCCTGCGCTGTCGAGGTTCTCGCAGATTGAAATCCCCTCAGTGATTGACAAAACACAGCACACGATGGTCAACGCGGGCTGAATTGGCGCATGGCTCATTGACAGCACGATGTCGATCAGGAAGCCCGTGATGAGCATGAGGGAATATATGATAGTCTTGCTACAGAAACCATCCCTTAACGCATAGCTGTCGACAAACCGCCAGTGGTGCGCCTGCCATATGTAGCGGATGTACGTCAGCAACGAGCCGCGTTTATCCACTATCTTCTTATCATATGTCGCCTTGTACAGTAACGATGCCTGGTATACACATGCCGTGAAGATGTCGATTATCTCCAGCAGCATCAGCAGAAGAAAAATCGTGCCAATGTCCAACAGGGTGGCACCGACCGCGCTGGCAGCAAGCTTTTCCAGTCCTTTATCTGTTACTGTCTTAACTGTTTCAGACCAGTTAATTTTTTGTAAAACTTCCTGAATTATCTCTTTCATTTTTTCCTTAATATTTGATAATGTACCGCATGGTCAAGGCAGGCGGCTGTACTGTTGTGCTGTTTCCGTAAATCGAGGAAGATTGAGATGCATCAATACTGTACCTTACTGTTTTTTGGTTTCCACTTGAATATTTGCCAAACGTGCCACCCGTTCCAATAGCGTTTACTGCACCAGTACCATAATTACTACCCTCGTTGAGTGCGGTATTGTCCAGCGGGAAACTGAATCTTATCGTACCCTCTATATTAGGCAGTCCTGCACTCTTTACTGTTCCTGCGGTTGCACTACCTTCCACAAATTTATCAACCAAATTCGGCACATTAAATGTGGTACTTCCGTCGCCTGTTCCATAGGTGGTTCCAATCACAGCGAACAGCGCGGCATAAGTTTCGCGACTTACTGCGCTGCCATCACAGAGTAACCAACCACTCGGACTTGTGCTTCCCGCATATGCGATTACCATGCCTACAACGCCGAACTGAGCCGCCGCTGCTGCCGATGCCGCCGCTGCCACCTCGGAATTATATGCAGCCGTTGCGCTGTTTCCTGCATTAGTCTCACTGACGCCTGCCGCCGTTGCAGAATTTTCTGCCAGCGTTGCTGATGCGCTTGCGTTCCCCGCATATGTGCTGGCGTTATCCTCGCTGGTCGCCGCATTGACAGCAGAAGCGCTTGCGTTCCCGGCGTAGGTCTGCGCGCTGGTTACCGCAGCCACAGCCTCATCCCTCACATTATCAAAATCATCGCTCATGCCCCGCATCTCTTCCAAGATGCTATACGCTTCGATGCTGTCATAAGTACCGCTCAGCTTAATGCTTGTATCAGCCATTGTGCGCCACCTCCTCAACTATGAATGGTTTATTCATTACTTCTTCGCCATCCTGTGTCATAACGATAGTTCCGATACCCTTCGACAGGTTCATATTGTTGCTATACACCCGCACATATTTATCCAGGAACAGCGAGCAGGTGAACGCCATACTGTCGCCTCCCACGGTAGCCGTGCAGGTATACGTAGCATCCGCGTCCCACGGTTCCACCGCCATCAGCAGGTTAAATATATCTCCTTTGGTGCAAGTGATACCGTTGTTGTCAATTCTTATCATCCTGCCGCCTCCTTATGCCGTACGCAACCAGCGTGCAACCGCCTTGGACGGCTGTACCAGACTCATAGCAGTACCGCTGCCGGTGTCTCCTATAGTAACTGTATGCTTGTGGGTTCCCGCTTCTGACGTTTCGCCTGTCCATCCATCTTTTGCGTTGAACGATATTCCGTTATATCCTATACCGGTTGTAGGCGCACCAACACCACCTTTGTCTGTCCTTCGGCTGGTCATGCTCAATGCACCACTACTTGTAAAACTATCTGCATAAGTGAACATTTCATCATCACTTGACGATGCAACAACCGAACCTGTAATGTTCATTGTGCCTCTTGCATGGGTATGGGCTCCATTGTTTGTCACGCTTGCGCTGTGGTTATGCTTTGGCATTTCAGCTGTAGTAATCTTGTGTGTCTTTTCGCCGTAATTCGTTCCAACAGTGTAGTCCCCGCCGCCGGCGATCAGGACGCGGCCGTCCGTGATACGCTGCCATGTCGTCCCTGCCCATGCCGTATTAGGATTAAAGCTTGCATTTGTCGTCTCATAGTAACTGCCAACCGGATAGATGATATCAATCAGCTGTTTCACGCTCCGCTCCGTGATGGTAACAGCCCCGGTCTGCCCGTTAACTGATGTAACACCTAAGTCAATGGTAACAGCACCGCCCACCGGCGTAACATTATTAACCTTAGTTACAAGATGCGTGCCGTCAAACTGCTCATCGATGATATCGGCGTTATCGTTCAATACCTCGATATCCGCGATGGCATCATAGTCAGGCTTGTTTAACCCCAGATAAGTTGTGTTTGTAATAGCCATTTGCTCACCCCTTATTCATTTGCTCTTAAATTATTCCAAATACCGTTGCCGCCGTCATAATGCACCGACCAGTTGCCTGCCTGTTTTGCGGCACCCCATGTCTTATACATGAACTGGTACTCGATAGCAAGATGAGCAGGCTTTACCTCTTCCAGTGCTTTCTGCAGTGCATTCAGGTCAGGAGGCACGCCGATGGGCGATATGAACGTCACCCGGATGCGCCCGTTTATGAACTCCAGCTTGATGGTGGCATCTCTCCAGGCATTCGCTACGGCCTGCATGGTCTCCAGCGTACATTTGCTGGCGCCCTGCCATTTTGCCTGCAGCTGGCTTCTCCGTTCATCCAATGTCTGGCCGCCCGGTAGAACGACAGCTGCTTCCTTCTCATACTCCCGCAGCCGTGTTTCGCTGCAGGTGTCAAAGAAATAATCGTTCCAGACGATATCCACATAAGCGCCGATTTCCGACAGCGCCATGCCCGCTGCATCGAACAGATTGTTCAGCCAGGGGTCAGTCCGGTACAACCGATTAATCAGGCTCAGCAGATATTTCTTCAGCGACGTCTTGACAATAAACTCACCGCTCATGATGGTGATTGTCTTGTCACCGTCACGGGTCAGCGCAAGGTCATACTGGTAAGTTCCTTCCGGAAGCGTAACGTCAAAATCTACGTTGATGTACACCCGCTGGGTTATGGCGCAGGGATAGGCCACACCGTTGACAGTGAACACTGCAACGTCCGTGTCCCGCAGGTAATAATTGGAACTGAACACCGACAGCCTCAGGTTACTGTCGCTGGAGGTTACAATTGTGTTGTCACTATTCAGCCGCATGTATTACCACCTGCCCTAACACTGCCACACTCTTCTCAGGAATCGGAACGCGGCTTGTGCTGCCGTTAATCTCCAGATCCAGATAATCGTTTACGCCGTCAATGTCGAGGATCATGTCGCCGATTTTGGCAATAGATACATAATTTGTTTGGAACGCAATGTCCGCAAGGTATTCTGTAACCCTTTCTTCGATTTCCGTCCGGATAACAGTTTCATCGCCTTCGTAATCCAGCGTGGTTTCAATATTGATTTCCAGCGCCGTGGCAGGAGTTACCGTGCAGTAAGCACCAACAGGGGCTTCTCCTTCGCCACTGCCAGCAATGCCTGGGTCAATATATTCCTGGCATCTTGCTACCGTCTCTGCGGACGGAACCTTTTTCTCACTGTCAATAATTACCACCTGCACCGTGTTGTCCCCTGCCCACAGGCCGAAGACTTTGGCATCTCCCACGCCGGTAACTTCTTTGGCCCAGCGTTTGTAGTGGTAAACATTTCCGGACGTAGCCGGTTCCTGTAGCGCCTCATAGTATCTATCCCGCAGGTCGTCATCATACTCGGCGTCATATCCGTCCACGGCAGGTGCTTCATTGGTAACCTCTGCGATACCCGTAATGGTCACCGGCATCTCCGTAATGGTATTGGCTGCCACGTTGCCGGATGCACCAGCAACTACAGCCAGGACCGCAACGGTATCGTTCGCCACAACTTCTTTTGTTTCGATAGCCTCAAACCTGATATCGTTCGCGGTTGCGAACAAATCACCTTCACGGATTGTACCTTCGCCGGTCACGATTTTGAGAACTGCAACCGATTTATTGGCCGCTTTCCGTGTCAGGCCTTTGCGCTGGAACACGAACCGCTCCAGATCGTTGCCGGTCATATTGTCAACGTCCAGCTGGGCTTCTACGTCAAACACCTTATCCCACAGGCGCTTCAGCCCATAAGCGAATGCCCGCAGGATGTCCCACACAGGGAATCCTTCTGATTTTTGGTAATTGTCGCTGATGTTTTCAAGCAACTCCGCATGAATCTCATCAACATTTTTTTCGTTACTCACTGATTCGTACCTCCTCTCCGGTATCCGTTGTCAGGGTAAAAGAGAATGTACCCTTATCAAATTGCCAGTCCGTAACCGAAGCCACACAGGGACATTTTGTCATAATTCCGTCGGTGATCCGGCGCATGATTTCCGACACCTGATAACCTCGCGGGAGCCGCCAGCCTACCAGATCACTAAAATCACAACCAAATTCATCGGTATAAATCACATATCTGTCCTTTTCCGTCCGGATGAACAGCTCCACCCATTGCTTTATGCTGTCAATCTTCGACGGTATCACGTTCGTTCCGGCAGATATTACAAAAGTATTCGTGTCATAATCGAACTTCAACGACTTACCCAGAGTGGTTAGATCCAGCGCTTGGGTTGTCGCCTCGGTACTGGTGTAAGTGATATTACTCAGGTCTACGTCACTTGGAAACATCCGCTCACCTCCTAACCTAATGACGGGTTATGTCCTTCCGGTCGCCGGAGAACATCTACCACAAAATAATGCTGGCCGCCCTCGTCCGGTACTACCATAACGTAGTCGCCCACTTTCCACACTTCGTTCAGGTGTACACGCCCGTTACATTCGATATCCCCGGAGGCGGAATAGTTCCCGCCGCCATGCTCACAAGATACAGAAATTTTGCCGCTCTGTTCCTGGTCAGCAATGTAATCCCGGAAAGTGGTCTCACGCTCCAGAATCTGGTTGCAGATATAGATCTGATTCGCTTGCAGCATAAACCTGCCGGACTGGATACTGATGATTACTGGTTCCAGGCTTTCCACCTTGCCGATGCAGGCGCCCAGAGGTTTCGGATTGTTCCTGGCTTTAAATTCGCCAGCGAGTTTATATTCCCAGTTCTCCATCCTACACCTCCAGATCCAGCTTCATGGTATGTTTGTTACCTTCAAAGTTGTGCGTGCAATTCTTCACCAGATAAGCGCCCGTCAGGTTGATTTCTGGCTGGTCAAACATCAGCATCCGGCCAGAGCGCACCGCATCGGAACCGAGAAGCGTTACACTGAACGAACGCTTGACGGAATTTAGATCCAGCAGCTTATTGGCTGCAATTTCCGCCGCCTGGCTCATTTCCTTGTCGTCAACCTTCTCTATTTTGGTTATCTGCCCAAACTTTGCGATGGATGAGCTGTCCGACTTTTCCGCTACAATCTGCTTATTCTTTTCGGAACTTGATACGATAACGATACGGTTCGCCATGTCGGTAATGGAATAACTGCTTGAGAAGTCGCCAACGATGTTAACTGCTTCCGCCTGCACATATAAGTCCCGGTACCGTTCGATATACAGGACAGTGTCCCGTACTTCCATACGGTAATGAACCTTCTGCTCAGCTTCCGCCATCTTCAGCAAATCCTTTATGATGTCGCTGATGGGGTTGCCCTCGTAGATTTTATTTACCTTCGTGGGAATGTCGCAGATGTTACCAACCGGGACCGCGTTCTCCTCGCACAGCTTCCTGATGGCGTCCGACGTGCTGATATCGTTATTAAACTGGATCTGCGCTTCTGACTTATTCAGGTAATACGCATAATCATATGCGGTATACTCATATTCTGTCAGCGAGTTACGGTTATAGCTTACGATTATGCCGGAAAACATCTTGTTGTTATCGTGGAAAAATACCACCTTCGTACCGATTTCCAGTTCCTTGCCCCGGAAATTAGCGTCCAGCGGATTGCTCATCAGCTTGAACTTGAACTCCGCTCCCAGACTGTTGATATTGTCGGAAAGCGAATAACTACCGGTGTAGGAAGTGATGTCTGCCGCTCCGCTTTCGCCAGCTGTGTATAAGCTAATCATGACAGCAGCACCCCTTCTCTGGTCGGATTCCGATATTCCGTAAATGTTACGCTGTAGTGATAATCTTTTGCGTTGTCGATATAGTATTCAAAGTTATCTACAGTACACATCATAGACAGATAATCAGACCCGTTGCTGTAAACGATGGACAACCGGAGCGGCGCATAGGTCAGCTGGGAGTTACGCAGGTAAGTGATTACCCGTTTCCCGTCAGCTCCGGCCGGGTTGCTCCACGAGTATTTATTGGAGTATGTCGGAGCGATGGTTTCCAATGTTACCGTACGGAGTCCCAGCGTACCGATAATACGCAGGTCGCCCAGCACACTGGAGAATGTTTCGTTATTTTGCGGGTTACCAACCTTGGGAAGCTCCGCCGGAACCACCGGAAGGATTATCCTCCCGGCAGGCCCGTCAAGTATGATATTAGCTTTGCCGGAGGGGTTTACGGAGTTCAGCGTCTGTGCTATTGCTTTCAATAAACTGATACCCATGTCATCCCTCCTCACATATTCGCCAGCGCAGCTGTCAACCGTTCTGTGATGGCATTGCCGCACTGGTTATAAAAGTCTTCGTTGCCGATGACGTTACCGGCCACGTTCAGAGTAATGTTGATGTTTTGGCTTCTGCCACCAGCCACAGCCGCCGCGCTCAGGTCATGCGGGATAATCTGACTGCCGGAGGGCAGGTTAATCAATTCGCCGCCACGTTCGTTTACCCGCGTCAGGCCACCGGAGAAATACGGAGTACCCATGGCGTTTTCCTGCGGTTTCTCTCCTCCACCGCCAAAGGATGGCAGGGACGGGAACTTAATCGAGCTGATATATTCCCATGCGGATTTCGCTGCGGCTTTTACCTTATCGAAATTCCGATATAATGCGACCAGCGCTGCAATTAGGATACCGATGGCAGCCGCCACCAGTCCGATCGGGTTCGCCAACAACACTGCATTGAATGCCGCCATGATGGTTGTGGCTCCGGTCAGCGCTCCGGATATCGCCGTTACCAGGCTGACAACCGTGGAAATAATATTGAATGCTGCGAACCCTGCAACCACTCCTGCAATTACAGGAACCAGCGTGTCAGCCACATTCATAAATGTGTCAAAATTCTCGATTACCCACAGGATGCCATTCGCCACCGTTTCGATAGCTCCGGGGAGTTTATCCGCAAACACCTGCGCCATCCGCTCGATCTGAGGCATTGCCGCATCAAATTTGGCGTACAGTTTATCCAGAACCGGAAGCAGAGCGCCTTGCAACGTAGGCAGAATGGAGCCGAACACTCCCCACAACCGCGCTTTCATAGGAATCAGCTTTTTGCCGATTTCCTCCAGCATGTCGCCGTAAGCGTTCATGGCCTGCTGCTGTCTGCCCATGTCGGTCTGCGCTATGGCAGCATTGACGCCGCCCACGTTCGCCTGCAGCACTTTGGCTATCATCGCCGCCCGCTCGTTCGCCGTGCCAAACTTGATGACGTTGGCTTCCGCTTCGGACATGGTGATACCAACTCTGGACAGCGCGCTTGCATTGCCGGTAAAGGCTTTACCAATCATGTTGGCGATGGCTGTTGCATCCTGCTGGGTTGCGTTCAGTCCTTTGGTTTTGGCTATCAAGTCCAGCATTCCGGCAGATACCATCTTGATCTGCTCGTCATTCATCTGGAACGTAGCCAGCTGCGCCATGCCGGAGAGCGTTACTTCATCGCCAACAACGCCAACATTCTGCAGTTCGCTGGCATAGCTTTTCAGGTTCTTGCTGGCATCCTTCCATGCGTCAGATCCGCGTTCTGTAATGCTGGTCACGTTCTGCAGTATTCTGTCCAGCTGGGTTTCAGCCATAATCTGCGCGTTGGCCGCTTCGATACTCTGGTCAGCCAGCTGTTTAATGCCTGCCACTGCCATGGCGTAACCTGCAGCCGCCAACCCTGCGCCAAACTTCGCAGCACTAACAGCCATGCTGTTCATCTTTTTGCCAAATCCCTGGATGGCATTTGCCGTCCGTTTGGCCTGTTTTTCCGCATCAGACATCTTGCCGCTGACTTTTTGCATCGGAGCAGAGAAATTGTCCACCAGCGACATAAGTACGTTTATATTTTTACTGGCCATTAGCCGCCTTCATCTCCTCTCCTGTCAGCAGCATCGAAGCTGACATAAATATTTTTTCCGTAAACGTCAGACTCTGCAGCTCCCTGATGCTGTGTCCCCGTTCCAGGTAATAATGCATCATGTAAAGCTCATCATCTGACGTTATGAGTTTTTTACTTCTTTAATCATATCCGCAAACCCATACAGCCCCAGAATCTCATCGCCCAAAGACTGTATTGCGAGGATATTGTCATCAAATATTGCCGGAACAACGTCATACGGCTCAGCGACTTCATAAGCCTGCTGGAGTTTCTCGTCCCGGAACAGTGGTACACAGGTGTAAATTAAGCCTTTGTAAATGTCCAGCTGCTGGCTGATGGTCAGTCCCGGTTTCATCTCGTCCAGGAACCGCGCCACAGCACTCAGCGGTTGTTTTACTATGGTTACGCTCATTCCGATAGCAGGAACATCCACTTCCTTGGTGACCAGTTTCGTGCTGGCCTTCCGCGCAAGCAGGTCTTCCAGTGTTGCCTTTTTCATTTTTACCCTCCGATTTCAAAAAAAAGACCCGAAGATACGCTCTCCGGGTCTCATGTTGTTATGCAGTGATGGTATCAATGTACCGGAAGCCGCCAGCCTTGAAGGGAACCTCTTCCTCTCCAACGGTCGCATTTTCGAATTTCATCAGCGTAACCTCGTCAAAGGTAACGTCGTAAATTTCAATGCGCTCAGAACCTTTGGCATCCGGATCCGCGACGGATCCAACCAGTTTGATGACCGGCATGGTACCGTTCAGCATACCAGCTCGTACTAAGTTCGGGAACTTGGTATCAATTTTGTGGCAGGTCATGGTGCCAGCCAGGGAATATCCCAGGTATCTGTGCTGCTGGCAGAGTTCCCCGTTGATGTCCACATCTTCATAGTTCAGCGTTGCAGTGATTTCAAATGATTTCACGTTCGCGATTAACTCGGAATTTACCCACAGACGTCCGAAGGAACCGCGAATGATTTTGTTGTTAACTTCAGCCATATCTCAGTCCCTCCTTATTCCATGGTAATTACGAAGTGCAGGTCTTCGATGGCATCCAGAATCTTCACCTGACCAGCCAGGTAAATGAAGGATTTGAAGGTCATCTTCTTGACTTCCGCTTCCGTCCAGTCAGCTGCAGCCGTCTTGCCAATGCTCAGCCATGCTTCACGCTGGGCCTCAACGTCCACATAAGAGCAGTTCTCATATTCCGGGTCGAGGATTTCTTCCCGGGCCAGCTGCCGGAAGTAGCTGTTCACAGCACTGATGAACAGGCACTGGTTGTCATAAGAGTTTTTGTACCGGCCAATGTAATGGTCTTTGAAAGTGCTGTAGATGTCTTCCAGGATGATGTTCATGGATTCCACGATAATGATTTTCTTCATATCGGCGGTATCCGATGCGGTCAGGGTGGTCAGCGTATTCACGCCACGTCCTACCTTAACCTTGTCCTCGTCAATCCACAGTACCAGGTTGCCATCGTCAATCACGTCATCGATGGTGTTATCGATGTCCACGAAGCTCAGGTCAACGTCATCCAGGTCTTCCAGTTCGTAGTACGTGATAGAACGGTTCATCGGCAGGTTCGCCAGCACGGAGGTCAGACGCGGCAGGTACATTGCCATGTCAATGGTGGTATTCGTGTCAACGTCATGCACGGTAGCGTTTTTCACGTTGATGATATACTTGCTGTCAGCCGTGGTAACGCCGGTAACAACGCCGATATATTTCTTGCCGGGGCTGTTTGCGTTTTTGGTGACGAGGTAGCTGGCCAGATCCTGCTGCATGCTGTCACTGCAAACACATACATAGTTATAGCTCAGGGTTTCCAGAATTGCCTGGATGTCAGCAAATTCTGATTCAATCGGCACCCATACAACAATTACTTTGTTTACGTTGCACAGCCAGCAACGGCGGATGGCCGCCAGGTTGGCTGCGGTAAAACCATCGGAAGGCACGTCTGCGGCATACTTATAAGTTGCATGGCCGGCAGTCGCCCTCGTATCATCCAGAACGACTACACACGCCACACCGCGCTCGGAGCGGGTAATGGCGGTAACAGCTTTCTGAATAAAGGTGATATCAATGGAAGGCTGTCCCATATTATTCCTCCTCTAATGTTAGTCCTTCTGTGGATTCCTCCACAAATTTTTCCGCATCCAGGAACTGTTCGCCCGCATAGGAGCGATCCCAGTCCGTATACAGAGTATCAATTAACGGTTTATCGCTATCGTGATCCGGATCAGTGTTCTCCTGCACCAGCACGGTGGAAAATGAGCAGATCAGAGCCTTGTCAGCCTTGCTTACCGTCGTGGTCAGGGAATCCAGCGTTACGTGCATAACAACGTCCCCGTTCTCATCGGTCAGCTTCAGCGGGTCTTTCAATACTGTTACCAGCTGGTTTTTCATCTGCAACAGTTTCAAAAAGCCCCTGTAGTTGTCCTCCTCGAAGAAGTACAGCACGATGTCGCTTTCTTCCTGCATCAGGTAGGCTGTCAGGTCGGTCGTTTCCACCCTGTCTACGTCAATGAAGTAGCTGGGGCGGTCGAATCCCTCGGTCAGGTCTCTGTCGTTGACCGGATATGCCGGGAACCTCGCCTCAATAAGCAGAGAGAGGGCCTTAATAATGTCAATAACGCTATACATTTTCAGTACCTCCCTTTGCCTAAGAATTGCTTGGTTATCCAGCGGTCAACAAACTTTTCGGCTTTATCATTAAACCAGTCAGGGAAATCTGTGGCCGCCTGCCCCATCGGATGTCGGCCTTCCGCTTTCTTGCCGGTGTCGGTCTTGCCAATGACGATACGATGACCATGTTCTACCAGCCACGCATGAGGCGCTTTGTTATATACGCGCACCTGATGGTCGCCGGGCTGGTATTCATAAGGCTTGTCCTTACCAATTCCTGCGAGCAGATTGCCCGTTTTCTTCTTGGTGGCGCTCCGGGTCGTCTTTTTGGCGAACGTCCGCATCTGGCCGGCGGCTGAACTCAGGAACCGGTCGAACTCTCTGGGGCTGTTTTTCAGCCCTTCCAATATCTGCCGGTTATATCCCGTGATCTGCGAGAAGTCGAAACTCATTACAGTCATACAACCACCTCACAGAATATCTCCAGACGTTCGTGATCCAGATTCGGATCCATGATGTACAAGATGTTATATCTTACGCCGTCCACCGTTATCCACATGTCCGGGGTAATGTCGTTACGGTACCTGGTGATCACCTTGTGGGTGGTTCTGCTCAGTGTCGTTTCGGCAGTCCTTCCGGACAGCAGGCTCCCGGTCTGTGGCAGCACCGCGGCCCATACCGTGGCATATACCGCGTCAACCGTGGGAAACTGCCCAAGGGCGTCGCGCACATCTGACCGGACGTTATGATAAAACGTAACTCTGCGGTTCAACATGGTGGCGAGTCTGCCGGTTCTTCTCAGCATATCGTCACCACCTTACAACAGCGCCACAGAATGCTGCGAAAGTATCTGCAGCGTGGTAGGATTCACCTGCAGGGACGTTGTAGTCGCCTGCCGGAGTTCATACATATCAGCGCAGAGGGCCAGCACCGCAAGAGGGATGTCTTCATAGGCATCTATCTCCTCGTCGGTCAGCCCCGTGTAGCTTTTGCAGTATTCGACAGCCGCCGCCAGGATATAACCCAGCAGTGTGTCGTCCGTGGTATCGCTGGCGTCAATGCGGAGGTATTGTTTCATGATAGCAACTGTTAAGTCAGTGACAACCATGTTTTATCCCTCCTTTTTGGTCGCTTTTTTCCTCGTTGTCGTCTTCTTTTTCGCGGGCGTTGCAGGCTTTGCTACCACTTCCGCTTCGGCGGCCTTGATATACCCGTCCGAAATAAGGGAGGCGATAACCGCCTTGTCATCAAGGTCAATTTCGCCACCCTTCCGTCCGGTAAAGCCTATCCCTGCGAATGATTTTAAGCAGAGATATTTCGCCATAATTAGGAAGCTTTCATCTTCAGAACGGCCAGTTTGTCAGGTTCGGTAACCTTGGAGTCAGCTTCTACCCAAGCTACCAGACCGGTTGCATGCTGGGCAGCAAAATGCTCGTTCAGAACCTGTACCTGTACTTCCGGAGTGATGCGAACTGCCAGACCGGAGAAGTCGCCGAATACAGCAACCTTCTTACCGGCAGCGATGTTTTCCAGAGCGTCGGTTTCGTATACATGATGGCCTAACAGGGTGTAGCCGAAGCCAGCACGGAAGTCAGGAGCCAGCAGGTATTCGTTGTTGGCCTGCAGTTTGCGGACGGCGGTGAAAGTAGCGGTGTTCATGATCCAGCAAGCATCAGCGGAATCACGGTACTGCTGTTTTACAGCCATCTGGGTAGCAATCAGGTCGTCAGCGGAAATGGCAGCAGCTGCTGCAGCGGTTACGGCAGTAGCGCCAACGGTAACACCAGTCATATGACCGGAAACGCCAGTACCCATTAACAGTTCGTTTTCCAGGAATTTGGCGATAGCTTCAGCAGTTTTCTGGATAGCATAACCAACAACATCGAAGGAAGCGTTGTTAATCAGGCTGCGGGAGATCTTAACCATGGCACCTGCCAGATTCTGGCCCAGGGATACGGTTACGAAATTGCCGCTGTTGGCGGTCAGGTCGGTAAATTCGGAAGCATAAGCAGCCGCGATAGCGTTGGAGCTTTCGTCATATTTTGGGAATACTAAGGTGCCTTTAATTTCGTACAGGTCAGCCTTTTCCAGAATCGGGCTGATGGTTTTAACAGCAGCCAGGATTTTCTGGGAGATGGTTTTCGGCAGTACAACGCCGCTGGAACCGTCAACCATGTTGGCACGGATTTCTGCGTCGCTCATGCCGCGCAGCATTTTGTCAAATGCACGATATTCTTTTTCTTCAACAGACATTTCCGGAGCTACAGCCGGGGTTTCAAATTTTTCCATGTTGCGAGCCTCCTCTTTCGCTTTGATAGTTTTGTCGATAGCTTCAATTTCTGCCTTGCAAGCATCAAATTTTTCGGCCTCTTCGGCAGTCAGGGACCGGGTTTCGGTTTCGGCAGCGGTAACGATGGCGTTCATCTGATCCATCAGTTCCACACGCTTCTCCATGAGTTCTTTCATGTCTACTCCTCCTATTTGAGTTTCAAAAGTTCTAATTTTTTACGATACAAGTCCGCATTAATAAACTGTTCTGGTTCTGGATCCGGCTCCGGCTTCGGTTCCTCTGTTACTTCCAGAGGCTCGTCAGCCATACGGAACTCCAGCAGGGACGTCGCATCATCCCGCATCTCAATGCTTGTGGCAATGTATGCAGGTGTGACATCCAGAATGCTGACTTCCCGTAGGTCGATGCCGTTCAGCGTGCGGATTCTCATGCCGTCGTCTTCTGTCCAGGAATCGTCCAGGACGCGGAAGCCGAACGACCAGCCGCGCAGCTGTCCGGACCGCGCCTTGTCAATGACTTCGGTATCACTGACCAGAGCACGGGCATGCAACCCAACCGCATCTTCCTGCAGTTCCAGCACTCCATCAGCCTGACTGCCCAGGTTGCGGACATGGTCAAACATAAGACCGACGTCCGGATTGGCCTCTAATGCTCTCTGGAAAGTTCCGGCACGGACAATTTCAATGAAATCTCCCGCCACATCCCTCAGCACTCTGCTTTTACGTTCGACTACGTTCACGTAGCCTTCAATAATGGCAGAGCCATCAGATCTGATCTGAATCTTCATTCATGCCTACCTCCTTTCCCGAAGAGTTTGCGCCAGATTCGCCAACCTGAACACTGGCGCCGGTATTCACAGTGTAGACTTCCTTCGTTCCCGGGTAATACAGGACGTCGCCCAGCCCCAATTTCACAAAATCGAGGTTCAACGGTTCCATATTTTCCCTGGCACGGATTTCATCTATCTGCAACCAGCCATTCTTGACCCCAATTTCGTAACCCTGATACCGTTCGAGAATGCTGGCCTTCAGCAGTTCGGACGTATCGGCCGCGAAATAGTAGTCCTTTTTCTCACGTTCCAACAGCAGGAACTTGTTAAGCGCCGCATTAAGTGATGCCACGACAGGTAAAATAGCAGTTTTTACCGAGCGTAGGTAAACTTCCTGCCCCGCACTCTCGGAAAACAGCCCGGCTGACAGGCCGAAGGCATTATACACAAGGTCGCTGTTGGTTTCCTTGCTCTGGTTCAGCTGGTTGTCAGTGGCCGTGGAGTTGATGGCCTCAAAAGACAGCCCTTGGTTCAAAACCATGACAGAATCGGAATCATTCCCGGTCTCCGTCAGCCGTCTCCATGCAGTTTTCAGTCGTTCCAACGCTTCCGGCTCCAATCGGCGCTCGGATTTCAAAAATCCGCGTTTTGTGCCGCTGGATACCGCATTATTTTCATACTTTAAGCTGTTATACATGGTGTTGAACAACAGCGGGTACTGATGCAGCATTCCCAGACCGGTAACACCGTTATTCGTGTTCCGGGTCACCCGCATCATCTCAAAATCGCGGTACTCCCTGCCATTTACCAGGATGCGGACGGCTTTGTGAATGGGGTCGTTGTTGGTAGTGACATTAACAAACACGGAATCCACATAGTAAAGTCCTTTGATTTTGTTGCCGGACTTCTCCACATACGCCCAGCCGGTACCGTCAAGCAGCATATCTGATACCAGCGCACGTTTGAACTGCACCGCATCCAGCAGGTCGCCGGTCTCCCGGTTCAGCAGTTTCAGACGGTAATCATCCTCCATCTCCTCAACCCTGCCGTCGGTCTTCTGGTAGAGCCGGATCGGCAGTGTGGAAACAGTGGAAGCGATCCAATCCACGCTGGCGGCCACGGCAGGAATGTTCAGCGCATTGACCTTGGTAATCGTTCCGGCATCCCTGCGTTCCGCGTCTAATAAATCAGCCAGCGAATCGCTTCTTGTCTCTTCTTTTTTGCGGAAGTAATCGAATATTGACATAATTTACCTCCTTTCCCGTCAATACTGGACAACCCAGTCCATATAGGTGTCCAGGATGACGTTCTGCTGTAAAAGATAAAGAGCATTGATAAGGGCGACAACCTCATCGACCTTACCGCTGCTCTTTTTCTTATTAACGTATCTGTTCATGTTGGTATCGTACTGGCAGCGAGCATTCTGGAAGTTCGCCTCCAGCAACTTATCCGGCTCATATAAGACTTTGCCATTCTCTATGAGTTCAGATAACCACTTCGTGGGCGGATGCAGTACGCTGCTATGCTGCCGGATTTCCACCGTAACATAGCCCGCCTCCTCGAATTTTTGGGCGGAACTAATGGCGTTATACCGGTCATAACCAATGCTGTGGATCTTTACGCCCAGATTCTTTTCCAGACCAAGTACATAGGACTCTATGACAGAATAATCAACCGTTCTATCGCCACAGGCCACGCACCAGCCCGCATTTATCATGTCGGTATAGTTCAGCTTTTCAGCTCTGGACTTCTCCTCGATGCGCCCTTCCGGGATAAATGCCATGGTACGGAACATTACCCGCTCATTTTCGGCATCCCACGCGCACATTGCCACAGAGCAGTTATCATTGCTCATGGACAAGTCCACACCCAGATAGACTTCCTTGCCTTCCCACTCTATTGGATCCGATGACCGGCAGGCCTGCAGATCACTCACGGAAATATAAGATTCCGTACCGACTCCAGCATAGATAATATTGCAGTGTTTGCACAGGAAGTTTTCACGGCGGGACGCAACCTCGATTGCCTGGTTGCGTTTTTTCTTCAGGTCTTCCATGATTTCCGGAACATCCTGCGCCAACGGGTTCGACTGTTCCAGGATTCCATTGTCCGTCATCCAGTCCGTCTTGTTATCCGGTTCATAAAGCAACGCAAACAGCGTATCGTCATCCACAACGCCATCCAGCACCTGTTTGGCATAACCAACCTCATCCTCGAATGGATTTTGAATGCTTGGGTATTTTGTGCTGATGACAAATCCTAACTTATTAAGGATGGTTAACTGCCCTGAAGCCATTGCTTCGATGGCATACGGATTTGGTAATGCCCCGGCCTCATCCACCAGGAACACGTTCGGAAGCTTACCATCTAACCGGCTGGTGGAATAGTTCAGCGGGAAATACTCAGAATCCGTCAGACTGCACTTAATAGAATCGCGCAGCACTTTGAACTTTAGCTTCCCGTTATACTCTCCACTCAACGCAGGACTCACCTTTATGATGTCCTGAATGGCCGTCTTGACTTCCCTGCTGAGGGCGCCATCCGGTGCCACGGAGTAAAACCTTGAAAGCTTAGGTTCCAAGAAAAATAGCAGTAGGAAGACGACGGCCACCAGGAAGGTCTTACCGTTTTTACGGCAGATCTCGAATATGGCGCGCTCATATCTGCGCTTTGCCGGATTATCCCGGTAAACCGTACACAGCACCGCCACCAGCAATAGCCACTGGAAGCCGGACAGCGCACTTTTTACCGTCTGCCCTGCAGATAACCCTTTCGGCATAACAAAAAGACCCAGCAGACGTTCTATCTTGTCTACTCGGTCAGTATCAATCACGTATTTTTTTGTTTTATCGTCCGCAATGTTCAGGAACTCTTTACACTGCAGCTTCACATACTTGGGAGCGTTAATATTGCCGCTGCAGACGTCCTTCGCATACTTATATGCGGGATTTTTAAGCATTTAAGACCTTAATCAGCGGGTCTTCCGCCTTTTTGGAGTTCGCCATCAACGAACCGATCTTGCTGCGTGCTCCCGGAGACAGACATAACTCTTTACAGAATTTACCATACTGGTCAATATATGTTTTGCGGACAGTATTAAAATCCTTATCAGTCAGCAGATCAGGCCGCTGCCGGATTAAATCATCCAGCTGATTTATCCTGGCGATTGTGATCGCGGCCAGCTTCACCGTCTCCCGGTCAGGTTCACCCAGGATATCCGCCGGAGCCAGCACAGAGCATAACCACATATACGCTTTTGCCTCGTCCACGGTGAACTCCGCCGGCACGGTCTCATCAAATGCGCCGCCCTTCATCCTGTTTTCAATCTCCACCCTGATAGCCTTCTTCGTTTTGGTCAAATGTCCCCTGCTTAATTTCGCCGAAGTAGTCGGTCTGGCCATCAGCTCACCACCTCCGGAATCAATACGTCCAGCTCATATGCCAGGATAACATCCTTTGCCTTCCGGTCAATGTATATCGTCTGGGACATTTCCTCCCGATCCGGTACACTCTTGACCTCTTTCGGCTGCAACAGGGTCTGTAAACTATTGCCCATGCCCTGACCGTTACACCATGCCGCCAATGTACCCAGCTTGGTCACCACAGTGTTGGTCGTCGATGTATATGATGCCGTCCAACTGTTCAGGTACGTATTTTTAACGGTCGTGACCTGCGTTTGCGGATCCGTTTCCGTGTATGTGGCCGCGTTGAATGTTTCCACAGTAATCGCCATTATCTCGTTGCCGGTCGCCACATTGAACAGCGTACTGATATCGTTGTATCCCGCCGGAACCGTTCCGCTGACCGACCGATGGCTGCCATCCGTGTACGTGATACCAACTCTTACCAGCAGATGCACTTCCGCAACGATTGCTTTTTCCATCGCGTTCGACGTGCTGGAGCCGCTGAGCGAGTTAACCGCAGAAATTACCCCGGTAAAACTCAGCCCTGCAGCTGCGGAAGCTTGTAAAGTGTTAAGTTTTGCCAAAATCTGCGTTTTTGTGTACATAAGTGTAACCTCGTTTAAGGAATAGTTTGTTAAAAAAGGGGAGCATGTTGGTGTGGGGCTATTTTGGGTTTTGCGCCAGAATTTCACGGGGGGATTTCACCGCGAGGCGGCGCAGGGTCGGCACCAGTTCCTTGTTGCCTTCAACCAATGCGTGACAGCTGCTGCACAATGTGATCAGATTATCATCGTCCAGCTTCAGTGTGTCATCAGTGTTGACAGGTATGATGTGATGCACCTCCAGGGATGCTGTCGTAATCTTACCATTCGCCAAGCAAAGCTTACACAGATGCAAGTCACGTTCCTTAATCTCCTCACGTTTGCGTTGCCAGGCAGCGGTACAACGGAAAGAACTTGCAGGGTCTGTCCGGGTATGGTGGCGCCGGGGTGCGGGAGGTCTACTGCACTGGCCGCGTGGATGCACCTTGCCACAACGGCTGCAGGATATTAGCTGTGTCATGATTGCATAAAAAGAGCGCACCAGTAGCCGGCTGATGCGCTAAGGAAAGGAGGTTTATTATGAAAAAAAGTAGGTTGCCGTTCAAGCTTTACCCAATCGTTCACACTATAATCATAACATACGTGAAGGTGGGCTTAAAAGGGTCAACTTTCTTAAGAGTCTACGAACCGCACGGTTGTGGATGCGCCGCACCCAGCGTTCTTCAATATAGATACGGTCGCTGATTTGGCTCCATGTATAGCCATTGATATACTTGCCTTGAAGCACCTGACGGTCACGGAAATTGTTTAAACTGTCAATCATGCAGCGGACACGGATATATTCATTGCGCAGCTTCTCAGAATCTGCCTTAACTTTTTTCTCCAACTCCATGAAGTTATCAACGATGTCCGTTTTGTCAGAGCGCCGCCCTCCGCTGGTTGGAGTATCACGATAGGTAACAGTCACCTTAGTGGATAGGCTATGGAGTTCTTGGATATGATCCAGATTGCTGTCAATCTGCTGGAGGCAATAACGATAAGAAGATAAGTCAGCCTTTAACTTTTTAATCGCTATTTGATATAGTACATGTGCCAATGCTCGCCTTTTAGCGATTACGTCATTCTGTTCCAATCGCCATCACCCTTTCAAAAGAACCACCTATACACAAATATCACAAAGCTCCAGAAGCCAATACACATACCGATGACCAATAAGATATCAATATTCATGATCTGTCTCCAAAGCCCGTAACAGCTTTTCCTTTGCCATGGCGTTGACGTCTTCCATGCTGATGTTCTCATCCAGCAACATTTCCTGCGCCATGACGATGACGTCTACCAGTTCCTCGATATAGTTGTGGTAGTATTCGTTGTTGTCTGGCTCCCGGAATAACTTACAGACCGCCTTCTGCAATTCCGCGCACTCCTCGATAATCATCCTGCGCTGGTTCCGAGTGCCAAATTTCGCCAGCACGTCCCAGCACAACTTTTTATTTTCCTCATCCAGCATACTCGTCACTCCCGTGTTTCAATTCCTTCGCAGTATTGGCAAGTACATTGTTTTGTACCCTTTTCCATAGTTCTTTGTTCTGTTTCCGCAGGAATCGGTTTTTTTCTTTGAGAGAAGCATTTTCCTGCTCCAGTTCTGCAATACGTTTATCCTTGTTCACAAGAAATACCCCCTTGTGTTGCCCTTTAGCAGAACAATCATCAACTTATCAAACGATGACAGCTTATATTTCCTGCTGACTTCCAACGCCCTAATTATCATTCTGCTTCTGTTATTCATGGTATCTGTACCTCACATCATTTCATGGTCTACCCATTCCTGCCATCGCTTCTGATTTTCTTCGTATGTACAGGTTACATTTCCGTTTTGCAATGCTTCAAGCATTCCATCTGCATACGCTTGTGCCAGTAACCTTGCTATCTGTTCATTGGTCATTTTCCGCACTACATCGCCTTGTGTCATAACTCCACCTCACACAAAAGATTTCTGCGCCCAAATTGCCAGCACTCGCTTTCCGTTGGCATCCAAATATCAAGATGGTTATTGTACCCAGCACCGAATCTATCCTTGACAATCAGCACCCTACCATCAGGCAATGTCACTTTCGTACCGAACGGAACAGTTACGCCATTTAGTTTATCCATTGCACAAATGCCCTCACGAACAGGTTCGCCACTTGCCGTGATGCCATGATCTGCGTATGCACTACAATTCAGTGTGACCACTATCGCAAGTAAGGAAAATAGTTTATTCATATTTGCACCTTTCAGCCGTTTCTTTCGGCAGACACCATCTGTACATCAACAACTCTTGCAAATATTTTGTTCCGAATTTCCGAATCATATAATCAAAAAACAGACACCTTGTTTCGTAATCCATTTCACCGCAATCCCAAGATTTCGGAATTTCAAAATCGTGGTATTCGTACCGTGTTTCGATATAGTCTGAAGTTTCCCCATCTGACCAATTTTCCCAAAAGCTGATTTCCTCGCAATCTTTATCCGTTTTAACTTTTGTTACATCATCGCAGAAAATTAAGCCGTGCAATTCTTTCCAATCTTTTTTGGTTAGCTTTTTTAGCCATTTATTCATTCCTTATCCCTCATTCCCTGTTGCAATTTCCCGTTCCTTCCATTCAAGCCGTTCTGTTTCTTTGGTGATGATTCGCATTTCTCTTGCAGTTAATGAGCGAATCGGGCACAATTCAATATCTGCAAAGATACAACTACCATCATAGCAATTATGAATATCACAGTATTCGTCCAACACCTTTATAGCTTCTAATGCCTGTCTATGTGTTATCATTCGTGCTTCTCCTCTTCCTCAATCTCCAACTGTTCCAAATAATATACACGTTCGGATAATTCTTCGTGTAAATCCTCGGCTATATATTTCGGACAAAGAAAATATGTATCAAAAGGACAGTACCCCTCGCTATCATGGTCTTTTCCAAGGCAAAAACAACAGTTATCGCAATCCGTATCATTACAATATTGTTCCACTGTTAGCCATGCTTTAAACGCTTCACTGTGTTTACTCATGGTGTTTCTCCTTTAACCATCGCATTATTTCGTTTACGTCATTTTCTATTAGTCCTTTTCGCTTTTTGTGCATCGAATTAACCGCAAGGCAGATTATTGTTTTTGCTTTTTCTTCGGTTGATAGACCGCAGAACCATTGTTCATTGGTCATATTAGCCTTGCGTTCTTTATCGAATTTTATCCAATCCAAAACTTCTTGTGCGTTAGGCATTGTTATTCACTCTCCCATTCTCCCCACGGAAGCAATTCTCTATCGTTACTCCTGTCAACCCAAACACTGTGCAACCTCATTTTCATCGCCAATACCCTTACACTGTGTTCGTTATGCTCATATGCACACAGCACCCATTTCCATGCTTTTTTTGTGCGGTTATGCACACGCAAAAACCAGTACCATCTGTTTCTATTCATTCTCTGCTCTCCCACTTTATCCATCGTTTGGCATCGTAGTCATACAGTAATCTGCGGTATCGGTACTTAACGTATGTTCGTAACAACATTCGGCATCTATCATTCATCTTCGCTCTCCTGTTTTAACCATTTCACAAATGCGTCTTTGCTTACACCATCACATTTTTTCCATACCGGGCATATTGGACAGACAGGGCGTTTACAATACTGCAATTTGTCGATGATAAACTCTGCCAATGCTTCATGGCTTGCGGTGATACGGGAAAAATTGGTCTGCCGTTCATGCGCCACATTTCTGCAATACTCATAAATCCTGCGTTCAACTTCAGTCATGCAGTTCACCCCATTTGCATCCTGCTTTTTTCAACCATTCAATGGCTTCTTCCATTGTTGCCCCGGCCGGTAATGCCCCGACCTCCTCACACCATAACCACGCAATGGCGCCCTTGTTAATGTCCTCAACAGAATACGGACTGTTGGTACATCCGTCCTTTGGTTCTTTGATATAATACTCGCTCCAGAGCTTCGCAATACATTTGATATGAGTATGTCCGTGTTCCCGGTTCTGTTCCGGCGTCCATTCGTCGATATATTCATAAGGCGGTTCTGCGTTATATTCATACGGCCTATCATTCCAGTCGTCGCCCCAGCAATTGTTAAAATCGTCAGTAAAGTACAGGATATTATCCTGGACATAACATAATCTATAGATTTTCTGTATTACTCGTGCCATGGTTATCCCTCCAACTTCCTCAAACAAATAATTAATTGACTTCTATATGGTTTCAATGCTGCCGATTCCCGTTTATACTCTGCCATGCTGCTCCAGCCCTCGTCACCAATAAACGGAACCAGCTTATATCCCCACTTCTTATCCTTCACCAGCCGGGTGCCGGTATTGCGTAGGTATTGCAGGATAGCTGCCAGCTCCGGATCATAAACGTCCGCCAGCATAAACAGTTCCAGCCATAGATCTGAATCATCAGGACTGACGTTATAAAAAGTATCGGTATAAATCACATCTGCTATTTTGCTTAGAACGGATCCTCTTGAATTAATTCGCATTTGTACACCTTATATTCGCTCTTGTCATTCCGTAGCCGTTTCGTTTCCTTTTCGTAGTACAGCGGAATAAACACATCCTGATTTCCACCATCACGGTCTTTTGCAATTTCGATGCAGTTGGTGGACTCAAAAATAACTTCCTTGGTTTTGCCGGAGAGATATGAACCGCTCAACCGTTTAAAGTCTTCGTTCACCCTATGTACGATAAAAGCATTATCAACGGCATTGGCAATATCGGCCGTCCCGGAAATGTCATCTAATCGCAGGAACCCATTCGGCTTCCGTGGATGGGCGACAAAGATGATATGAGTGTTGCTCCGGATCGCCAGCTCATGCAGTTGCCATACAAACTCTTTTTGCGATTCCCACTTA
>ODAJ012129199.1_pt1 | contig 24212 bp, 15 predicted proteins | sample 1539241 | NCBI WGS metagenome assembly ODAJ01 (sample SAMN02144231, study PRJEB22623) | gut metagenome | biome: sheep rumen | host: Ovis aries | place: New Zealand
CGCATATCAGGAGCGGGCGCTCCGCATATCAAGAGCGGCCGCTCAAGTACCTCAATCTCTTAACGTTTACTTCTTTATGGCCACATGAAGCGTATGTTGCAAAGGTACGAAAAAGCGAGCACAATACAAAATAAAACACGCAGTTTTTTTGAGCATATTTTCGTAACCCCAAAAACCGGGCCTTAGCAAAATTAGGAACTCTTGAGCCTCACGCCAAACATTCTCGCGTCTTTCCCCGACGCTTATTGCGGCAAGGGCCGTTATTTGCGACACGACGGCCGACACCCCACGGATTCTGTCGCAAGAGGCTGTGATAAGAAAATAGCAGACAATAGTGAAACTCAAATTATAAAATATATGAAAAAAGGAGCATTTAGTTGGTTATATGGAAAATTTTGCTTTTCTTTGCAAAACGAATAAAACAATCGAAGCGACATGACATTTACCCAACAAGCTAATGACATTTTCAGGCAGGCGATACGTGACTACCACCTGACCGACCATATTGATACACCCATTAATAACCCCTATACGCGCGACACGATAGAGTACATGCTCTACCTGAAGTGCTGGATTGACACCGTGCAGTGGCACTTGGAGGACATTATACGCGACCCGCACATTGAGCCCGAGGAGGCCTTGGGCCTGAAGCGCCGCATAGACCGCTCAAACCAGGACCGCACCGACTTGGTAGAAGACATTGACACGTACTTTCGTAAACTTTATGCCGACGTCAAGCCTCACGCCGAGGCCCGGCTGAACACGGAGAGTCCGGCCTGGGCCGTTGACCGCCTGTCAATTCTTGCGCTGAAGATTTACCACATGCAGGAGCAGGTGGAGCGCACCGATGCTGACGCTGAGCACACGGCCCGCTGCAAGGCCAAGCTCGACGTGCTGCTGGAGCAGCAGGTTGACCTATCGACAGCCATCGACCAGCTGCTGGAGGACATACAGCAGGGGCGTAAGTACATGAAGGTGTATAGGCAGATGAAGATGTACAACGACCCGGCGACGAACCCGGTGCTGTATGGAAAGATGAAAAATTAAAAATTAAAAGATTAGAGGTTTGAAACACCAGCATATTCTCGTCATACGTTTTTCGGCCCTTGGCGACGTTGCCATGACGGTGCCCGTGGTCTATTCCTTGGCCCGTCAGTACCCCGACGTTCGCATTACCGTGCTCAGCCGGCCCTTTGCTCGCCAGCTGTTTGAAGATCTGGCTCCTAACATCAACTTCATGGAGGCCGACCTGCAGGTGGAGTACCACGGCATAAAAGGGCTCAACGCCCTGTATCGCCGCCTGGTGGCCAAGCAGTTTACCCACATAGCCGACCTGCACAGCGTCTTGCGTTCAGAGTATCTGCGCATGCGCTTCAACCTGGGCCACTACCGTGTGGAGCACATCAACAAGAACCGCAAGGGCAAGCGCCGTCTGGTGGCACAAAGCAGCAAGCAGCTTGTGCAGCAGCCTACGAGTATTCAGAACTACCAGGATGTCTTCGAGCGTTTGGGATTTCCCGTCAAGCTGCAGTTCCACAGCATCTTTGGCGAGGGGAAAGGCAGCCTGATGCAGCTGCCGCCCATTTTTGAGACGAAAGACCCTGACGAAAAGTGGATTGGCATAGCGCCCTTTGCCGCCCACGAGGGTAAGACTTACCCTGCGGGACAGATGCTGGAGGTTATACGCCTGCTGGCAGCCCGCTACCCGAAGGCCCGCCTGTTACTCTTCGGACGCGGAGGGCGCGAGGAGCAGTACTTCCCCCACTGGTGTCACGACGTGCCGCAGTGCATCAACGTCAGTTTCTACACCGAAACGATACGCGAAGAGCTCATCCTGATGAGTCATCTTGACGTCATGCTCTCCATGGACTCTGCCAACATGCACTTAGCGTCACTCACGGCAACCCCCGTGGTCAGTGTTTGGGGAGCTACTCACCCGTATGCCGGATTCATGGGCTACGGACAGTCTGAAATTAACGCCGTTCAGCTCGACATGGCCTGCCGGCCGTGCAGCGTGTTCGGGCAGAAGCCCTGCTTCCGTGGCGACTATGCCTGCATGACAGGTATTAAACCGGAAGAGATAGTAGAAAAAGTTAATCAAGTTTTACAAACCAAAAAGCAAGAATGATGAAAAAGTATGTTTGCAACGTTTGCGGCTACGTCTATGACCCCGCCGTAGGAGACCCCGACAGTGGCATTGCGCCAGGTACAGCATTTGAAGACATTCCCGAAGACTGGGTGTGCCCGGTCTGCGGAGTCGGCAAGGACGATTTCTCTGAGGAGTAACAAAAATCTCAGCGGGCATAAATCATTTGGGAGGCAAACTCCCAAATGATGATGCCCGCTGTTACGCTGACGTTCATGGAGTGTTTGGTGCCTAACTGAGGAATTTCCAGACAGCCGTCGGCAGCGTTGACCACCTCCTGGTGGACACCTTTTACCTCGTTACCTAATACTACGGCATACTTCTTGGCTTTCTCTGCCTTAAAGGCCGGCAGCTTCGTGGAGTGCTCTACCTGCTCCACGGCCAGCACCTCGTAGCCTTCGGCCTTCAGCGACGTGACAGCCTCGAGAGCCGTCGCGTAGTACGTCCAGCTGACAGCGTCCTCGGCTCCTAATGCCGTCTTGTGTATCTCGGTTGCGGGGGGAGTCTGGCAAATGCCGCATAAGACCAGGCTTTCCACACGGAAAGCGTCACACGTACGGAACACGCTACCCACGTTGTACATGGAGCGTACGTCGTCAAGCACCACTACTAATGGCAGCTTCTCGGCCTCGCGGAACTGCTCTATCGTGAGGCGTTCCATCTCTATAGTCCTGATTTTCTTTCTCTCCATAGGGCTCTTAGTTTTGTTCCTCCTGCAGTTGCTCTTCATCCATTTCTTCGGGCTTCTTACCGTATTCGCTCATATAGTCGCGCGGGGAGAGGCCGTAGAAACGCTTGAAGGTAGTAGAGAAGGAGGCGGAGTTGCTGAAGCCGCAGGCGTACATCACCTCGGTAATGTTCATACTCTGGTTCGTTAAGAGCTGGGCAGCCTTCTTCAGTCGGATGTTGCGTATGAAGTCGTGGGGAGTCTGTCCGGTCAGCTCCTTCATCTTGCGGTGCAGGTGAACACGGCTGATGCCCACCTCGTCGGCTATGACGTCAACGCTGAGGTCGCTGTTGTTCAGGTTCTTGTTGATGACGTTCATGATGCGCTCTAACAGGCGTTCGTCGGGCGACTTGAGGTAAACATCGTCCAACTGCTCCTCCAGCTTGTCGTTACGCCCATATTTTAATTGCAGCATGCGGTGGGTGGTGAGCAGGTTGACCACTGTGCGGCGCAGAATGTCCATGTTGAAGGGCTTGACGATGTAGGCATCGGCTCCAGTCTCAAGCCCCTGTAGCTGGTCTTCGTCGCGGTTTTTGGCGGTGAGCAGCACGACGGGAATGTGGCTGGTCGTGGGGCTGGTCTTGATGCGTGTGCAGAGGGTGTTGCCGTCCATTTCGGGCATCATGATGTCGCTGATGACGAGGTCAGGCAGCGAGCGCAACACTTCGGCCAGTCCTTCGCGCCCGTCGGGACAGCCCGTAACGTCGTAGTCGCCGGAGAATTCGCTGACCAGGTAATCGCGTATTTCAACATCGTCCTCAACGATGACGAGTCGCTGTCGGGAGGAAGGCCGGAATGAAGGTAAGGGCTGCGGTGCCTCAGTGTTCTCTGGTTCGTCTGCCACGTTGAGCATGCTGTCCATGACGGGAGCGGGTTCTGGGTCGTCGGTCGTTTGTTGCATTTCCTCTTCTTTCAGGTGGGCATTACCCAGAGGAATGGTGACTACAAATTCGCAGCCGTGACCGTCGGCATTGTTATGGGCCGTGATGGTACCGTGGTGCAGCTCAACAAGGGCACGCGTCAGGTCAAGGCCGATGCCGGTGCCCGTATGGCGGTTATTGCTGGCCGAGGAGGGTACCTGATAGAAGCGCTTGAAGATGTGCTCCAGCTGGTCGTCGGGTATGGCTTCGCCGTCGTCATAAATGACGATACGTGCCGACGTGTCGTCGTGGCTCAGCGTGATGCGTATGGTGCCGCCCGGGGGTGTAAACTTAAAGGCGTTCGACAGTACGTTGACCACGACCTTGTCAAAGTTGTCCCGGTCAATCCAGACAATCAGCTGGTCGGCATCGCTATCGAAGAGGAACTTCATGTTCTTCATCTTGGCTTGCTGGCTGAAGAGCGAGTAAATGTCGCTGACGAAGCCCACGAGGTCGGTCTGCTGCATGCGCAGCTGCATCTGGCCCTTGTCAATCTTCCTGAGGTCCATCATCTGGTTGATGAGTCCGAGTATGCGTTCCGCATTGCGCCGCATGGTCTCATAGACGCTGCGCCGCTGAGGGTCTTTGTCTTGCTTCATGAGCGAGAGTAGCGGAGCCACGACGAGCGTCATAGGCGTACGTATTTCGTGGCTGATGTTCATGAAGAAGCGCAGCTTGGCGTCGGCCATCTCCTCGGCGTGTATGTGCTCTTGCAGCCTGAGACTGTCGCGTTGCTTACGCTTCAGATTACGCAGGTAGAGCCATACCAGGGCTATGGCGGCCAGCACATAGACGATGTAGGCCAGGGTAGTGCGGTACCACGGGGCATGAATGGTAACCAGAAACTTGAGTTCTTCGGTTCGCACACCGTTACGCTCGGCCACGACGCTGAAGTGGTAACTACCAGGGGGCAGGTGTGTAATGGTGAGTTCGTTGATGCCGGCCTGCATGCGCGTCATGGGTTCGCCGTTGATGCTGTACAGATAGGATATGTGTTCCGGGTTGTCGTAAGTGAGCGTTGAGAACCGCATGGCAAAGGTGTTGTCTCTATGAGACAGGTTGAAACTGCGTGCCGCAATAACCGTAGTGTCGCATACTTGGTAGCCGTCGGAAAGCGTGGTGCTGCCTACGGGTTCGTTATTGAGGATAAAGCTGACCAGTCGGACCTTGGCCTTCCACTCGACTTCGCCAATGTTTTCCGGCCTGAACCATGTGATGCCGCCCACGCCGCCGAAAATCATAATGCCGCTCTGGGTGACGAACGAGGCTCCGTCGCTGAACTCGTTGCTCTGCAAACCGTTATCAACGAAGAAGCTGCGCGTGCGGCCAGTCTGCGGGTCGTAACAGCAAAGACCGTGGTCGGTGGCTACCCAAAGCCTTCCCTTGTGGTCCTGCTCTATGGCTGCGATGCCGTTGTCAGCCAGACCGTCGTCGGCGGTGTAACTGGTCAGTTTCTTCTTGAGTTGGTCGTAACACAGGAGTCCGTCGTTAGTGCCTATCCACAGCCGTCCGCCTAACTCAACAGCCACACGGCAGGGGGTGCCGTAGTTCAGACAGTTCTTGCCGAAGGTGCTCGTCCAACTGTCTTTCTCAATGTCATAGCAGCAGACGCCCATGGTGGTGGCCAGGTAGAGCCGTTTCTTGTCGGCCGAGAGGCTTATTTGCGAGATGTAGTCGTTGGTCAGGCTGTTCATCTGCGGATGGTCTGGAGCGTCAGCCTGCATGGTGTAGGCGTTAAGGGTCGCGGGTTGAAGGGTAGGGGGAATGCGCAACAGCCCTTGGCCCATGGTGGCCAGCCAGATGTCGCCCTTTGGGGTACATGCTATGCCGAAGACACTGCTGTTACCATACTGCGGAAACTTATGGTAAGACGAGCCTTGGGGGTCAATGTAGCCGAAGCCTTCGCCATAAGAACCCACCCAGATGCGCCCTGAGGCGTCTTCACCAATACTCATAACGGTGGCAGGAAAAGCCTCTTTATAGTGCTTAATGAGTTGCAGGTGCTCGTTGTCAAGACAGTAGAGTCCGTCCTTGTCGGTACCTATCCAGGTGCGCCCCTTGCTATCGACGATGGTGCTGATGACGCTGGCCTGTCCGATGAGGTTTCTTGCACCTAACTTATAGCCCATGTAGTTGAACCCCATAGAGTTACCTGGCTGCATGTAGATGCCTTTCTGCAGGAGGCCTAACCAGATGTTGCCGCTGGCATCTTCGACAATGCTATACACCTTGCTCTTATTAAGGCTCACCTCGTGGCTGTAGTACGGATTATCCTCCAGCGCACCCGTCTTGGGCGAGTAGAGGGCCACGCCCTGACCGTCATAGCCTATCATGAGGCGACCGTCGCGCCGACAGTAAAGGGCCGAGATGTGGCGGTTGCCCGTTTGCTCCAGATGGCGGAATGCCGTGGTTCCCCGTTCGAGCACGTAGGCACCATGGTTTGACGTGCCGGCATAGATATTACCGGCGGCATCCATGCAGAGGCGGCGAAGCGTGGTGCGCTCGTCGGTGCCACTGAAGTAAGCCTTGGTCTTCTTGCCGTCGTAGCAGAGCAGCCCTTGGTCGGTAGTGACCATCCAGATGTTACCCTCGGTGTCTTCCAGAAGGTCGTTAATGGTATGTACGTTACGCAGGGAGCCGTTCACCTGGCGGGCGTGGGTGGGGTCGGTCAGTCGCAACAAGCCGTGCCCCGACGTGCCGGCCAATATCTCGCCATTACGACGCAGCAGGAAACTGGTAATGTAACAACCCACCTTGCGGCCGTTGACATCGGTCACCTCTACATCCTGGAAGCGATTGCCGTCGAAGTTCTGCAGGGCGCCGTACATGCCCATATAGAACAGTCCGTCCTTGTCCTGAATCATGCAGTTCACGTAGTTGCTGGCCATGCCCAGGGTGGCATTGTGCTCTTTCTTGATGATTTGGAATTGGTAGCCGTCATATCGGTTCAGCCCGTTTCGGGTAGCTACCCAAATAAAACCGTCGCGGTCCATATAGACCTGACTGGTGAAGCTACTCGACAACTGCTTGTCGGCGTCGAAGAGTTTTCCTGTCTGTGCCTGCATGGTAAAACAGGCGAAAAAAGCGAGTAAAGAGGTTAGAACTTTACACTTCATATTTTTCGTTAGGTTACAAACACTTTGCAAAAATAGCACATTCCACCGTAACCACCAAATTTATGTTACAAAAAGTAAACTTTATGCAACAATTATTTTTGCTTTTATCCTATAATACCTGTAATTTTGCATCGTAATTTGTTTGTTTAGGTTAAATATAGTTAGTAGTTTTGGTACGAATGGGGGGCCGACGTGAGTCATCCCCCTTTTCTTTCTCCTAAAAACAATAACTAAGACAATGACCAATCAACATATATATAATAATGTGTAAAACTATGTATTCTAAAAATTATCGCTTTTGGTGGAAATTTGTTTTTTTCTTTCCCCTCCTCGTCACTTCGTGCGGAGGCGATGACGTTTCGACGCCTGAACCCGCAACTCCTGTTCAGCCCGCCACGCCCGACGAACCCGACGAACCCAAGCAGCCCGACGTTCCTACGGCCGATTTCCTGCCGCTGCACGTGGAAGGGCGCTTTCTGGTAGATGAAAACGGCACGCGCAAGAACCTGCATGGCTTTGCCCAGACCTACAGCCCGTGGTTTAACGAGCGGGGCATACGCTGGACAAACTATGACGTCAACGGCTGTTTGAGTTACAATCAGGGACTTATTGACCAGATTGTGGCTGCCGGATGGAAGATGTCGTTCGTACGTATTCACATGGACCCCTACTGGAGCAACACGCCGGGCCAGCAGACCACCGGCGAGAGCGACATTTCGGCTTTCTCGCTCAGTCGTTTCAAGCAGTATCTTGACGAAGTGTTTATCCCAATGGCAGAATATGCCATCAGTAAAAAGATGTATGTCGTGATGCGCCCGCCCGGCGTGTGTCCGGAGGTGGTAGCCATTAACGGCCCGTATCACAACTACCTGAAGCGCGTCTGGGACTATGTGGCCCAACACCCGAAGCTGAAAAACAACGGCTACGTGCTTTTCGAGCTGGCCAACGAGCCTGTTCAGATATGCGATGACAATGGCAATCCGCTCGACAACTGGAACGGAGCTTTCGAAGATGCCCGTGGCCGGCAGCTGCAGCGCTTCATGCAGGACATTGTCAACGTTATTCGTGAAAAAGGCTGCAACAACATCCTGCTTGTTCCCGGCCTGCACTACCAGATGCTTTACAAGACTTTTGCCCGCTACCCCATTGAGGGTACGAACATCGGCTATGCCGTTCACTGCTATCCGGGGTGGTATAATAGTGGCGTAGAGGACAACGTCAGCGTGACCTATAATGAATTTAAGCAGGGCTGGGATGACCAGATAGGCCCCGTAGCCCGCATGGCTCCCGTAGTAGTAACCGAGATGGACTGGGCTCCGAAGAAGTACGATGCTTCTTGGGGTAAGGCCGTGACGGGTACAGCAGGCGGTACGGGCTTTGGTGCGAACTTCATGAAGATAGCCGACGAAACGGGCAACGTGAGCTGGCTGCTTTTTACCAGTCCGGAGTATCTGGCAAGGTATAACGATGCACTTCCTGACGGGAATGAGTTTCTTACCGATCCGGAGGCGTGTCCGCGTCCTGTCTATAGAAAATACCTGTATTACGCTTCTCAGGACTACGCAAACCTGATAAATTCAACGAATTAAAACTTATGTTACAAAAAGTAAAATCCATGTTACATTGAAGAAAAGGCAATAGAAATAATACCCGTATCTTTGCAGCGTGAAAATCAATATCACTACAAAAATAATTTCAAAACTATGAATCAAAATCAAAAAAAATGAAGAACTTAAAGCAATTAATCAGACGGACTATTCCCACGATTTTGATGCTGATGGTTTTCTGTGCGTCGCTACAGGCCCAGACCGGCATCACCGTCAAGGGTGTTGTCACGGATGCGACAGGTGAACCGCTCATCGGTGCCACGGTTGCTGTGAAGGGCAATCCTTCACTGGTTACAGTAACTGACCTCGACGGTAACTTCACGTTGACGAAAGTGCCTTCGGAGTCTTCTACGCTTGTTTTCACCTATGTGGGCATGAGTCCCAGAGAGGTGAGGGTAGGCAACCAGCGCAATTTCAACATTGAGCTGACAGAAGACGCCATGCTCGAGGAAGTAGTCATCGTGGGCTACGGTCAGCAGAAGAAAGCATCGGTAGTAGGTGCCATTACCCAGACTACCGGTGAAGTGCTGCAGCGCGCAGCAGGTATCAACGACATCGGCTCTGCCCTGACGGGTAACCTGCCTGGTGTCATCACGACGGCTTCGTCAGGTATCCCTGGTGAGGAAGAGCCGCAGATCGTCATTCGTGGTGCTTCGTCGTGGAACAACTCTGCCCCGCTTGTACTCGTTGATGGTATTGAGCGCCCCATGTCGAGCGTTGACATCCAGTCGGTAGCATCTATCTCAGTACTGAAGGACGCATCGGCCACCGCCGTTTACGGTGTGAAGGGTGCTAACGGTGTTATCCTTATTACTACTAAGCGTGGCCAGGAAGGACGTGCTCAGATTGGTGTTTCGGCCAATGCCATCATGAAGATTCCTTCAAAGCTTCCCGATAAGCTGGACAGCTACGACGCTCTGCGCGCCCGCAACGTGGCCATTGAGCACGAGCTGAACCTGAACCCCGAGAGCTTTGCCTACATGAAGCCCATGAGCTTCATTCAGAACTATCGCAACCAGACCACGCTGGAGCAGCGCGAGCGCTACCCGAACGTGGACTGGCAGGACGTGATGTTCAAAGACCTCGTAATGTCTTACAATGCCAACCTGAACGTTAGCGGTGGTACTAAGTTTGTAAAGTACTTCGCCAGCGTCGATTTCGTTTCTGAAGGAGACTTGTTCAAGACCTTCCCCACTGGTCGTCACTATGACCGTAGCATTTCGTTCAACCGCATTAACGTACGTTCGAACCTTGACTTCAACATTACCAAGAGCACCGTGTTCAAAGTGAACATTGCCGGTTCTAACGGTAAGCAGAAGTCACCGTGGGAGCGTGGTTACGAGTGGGACAACGGTTCGTCACTGGGTTGGCAGATGTCGCAGATGTGGGCCGGTGTCTATAACATTTCGCCCGATGCCTTCTTGCCGCAGTACAGCGATGGCTCGTGGGGTTTCCTGCCCGGTTCTACCAATGTAAGTAACTCTGCACAGGTATCTTCTCTGGGTGGTGTGCAGGAGATTACCACCACGCGTATCAATACCGACTTCGTGCTGGAGCAGAACCTGGACTTCATTACTAAGGGTCTGAACTTCCGTGGTATGATTTCCTGGGATAACGTCTTCCGTGAGGACCGCCGTGGTATTGCCGACCTCTATAACGACCCGCAGCTCAAGTGGATTGACCCCGAGACAGGCATTGCACAGTATAAGCAGCCTTACGAGGGCTACGACCGCTTCGACTACACCATGGGTGAGAAGTGGACCACACAGGGTGGCGGTGTCAATAACTGGGCTACCCAGCGTAACCTGAACTACCAGTTGCAGCTTAACTGGGGACGTCAGTTTGGCGACCACAACGTTACCGCCATGGGACTCTTCGGACGTCAGGAGTACGCTACCGGTTCTATCATTCCTTCTTATCGTGAGGACTGGGTGTTCCGTACCACTTACAACTACCTGAACCGCTATTTCGTAGAGTATAACGGTGCTTACAACGGCAGTGAGAAGTTCTCGAGCGACAACCGTTTCGCCTTCTTCCACTCTGGTGCCATCGGCTGGATGGTCAGCGAGGAGCCCTTCATGCGCTACCTGCGCGAACACCATATTCTTGACATGTTGAAGCTCCGTGCCTCTTATGGTGAAATAGGTGACGATAACGTCGGTGGACGCTTCCTCTACATGACCCAGTGGGCATACGGCGGACGCACCGTGCTCGACGTGACTTCAGGTAATGGATTCAAAGCGGATGACCTTTCTACCCCGGGTTCACCCTACGTCTTCTATCGTGAATCTACGGTAGGTAACCCCAACGTACAGTGGGAGAAGGTAAAGAAGTTCAACTTCGGTATTGACTACAGCTTCCTTGGCGGTATGTTTGCCGGTGCAGTGGAAATTTTCCGCGACAAGCGTGTCGATATCCTCGTCAACGGTAACCTGCGTGCCGTGCCCTCTTACTTCGGACAGGCTGCTCCTACTGCTAACCTCGGCGAGGTGACCACTCACGGTTACGAGCTGGAGCTGCGCTTCAACAAGGTATTTGCCAACCAGATGCGCGTATGGGCTAACCTGGCCATGACGCACGCCGTCAACAAGATTGACGTTCAGGACGATGCTCCGCTGCTGCCCAGCTATCGTAAGGCTGCCGGCTACTCCATCGGCCAGACCCATTCCTTCCTTGACAAGGGCATGATGCAGACCTACGACGACATCTTCGGTTCACCGAAGCATGACGCCAACGACAATCAGAAGTTGCCGGGCGACTACTACATCGTTGACTTCAACGGTGACGGTATCATTGACAATGTGAACGATAACGTGCCTTACGGCTATACCGGAACTCCTCAGAATACTTACAACGCAACAATAGGATTTGAATACAAGGGCTTCAGCTGCTTCGCTCAGTTCTACGGCGTTACCAACGTAACCCGCGACGTGACGATGATCAGTCTCTCTGACCCTATGTTGGCCAACGTCTATGACCAGGGCACTTGGTGGAGCAACGACCATCTGAGCGCCGACGTGCTGACACCGCGTTTCAACTCTAAACCCTCTTATTATTATGGTACACAGTATCTGTGCGACGGTAGCTACATCCGACTGAAGAACGTCGAGATAGCCTACACCTTCACGCAGCCCTGGATTAAGAAGTTGGGTGTGAACGACCTGAAGGTCTTCGTCAGCGGTAACAACCTCTGGCTCTGGACCCGCATGCCCGATGACCGTGAGTCCAACTTCTCAAGCTCCGGCGGTGCCACTGGTGCCTATCCTACCATGAAGCGTATAAACTTCGGTATCAAATTTAATCTTTAATTTACAAGAACGATGAAAAAGATTATTAGTCATTATATATTCATGGGGCTGGCAGCAGTATCACTCAGTTTTAGTATGTCAGCCTGCACAGACTACCTCGACAAGGAGCCGGACTCTGACGTGGGTGCTGACGAAGCCTTCAAGAACTTCACCAACTTCCAGGGTTTTGTCGAGGAGGCATATAACTGTATCCCCAACAAAGAATCGAACTTCTGGTGCTGCACCTTCAACTGGGGTGAGGACGAGCTGATGAACACTGGCGGTGGCGACAGCCACGTGACAGCTCACTTCGACCTGGGTGACTACCGTAACTGGTACAACAACGACCAGAGCTTCCTGCACCGTAACGCAGCTAACCTGAGCACCACGTCAAACGACAAGTTTGCCCACTCTTTGGAGCATGCCTGGTACTGCGTGCGCAAGATGAACATCGGACTGGAGAACCTCGACCGCATGACCGATGCTACGACTGAAGAGCGTAACCTTATTAAGGGTCAGCTGTTGTTCTTCCGTGCCTGGTGGCACTTCGAGCAGATGATTTACTTTGGCGGTCTGCCTTACGTTGACCGCTCGCTGCCTGCCGACGAGGTGCTCACGCTGCCGCGTCTGTCGTTCCAGGAGTGTGCCCAGCGCTGTGCTGAGGACTTCCGTGCTGCTGCCGACCTGCTGCCCAACAACTGGGATCAGACTACCATTGGTCGTAAGACGCTGGGTAAGAACGACCTGCGCATTACGAAGGTTTGCGCCCTGGGTTACATGGGTAAGGCGCTGCTGTGGGCTGCTTCTCCGCTGAACGAGAACGGTGCGCAGACCGGTGCTTCAAAGAATGGTGTTACCTATAAATATAATGTGGAGCTGGCAAGCCGTGCAGCCGACGCACTGGCTGAGGCTATTGCCAACATCGAAAGCGGTAACTCACCTTACGCTCTGGCTGATTTCAAATATACTGACATCTACAACCACGAGCCTGACAAGAGCTACACCACTAACTTCTCTGATATTTTCTACACCACCGGTCAGAGCTGGAAGATGCCTGGCACGGTAGAGGCTATCATGCGTGGCCCGATGCCCGACATCAATGGTTCGAACTGGAACTTTGCCAAGCTGTGGGGACCGAAGGTCAACAACCTCGTAGAGCACGACGCCATCATCCACATGCCGACGGCTAACTACATTCACTATGCTTACGGTATGGCTAATGGACTGCCACTCGACGACCCTGATTCAGGCTGGGACCCCACTCATCCCTACAAGGATCGTGACCCCCGCTTCTATCACGACATCATGTTCGACGGATTCAAGTTCCTGAACACGACACCCTCTGCTGACGACAAGCCCTACCAGTACCTGGAAATGTTTACTGGCGGTAACATGGTTCCCTCAGGCAACCCGCAGCGCTCGGCCGACGGTAGCCGCACCGGCTACTTCTGCCAGAAGCTGGTTCCCCACCAGTGTAACAAGTACGACGGCATGTATAACTGGGGTGGTGCCCTTCAGACCTATCTGCCCTACATGCGCGTGGCCGACATCTATCTGATGTATGCTGAGGCTGGTGCAGCCGTTCAGGGTGCAGGCTACAAGAACAGCAAGTGTGCCCATACTGCTGTCGATGCTATCAACGTACTGCGTGACCGCGTAGGTGCTGGCCACGTGGCTGATAAGCTGGCAGCCGACAAGAACAAGTTTATGGATGAGGTTCGCCGTGAGCGTGCCTGTGAGCTGGCCTTCGAGGGCTTCCGTTGGAACGACCTGCAGCGCTGGCTGTTGCTGACCGAGTATCCTTACAACATCAAGACTCGCGTAGAGTTCAGCCGTGTCGGTAACTTCGACTACACGAAGAATGACCCGCGCGATGCAGAGGTTGCTGGATTCAATGATTATGGAACAGTCGTCGTAGAACGTAACTTCAGCACCAAGCACTACCTGCTGCCGCTGAAGGAAAGCGACGTTTATCTCTACTCAGAATATCCGCAGAACCCCGGATGGTAACCAAATAAAATGAGTAATTAGAAATTAGAAACTAAAAATTATGATTACTAAGAATATAAAATACATTTCTTTGGCTCTCTGCCTGACGGTAGGTCTGCCTGTTGCAGCCCAAACGGAGACTGCAGCCGACTCGACCCAGGTCAACGTAGCCTTCCGAAAGGTGGCTCAGGAAGACATCATGGGCGGCGTATCGACGCTGAACTATCGGGAGCTGATGGATAAGAACTACAACACCTACAGCCTTGACAACATGCAGGGTTATGTAGCTGGCTACAACGGAGCCGGTATGTGGGGACTGACTGAACAGTTGGTGCTCATTGACGGTGTTCCCCGTGCTGCCGATAACGTGAAGCCCGACGAGATAGAGACCATCACCTTCATGAAGGGTGCGCAGGCCGTAGTGCTCTACGGTAGCCGTGCTGCCCAGGGCGTGGTGCTCATCACCACCAAGCGTGGTCACATCAACGACGGACTGAGCGTAACGGCCCGTATCAACACCGGTTGGAACGTGGCAAAGGCCTATCCCGAATACTTGGGTTCGGCCGAATACATGACGCTCTACAACGAGGCCCGCGCCAACGACGGCATGGCTCCCCTCTACACGCAGGAACAGATTTACAACACGGCCTTAGGCACGAACCCCTACCGCTATCCTAACGTGAACTTCTACTCTTCCGACTACATCAAGAAGGCTTTCAACCGCACTGATGCTACGGCAGAGATTCAGGGTGGTAACGACCGTGCCCGCTTCTATGCTAACGTGAGCTACTACCGCGTGGGTGACCAGCTGAAGTTTGGTGAGGCCAAGCACAACTACACCGACCGTTTCAACGTTCGTGGTAATGTTGACTTGCGCATCAACAATTTCATTACGGCTTACGTCAATGCCAATGCTACCTATTATAATGCCAATGGTGCCAACAGCAACCAGGACGGCAACTTCTGGGAGATGGCAGCCTCGTGGCGCCCCAACCGCGTCAGCCCGCTGATTCCCATCAGCTATCTGGACCCCAACGCCGTGGCTGCCCGTACGCTGATTGACAATACGAACAACATCTTCGACGGCATGTTCCTTGCCGGTTCACAGACTGACCTGACCAACATCATTGCCGACTACTATGCAGCAGGCGACAATACGTGGACCAGCCGTCAGTTCCAGTTCGACGCAGGCGTCAACTTCGACCTGAGCAGCCTGCTCAAGGGTCTGAGCTTCCACGCCATGGTGGGCGTTGACTATGCTACCAGCTACAGCAAGTCGTTCAACAACACTTATGCTACGTTCGAACCGACGTGGAGCTCCTACAACGGTCAGGACGTCATTGTGGCGCTGAACAACCACGGTACGGTTGACAAGCACTCCGGCGTTCAGAACATCTCCGGTTCTACCGACAACCAGACCATTGCCTTCAATGCTCATTTCGACTACAAGCGCACCTTCGCCGATGTGCACAACGTGAGCGCCATCCTCGTGGCTAACGGCTACCAGCAGTCTAACTCGGGCGTGTACCATAAGCTCAGCAATGCCAACCTCGGCCTGCAGCTGGCTTACAACTACGCCAAGACCTACTATGCCGACTTTGCCATCGCTACCCCGTGGTCAGCTCGTCTGCCGGAAGGCAAGCGCGCAGGCTTCTCTCCCTCGCTTACTCTGGGCTGGAGACTCTCCAACGAGAAGTTCATGGAGGGCAGCATCTTCGACGACCTGACCATCAGCGCCAGCGCCAGTAGCCTGAAGACCGACATAGGCATCAGCGACTACTACATGTACCAGCAGACCTACCAGTGGGGCGGCTGGTGGGACTGGAACGGACAGACCGGCCACAACGACGTGCAGGCACGCCGTGGCGGTAACGACGATTTCGGTTACATCAAGCGTAACGAGATTTCTGCCAATCTGCATGCCGAGCTGCTGCAGCGTTCACTCTCGGTCGATGCTTCGTTCTTCACCAACAAGATTGACGGTGGCGTCATCAGCGCCGGCAACCAGGTGCCCAGCTACTTTACGTCTTGGCACATTGGAGAGCAGACAGGTTTCGTACACAACCTGAACTACAACGTTGACAGCCGCACAGGTTTCGACCTCGCCGTGAACTACAAGAAGAACTTTGGCGAGTTCGGGTTCCAGGCCGGCCTCAACCTCACTCACTACACCACCAATGCCAGCAAGCGCGACGACACCAACTATGCTGATGCTTACCAGCACCGTCAGGGCAAGCCCATCGATACCGTCTGGGGTTACGAGTGCTTAGGCTTCTTCCAGGATCAGGCCGACATTGACAATTCGCCCACGCAGACCCTGAGCGGTAACGTGAAGCCTGGTGACCTGAAGTACAAGGACCAGAACGGCGACGGTGTCATCGATACCAAGGACCAGGTCGATCTGGGCAAGGGTGGCTGGTATGGTTCTCCCACGACGCTGGGTGTCAACCTCACCTTCAAGTACAAGAACTTCACACTCTTCGTGCTGGGTGTAGGCGGCTTCGGTGGCCACGCCATGAAGAGCAACAGCTACTGGTGGATTGACCAGGAGGACAAGTACTCGGCAGCCGTGCGTGGCCGCTGGACTCCTGAGACAGCTGCTACAGCTTCTTATCCGCGCCTGACCACTCAGAGTGGTGCCAACAACAACACCAACTCCGACTTCTGGATTTACTCTACTTCTCGTTTCGACCTGGCAAAGGTTCAGCTTACCTATGACTTCCCGAAGTCCATCTTCGGCGACTGCTTCGTCAAAGGCCTCTCCATCTATGCCAGCGGCAACAGCCTGCTGACACTTGCCAAGGAGCGTAAGTTGCTGGAAATGAACGTAGGCAGTGCACCTCAGACACGGTTCTACAATCTCGGTGTTAAAGTGCAGTTCTAAAGAAAGTAATAAGAAAAATCGAAGATTATGAAACTGAAGAATATCATTATACTTGGCGCTGCAACGGTAGCTCTTACTGCCTGCGACGACCTCTTTAAGCCGGCTCTGGAAAACAATCTGGAAATCGACCAGATGTATAACGACCCGACCTTTGCACGTGGCATCCTCGACAATGCGTTCCTGCTGCTTCCCTACGATGCCAGTCCCAATACTGACGTAGCTACCGACGACGCCGTGTCGAACGATGCTACCAACGACTACAAGCGAATGGCGCTGGGCAACTGGGCTTCCGACATGAACCCCGTCAGCCAGTGGAACAGCCGCTATCACGCCATTCAGTACTGTAACCTGTTCCTCGAGAACTGTGACAAGGTGCTTTGGGACTACTCTTCCGAATCACTCAACCAGATGCACAAGGACCTCTATAAGGGTCAGGCCTACGCCCTGCGCGGACTGCAGCTGTTCTACCTGCTGCGTGCTCATGCCGGCATGGTGGGTGGCCAGCTCATGGGTGTGCCCATTCATCTGGCTTCCGAGGATGCTTCCTCTGATTTTAACCTGCCGCGTAACACCTTCAAGGAGTGTGTTGACCAGATTATGGCCGACTTCGACGAGGCACTGAAGTACCTGCCCCAGAAGTACGGCGACGTCTCGGCAGAAGAAGTACCTGCCAAGTACAAGCAGCTTGGTGCCGACGATGCTGAGTACAACCGTGCTTTCGGTAACATGCAGCGTGGTAAGATAGACGGCCGCATGATTGCTGCCTTCAAGGCCCAGGTGGCCATCTTCGCCGCTTCTCCGGCTTACGAGTCAGCTGGTGTCATGTCGTGGGAGCAGGCTGCCCAGTATGCTGCTGCCAGTCTGCAGAACGCCGGTGGCGTCTCGGGTATCGACCCCACGGGTTGGAAGTGGTTTAGCAATAAGACGTTCATCGACGGTTTCGGCTTCACCGACCCTGACCCCGCAGAAATCTGCTGGCGCGGTACGGTAGGCGAAAACCACAACCTGGAGGTCGACTTCTATCCTCCCTCGCTCTACGGTAAAGGACGTCTGAACCCCACGCAGAACCTGGTCGATGCATTCCCCATGGCTAACGGCTATCCTATTACCGCCGCTGCCTCTGGCTACAATGCTAACGACCCCTATGCAGGCCGTGACCCCCGACTGCAGGAGTACATCCTCGTCAATGGTGCTACTCAGGGTGTAAACGCTACGCCCATCAATACCGCTGCCGATGCTACGACGCTTGACGGGCTGAACCGTGAGAACGGACGTTCTACCACCACTGGTTACTACCTGCGTAAGCTCCTGCGCGACGACGTCAACCTCGACCCGTCAAGCACCACCGACAAGAAGCACTTTGGTGCCCGCATACGCTATACCGAAATCTTCCTCGACTATGCTGAGGCTGCCAACGAGGCCGCTGGCCCCCGTGCTAACGTGGGTGGAGCAAACTATTCTGCCTACGACGTCATCAAGGCCATTCGCCAGCGTGCCGGCGTAGGTGGTACGGACGACCCCTACCTCGAGGAGTGTGCCGCTTCTAAGGACAAGATGCGCGAGCTCATTCGCAACGAGCGCCGCCTGGAGCTCTGCTTCGAAAACCACCGCTTCTGGGACCTGCGCCGCTGGAAGGCTAACCTCACCGAGACGGCCCGTGGCGTCAACATCACCACCAATACTGCCGGAAGCCTGGTCTTCAAGCCGTTCGACGTAGAGCCGCGCAGCTATCAGGACTATATGTACTATGGCCCCATTCCATACTCTGAGATCATTAAGTGGAGCAATCTGCAACAGAATGACGGATGGAAGTAAAGTAACAATGTAAAATTCTAAAACAACTATGGATAAGAAAAATATTTCACGTTTCATCTTTGCCTGCCTCGTAGGCAGCGCCCTCAGCGCTTCACTGACAGGCTGTAAGAACGGCGATGCCTCGTTCGACGACTTCGAGGGCGGTACCACCGTATATTTCCCCTACCAGTACCCCGTGCGTACCATCGTCCTGGGTGACGACGATTACGACACCTCGCTCGACAAGGCCCACCAGTGCCAGATCAAGGCCACCTTCGGCGGTTCCTACAATGGCACTAACGGTTCGGTGACCGTAGCCGTTGACCCCACGCTGGTCAACAACCTGACCTTCGAGGACGGCACGCCCGTCAAGGCCATGCCCGACAGCTACTACTCGCTCTCTACGACCAACCTGGCCTTTAACGGCACCTTCAACGGTACCACCACCGTCCAGCTGACTGACGCTTTCTTCAACGACCCCGATGCCGTGAAGAATACCTACGTCATTCCTTTGGTGATGACCGGCCAGACGGGCTTCGGCAAGATTCTTGCCGGCGAGCTGAACGAGGGCGCTACCGCTGTTCGTACTGACGAGTCGGCCTGGGCTGTCAAGCCTATGGACTACATTCTCTACTGCGTGAAGTTCCAGAACAAATATACTGGCTGGTGGCTGACTAATGGCGACACCTCTATCGACAACATCGAGAAGGCTGGAACCGTTGAAATCAAGACCCGTTCGCTTACCCAGAGCATCTATACCGTCACTAACGAGGGCAAGAGCGCCGACCTGCTGCTCACCTTCGACGGCAGCGACAACTGCACCATCAGCTCGCTGACCGACGGCGTGACTGCTACGGGCACGGGCAAGTTTACCGACCAGGGAGCTAAGAAGTCGTGGGGCGACAAAGACCGCGACCTCATGGAGCTGAACTACACCGTCAACTTCAGCGACGGCACCTCATTCTCCAAGAACGAGAAACTGGTCTGGCAGCGTAGCGGTGTCAGCCTGACCGGTGCCTCTAAGGAGTTTTCGCCTGTTTATACTAAGTAAATCGTAAATGAAAAAGGATTAATTATGAAACAGAATATTTTTAGTAAATATGCAGCCTACCTGCTCTTAGCACTCCCCCTCGGGGGAGTCGGAGGGGGGCTCCTTACTTCCTGTGCTGACGAGTTCGACCAGAACTATTCGGTTGACAAGCCCGCCCGTCTGGCAGACTATGCCTACCTGGACAGCTACCAGCCGCTGAAGAACTACGTTGACCGTTCCAAATACCCAAACTTCAAGTTGGGTATTGGAACCACGGCCAGCGAATACGTCAAGCAGGAACTCGTTTACGCCCTGACCAACTCGAACTTCGACGAGACCGTTGCCGGCAACGCTATGAAGATGGCCTCGTGCGTTAACGACAAAGGTGAAATGAACTTTGCCCCAGTCAGCGAGTATGTAAATACCGCTACTGACGCCGGTCTCAGCGTCTATGGCCACACGCTGGCTTGGCATGCGCAGCAGCCCGTCAAGTGGCTCAACAGCCTGATGAAAGACAAAGAACTCGACATGGACCCTGATGCGCTCATGGAGACGCTGGTCACTTCGAAAGACTATTCTGGCATGGCCGACGGCCCCTTCCCACACTATCCTATGGGATGCGAACCGCCCATTGTCAATGGTGCCCTTCACTTCGTGCCCACGGGTGCCTGGTCACAATTCTTCATCTTCCCCGGAGGTGAGAATTCGCTGACCGAAGGCAACTACCTCGTTCGCCTCTATATGGCTTCCGACAAAGATGCCGACGGCATACAGCTGACCGTACAAAACGGTTGGGGTGGCGACGCTCAGAATCTTACACAGCCTGTGCCCGTCGTGGCAGGCGACGAGATTTACGAACTGAAATTCTCTGGCATTGTAGGCGGTAACTACGATGTCATCCTGAAGCCCCAGACAGCCGATGCCACGCTCGACGTGAAGAAGATTGAGTTCTACAAACTTGAGAGTCCTGCCATTGAGGTAGAGGAGGAAGTAACAGTCAAGACTTATACTGACGGTCCGTTCCCCTTCTACGCCATGGGCTGTGAGCCTCCCGTCATCAATGGTGCCATCCACTTCGTGCCCACGGGCGCCTGGTCGCAGTTCTTCTGTTTCCCTGGTGGCGAGAACCCGCTGACCGAGGGTGACTACGTCTTCTATCTCGACCTTGAGGCAAGCAAAGATGCCAGCGGCGTACAGTTTACCATTCAGAATGGTTGGGGTGGCGACGCTCAGAATCTCACTCAAGCCGTGCCCGTAGTAGCAGGACGCCATACTTACAAGCTCAACTTCCCGGGTGTAACGGCTGACCCAAGTCCTAATTATGACTGCATCCTGAAGCCTCAGACTGCTGATGCCATTCTTGACCTCTATTCTGTCAGAGTATGCAAGATTCAGAAGATGAACTCCATTCCTCTGACTCCCGAGGAGAAGAAGGACACCCTGACCTGGGCCATGGAGAAGTGGATCAGCGGCATGATGGAGGCCTGCGAGGGCAAAGTCATGGCGTGGGATGTGGTCAACGAGGCCATCTCCGGCGGTCAGCCTGACGGCGAGGGCGTCTATGCCCTGCAGCACGCTACGCCCGACAATGTCAACGACTTCTTCTGGCAGGACTATCTGGGCGACCTCGACTACGTGCGCACAGCCGTACGCCTGGCCCGCCAGTACGGTCCCGAGGGCGTCAAGCTCTTCATCAACGACTACAACCTGGAGAGCGACTGGGACCAGAACGGCAAGCTGAAGAGCCTCATCAAGTGGATTGAGCGCTGGGAGGCTGACGGCACGACGAAGATTGACGGTATTGGCAGCCAGATGCACATCTCCTGCTATGCCAACCCCACTACTCAGGAGAGCAAGAAGAAGGCCATCGAGAACATGCTGAAGCTCATGGCTGCTACCGGCAAGCTGGTTCGCATCAGCGAGCTCGACATGGGTTACGTCGATCAGTACGGTAACACCGTCATGACGGCCGACATGACCGAGGAGCAGCACATGCAGATGGCCGAGCTCTACAGGTGGATTATTGAGAAGTATCTTGAAATCGTACCCTCCGCCCAGCAGTGGGGCATCTGCCAGTGGTGTGCCACTGACGCTCCTGCCGGTGGTGGCTGGCGTGGCGGTGAGCCCGTTGGCCTGTGGGATACCGATTATTACCGCAAGCATACCTACGGCGGATTTGCCGACGGTCTGGCCGGTAAGTAAAACCATTACCCACACGAAAAGGGTAATTTTTAGAACTTTACATTTGTTAATGTCCGGGTCTGCGAAGATCCGGGCATTTTTTAATGGCAAATAGCAGTGAGTTTGTGAAAAAAGCTGTACCTTTGTACCCGGTTTTTAGGACGCAGCAACCATTATGCATCATCATTATACGAAGAAAGAAGAGTACTGGAACTCCTGGTCACACGCAGGAGGCATTCTGCTGGGAGTCGTCATCGGCACCATCTTTCTGGTCATGTGCTTTCAGGGCGAGAACGGCTGGGCCCGTCTGGGCGTGTCGCTCTACCTCTTCGGCATGTTGGGCTCCTACATAGCCTCTACCGTCTATCACGCCGTGAGCCAGCGCTCCAAGTGGCGCGAACGCCTGCGCCGCTGGGACCATGCAGCCATCTATTGGCACATAGCCGGCTCCTACTCGCCGCTCACGCTGACGGCACTCCGCCAGCAGGACTACTGGGGCTGGGGGCTCTTCGCCTTTGTCTGGCTCTGTGCCATCGTGGGCACCACCATCAGTTTCATCCACCTCAAGCAGCACTCTAACGTTGAGACCTTCTGCTTCTGCGGCATGGGGCTCAGCGTGCTGGTAGCCTTCAAGCCGCTGCTTCTTACGGTGAGCACGGCGGCCGTGGTGTGGATCATTGCCGAGGGAGTGTGCTACCTGACGGGAGCCGTCTTCTACAGCATCAATAAGAAGAAGTACATGCACACCGTCTTCCACTTCTTCGTCCTTGCGGGCAGCATCTGCCACATCGTCGCCGTATGGGATGTGCTCATGGACTATCTGTAACTTTTACAGAAATTTCGTACCTTTGCAACATCAAGACAGAAGAATCATAGAATATTGAGACAATGAAACAGAAATTTTTCCTTATGTTGCTCGCCCTTGCGCTCTCCATTACGGCTATGGCACAAGAGACGATTTTCCCAACGAAGTTCACGGCTCCCAACGTGCGCCACTGGAATGGTGCCACGCCGTGGAGCGACTGCGAGTGTATGACCGTCAGCGACATCGTGGCAGGCGAGGAACATGCCGTGCAACTTAGGAAAGTGACTGACGAGGAATTTACATCACCCATCACACATGAGACCATGATTGTAAGATTAGCCGAAATCGAGGTATATCCTGAGCATCTGACGGAATACCTGAAGTTTGCGGGTGAGGTGGACCGTCTGAGCGTGGAGCGTGAACCGGGCGTCGTCTGCCTCTTCCCGATGCAGAGTGCCGATGACTCCACGCAGATTCGCATCCTCGAAATCTATGCCTCTGAGGAAGCCTATCAGAGCCACATCAAGACGGAGCACTTCTTAAAGTACAAGCAGGGCACGCTCCACATGGTGAAGAGCCTGAAACTGCCCACCATGAAGCCGCTCGACCCTGAGACCATGAAACTGATATTCAACAAACAAAGATAAGGAAACGATGAAGGAACTGTATCTGACCATGCTGTCCGTATTCATATCCGCAGGATGCTTCGGACAGGGTTCGGTGGTGTATTTCACCAAGGACAATAATCCCTACACATTCAAATCCATTAGAACGGCCCAATATCCTCCATTGTCTGGCTTGCTCACTTTCATATAGTCATTTAGAAAGTTTAGAATATCTTCATTATGCTTCGTCATTTTCTATTTTACTCAACGTCGTTAGAAAAGTCTAAATCAATAGTGACAATCCATTCTCCATTCTTCTTTCCTCCTTTTCTTTTAAGCAATTCTAATTCCTGAAGGCGGGAAATGTTAGACTTTGTTCCGCCTTCTGAAATGTTTTCATCAGATGATATATAGTCGTTGCGAGTTGCTTTTGGATGGAGATAGAAATAGACAAGAATGTCCATTTGCAAATCTGTTATTGAAATACCACGTTCATCAAGAGCCTTTTGCATGGCCTTTTGTATGGTCTTAGGATCTTTTTGCATGGTCTTTTGCATGGTCTTTTGCATGGTCTCTACAGCTTCTGGTTCACGTACAATGACACTGAATGCTGTTACAAGATTGACATTGAACTCGGCTGCTGGGCTTTGATTCTCTTTCAGCAAATCTTGTACCTCACTTACGCCATGATTGAACATGTTGACGTAGTTCAGGTTCTTCATCATCTCTGCAACCACACTATTCCGATAGTCATTCACATGAGGAAAGTTCTCTGGGCGAGCCTGACCATACAGACCACCAGGATTCATGATTTCTATGTGATGGTCATATTGATAGAGTCTGGTAGGCATGTTTGCCTGATAATCACGATGCATGACTGCATTCATCATCAACTCACGCAGTACCTTGTAGGGATAGTTGCGCACATCCTTTTCTCTCAGGATGCTGATAGGAACAGGGCGTTTTGTTACGATACCATCGCGGATAAAGTTCTCCAACTGTGGCAATACCTTATATAAACAACCCTCGAAACGACGCTCATTCAGAATCTCTCCACCATTGTCATTACCACGGAAACGCACAAACTGGATATAATCACCCTGCATGAAGTAGCGTGGATT
>ODAJ012024259.1_pt1 | contig 24148 bp, 19 predicted proteins | sample 1539241 | NCBI WGS metagenome assembly ODAJ01 (sample SAMN02144231, study PRJEB22623) | gut metagenome | biome: sheep rumen | host: Ovis aries | place: New Zealand
AGAAGAAGGCAAAACAAGAAGCTATAATGCAGAAGGAGAAAGAGGCAAGCGACCTGAAGAAGAAATATTTCGGTCCGGAAGGTGAACTCTTCAAGAAACGTGAGTCGCTAATGACTCCGATACAGGAGGAGATTTACAATGCCGTAAAGGATATCTCTGACCTCCGCGGATACTCCCTCGTAATAGACCGCGCCAGCGATAGCGGCATCATCTTCGGTTCCCCGAAGATTGACATCTCTAACGAGGTCCTTTCAAAATTAGGATATAACTAATGACGACAAAGTATTAATAACAAAATAAAAAAGAAAATGAAAAAGATTATTGTAATGATGATGATGCTGGCTCCTATGACAGCATTTGCACAGAAGTTTGGTCATGTAGATATGCAGGCAGTAGCACAGTCAATGCCTGAGATTAGCAAGATCAATGGCGAACTGGAAGCTATGGCTAAGCAGTTCGATAACGACCTGCAGGCTATGCAGAAGGAAATCGAGACTAAGTACAATGACTACCAGAAGAACAAGAGCACAATGAATGCTTCTAAGCAGGAAGAGACAGAGAACGAGATTAATGCTATGATGGAGAAGTTCCAGCAGGCTCGTCAGGACAACACCCAGCAGATGCAGAAGGCTCAGGACGAGAAGATGAAGCCTATACAGGACCGTATCATGAAGGCTATCGAGAACGTCGGAAAGAATGGTGGTTATGTCTATATCATGCAGACAGGTTCTCTGCCTTACCTGAGCACAACTCTCAGCACTGACGTTACTAACGACGTTAAGAACGAAGTAAACAAGCTGAAGTAAGGAGTTCAAGGAGTTTAAGGAGTTCAAGAAGTTTAAGAGTAGAAAGGTAGAGATATGAAACACACTGGATTGATTACTATAGTAAAAAGTGCGGTAAAATGGGGTTTACCTCTTTACCTTTTTACTTTTTTACCTTTAAACGCCTCTGCACAGGTAAGCTACGGATATCTCAGCTACGAAAGAGCTATCTGTGCCATGCCTGAATATGCTGATATGCAGAGTAACATTGAGCAACTGCGCGAACAGTATGCCAATGAAACAAAACGTGCTGAAGAGGAGTTTAACAAAAAATACGAGGAATTCCTTGAAGGACAAACTACCTTCGCACCTGCCATATACAGCAAACGACAGTCGGAACTGCAGGAACTTATGGAGAAGAACATCGCCTTTAAGCAGGAGGCAAGACGACTGCTCAACAGTGCCGAGGCAGCAGCAATAAAACCTCTCAAAGAACGCCTCAACGGTGCTATTGAGAAGATAGCCAAGGAAAGGGGCTTTGCCTTTGTACTTAATACTGATGGAGACGCATGTCCTTATATCAACCCGGATATGGGTATTAATATAGAGGAAGAAGTAATAAATAATCTGAATGTTACCCGTTAACGCTGGACCTATAGGTGTTTTCGACAGCGGGTATGGTGGATTGACCATACTCCGTCGTATGCGTAAGATTCTTCCGCAATACGACTACCTATACCTTGGCGATAACGCCCGTGCACCCTACGGACCACGCAGTTTCGATGTGGTCTATCAGTTTACCCGCGAGGCTGTAGAAAAGCTCTTTTCTATGGGTTGCCACTTGGTAATCCTTGCATGTAATACAGCCTCAGCAAAAGCATTAAGGACACTACAGATGAACGACATCCCACGATGGGACCCAGACCGTCGCGTCTTGGGAGTAATACGTCCTACAGCGGAGTGTATCGGCGGTATCACGAAGTCGCGCCACGTGGGCATCCTCGCCACAGAAGGTACTATACGAAGCAAAAGCTATGACATGGAAATCCACAAACTCTTCCCCGACATCGTGGTGACAGGAGTAGCTTGTCCTCTATGGGCAGCAATAGTGGAGGCCAACGAAGCCGATAGCGAAGGAGCTGAATATTTTGTGAAGAAGCGCATTAAGCAGATGTTCTCTGCAGACGACAAGATTGACTCCGTAATATTAGGCTGCACACACTACCCTCTTCTTATGAACAGCATCAAGAAGTTCATGCCCGAGGGGGTACAGATAATTCCGCAGGGCGACTACGTAGCAAATAGCTTGAAGACGTACCTCAACAGACATCAGTTATTGGAAAAGAAAATTACTAAGGGAGGGACGGTAAGATATCTTACCTCAGAAAACCCGGAACGCTTTAAGGAGTGCGCACAGATATTCCTTAACGACGACGAAGAGTTGAGCGTTCAACAAACCACACTGCAAGCCAGCCAGCAGCAAGAACTGTAAAGAACACCATGACAATATCCCACGGATGGACACTCACGGGATAGGCATCGACAACAAACGAACCACTTTCACTTCCTAACGCCACAATACCGAAAGTCTGTTGTACCCAACAGAGCAGTAGTCCTATGGTCACACCTATAACAGCTCCCATGAGGGCTATCATACGTCCTTCCATACGGAAGATACTTATTATCTGACTGTCAGTAGCGCCAAGATTACGCAGTGTTACTACATCGTCTTTCTTGTCTATTATTAACATCGACAGCGAGCCTATTATATTAAAGCATGCCACAATGAGGATAAACGTCAGGAATATATATGCCATAAGTTTCTCTATCTTCATAATGCGGAAGGTGTCTGCCTGCTGTTCGTAACGGTCCAGCACGCGATACTTCTCCCCCACCACTTCCTGCATTTTTTCCTTCACATCGTCAAGGTCGCTTCCTGCCTTGAGACGCATCTCAAGGGCGGAGATCATTCCCTGACCATCGAAAAGACTACGCGTAAAAGCTATCGGGGCAACGATATAGCTGCGGTCGTATTTAGCCTGTTTAACAGCAAAGATTACTCCTGGAGAAAGCAGCGAGTCTTCTTCAAAGCCGTCGGCAATATTCATCATATCGAGTTGTCCTTCACGCTTGGGGGCATAGATGTGAAGATAGCCATTCCAACGCACTCCGGTTCCTAAGTTCTGTGCAAGCTGTATTCCCAGTGTTCCATACTGCAGGTTAGCTGCATGCAAATCGAACGTACCGTCGCCGTAAAGAATATCATTTATATGTGTCAGTTCAGCGAAGTTATCGTCAACACCCTTCACAGTTACCATTGCCTGGCGGTCGCCATAGACTGCCAACGCCTGGTCCTCAAGGGTCTCTGTTGCCACATCAACTTCTGGAAACTGTCGTATCTTGGCAAGCAACGGGTCGTCGGCAGGAGCCGTCTTACCCTCTGCAGGCACCACCATCAACTGTGGATCAAAGCTTGTAAAGAGCGTAGCTACAAGATCGCGAAAGCCGTTGAACACACTCAGCGTTACCACTAATGCCATAGTCGCCACAGCGACACCTCCTACAGAGATGCCACTAATGATGTTTATAGCGTGGGTGCTCTTCTTCGAGAACAGGTAACGCCTTGCTATGTAGAACGGAAAATTCATATAACCTACGACTTACGACCTAACAGCTCGTCTATCCTATCGAGATAGTCGAGGGAGTCGTCAATGAAGAATCGTAATTCTGGGATTATACGCAACTGATTTCTCACCCTTGTACCTAACTCGTAGCGTATTGTCTTGTCGTTTGCCTTAATATTTGCGAGCAGTTCTTCACTTTTCTCCGATGGAAAGATACTCAGGTATGCCGTACACACACTGAGATCTGGACTTACCTTCACACGAGTTACGCTTACCATCACTCCGTGCATGGCACGTGTCTGACTCTGAAATATCAGACTAAGCTCTTTCTGAAGTAGTCGCGCTATCTTATTTTGTCTTGTTTCTTGCATAGTCTTTTTACTTTAGCGCGACAAAGGTAAACATTTTATTTGATATCGCAAAACTTATCGGTTATTACCTGCGCATGATGACGTAGATGATAACAGGAGCACCAATGAGTGGTGTTACCGCGTTAAGGGGTATTATACCAGCATCTCCCGGAAGCACACTGATAATATTACACACCAGTGCTACTATGCCACCCATGAGTATTGTAGAGGGAAGCAACTGACGGTGATTCTCTGTCCCTATCACCATACGAGCGATGTGGGGCACTGCTAAGCCAATAAATGCTACAGGACCACAGAAAGCTGTGGTGATGGCAGTAAGGATTCCTGTTACAAGGAGCAGATAGAAACGTACCCTACGGGTGTTGATACCAAGATTCTCTGCATATTGTTCTCCAAGAAGCAGGGCATTAAGAGGCTTTATCAATGCTACCGAGGCGAGCAGTCCTAAGATACTCACTATCACGAATACTGGCAACTGTTTAATGGTAACACCGCCAAAGTTTCCGAGTCCCCACACCATATAGCTCTGCACACCCGCATCGGTGGCAAAGAAATTGAGCAGCGAGATGGCTGACGTGGCAAGATAACCTATCATAATGCCGATGATAAGCAGCATGACGTTATTCTTCACCATAGTAGAGAAGAAAAGTATCAGCGCCATCACCACCATCGCACCAACAAAGGCAGCAAAGAGTATTGCAGCAAAACCTGATAACGAGAACGACCCCGCCGTTATGCTACCGCCTAACAACAGCATTACAAGAGCCACACCTAACGAGGCTCCGCTGTTGATACCGAAGATACTCGGTCCAGCCAACGGATTACGGAAAGCGGTCTGTAACATTAGTCCGCTCACTGCTAACGAAGCACCGCAGAACATCGCCGTCACCGCCTGAGGCAGACGTGAGTTCAGGACTATATATGAACTTACCCCAAGTCCTTCACTTGTGGATGTCATGCCGATGGCACTGCCTAATATACTGAACACGTCTCCGACAGGGATATCCACAGCACCTACTATAAGACTGACAAGGAATAACGCAATGAGGAGAAATCCTCCTATAAGATATTTTTTCATAACGGCAAGAAATATTTTGGTGCACCAAGTCCCAGTTCAGGATGTGTTATAGTTATAAAGTCGCGCAACAGGAAGTCGGGATGGAATGGTGTGTCTTCGTAAAATGTACTTGTAGCGGTATTACAACCGTAGGCACGACGTTCCTTGAAGGCACTGAACTCCTTATATGCGCTTTTCTCCGTCAACAGTTCGTCGTAGGTTATAGCGTGTGGCTGGTTATAGCGGAAAAGCCATACCTCAGCGTTGCGTGCCCGTTGGAACACCGTCTCGAAGGGCAGTGCCAGAGAACCGCTGTGATTATCTGTCGCCCACGGATAGTCACATCCTGCATCGCCAAGCATTCGTCCTATGGTACTCTTTCCACCCGGAACATACCATACGCTACCGGTCATCTTATCCATAAGGACAGGGTGATGAGTGTCGGGTGCGAGCGCCTTTACCTTTGAACATAGTTCTTTATAGTTGCGTTCCACCTCGGCAAAAAGACTGTCAGCCTCTTCGGCTGCTCCTACGAGCATGCCATAGAAACGCATCCATTCGGCACGTCCAAGAGCGGAAGTCTCCATATAATCTGCCATTTCTATTATCGTTATCCCGAGGTCGTCAACACGTCCGTAGCCTCCACTGTTCTGGAATGGCGACAGGAAGATGGCGTCGGGTTGTAACGATATTATCTTCTCTACAGTCGGCTGCAGACCACTGCCGCAGTCAACTACTTTCCCATCACGTGCCATCTTCTGTATTTGAGGAAGATGAACATACTGCAAATCGCAGACGCCCTTGATGGTTTCCACCTTTCCTAACTGTTCGAGGAGTCCACAGTGTACGCTGGTTCCTACGACGAGTTTTGGTGATGTATGGTTATCCTTTGTCGGTATTGTCCCGTCGGCATTCAACGTATAACGGTGCAGCACCGTCCCTTTATTCCACGGGTCGGCTATCTCCACCTCTGTACGGTCGTCATAACGAACAATGGTAAGGAGCTTAGCGTACTTCATACGTATAGTGTCGCCCTGCTCCTGAGAGTTTAAAGAGCTGCCGCCCTTGCATGCGCTAAGGGCAGCAGCTACAATAACAACTATAAATAAATGGTTTTTCAAATGGTATTATCTTATAACTTTCTTTCCGTTTACGATAACGACGCCCTTGTAGTTGGCACCGACCTTCTGACCGGCGAGGTTATATACTGCCTGAGAGCGGTTATTCTCTGTTGCCACCTGAGCGATACCCAGTGTAGTGTCAGCCTCAGGAGTTACCTCTGTACCTTCAGCACCGAAATTATCCATACAGAAGTAAGCAGGTGTCTTTATGCCGTACTTAGGGTCGTTGTCGGAACTGCTCATTGTGAAGCCTAAGCGTTTAACCTTTCCAAGTCCGCTGAGGTCAACATAATACCAGTCCTTTACGATGTATGCTTTTGTCATATCTCTGAGGTCAGCCAGGTAGAAGTCTTTAGTACCTTTCACCTCACCTGCTGCATCGTAGCCTGTAATGGTGAGCATGAGCCAGTCGCCCTCTTCGAATTTCTTTGCGTAGCCGTCACCTTTCGTCATTGAGGTATATGCGTAAGCACTGTTGGTTACATAGAAACCAGGAATCTCTGCGCCTTCTGCAGCCAGTACCTCAACGCCCTTTGGGTTAAAGCTGTTAACGTTATAAGTAGCGAAGTTTGCTGAGTTCTCCACACCGTGACCTACGGCAGACTTATACTGCTCCGTAGAAGCGTCGCCGCCGTATTCTGTCGAGGTCATGTTAGTGTAGTAGAATCCATAGCAGTAGTCGAAGATATTACCTTCACCGTAGTCATATACCTCATGACCGTTCTCGAAGTTGTATGCCCCGCTGATGAAACCGCCGGTATTGTCGGTACCGTTCCAGTAGCTCTCCGGTTCGAGTGTAAGGTCCTCGAATGTTGCTACCTTTTCAAAGTCTGTTACCACTTCAATGTCGTCAATACATGCGTATGTCGCTACCATGGGTTTGTTGCAGTCGAAGTCGAATGTCAATTTCGTCACGTCAGTACCGAAGCCGGTAAGGTCAACGCGTGTCCACTCGCTGATATAGCTCAGTTCGTCAGTAAACTCCGCAAGTTTCACTACTTCCTCTTTCTCGGTACCGTCAGCCTTTGTTGCCGTTATCTTCAGATAGAAGTGGTCGCCCTCTGCAGTAAACTTAGTGTCATAAGACCCTGTGTTGATAGTGAAGTTGTTATGTGTGTAAGCACTGTTGGTAACATAGAGGCTTCTTACCATAGCTCCACCTTCAACATTTATCTCTATTTGCGAATTGCTGCCATAGATAACGGCATAGGTCTGCGAGCCGTTAGCACCACCGCCTACAACATTGTTGTACTGGTCGTCAAGAGTTGCGAACTCCTTGCTGGTGCTCTTCGACAGAGCGACACCGCCCCACCAGTCATAACTGTCCATTGTGCTATAGTTACAGATACCGGTCAGTTTACCGGAGTTAAACTTACAGACGTAAGTCGTCTCACCCCAGTCACCTTCTATCGGAGTTCCTATCGCTCCTCCGTTCCAAAAGTTCTTTTCATTGAACTCTACTCCGGTATCTTCTAATGTTGACACCGTTGTCACCTGTGCCATTGTCGGCATGGCAAACATCATTGCTAAGTAAAAAATCTTTCTCATAAACATGTGTTTTTTGGATTTTTATCTTATTATTTTCTTTCCGTTCTTAATAATTATCCCCTTGTATTCGCTGCCTACACACTGTCCTGTGAGGTTGTATGTTTTAGAGGAGAGAGGAGTGAGGACCGAGGAGAGAGGAGAGTGAATGCCAGTAGGGTCTTCTATTGCTGCCAACGAAGCCTCAAGGTGTGCATCTTCTGCAAGTTTTATCTCCGTCGAAGTCTCTCCAATCATCGGATACTGCTGGTTGGTGGCGTTATACACACGTACGAAGTCAACGAAGTCGAGCTGCACGGGCTGGCGGTTCTCGTCAACGGCATTACTGATGTCGAACGTCACGTCGTCGGGACGGTTATCAACATACCCGCTGCGCAGGAACATCTGTATCCATCCTGTTGTTGATTTCATGCCACTTTTTGGCAACAGTGTGCCTTGGAATGTCAGCGCTTCACCAAGCCATAGCGGGAAATACTCCTGCTGGTGGAAACTGTTTCGACTAATAACACCATTACCTCCCTTATTGTCCGTCCAGGGAATGTCCTGGAGCGCCGCCTTGGTATATGTTATCTCGTAGTCATAAATTACTTTTTTTATAGAATCCACATCGGCGCTACCGCTGAGTTCATACCACGGATCGTCTGGTAACCAGTTGTGGTTAACGTCTTTCGACACCATTATTATTGCGGGTTCTGACGAGCCACCTAAGGGATTACCTGTCTCGGCAAAGGCATTACCGACAATCTTCAGGTCACCGCCCTGCATATTGGCTACTGAGTGGTCGAAGTGGAAGGTTATGTAGCCGCCATACGCGCCAAGACAGATAAGTCCTTTGTCGGGGTCGTCGGGAAGGTCTTTTGAGTTAGCAATCATTATCCTGCTACACTTCTCCGCCATTGTCGCGGCATCGTCGCCTTCGTCGTACATCGGCATGTCGTTGACGAACTGTCCCGGAGCAGGGACATACTCATCAACAGCCTCGATGTAAGCCTTATACTCTGCCTTCTCTCTCTTCTGCTGCGCCTGGACAGTAATGCCAAAGACCAGCAATAATAACATAATAGTATATCTAATCATAATTCTCAATTATCAATTCTCAATTCCCAATTATAAAGCACCCGTGTCCGGGTATATCTCCCGTCCGGACTTTCCAGTCGAAGGTGCCGTCTTTCCTAAAGTGTAGCAGTTCTCCGCTTGACACGTAGTTTTTGGCATCCATGAGGTAGAAGTCTTTGTTCTCGGGGTTTACAATTATTCCGTACGGCATTCTCATTGCCGCTATTTCCTTTGCTCCGAAGAGTGTTGTCTTCAGCACCTCGTGCGTGCGTACATTTATTATTCCGTAGTTTACGGTATTTCGTTGTGCTTCCTCGTTCCACTCCGAGCCGTAGTAGTACAACGAGTCGCCGACGATACACATATCGCTGACGGCTACGTCTAAGCGCCCTCCTACTTCCATCTTTCCGTATGCGTTCTTCTGCATCCATGTTAGGCAGGAGTTGTTCTTCTCATAGTCGCCGCGCGACGACACCCACAGTTGTTCGTAGCGGTCGGCACGACACCGGTGCAGGTTCGGTGCTACGTCTATCTTACGCTCTTCACGCATCGTTATCAAATCGACGACACTTACCGTGCGGTCATACTTCGGCACCAGATATCCGCCGCTGTTCGCCACGTACAGTTTGTTGTCAACAATCGCCATCTCCTCGGGCTGGTAACCCACCTCAACGGTTGCCACTGTCTCAAGCGTCAGCGTGTCAACCTTATACACCATGCCTATCTGTGCGCCGGCGCTGAGGTCAACGGGACCTACGTACGAACTGACGTAGGCATAGCGGTCGTTAAACACTACGTTCCTACAGTTAGGGATATCCACCTGTCCTATACGTCTGCACGTCTTGGCATCAACGACCTCCACCTTGTCGGAGCAGTTGATAACCATCCACATTCTGCTGCCATATACCTTTATGTCGTTACCTACGTCGCCCAGTTCCATCACCGTTGACGGGTTTCGTTCGGCGTATATGTTACGGCTGTATTGTCCCGTGGTGAGGTCCAGATAATCTACAGTACACTTGTTAGAACCCATGTTTCCCTCGCAGAGCACGTACATACCGACTATGTTACCGGGTGTCTGCGTTGCTCCCGTGTCGTAAACCTCCGGATATACCATCAGTTTGTCCTCCCTACACGAAATGACTGTTAAGGATATTAAGAGGAGAGAGAAGAGATTACACATTTTATTTTTCATATCTCCACCTCCATACTTATTGCGTAGTTACGCCCCGGCATCGGGTAGTTCAATATCACGTCATACTGCTGGTCCAAGAGGTTGTTGACCTCCATAGTTGCTTTCCAGCTGGTCTTAGCCCAGCGGAAACGATACATCAGTGACAAATCGCTGGTGTACCACGCGGGCATGTAGTTATAGTCTATGTTCTCCTGCTGGTTATAGCGTTTGCCGGCATAGATAAAACTGTAGTTCAGGTCCCACTGGCGATAGGAGGCGCCAAGGATGGCTGACCCGCTATGCCAGGGGATATATGGTATTTGATGTTTGTAGTATGTATCTGACGGATCGGTGACGTCACGGGCGTCCTGGTATGTATATTGCACACGTCCTGAGAGCGTCAGGTCCTTGACGGGTCGTACCTCCAACTCCGTCTCTACGTCAATACCTTTTATGTGTACACGTCCCAGATTGAGCATGGTCCAACGGAACTGCTGTCCTTTGGGGTATGCCACAATCTTGTCGTGGACGCTATTGTAATAAGCGTCAACCTGAAGGCGGAAGTGCGTTATGCCACACTCTCTTCTCTCCTCTCTCCTCTTTTCATATACCGCACCCACGTTATACTGCAGCGCCGTTTCGGGGTTCAGCAGCGCATTACCCATGTCGGTATAATAAAGGTCGTTGAATGTCGGCATGCGGAAACTGCGCTTAGCATACGCCCGCACCGAGAAACTCTTATTGCGGAGCGGGAAGATATTGAAGAACACGGCGGGTGTCCACACGTTGATGCTCTTCTTGTCGTTCTGTCCGCTTACATGGTCTTTCACGAACGTTGCCAACAGCGAGCCCTGTATGTTCATCCACGGCTGGTTGTATGCCGTAGCCACTGACACCATGTTTGAGAACCTGTAAGGCTTCATCCCTTTCTGCTCTTTACGCACTCCGCTTTCCTCGTTCAGTTTGTTCCACTTGAAGTCGTAGGCTACCGAGGCGCTCCACCCTCGAAGTATCTCATAGACGTTCGATGTTGACAGGAAGAGCTCCTGCTGTTTGTAGGTGTTGTCAACGAGCATTGTCCGCGGGTCTCTGTTGACATAATGTGTCTGGTAGTAGGCATATTTCGCCTGCAGCCGTGAACAGAACCGTTCGGTGAGGTTCCTTAGCAGCGCCGCCTGCACAAAAGTGTTGTGGTCTGCCTGTCGTTCTCCTCGGCGCCACACGTTGTTGACGATGGCTCCGGGGATGCCTCGTTCTGAGTGGTATGTATATGCCTTGAGGTTCCAGCCGCCCTTCTCCATTGCGCCATAGATGTTTCCTTCGGCACGCAGCGCCCACACGTCACCGTTGCGGCGTGTTGCGGTGGTGTCGTAGGCAAGTGTGCCGTCTGCCTTATAGCGACGGTAGCGGAACTTGTACTTTCCGCTGGCATTCATAACTTCCGCTCCTACCGACGATGTTACGGCATCAGAAATCTTCTGTTCCCACAGCGAGGAGAAACGTATCATGTCGCTCGACCCGTACTTGACGCGCATCTTCAGGTGGGTGCGCTCGCCATTGAGGAAGTGTGGACGACGGGTGCGTATATACACCGCTCCGGCATTGCCAAACTCTGACGCGGGCTGGAAGATGGCACTCTTCTGTCCGTTGTAAAGTGATATCTCTTCGACATTGTCCATAGAGAACTGTCCAAGGTCTATCTGACCGTTCTGGGCATTGCCGAGTTGTATGCCGTCATAGAATATTCCCAAATGACTGGACCCCATAGAGCGCACATTGACGGTCTTTATACCGCCTACTCCGCCGTAGTCCTTCAGCTGCACACCGGCAAAGTAACGCAGCGCGTCGGCTATGGAGTGTGAGTTCAGACGTTCCAGTTCGGCACCTTTCAGCGTATGACTGGGAATGACTTCACGGAAGGTGAGATTAGACAATACGACTACCTCATCGACATGCTGTATGCTGTCGAAGGCACTCGGCTTAACCTTCTGCGCGAAGGATATGGTAGCCACAAAGCACAATAGTGCCAATACCGTCTGTCTCTTCATTGTCGTCTTCGCAATCGTGAGTCGCACACCTTCCTCGAGGCAAGCGAGACATAAAACATACAACGGCAGGTCTTCTGACTTATCGCCCGGTGCAAACGCCTTCCCGTTCATTACTGACAGTGGCTTCTGTTTACACCGCTAAATGGCGACTCACAGCAGCGGGACTGTTCGGGACTTTCACCCGATTCCCTCTTTCCTCACTCTAAAAGTGAACCAATTGCGGGTGCAAAATTAAGAATAAACGGGGAGATAAGCAAATAAAAAGAAACAAAATTTGGACGTTAGAAAAAGAATTAGTACATTTGCAAAGACTAAAACATTGAAAAACGAATCTGATAACATAAGACAAACTATGGGAGACGGAACAAAATTCGTAACTATGGGCGAGATAATGCTTCGCATGACACGCCCTGATTACCAGCGTATTATTCAAGGAAGCAAGATTGACGGTTTCTTTGGCGGTAGCGAGGCTAACGTCGCCATCTCGTTAGCACAGATGGGTGACGACGTTGAGTATGTAACACGACTGCCTAACAACATGTTGGGAGTGGCTTGCCGTAACGAACTGCGACGCTTCAACGTGGGTACGAAACACATCATCTGGGGTGGCACACGTTTAGGAAAATACTTCTATGAGCAGGCGGCGTCGCTGCGCGCCTCGAGTGTTGCCTACGACCGTGAGCACTCCTCACTGATGACTCTTCACACCCACATGCTCGACTGGCGCGAGATTCTCCGCGGAGCCACTATCTTCCACTGGTCGGGAATATCCTGCGCACTCTCCGAGGGTGCCAGCGACGCTACCCTCGACGGTCTTGACGAGGCTCTGCGCCGCGGCATATACACATCGGTGGACATTAACTATCGTAAGAACCTGTGGAAGTACGGTCAGGAGGCACGCGATGTGCTCTTCCCTGCTGTCAAGGCTTGTCATATCGTCTTCGGCGACACCGGCGAGTGGGAACTTATAACGGGAAAGAAACTGCCTAAGTTCGAGGCTCAGGATACTACTTACAAACTGGACCTCGATGGCTATAAGAAGTTCTTCGACGACGCTCAGGAGATGTTCCCCAAGGGACGCCACTTCGTCATGGCGGTACGCAACGTGCTTTCGGCAAGCCACCATCTGCTCACCGGACTGCTCTATGCTGACGGCGTGCTGTACCATACTGGCATTGTTGACATCAACCCCGTTCTTGACCCGATGGGTGTCGGCGACGCTTTCATCGCGGCTTACCTGCACGCCCACTTCCGCTGGAAGGGACAGCACCAGAAGCACCTTGACTACGCCCTCACGGCATCGGCAATGAAGAACACCATCATCGGCGACTTCAACCTGCTCTCGGAGCGCGAAGTGCTTGACACAATGCGCACCGTGCTGCCGGGAACAGAGGAGTACATCCCTATTAAGACCTATACATAATCGCAGCATCCAGCGGCTCCACCGCTGGATGCTACGTTTTCCGCACTACTTTTTCTCCGTACTCAGCGGCTCCGCCGCTGAATTTACTTACACAGCCGGCACCCCTCGCACTTACTGAGTTGCCCTCGGAAGCGCTTCTCCACAAGATAGCGAAGACGATCGCGGAGCGGAATAAGCTGTATATTATCGATTACCTCGTTGATGAAGGCGTTCTGCAGTAGCATACGCGCCTCGTCGCGGGGTATTCCTCTTTGCTGCATATAGAACATGGCGGCGTCATTAAGCTGACCTACGGTGGAGCCGTGACCACACTTCACGTCGTCGGCATAAATCTCAAGCATAGGCTGCGTAAACATACGTGCCTCGCGGGTAGCGGTGAGGTTCTGGTTGGTCATCTGCGACTCCGTCTGCTGTGCACCCTCTTCTACCAGGACCTTTCCGGCAAAGGCTCCTACTGCGGAACCGTCAAGTACGTACTTGTAGAGTTCCTTGCTGGTACAGTGAGGCACGTGGTGGGTTATCAGCGTGTTGTTATCAACATGCTGCTGCTTGTCGGCAATGACACATCCGTTGAGCGTGCACTCCGCCCCTTCGCCCTCGAAGACCAGGTCGGTCTTATTGCGCGTCACTCCGTTATGAAGCGTTATCACGTTGTGGTTGAAGTGGCTGTCGCGCTGCTGCTCTACATAGACATTGCTGACGCGGGTGTTCTTGGCGTGGGTCTCCTCCATGCAGTACAAATCGACGTGTGCGCCGTCACCCACGAACGTCTCCACTACCTGGGTTGTGAGGAAATGGCTGTCGTCAGCGGAATGGTCACAGAAGAGGAGTTTTATCTCGGCATTCTCTTCGGCAACGATGAGCACGCGACGGTTTACCATCATATAATCTAATGTACGCGCGGGCGACTTCAGTATGTTTATAACCTGCACCGGGCGCTCTACCTTGACACACTTGGGCACATAGACAAGCAGTCCGTCCTGCGCCAGCATGGTGTTGAGTGCCGTTATGGCGTCTTCGTCGCTATTGGCTATTTTCGAGTAATAGCGCTCCACGATGTCCTGGTGTTCACACAGCGACCCTATAATGACGCCGTTCTCCTCCTTTGCCGTCTGCGATGCCATCAGCTCGTCGTTTATGACGAAGTATAGCGACGTACTGAGGTTGGGCACATCGCACTTGAAGGCATCATACGGGTTAACCGTTATCTTTAGTCTGTTAATGTTAAGACCGTAGTCTGGCGCGAAAAGTTCGCCGATGTCTGTATATTTATAGCGTTCCGCTTTCTTCGTGGGGAACCCCTGGCGACGGAAAGCCTCGAACGCCGCGTCGCGCACGGCATTCATCGCTTCACAGCTATGCTCACAAATCATAGCCCGCGTCTGCTCATATAAATCTATATATTGACTCATCGTCTTGCTTCTTAGTCACAGCGGAACTGCGACATACTTCAAAACTCCAATCTCTAAACTCTAAACTCTCAACTCAGAATATCCGTGTTCCTGGATTTCCTTCGCCAGCTCAGGACCTCCGGTGCGTACTATCTTTCCCTGGTAGAGCACGTGCACGAACTGCGGACGTATCATCTCTAACAGTCGGTCGTAGTGGGTAATGACGATACACGACGTCTCGGGGGTCTGCAACTTGTTGACGCCCTCGGCAACGATACGCATGGCGTCAACGTCGAGTCCGGAGTCTGTTTCGTCCAGGATACTGAGTTTCGGTTCCAGCATAGCCATCTGGAATATCTCGTTGCGCTTCTTCTCACCGCCGCTGAAGCCCTCGTTGACGGAACGGTTGGCAAGACGATTGTCCAGTTCCACCACCTTCTGCTTCTCGCGCATCAGTTTCAGGAACTCGCTTGCCTTCAACTCCGGCTCTCCGTGGTACTTGCGCTTCTCGTTGATGGCGGTTTTCATAAAGTTTGTCATCGACACACCCGGAATCTCCACCGGATACTGGAACGACAGGAACAGTCCTTCGTGGGCACGGTCTTCGGGCTTCATCTCCAAGAGGTTTTTGCCGTTGAAGATTACCTCGCCCTCGGTCACTTCATAGACGGGATTGCCTACGAGCACCGCCGACAGCGTTGACTTACCCGAGCCATTAGGACCCATAATAGCGTGTATCTCACCATCACGGATGGTAAGGTCTATTCCTTTTAATATCTCCTTCTCGCCAATCCTGGCATGTAAATTGCGTACTTCTAACACCGTTTTTTAGTTTATAGTTTACAGTTTATAGTGAATAGTTTACAGTTTATAGCGAATAGTTTATAGTGAATAGTTTTGATTAGCACTAATCATAATTTTTCTCCGTTTCACTTTGAAAGACCGTTGGTTCTCAATTCTCAATTCATAATTCTCAATTCTCAATTTTATCTCACCCCACCGTTCCTTCCAGCGACACACTGAGCAGTTTCTGCGCCTCGACGGCAAACTCCATAGGCAGTTTGTTAAGCACTTCCTTGGCATAGCCGTTGACTATGAGTCCTACGGCCTGCTCGGTGGGTATTCCGCGCTGGTTGCAGTAGAACAGCTGCGCCTCGGAAATCTTGCTCGTCGTCGCCTCGTGTTCGAAGATTGCCGTAGGGTTCTTCACGTCCATATATGGGAAGGTGTGGGCACCGCACTCGGAGCCTAACAGCAGCGAGTCGCACGACGAGTAGTTGCGGGCATTCTCGGCATTCGACGTGGCACGCACAAGTCCGCGGTAGGAGTTCTGCGAGTGTCCTGCCGAGATACCTTTCGATATTATCGTCGAGCGCGTGTTCTTGCCTATATGTATCATCTTCGTTCCCGTGTCTGCCTCCTGGTAGTGGTTGGTGACTGCAACACTGTAGAACTCTGCCACCGCGTTGTCGCCGCGGAGCACACACGAGGGGTACTTCCATGTTATGGCGGAGCCGGTCTCTACCTGTGTCCACGACAGCTTTGAGCCTTCACCGCGAAGGTCGCCGCGCTTCGTCACGAGGTTCAGCACGCCACCCTTGCCGTTCTCGTCGCCGGGGTACCAGTTCTGCACCGTTGAGTACTTCACCTCGGCGCGGTCGTTGACGATAATCTCCACGATGGCGGCATGCAACTGGTTCTCGTCGCGCATGGGGGCGGTACAGCCCTCAAGATAGCTTACGTAGGCGTCGTCGTCGGCAACGATAAGGGTGCGCTCGAACTGTCCCGTACCCTTGGCATTGATGCGGAAATATGAACTTAACTCCATAGGACAGCGCACGCCCTTGGGGATATATACAAACGAACCATCGCTAAAGACGGCACTGTTCAGCGCAGCATAGAAATTGTCCCTGTAAGGCACCACCGTCCCCAAATACTGGCGCACCAGGTCGGGGTGCTGCTGAATAGCCTCGCCGATGCTGCAGAATATTATTCCCTTCTCCGACAGTTTCTCCTTGAAGGTGGTCTTTACAGACACGGAGTCCATGATGGCATCGACGGCGGTATTGCCACTCAGCGCCAGACGCTCCTCCAAGGGTATGCCTAACTTGTCGAAGGTCTTCTCCAGCTCCGGGTCTATCTTTCCGTCGCCGACAGGCTTCTTAGCCGTCGGGTCGGCATAGTAGCTTATCGCCTGGTAGTCTATCTCTGGCAGACGGACATGCCCCCACGTCGGCTGCTTCAGCGTCTGCCAGTAGCGGAAAGCCTTCAGACGGAAGTCCAACATCCACTCCGGCTCATTCTTCTTCCTGGAAATGAGCCTTACAATGTCTTCATTCAGTCCTACAGGTATTACTTCGGTCTGTACGTCGGTGGTAAAGCCAAACTCGTACTTCTGCTCCGCCACCTGGCGCACATATTGGTTCTTCTCTTCCATATTCGGCTGCAAAGGTACAAAAGAATTACGAATTACAAATTACGAATTACTAATTAATTTATTTTTTCTCGTACGTGAGTACCTTATTTAAGGGTACGGATTAGCGACTGGCAGACCTGCTGGTAGGTGGTGACGACGTAGTGGCGCTCGGTGGTCTGCTGCTTTTTATGCCCGAGGATATACGAAATTTCCTGCGTCGTGAGCCCATACTGGTTAAGTATGGTGGCACAGGTATGGCGGGCAAGGTGCCAGTGTAGCCGCATGGTAATGCCGGCAAGCCGTCCGACATCGCGAAGTGTGGCGTTTGCCGTTTTGTTGTCACCGATGTCGGCAAGCCGCTCTATGGTGCCGTAGGTGCGTATGAGTAGCAGAGGTTTGCCGCCGAAGAGAGCCGAGAGTGGCAGACAGAGAGCCTTGCGCGTTTTCTGCTGTCGCAGGTTAAGGAGTGTCGTGCCGTCGGGCGCACTCTGCAGGTTCGCGGTGGTAAGCGAGTGGAAGTCGCACCACCTAAGTCCTGTATAGCAACAGAAGAGGAAGGCGTCGCGCACCATCATCATCCGCGGCGAGGCAAGAGACAGCGCTTCCAGTGTCTTCAGCTCGTCCTGCGTAAGGTGCTCCTGGCGCGGAGTTATCTCGGGGATGGTGATGTGCCGGAAAGGGTCTTGGTCAATGCGCAGAACGTCACGCTTTATTGCCTCGTTGACAAGACAGCGAAGCACCTTCAACCGACACGATACGGTGTTCTGACACAGGTTGTGCTCATTGCGCATCCAGTTCTGCCACCGCTCTATGACGTCATGGTTAAGGTCGCCGAGACGTATGCCGGGGTGGAAAGCGTTTAGCGACGTGCAGAGAGTTCTATATACAGCCTTCGTCGATTTGCTCCGCTGCGACGGCTCCACCACCGCATCCACCCATTCCGTTATCGTTGCCGACGGCGTCTGGTGATGAAGAAAGGCGTCTATAACTCGCGGCGGCGTTGGCTCCACAGCCCTTTCCATCATCTCATCCTCCAGTTCCATAAGACTCCTTACAATACGCCGCACCCGCCTGTTTATAAGGTCATGGTCAGGGTGCGACGGCTGCACACGTCCGCAGGCGAAATCTGCAGCACGGACATGGATAAAAGTGTTAAGCACCCGCCGCGTGCCCCGCTGATAAAGTTCCACCACAACCTGTCGTCGTCCTTCTTTGTCTTCATACCCGTTACGGTTAAGACACACATTGTATTTTATTGCTGCAATCATAGTACTATCAAGGTTTTTTTGTTGCAAAATTAGTGAATTATTTGGCTCAATTCCTACTCACCCCCATCCACCCCTTCTCCCAGAGCCCATATCCATCCCCTTTCTCCCGAAGACCATATCCACCCCTTCTCCCACACCTTTCCCGTTTAGTTCGGAACGTACGTAGGAAAGGCTGCCACAAGTAGGGCGGAAGCTTATGTCGGTGACATCACTACCGCAGATTTGCAATCTTCTACCAAGGCAAATGGTTTTGGCGTAATTGCCTTTTACACAGGAAACAGTAATTATCCAAATTCAAAGACAAAACCTACAGCTCCTTATGCTGAATCTACACTTACAGCTAATTTTATGTTTAATCAGCATGTAACTTATGTTACTGACCATTGGACTTATTCTCCATTAAAGTATTGGCCTAACGAAGTTCAGGATGGTGATGTTGATAATAATGCTAATGCAGACGAAGCAACATCTGAAAGTACTTATGGCGGTAAAGTTAGCTTCTTTGCTTATGCTCCATACATGGATACCTATGGAACAACTGGTATTATAAAGGTAAACGGTCAAGCAACTTATGCAGATGCTAAGAGTCAAGCAGGAAATCCAAAGATTACTTATAAGATGGCAGGTGATGGTAAAAACGTTGACCTCCTCTGGGGTACTTGTCCTGATGCAGAGTTATATAATATCGTTCCTAACGCCACACAGGGAGGAGATTATGTTTGGGATGGCACTGAAGATTCGAATAAAGGCGCAGGAAAAGTAAACGTAAACCTTACAAAGCAGAAAACAAATGCAGTAGATGCATCTGCAGAAAAGGTTAACTTCCTCTTTAAACATGCTTTAGCAAAAGTAGGTGGTGCTGGTAATGGTCTTCAAATACAGCTTGATCCCGATTTTGGTGCAAATTTCGGAGATCACGCTACAACTCCGGAGACTGTAGTTACTGTTAATTCTATTACAATTGCCAAAAAGGCAGGTTCGGACAAGAAATTGGAAGGAACTCTCGACCTTGCTACCGGTCACTGGGGCAGTACATCTGGTGATAACGACTTCACGTTTACAATTGACGATGCTGATTTGAATACAAAAATTAAGGAGGTTGCTTTTAATGATGCTCCAGCTAATCAGTATTGGGAAACTACTGACGGCAAAATGTTGGCAGATGGACACACGGGTGTAATAAAAACTGCAGAAAACGTCTATAATGGAGACGTAGCACCATTATTATACTTCCCTGGTGAAACTCCTGCATTTACAGTAACTGTTGATTATTATGTACGCACTAAGGATCCAAATCTTTCATCCGGCTATTCCCAGGTACGTCAAGTGATTACAAAGAATGTTACTTTTGCTTCTGCTGTTGAAATGAACAAACGCTACAAAATGCTCATTAAACTTGGCTTGACAAGTGTTAAGTTCGAGGCTACAGTAGATGACTGGACGGATGTTGATGCAAACACTACCGACCACACTATCGTCAACGTTCCACTTAATGTAACAGACTAATTCCTTGTCGGAATAAAACCAACAAACCCAAAAGAACTCAAGGGCAATCGCTCTTGAGTTCTTTTTTATATTAAACCTTTGGCAGTTTGGAAATAATGATTACCTTTGCAAGCTATGAGTAATGGCAACAACGGCGACAAAGCTCCTTCCATGAAGAGAAGGATGGAAGGACGAGACTATTCAAAGCGTGGTATATATATGCTGACGCTCACTATAGAGGGGCGAAGACAGTTGCTGGCATCTATAGCAGGAACACCTCAAAAGCCGCATGTTGAGTTGACAAAACTGGGGCGTACCGTATGCGACGAGATAGAACATATACATGAACACCATCCGTTGGTACGCATTCTCGCAAAGCAGGTAATGCCTGATCATGTGCACTTCATCGTGTATGTTACGGACAAGATGCCACAGCCGCTGGGCGCTGTGGTGAATGGGTTTAAGACTGGCTGCAGGAAGGCGGCACGGCTGTTGGGGGTACTGATGGAGGGGGACGCACCGCACAGCGGTGCCACACACGATACGAACCCCGCCGGTTACCATTCCGCCGTACGTGTCGGGTTTGAGGTTGCTGAGCAGCCTCAAAAGCAGGGCGTTCTCTTTGAGCGCGGCTACCACGACCGCGTGCTGTCTGGTAAGGGGCAGCTGCAGAGGATGATAGACTATATCCACGACAACCCGCGGCGCTTGCTTCTTCGTCGCTCTAACCCAGAGTGGCTACGCCCGAAGTTCGGTGTAACCGTAGGTACGCATAGCTACTCGTGCATAGGCAACCTAAAGCTCCTTGACAGGCGCTGCGTGGCGGTGAGGGTTTCCAGACGAAGCAGCGAGGAGCAGATAGCCCGTGACATAGAGTCGTTCATGGCGACAGCACGTGGTGGTGCCGTCTTGGTGTCGCCAGCTATCTCACCGGGCGAGAAGAGGGTGATGCGCACAGCCTTTAACGCTAAAATGCCGATGATAGTACTCGTTGAGAACGGTTTTACGGAGTACTCAAAACCCCTTGGCGAGCAGTTTGACGCCTGCGCAGAGGGACGTCTGCTCCTGCTTGCTCCGTGGCAGCACCATACAGAAAAACGCAAACTCTCGGCACAGCAATGTCAGCAGCTTAATCTGATGGCTCAAGAGATTGAGGGACAGTAGATTATGCATAATGCAGGTGCTGCTTCTATAGATAACAAGGGGTTTTTAGGTTTCCCTAAATTTTAGTTTTAAAAAAAAGATTACACATTACACCGAAAAATCTTTACACCTTATATTTTCCGTCGCGTATTTTTATGCAAAGTATGGAGTAGGTTTTCTTCAAGTAAAGCGTAGGTTTACTCCGACCAAACCTATGGTTTGGTTAAAGAAAACCTATGGTTTGGTTAACACAACCCTATTTCATGGCGAAAACAAACCATAGGAACGGTAAAAACGGGGCTTTTTCATGGTTAAAAAAGGATATTTATTCATTTGACGGATAAACATACTTTTCTCAATTTGAAAAATCTTTACACTGACAGCTTAAGAATTTCCCAGTTGCTAATGCACTGATACTCAGGTGATTACAAGCAAAATTACGACTGTGTTTTCACTGTTTTTACCATGTCATAACGGGTTAAAATGCTGACTGTCAGCGCAATAATAGTGTTGTAATGTGTAATCTTTTTTTTAAAAATAAAATTTCGAAAATCCTAAATTGGGTCAAGAGTGCGTTCTCGGTTTTATAAAAAGAACTCAAGGCGAGTGCCCTGAGTCCTTTTTGGTTTGTTGGTTTTATACGTTAGAGATTACTGAATTATCTTGAGAGTGAAGTAATTTTATTATTGCCCAAACCAAGATGACAGCTGCAATCAATGTAAAAAAAGATAAAAAATAAATCAATCCCATACAATTACCTCCTACTATTATGTTTTAATGTAATGAAGACAAATCCAACCAGTGTAAGAGGTCACGTTTAGTGTTACTGTCAATTCTTATTTTCTTTTTTACCATAGCTTACTTTTATTCATGCTGCAAATATAAACACTTTCCTTGAAACTGCCAAGGAATGAGGTAAAAAAAAGAACTCAAGGCGCGAGCCCTGAGTCCTTTTTGGTTTGTTAGTTTTATGCGTTACTCCTTTGTAGGGAGAATGAAGTAATTATTGAACGTTGATTGGAAGATAAGCATCGTTATCATCAGTAGAGTCGTTATTACTATCACCAATTTTATTCTCTGTCCAATTATCAACAGATGCAGTGAATTTAACACTAGTAAGACCGAGATGCATGATAAGGTTATAATGCTTATTCAACTCAAACTTCGGGAACGTGATAGTCTTACTTATTTTCTGAGTTACTTCCGTATATGGTTTTGTAGAAGCCAGAGCCGCATCATAAGTTCTAACTACGTACTCTACAGTAATGCGTAGTTTTGGTGTGACACCAGGAATGAACATCAGCGGACTTTGAGTAGACAGGTTATACACATTCTGTGCCGTTTCCGTCACACCAGGGTGATCGCCCGTGTTTACTGCGGTTAATGATGTTTTAAAATAATCTGTAACTGTAGGATATTTTGATATCCAAGTTGCATCACTTCCGCTGTTATTATATAGTTCTGCTATTTTTGAGTTAAGCTCAGCATTATAAGTTGATGTTGCATTTGTACCTATTGTTTGTTTAATAAGTCCTGTTGTACCATTTGTCCACTGACCTGTTGCTAAATTCAATGTTCCTGACGTAGGAAGTTTGTCAGCTTCTGCAACAGAACCATCTCCATCAAGGTCATTAGATATTTCTATATTCTTTATAGTTACAATAGTGCGCCATGCGTCATTCGTTCCTGATACATCAAATTGCTCTCGAGAACCACCACTACCAATGGCATCTACATCCAATACTGCTTGGAATCCGATTCCAGAAGAAACATCACTACCGCCGCCAAGGCCAGCAAGTGCATGTTTAAAAAGGAAACCAACTTTCTGACCTGTTGTCATCTTCTGCTTATTCAGATCTGCGTTTGTCTTATTATTTCCTAAAATAGAGTTGGCATATGTTCTGTTAGCTGTATTATCATTAGATGCGTCGTTATCACCTTGAACGCCAGTATTTCCGCTTCCCAATACAGTATTTGATGTTTCATAATAAGTTCCCCATAACAAGTCGGTATTACTATTAACTGTTCCATTTGTTATGGTATAGGTTACAGTTGGGTCACCTGCAACATCGTTATCAGACATACCGGTAATACCAACGGGAGAGTCAAGTGCACCCTTAGCAACATATGGAGCATAAGCGAAGAAGCTGACATTTCCACCATAAGTTGTTGAACCCTGTGCTGCGGGATCCTGATTGTCTACATTACCATCGGCAAAATCATTAGGCCAATATTTCAACGGGCTATAAGACCAGGTTCCAGCAACGAGTGGGTCGCTAGAAGGTGTTCCCGTTACCTGCTGATTATACATAAAGTTAGGTGTTGTTGAAGGTGTTAATGTTGTGCTTTCCCAATGATAGTTAGCATCATTGTAAGTCTCACGATTTGTATAATAAGCAAACACACCAAAGCCTCCTTTCTGTTGTAAAACACCATCAGAAGTGATGTTGCCTGTTTGGCTAGCCCTACTCGTGGCAGCCTTGCCGAGGTACGTTCCGAACTCAATGGCATCGCCCTGTTGCGACTGTGCTACAACGGGTGCCTCAAGATCGTTCTGTGAGCAGCTTGCGAGCATCGCGATTGCTGCTGCTGCAAAAAATAAAGTTTTCTTCATAATCTTAAGATTTTAAATTTAGTAAATGTTTTTATTTGTTATTGTTTGTATTTCGTTAGAAACTTATTTCGTATGTGTCGCCCTCTTCCCAGTCATCGACGTGTGCATCGAAACCGCTGGCGTCAGCATCATCTACCGGGGGCAGGTCGGGACTGTCGATGGGGTCGTCAATGACTATCTCCACCTCTATGTCGCGCAGCACTTCCGCCTTTGTCAGGGCGTCGCCGGACGGTGTGAGATACTTCATTATCTTTCCTACGTTGTAGGTGAAGGTCTTCACGTTGCCGTCTTTCAGCAGGAAGGCGAGTGTCAGCACGTTCTCCTCGGGTTCACGGTTCTCGGCTTTTTCCTTGCCGAAGGGGAGTCCGAAGGTGCTGATGCTGGTGGTTATCCATCCCTTATTGTCTTCGCCCTCTATTGCCGTGGCGTTCCACGAGTCGAGCAGCATGATGCCCGTCTCGGTGGTGCGGTCCACACGTGTCATGTGGAAGCCGTCGCTCATTCCCGTTATTGACGCCTCTACGGAGCGCATGCTCTTGAAGCCTTTCACCATAACGCGCACGTTAAGGTGTGTCGTCATCGGGTCAACCACCTCGTTATACACTATGTCGGTGGTGTCGGGCAGGTTGTTGCGCTGGCGGTAGTCCA
>ODAJ014761314.1_pt1 | contig 24147 bp, 15 predicted proteins | sample 1539241 | NCBI WGS metagenome assembly ODAJ01 (sample SAMN02144231, study PRJEB22623) | gut metagenome | biome: sheep rumen | host: Ovis aries | place: New Zealand
ATTCGTGTAATTCGCGCTCAAATGCAATTCGCGGTCGAGTGTAATTTTAGTACTGTTCTTCCGCGTTGGGGAAGTCGCATGACTTCACGTCGCTTACATACTGTCCGATGGCGTCGGTCATCACTGAGTGCAGGTCGGCATACCGGCGCAGGAACTTGGGCGAGAAGCCCTTGTTCATACCCAGCATATCGTGGAGCACCAACACCTGTCCGTCAGCCGGACCTCCACCGATGCCGATGATGGGCACAGCCACCTCGCGGCAGACGCGTTCGGTCAGGGCAGCGGGTATCTTCTCCAGCACGATGGCAAAGCAACCGGCATCGGCCAGCAGATGGGCGTCGTGCACCAGTTTTTCGGCCTCAGCCTCTTCTTTGGCACGTACGGCATAGGTTCCGAACTTATTGATGCTCTGCGGTGTCAGTCCCAGATGTCCGCACACAGGAATGCCTGCGGCCAGTATGGTACGCACTGTTTCTATGATTTCCTCTCCACCTTCCAACTTCAGGGCATCGCAGTGGGCCTCCTTCATGATGCGTATGGCATTGGTGATGCCCTCAGAGGCATTCACCTGATACGAACCGAAGGGCATGTCGCACACCACCAGGGCACGCTTCACACCACGCACTACGCTCTTGGCGTGATAAATCATCTGGTCGACGGTGATGGGTAGCGTCGTCATGTTGCCAGCCATCACGTTCGAGGCCGAGTCTCCCACCAGGATGACGTCCACCCCTGCCCCATCCACTATCTGGGCCATCGTGTAGTCATAAGCTGTCAGCATGGCAATCTTCTTTCCCTGCTGCTTCATCTCCGTAAGGCGGTGGGTTGTCACCTTACGGGCATCTTCTACCAAATATCCTGCCATTTCTTTATTTATGCGGTTTTTTGTTAATCGACTATTGTTAATTGTAATCGGCTGCAAAGTTATGAATTATATTTGATATAAGCAGTCTTTTGGAGGCGCATTTTCAAAAAAAACGTCACATTTGTTTGGATTTCATCCGCGCTTTGCGTACCTTTGACAGCCAAACAACTGAGCATGGCCATAGAAATCACATATCGGAGAACAAGCAGACTGTCAATGCGCATCGTCAAGAACGGCGACGTGCATGTCTCTGTGCCCATCGGCATGCCAAAGGCCAAGGTGGAAGCCTTCATCGAGGACCATCGCCAGTGGATTGACGAGGCCAGACGACGGACCAGCGAGCGACTGCAGCAGCGCGCCGACTTCTACAACCAGTTGCCTCTGGCCTCCCGTGCTCAGAGGGAAGATGCCGTGCGCCGCCTCAGTGCCATCGTAGCTCCCATGGTGCAGCGCCATGCTCAGGAGATGGGCGTAAAGCCCGGCACCATCCGCTACAAACCGATGATTTCGCGATGGGGCATGTGCAACGTGAAGGACGGTGGCCTATGCTTCTCCATATATCTGTTGCTCCTGCCCGAGTGGTGCATAGAGCACGTGGTGGTGCACGAACTGTGCCACCTTCTGGAGCCCAGCCACAACACGCGCTTCCACCGACTGATGGACCACTACTTCCCCCGCTGGCACGAAGCTCGCCGCGAGACGCAACGCATCTGTCGCATGCAAGGGGACAACGAATAAAACGAAACGAATCAAGAAGACAACATGACGAAACCGCGTTTTCTATTGTTCAAGGCTTCGGCAGGGTCGGGAAAGACGTACAACCTGGCCATGCAATACATCGCGCAGCTGGTGGCGAACGGCGAACATGCTTATCGCCACACACTGGCCGTAACCTTTACCAACAAGGCCACTTCGGAGATGAAGGAGAGAATCCTAAATTTTCTTTACAATTTCTGGAAGAAAAAAGGCTCACCCGACGACTTCGCAACACTAAAGAAGTTGCTCAACGAGGCCTACCAAATCAACATCCCCGACGAGGAACTGTGCGAGCGCTGTCATCGCGTCCTGCGAGCCATCTTGCACGACTACAGCCGCTTCTACGTCTCCACCATCGATGCCTTCTTCCAGACCGTACTGCGCAACATGGCCCACGAACTGGGACTGAACGCACGCCTGCAGGTGGATCTGGAAGACAAGGACGTCGTGGAACTGGCCGTGGACAACCTCGTGGACAACCTGCGGCAAGACGACCATGAGGTGCTGCCCTGGCTCAGGCAATACATTGAACAGCAACTCGGCGAGGGACGGCAGTGGGACGTGCGCCGCGAACTGAAACAAATGGCGCGGATTCTCTTCCAGGAGGCTTACCTGAAGCGCTCGCTCGACCCCGCCAACCAGCCTTTCGACATACAGAACATACGCGCCTTCCGCACATTACTCGAACAGCAGAGGAAACAACTCACCGAACCCATAAAGCACGAGGCCGAGGAGTTTGAGAACACACTGCGCAGTACGGGGATGGACTACGAAGAACTGTGCAACTATAGCAGCTACGTGCGCAATTACATTGAGGGATTGAAGATTGGCAACCTCGGCGTTAACTTCAACAGCTACCTGCAAGCGATGAGCACCGACCCGCAGAAACTGCTGAAGAGTGCCCTCCGCCGGAACGTTTCGCTACGTTCCACAGCCGAAGACCTGTCTGCCCGACTGAACCGCCTCGGCCTACTCCACGAACGCGCCATCCAACGGACAGGCAGCATCGACCTGATGCTTGCGAACCTCACCCCCATGGGACTGCTCGGTGCCATCGATGCCGAAATCACCCGACTGTCGAACGAGCGCAACCGATTCATGCTAGCCCGCACGCCCATCATGCTGAAACGTATGATTGGCGACGATGACACGCCCTTCATCTTCGAACGCATCGGCACACGCTTCTCTGGCATCATGATCGACGAGTTTCAGGATACCAGCCAACTGCAGTGGGAGAACTTCCGCACCCTACTCCTCGACAACCTGGCAACAGGCGGACTGAGCATGGTGGTAGGCGACATCAAGCAGAGCATCTACCGTTGGCGCAATGGCGACTGGCATATCCTGCACCATCTGGAACAGCAAGGCTACCGAGGTACGCCGTTAGAGAAGAAGGAACTGCGCACCAACTTCCGAAGCCAGGGAAAAATCGTGACATTCAACAACCTATTCTTTCCCCTTGCAGCGGCCGCATTAGACCAATTGGGGAACGGCGAAGCACGACTGACCGACCTCTATGACGATGTCAGACAGGAGATAAATAAGGAGCCCCATCAGGGCTTCGTACGCATCCGGCTCTGCCACACAAAGGACCGTGAGGTAATAGACGCGTGGGAGGAAACGATGCTTTCAGACCTTTGTCAACAAGTGAGCGACCTCCATAGTCGGGGTATTCCCTACAGCGAGATGACCATCTTGGTGCGCAAGAACCGATACATCAAGCCCGTCATCGCTTACTTTGCCGAGCACATGCCTGAGGTACAACTGGTCTCCGACGAGGCTTTCCTGCTGGGTGCTTCGGTGGCGGTAAGGATGCTGGTGTGTGCCTTGCAGATGGTGGACGACATCGAGCGCGACCCTGTGGCCGTGCGCTACCTCATGAAACACTACCTGTGTGACGTGCTCCATCGGACGGATGCCAGCGAGAACGACTTCCTGTTTGCCAACCCTGAAGAACTGCTGCCTGCCGAATTCATCCATCACCTCGACGAACTGCGCCGACTGCCGCTCTACGAACTGTGCGAGACGTTGTTCCGCACACTCCGGCTCCAGGAACTCAACCGGCAGGATGCCTATCTGTTCTCGTTCTTCGACGAACTTGCCGTCTATCTCCACGACAATCCGTCGGACATCCCTACCTTCATCCGATACTGGGACGAAACCATGCAGAACAAGGCCATACCAGGGGGAGATGCCGAGGGACTGCGCATCTATTCGATACACAAGTCCAAGGGATTGGCCTTCCACACCGTACTGATGCCCTATGCCGAATGGGACATCGAGCGCGACCGCTACGACTCGCTCTTTTGGTGCAACCCGAAGGAGGCACCACTCGATGCCATGGGGTCGCTGCCCATCAACTTCACCTCGCGCGTTCGCCAAAGTGCCTTTGCCGACGATTATCTGGCAGAGCATGCCGACCGCCGTGCCGACGAACTGAACGGACTCTACGTGGCCTTCACACGTGCCAAGGCCAACCTCTACGTGTGGGGACTGAGTCGTGAGGAACTGCTGCCCGAGAACTACAATATCACGGTGGCCGACCTCATGCACCAGTGCCTGCCCAACGTCGAGGACATCGTCTGCAAGACCCACGACGACGCCGAGACGCTATCGACATACACCTTCGGCACAGAGCCTTGCACCGCGGACATCAAGCCGAAGGCCGAACGGGAAGGAGAGACCTCCATCGGCATGGTCAGTTACGAGGGCGTATTCACCTTCCGCCAGAGCAGTAGGGCACGGGCCTTCACATCAGACCTTACCACAGCGCCCGAAGAAGGTGAAAGCCGCATGGAATATATCGAGCAAGGCAAGTTGCTGCACTACATATTCAGCCAAATCGAAACGGGCGACGACATCAACCGCGTTATCCGGCAGTTTGCCCAGCAAGGCGTACTGAAGTCGGAACGCCAGACCCAACAGATACGTCAGCTGGCACTGCGTGGTCTCCACCACGAACGGGTGCGCGACTGGTACTCGGGCCAATACCGGCTGTTCAACGAGTGCAACATCCTGGTCCCCGACCCTGCCACAGGCCGACTCCAGACTCGACGCCCCGACCGCGTGATGATGACACCCGACCGCATCATCATCGTCGACTTCAAGTTCGGCCGCCCGAGGGAGGAATACCACGACCAAGTGAACGAATACAAACGCATCCTGCAGAGCATGTATCCCCAGCACCATGTGGAGGGCTGGCTATGGTATGTTTATAACAATAAGGTAGAGGAAGTATGATGAGACCATTCTTATTCCACGTCGCTCAGGACCTGATTGCCCGATACGGCAACAATCTCTCGGACGTCGTCATAGTGTTCCCAGGCAAACGGGCACAACTGTACATGAAATCGTTCCTGTCACACATTGCCCAGGGACCCGTGTGGGCACCGCGCTTCGTCACCATCGACGAACTGTTCCAGCAACTCTCGCCCTACACGCCCAGCGACTCCATCCGCAACGTCTGCACCCTCTACAACATCTATACTCGTCTGGTGCCCGGTGCTCCCCCGCTCGACGACTTCTACAGTTGGGGCGAAATACTGATGAACGACTTCGACGACATCGACAAGCACATGGTACCGGCCGACAAGCTCTTCACCAACGTGGCCGAACTGGCCGCCATGGACCGTGTAGACTACCTCAACGACACACAGATTCAGGCCCTGCGCCAGTTCTTCGAACACTTCGACCCCGAACGTCAGACCGAACTGAAGCAGCGGTTTTTGGAAATGTGGCAGGCCATGCCCCTGATGTATCACCAACTGAAGGACGAACTCCGCCGTCAGGGCCTCATGTACAAGGGTGCCCTGTACAGGGAAGTGGTAGAGCAAATTAAAAATGAAGAATTAAGAATAACGAATGAGGTCTACTGCTTCGTCGGCTTCAACGTACTCGACGAGGTGGAGGAGGCCCTTTTCATGCACCTGCGCGACACCGGACACACCCTGTTCTACTGGGACTACGATGTCTACTATACCCTCGCTGACCCGACTCACGAGGCCGGGCTCTTTCTGCGTCACAATCTGGAGGTCTTCCCCTGTGCCCTGCCCGACGACATCTACGACAATCTCACAGGTGAAGACAAACAGATAAGCATACTGGCCACGGCCTCCGACAATGCACAAGCCCGGTATCTGCCTCAGTGGTTGCAGACATTGCCCGAGGAGGACATCAACGATGCCGCCGTGGTACTCTGCGACGAAGCGCTCATGCGCCCCACCCTGCATGCCATACCGGACGGTACACAGGTCAACCTTACGATGGGCTATCCCCTCACCGACACTGCCGTATATGGCTATCTGTCAGCACTGTTCGACCTGCAGGTCGACGGCTACGACAGTGAAGCACATGGCTTCCGTTCCACGGCCCTGGAACGTGTGGAAAAGAATCCTTTCTACACCACACTGCCCCAAGACATGCGCCCCATCATACACCAGACCGACAACCTCCGACTCATCGACTGGCTGATAGCTGCCATCGAAGCCCTTGGGCGACAACTGGCCCTGGAATCTTCAGAGTCGCCCGGCGAACAGGACGAGCAGGGCATCTTCACCCCACTCTACTCCGAAGCCACATTCCAACTCTATCAGGTGCTGAGCCAGTTCCGCTGGGTCATCACTGAGGGCATACTCAACGTGCGCCCTTCCACACTGCGACGCCTCATCCGCCAGGCACTGCAGTCGGCCAGCATACCCTTCCATGGCGAGGAAAACCAGGGACTGCAGGTGATGGGACTGCTCGAGGCACGCAACCTCGACTTCCGTCACCTCATCATGCTCTCCGTGGGCGAAGGCATCATTCCGCGCCGGACCTCCGAGACTTCCCTCATTCCCTATGTCCTGCGCACCAGTTTCGGCCTCGATACCACCGAGCGCCAGGATGCCGTGTACGCTTATTCGTTCTACCGTCTGCTGCAACGGGCACAGGACATCACGCTTGTCTATAACAATAACAGCAGCGGTACCAACCAACGCGAACAGAGTCGTTTCCTGCGACAGTTGCAGACGGAGACCTCCCTGCGCATTCGCAACCTGACCGATTCGCAACTGGTGAGTCTCACCGCTCCCACGGACATTACGGTAGAGAAGGACGCGACCATCATAGACCGACTGATGCACAAGAACTATCTCTCCCCCAGTGCCATCAATCAGTACATACAGTGTCCACTGCGCTTCTACTATCAGCAGGTGGCAGGCATACGCATGCCCGAACGGCCACAGGACGGCATCGACCCGGCCTTCTTCGGCACCATGTTCCACGACACCTGCGAGCACTTCTATCGCTACCTCTGCCAGCAGACGGGTCGCAAGCAGGTACTGGCCAGCGACCTGCAACCCTACATCGAACAGCCCGAACGACTTGCCCCGTTCCTCGACAATGCCTTCGGCGAACTGCAAAGCCACTCGGGTGTGAACATGATCATCCGCGAGGTCATCACCCGGCTCGTACTCCAACTCTTGCGCTGGGACCAGGCACATACGCCCTTCACCGTCTACGACATGGAACTGGAGGTCAAGGCCCCCTTCAACATCCTTACCATGCAGGGACCCGTGACACTCACCATCGGCGGACGCATCGACCGCCTGGACATCATGAACATCGAAGGCAAGCCCACCCTGCGCGTAGTCGACTACAAGACGGGCCGCATCAAGACGGCTCCGCGCGATGTCGAGGCCCTGTTCGACGGACAGCAGACGGGCTCCCGTGGCTACTATCTCCAGACCTTCCTCTACGCCTCCATCATGGCCCGGCGTGAGCAGTCGCTGGCCATCAGTCCCTGTCTGTTCTACATCCTGTCGGCAACCGATGCCCAACAGTACGACCCGGTACTTCACTTCGGTCGTACCCCCATCACCGACATCCGCGACTATGCGCCCGAATTCATCGACCGCCTCCAACTTCTCCTCTCAGAAATCTTCAATCCCGCCCGTCCATTCACACAGACCGACGATGCGCATCAGTGCGAACTTTGCGATTTCCGCCGCCTGTGCGGACGATGATTATGGAATTATTTTAGGCTAAAGAAATTAATTTTCAACTTACAACTTTCTACTTTCAATTTTATTTCGTACCTTTGCACCCGATTTAGGCTGGTTCGGTAGCTCAGTCGGATTAGAGCAACAGCCTTCTAAGCTGTGGGTCATGGGTTCGAGCCCCATCCGAATCACAAAAAGCCTCCCTTTTCGGGGAGGCTTTTTGTGTATTTATGAACTCGGTTTAGCGGACAGCGACATTTGTTTTATCAATGTCCATGCCTCCACCCAATGCTTTGTACAGCTGAATGTAGGAACTTATCATTTCGTAGCGGTTGGCAAGCAGTTGCAACTGGGCTTCAAGCAGTGCCTGACGTGCCATGAGGACCTGCAAGTAGTTCACATCCTCATCGTACTGCATACGCTGCCCGGAAGCATCCACGATGTGCGACAACTTCTGCACCTGCTGCTCGCTAAGGCTTATGGCGCGGCGGGAAAACTGCTGCGAAGCGAGGATATCGTTCACCTCCCGTCCGGCCTCCAATACAGCCTTCTGGAAAGAAATTTTTGCAGCTTCCTGCTCAGCCTTAGCCCGCTGAACCTCAGCGCGCAGGCGACCTCCGTTAAAGAGGGGCTGTGCCAGCGAACCCAGGACATTCATGAGGAGGCCAGCAGGATTTACAATCTCTCCAATATTATTTGTCCATCCTATGTTGCCCGAAAGGGAGAGCTTCGGATAGAGTGCAGCACGTGCCGAATTGGTGGTATAGAACGCTGCCTTGAGCGCTGACTCAGCCTGCCGTACATCGGGGCGGCGGGCAAGTGCAAGGATACTGATGGAAGGGATGCTGTCGATGGCCAGCGCCGATGCACTGAGCGTGTTACGGTCGATGTGTCCGCAGGGGCGCCCCAGCGCAAAGCAGAGTGCATTCTCGGCCTGCCGTTGCTGCATGATGAGCTCCTCTAATGTTGTCTCGGCGGCAAGTTTGGCGGCCTCGGCCTGATTCACATCGTCACTGGTGGCCTCGCCCACAGACAGGAGGACGCGCTGAGTGGCAATACTCTCCTCCCAACTGTCGAGGATGGAGCGCGTGTCGGCTATCTGAGCATCGTACATCTCCAACTGGTAGTAGGCCGTAGCTACGGTGGCTATGAGTTCGGTGCGCACGGCCTGCTCGTAGGCCATCTGCTGTTCCACGTTGGCGGCAGCAGCGCGCTTGACATTGCGTTGGCGGCCAAAAGCATCTATCTCCCAACTCAACTCTGCGCCCAGGTTAAAGCCAGAAGACGTAGAGGTTAAGTCTTTGTTCTTGAATCGCGAATAATCCTTGCTGGCTGCCAGTCCTATAGAGGGGAACAATTCGCCCTTGGCACTTCGCAACTCGGCTTTCGCCACCTGTACCTGCTGGTAGGCTATCTGCAGGTCGCTATTGTGCTGGAGTGCTTCGTCGATGAGTGCTGCCAGACGCGGCTCGACGAATACCTGACGCCAGTCGGCAGGCACACGGTCCGAAACACTGTCGGTGGAGACACCGGCTGCCTGGAGCTGTTTCTTCAGCACATCGTTGGCAGTAGAGTCAGAGTGGTAGGAAGAGTAGGTCTTGCAGCTCGAGAACATGCAGACAACTGCCAGCATGGCCAGCGTGGAAACGGCAGGACGCGGCCTGAAGTGTTCTTCTATGCTCTGGAAGAAGATGAAGAACACCGGCACGAAGAGCAGCAAGGCTAATGTGCCCACCAACATGCCACCTACGACGCAAAGGCCCAGGGTGACGTTGCCCATAGCACCAGCACCACGTTCAAAAATCATGGGCAGCAGACCTACTATAAGCGTGAGGGCGGTCATCAGAATAGGACGCAGACGCGCTTTGGCAGCATAGAGTGCGGCATCGGGAATGGACATTCCTGCACGACGCTGCTCACTGGCAAACTCCGTGATGAGGATGGCAGTCTTGGCAATAAGGCCGATGAGCATGATGATACCCACCTGCATATAGATATTGTTCTCCAACCCGACAAGGTTGATGAAGATAAGGCTGCCGAGCAATCCGAAGGGCACGCTGAACATAACGGCCATAGGAATGAGCAAACTCTCGTAGAGGCAGCAGAGCACGATATAGACGAGCAGAAGGCTGATGGCAAAGACCCAAACGGTGGTCGAAGACGACTGAGCTTCCTCGCGCGCAGTGCCGGTATATTCATAGCCGTAGCCCTGAGGCAGGGTGGCAGCCGACACTTCGCTCACCGCTTTGATGACATCGCCCGAGGTGTAACCTTCGGCCGGGGTAAGTTCCGCGCTGATGCCCATGAAGAGATTGAATCGGTTGAGCGACTGCAAGCCATAGGTTTTCTTGAGTGTGATAAGTTCAGTGATGGGTGTGTAGGCACCGTTCTGGGTGACGACGTAGATGTCGTTCAGGTCGTCTTTGTTCATACGAAGTCCTGGGTCGGCCTGCAGCATCACGCGGTAGAGTTTACCGAAGCCGTTGAACTGCGAGGCGTAGTTACCGCCGATATAGCCGTTGAGCACGCTCAGCACACTGGCCGGCTCGATGCCATAGCGCTTACACAGCGAGGCATTCACCGTGACGGTGTATTGCGGATAGTTCACCTCGTAGGGCGAATAGACCTCCTCTATCTCCGGCCGTGCTTCCAGTGCCTTCATGAAGTTGTCGGCCACGCTCTTGAGTTTGGTGATGGAGCCGCCGGTGTAGTCCTCTACATACAACTCCACACTATTGCTATAGCTATAGCCGAAGACGGTGGGAAGCAGGAATACGAACATTTCGCCACTCTTCAATCGGTGCGTGGCAGCCTCTATGCGGTCATAGATACTCATGATGTCTTGACCCTCGCCTTTGCGCTTGTCCCAGTGCTCCAGGCGTCCCATCACCAAGCCAGTGTTGGCACCTTCGCCGCCCAGGATGTTCCATCCGGCCACAGAGCCTGTAATTTTCACATCGGGGTCTTTTTCCAAAACCTCCGACATTTGCTTCACTGTCTTCTCTGTCTGTGCCAATGTGGAACCAGACGGAGTGGTGATATCGACAAACACGATACCCGTATCCTCGTCGGGAACCAGACCTGTCGGGGTGGTCTTGAGCAGATAGGCCATGAGGGCGATACTGACAACTGTGAGTCCTCCCACCAGCCAGCGATGGCGGATAAACCATCCCAGTGCCCTACCGTACTTATCTAAGAGCGCATTGAAACCCCTGTTGTAGGCGTGGCGGAAACGATCTCCCCACGAGACGTTCTGCTGGTCGTTCTCTGCGGCACGCGGCTTCATGAGCAGCGCACAGAGAGCGGGACAGAGCGTCAGGGCACAGAACGTAGAGATGGCCACGGAAACAGCCATCGTGAGGCCGAACTGTCGGTAGTAGGCACCGCTGAGTCCACCCATGAATGCTGCGGGAATGAACACGCACATGAAGACAATGGTGGTGGTGATGACGGCGGTAGAAATGTTGTGCATAGCCTCGCAGGTTGCCTGCTTGGATGTTGTGGTGGGGTCTTCCAGTTTCTCCTGTACCGCCTCCACCACCACGATGGCATCGTCCACCACGGTACCGATCACCAGCACCAGGGCGAAGAGGGTGATAAGGTTGAGCGTGAAGCCCGCCATGAGCATGAAGGCAAATGTACCCACGAGCGATACGATGATGCTCACGGAAGGAATGATGGTAGCCCGCCAGTTCTGCAGGAAGAACAGCACCACAAGGATGACGAGCAGCAGGGCTTCAAAGAGCGTCTTATAGACGGCCTTCATGGAGGCATCGAGGAAGTCATTGGTATCGAGAAGCACCCGGAATTCCAATCCTGCCGGCAATCGCGGCTTCAGTTCCTCCATGAGTTTGTCTATCTCGTGGTTCACCTGCTGCGCATTAGCCCCGGTGGAAGGGGTGATGATGGCAATGGTGCCGTTGTGAGAGTTCACCCAACTGTCGCAGGCATAGGTCACCGTTCCCAACTCCACACGAGCCACGTCGCTCAGGTGCAGTTCGTTAAATCCATCTGTCTTGAGTACGATATCCTCGAACTCCAGTGGTTTCTCCAGGCGTCCGCGATACACCAGCGTGTACTGGTAGGTGCCTTTGGAATCCTCGCCCAGCGTACCTATGGCAGCCTCCACGTTCTGTCCTTCGAGGGCTTCCACAATATCGTCTGGGTTGAGCTGGTACTGCGCCATCTTCTTCGGGTCCATCCAGATGCGCATTCCATAAGTATTTCCCATGAGCTGTATATTTCCCACACCGGAAATACGCTGCAGACGTGGTTGCACATTAATGTTGAAGTAGTTAGAGATGAAGGTATTGTCGTAGCGATTGTCGGGGCATTCCAGAGCAATGATGCGCAGCATACCCTGCTCCTCCTTCTCCACCTGCACACCGATGTTCAGCACCTCGGCGGGCAGGTAGCCCTCGGCTTCCTCCACACGGTTCTTCACGCGTATCTGCGCCAAGTCGGCATCGGTTCCCGGGCGGAAAGTGACACTGATGGTGGCCCGACCGCTGCTGGTCGATGATGAAGTGATATACTCCATACCTTCCACACCATTTACGGCCTCCTCAATGGGGGTGATGACACTCTTCATCACAGCCTCGGCACTGGCACCGGTGTATTCTGTGCTTATGGTAACCACAGGCGGTGCCACATTGGGAAACTGCTCTACGGGCAGGTTCAGATAGGCCACGATACCACCCAGCAGCACGAGCACCGAAAGTGCGCAGGCAAATATGGGGCGGTTAACGAAAAAACGTATAATCATTGTTTCTTTCCTCCTTTCTCCTCTGTCTTTTCAGTTACCTCTATGCCGTCGGTAACGAATCCGGCCCCTTCGGCAATAATCGTGTCGCCGGCATCAAGTCCGCTGGTTACCACGAAGTGCTGACCATCGTCGTAGGGCATGACGGTAACCTCCGTCTCCACGGCCTTTCCGTCCACAACCTTATATACGAGGTATTTGTTGTCGATGTCCACAGCTGCTTCCTGCGGAATGATTATCACATTGTGCTTGACGTAGGGCACCTTTATATAGCCGTTGCTGCCATTGCGGAACACCTCGGTGGGGTTCTGGAATGATGCTCGGATATAGGTGGCACCAACGTCCAGTTCCACCGTTCCGCTGATGGCATCAATACGTCCTTTCTCCTTCAACTCATAGCCCCAGTTGCTGTAGAGCGTGACAGGGGGCAGTTTTTTGATTAGTTCGTCGATGGAACTGCACTCGAAGTCGCGAAGAAGCTCAGAGAGCGCCTCTTCCGAGAGTGCGCCGTAGGCACGGATATAGTTTTTGTCGGAAACGAGCACCATATGCAATTCATTCTCAGGTCCAACGAGTTCTCCGACACGATATTCAATCATGCCGATGACACCGTCGGTAGGGCTGCAGATGGAGGTGTAGCCCAGTTGCACATGTGCCGACTCCAACTCTGCCTGCGCTGCTTTCAGTTGTTCCTTTGCTTCTTCGTGGGCATGTTTGGCACGTTGGAAGTCCGACTCGCCCACCATGTGTTTGTCATAGAGTTTCTTCTTGCCATCCAGGTTCAGCTGGGCCGCAGAGAGTGCGGCGCGGGCAGTGGACACCTGAGCCTTGGCAGCATCGACGGCAGCAATGTAGGCATCCTGCTCGATGACGAACAGCAACTGTCCTTTCTTCACATGGGCACCCTCCTTTACGTGGATTTCCGCCAGTCTGCCGCTGACGAGCGGGCGCACCCGTACATTACGTTCGGCCTGCAATTTCACTGCAAATTCGCGGTTCAACGTAATGTCTTGCCGCTCTACTCGCAACAGTCGGTAACAGTCCTTCACTTCGGATGAAGACTCTTCGCCACAGCCTGTAAGGAGTGCCGACAGTGAAAGTGCCGATAAAATATAAATAATAAAGTGTAGCCTTTGACGCATTGCTAATAAAAAATTAGGGTTCTTACTTTTTTGTCTGTTTCCCAACAGCCATACCTTCGGTCACCATGCCCACATTCTCTGCTACGATGACATCACCTTCGTTCAGGCCGTCCGTTACCACATAGTGCTCTTCATCGTCTGCAGGCATGCCTTTCACCTCCGTCGAGACAGCTTTGCCCTCAATGACGCGAAAGACGAAACACTTGTCTTGAATCTGCAGTGTGGCATCCTGGGGTATGACAATGACACCGTGCTCCGTGGTAGGCAGCATGAGGTAGCCATTGCTGCCGTTTCGGAACAGCTCTGAGGGATTTTCGAACGATGCCCGCAGCAGGACTGAACCCGTCTGGTAGTCAGTGTCGCCGCTTACGGCATCGAAACGCCCTTTCTGAGGCAGCACTTCGCCCCAGGTGGTAAAGAGCGAGACCGGAGGCAGTTTGGTGAGCAGTTCGGAGGAGGTGGTACAGCCGTACTCTTCCAGCAGGCCGAAGAACAGTTCCTCCGACAGGGTTGTGTAGGCATGAATCTGCTTGTTTGCTGCGAGCGTGGCAATAGGCAGCTCAGCATCGGGAGAGACGACATCCCCTTCGAGGTAGGCCATCATACTGATGGTACCGTCCACCGGACTTTTGATGGTGGTGTAATTCAAGTTGGTCTGTGCAGTGGCCAGTGCCGCCTGAGCGGTTTCCAACTGAGCAGTGGCCTCCTCCTTGGCATGTTGGGCACGGCGCAGGTCAAACTCGCCCACCATCTGCTGCGCATAGAGTTTCTCCTTGCCGTCCAGATTCAGTTGTGCCGTGGAGAGCGCAGCGCGGGCTGTGGCCACCTGAGCCTTGGCGGCATTGAGGGCGGCAATGTAAGGTGCCTGGTCGATGATGAAGAGCGGCTGCCCTTTCTTCACGCGAGCACCTTCACGCACGCAAATTTTCTTCAGCGTCCCACTCACCATCGGGGACACTGCTACATTCTCCTTGCTCTCTATCTTTGCCGTGAGCCTACGTTCGTGCGTATAGTCTTGCCGCTTCACGCATATTGTCTCGTAGTTCTCGGCTACCGAAGTCGAGGTTGCTTCCTTGCAACCCGTCACGAGTGCCAGTGTGGCACACCATATTACTAACTTAGAAATGTATCGCATAGCTGATATTGGGAACGGAGAGATATGAATAAACTGTCTTTGGCTTGTGTGTCCGGAAGTCGTAGAAGTCCTCGTAGGGCTCTTCGTTGGCAAGGATGTTCATATAATCCAAGCCAAAGACATGTCCCACTCGCTTGCCGTTGATGCGGAAGGTGACGTTCAGCGAGAGATCCAGGACTGGGTCTGTCTTTTCTTCCATTGCCCGCGATTCGTCGTAGGCCACATGAGGAATGCCAGCAGCAAACAAGGCAGCTGTGCGGACATCGTCGAATGGTGTGTGACGGCGGCCACCCATTGCGGTGAAGGAGAGGTTAGCCGAGAGGATGTGGCGCTTCTTTATCTTCCACTCCTTACCGCCTACGGCATTCGCAACCCAACCACGGTCGTAGAGTGTGGGGCGCCATACTTGGTCTACGCCCTTGTATTCCGACTTGTAGAGCGACCCGTTAACCATCCAGTAGAAGCCGTTGGTCATGTATTGTTCGGCACCGAGAGCCACACCATAGTTGCGGGCATATCCGTCGTCCACCAGCGCCTCCGTGATGTAGGTCTGATAGCCCAGATGGCGGTTCAGGGCGCAGAAGGTAGATGTGGGACTCACAGGTACGGCGCTCTGCCATTCTGCCCATCCCTCGGCTTTGATGCATATCGAGAGCGTGGGCTGCCACTTGTAGTCGAGCACCAGCTGATGGGAGCGCATGGGTTTAAGGTCGCGGTTGATGGCGGTGCCACCGAAATAGGTATCGTAGGAGTCGGTACGTGTGGTCATGCCGTAGCCGAAGGAAAGCATGTGGTTGTCCGCCGGCTTCCACTCGGTGGAGAAACGCGGCTGCACAGTCCAGTCATTGGAAAGCGTCCAGCCAGACAAGTGCAGGCCAGCATTGAAGGTCCAATGACCAAAACGAACGTTATTGGTGCCATAGACATCCACCTGCTGCATGTTTTTGTCGGCATCGTTCACGGGCAGTAACACACCCGTATAGATGGATGCTGCCTGCTGAAACGTCTGTTCGTAGTTGATTTGTCGGAGCGATCCGCCAAACTTCAGCATATAGTTCGACGAGAAGCGTTTCTGCGCTGCCAAAGAAGCCGTCAGCCACAGAGTCTTGCTCTCCATCAAGGTGAAGGGGTTGGCAGGAGCGAAGGTGGATGTCTTGCGGTTCCCCTCGTTCAGCAACGTGCCGTCGGTGGCAAAGACCGCGAAGCGGTCACTCGACAGGAAGTTGCGGTGCGAAGCTGCGAGGTTGCCCGTCAGTCGCCAGCCCTGTCCTAGCCCCATGTCGAGTGTAGCACCACCTGTCATCGTCTTTATTTTAACATTGTTATCCAATTGATCGTAAAGAGAAGTCCACTCCTCATCCCATTCGTTCCAATCCATGTAGTCACGGCTCCAGGCACCCAAGGCCCATACACTGATGTTAGATCTGCTGCTCAGCGGGAAGTTAAGCTTGAACAGGAGGTCGTGATATTCCACCTGATCGCCGGCACCGATACTGATGCCTAAGTCGTTGCACAACTTGGTCAAACCGTAGCGATATGCCACCAGATAGCTGCTGCCGCCCTTCTTCGACAACGGACCTTCGCTATTAGCATCGACACCAATGGTGGAGACTTTCACGCTGTGCTCGAAAGTTTTGGCGTTGCCGTTGCGCAACTTCAAATCCAGCACGCCGCCAATGCTATTGCCCATCTCAGCAGGGGGAGCTGAGGTGTAGTAGTCGCTGTTGGCCAGCAAGTTGGTATGCAGGGCAGAAATCTGCCCCGTGCCGTGGCCGCCAATCTCATCCAGATGTACGGGTGCAGGCACTTCCACACCGTCAATTCTGTACATGGCCATAGAGGGAGGATTGCCATGGGTGGAGACGCTCGTGTTATCGACGGAGCCAGTGGTACCGACATATCGGCGCACCACACGGGCAATGTCATCGAAAGCACCGGCAAAGCGCTCAGCCTCCTCCACACTGATCATCGAAGCACCGGCCACAGCTGTAGGGTTCAGCGCTTGCGCCTTGTTCACAATGGGGCGCACCGTCACTTCATCCATCTGCCCGACGAGCTCACGCAGCTGGAACTTCAGCACTGTCTCCTTCGAGCCGGAAACCAGCACCTCTACGATGCTTTTCGACTCGTAGCCCACATGGTGGCTCTCCACATTATATCGCCCTACGGGTACATTCTTCATTTCGAAGACACCATTGGCATCAGCAACAGCTACGAGGTCTTTTTGCCCAACCACCGACACTGTTGCGCCAGGCAGAGGTTCGCCCGTGACGATGTCTTGAACTGTACCACGCAAAACCTGCCCCATTGCAGGAGCAACAGGCAGCAACAGAAGGAAAACGATAATACGGCTGCACCAATGTACGTGCAACCCATGTGGATTAAAAAATTCCATAAAGCCATTCATATGTTTCAATAATTCATCACTTTATCCAAAATCCACTAGGAAAACCTATGATTTATATGATATGTTTACGACTGCAAAGTTAGGCAAAAATCCCTTCTTCCACAATTATTTTTGCAAAAAAATAGTAGAATGAAGCTTACTGGTAAAAAAAAGCCTCCCTTTTTCAGGAAGGCTTTTTCGTATCTGACATTTATTTCGCTCGTTTCAGGCCAAGCCGACGCTGGTCCATGATACGTGTGGTGCCCGTGGGCAAAGTCCGGAAGAACGCACCCTTGCGCCCGTCAGGCATAATCTGCTGATAGCCGAACTGCTCGTCGCTCTCCACCAGGATGCCATCGTCCAGATAACCGCGGATGCGATACGAGTGGTTGTGGTCCTTCTTCACCACCAGGTAGTCACGCGCCACGATGATGTCGCGGTTGTACAACATCTCCCACACGAAGAAGCGCGGACTCACGCGTCCCGTCGAACAGCGAAGCTTCATGCAGAGCACGTTCCCCGAATGATGTTCGTTGGCAAATCCAATCTCCACGCCCGCCACCTTCGTGAAGTTGGGGTCGGTGTCGTAATAGGAATTGCCGACAGGGTCCCAGCTGTTCTCCAACAGATAGTTCCCTCCGTTCAGTTCGCCGTAGAAGTAGCCGTTTCGCCACTGCACGAGGCCATAGAGTTTCACTCGCAGGTCCAGCCCCTTCTTGTCGATTACCGTCGTCACCTCCTCCAGTCGTCCATAGTTCTGCTCGTTCCTGCTGAGGTAGACACCCAGGGCGAAGAAGCCGCAGTCCTTCTGCAGCCGTTCCACCCGCTTGAATTTCGCCGGGCACGTTATCTTACCGTTGCGCATCACGCCATAGAAGCCATTCTGCAGGAAGACCTCCAGGCCAGTGCCCTTCTCCCCTACCCGCTTGATGCGCACCATCTGTGCATCCATCAGTTCCTTCTCCGCATGGTCGTCCACGACGACGCATCGCGACAGGCCCGGCACACCCTTGCCAGCCTCTTGTCCGAGGAACATCTGCGGCCAGTCGCGATCCACCGTAGGCAGACCGAACGTCTGGTACAGCCCCACGTTGTCCAATATCAGCACATGCGGTTTGCCAGCACTCACGCGCATGCCACGCCCCACCTGCTGCAGGTATTTCGACAGCGACAAGGTGGGCCTGGCCAGCTGTATGAACTCCACCTCCGGACAATCGAAGCCCTCAGAGAAGATGTCCACGTTCACGATGACATCCAGGCGCCCCTGCCGATAGTCCTCGACCCTTTTCCTGCGCTCCTCCGCAGGAGTCCGGGCCTCTATCCAGCAACAGCGCACGCCTTGCCCTTCGTAGTATTCCGCGATATGCTGCGCATGCGCCTTGTCTATGGCATACACGATGCCCTTCTTCCCCCGGGCAAATCGGGCGTATGAGTCGTACAACCTTTCTATGCTCTCCGGCACGTCCAGCACCAGCGCCATCTCCTTCGTCTGGTAGTCCCCGTCGGTACCGCGCTTTGTCAGTCCGCCCACCTGCCTCATCACGGCATTATCCGGGCTCACGGAGATATATTCAAAATCCGACAGCCATCCCTGTTCGATGAATTTGCTGATACGTTGCGACTGCAGCAGCGTGTCGAACAGTTCCGTGAACCCCTGTCCGCCCATGCGGCACGGCGTTGCCGTCAGTCCCAGGAACCTTGCTTTCGGCCATCTTTCCCACAGCATACGGTACGTCTTGGCCTGTGCATGGTGCGCCTCATCGATGATTACCAGCGACGGTTCGTACGCCACCTCCCCGATATGTCTCGACAGTCGTTGAATACTTTCCACCGCCACCTTTTCGTCTGGTATACCGAAGGCCGCTATCGTCTCACGTATCTGCTCTATCAGTTCCCGCCGATGCGCCACCACCAGCACCCGTGCGCCAGCCAGTTCCTCACGCTTAATCACCTCCCCCATCACCACCGTCTTTCCCGTGCCCGTAGGCATCTGCATCATGACATGGTTCACCCTTCGCCACACCTTCTGCAAGCGGGCGATCATCTCCTCCTGATACGCTCTCAGTTCCATAAAAAAACGTAAGAATATGCTGCGCCTTTCTGGCAGCCCCACCCCATATAATAATTAATTGCCCTTTTTATTTATAAATAAAAAAGGGCCATATTTATTAATTATTATTATCTACGGGGGCTATGCCAGAAGCCGCGACTCAGGCGACAGCCCCTCCTCTTAGGCCCCCTATAAGGGGGCCATAGAGGGGGGCTTATGCCTATTCTTGTCGAAAAGTTTATATTGCTTTGACGAAAAAGTTCCTAAAATTTCCTCAAATAGTCCGGAAGTTCCTCGAATAGCACAGTAGCGTCATCCAGTTACCGTACCTTTGCACCGAAGTTCACCAACCTATGCCTATAAGTTCCGCAACCATCACCTATAAGTTCACCAACCTATGCCTATAAGTTATGCAACCATCACCTATAAGTTCACCAACCTATGCCCGTTGCCTGTTATTCCTTCGGCATATAGAAAGAAAGTTACTTATGTCGGCTTCGCATTAGAACTTTAGCTAAAACAGCTCGCCAAAAAACTCTGTGTGTGGAATACTGATATCAATGTACTTGAACTTCATCCTATACTCTTCATTAATCAAAGAATATATTTTCATTGCTTCACTGTCTGCTGAGGCATAGTGAGTAATTTCGTCTTCGATGTCTGCTTGAGAAAACATTTTAGTGTCATTAGGTACAACAGTACGCGGTAATATCATCGCACCCCGTTCTGACTTTTTTCTAAATGCAATCTCACAAAGTTTTCCGGCATTAACAGCATGGTCGTAATTAAATGGCAGGATTTGCATGTTATTCATTGGTAACATGTCTATATTCCCCTTCACACAGAACTCAGAAATAGCTATTGTCGATACTTTCAGCATATAGTCATGCTCCAAGAAGTACCTAAAATAGTCGATGGCATTTTGATGCAGCCTGTCATCCTCCTTTAAAAGTCGGATAAAGAAACTCGTGTCAAGCAAAACGCAACCATTAGGCATACGCTTCCCTCCCTCTCAGTTCGTTCATTAACTCATCTACATCAATGCCTTTAAACGCTGGAGAAGCTTTCTTAATAAGCCCATTCAGGTAGTTCTCGTCGAACTTAGGCTCATAGTCAATCAAACTCACAAGAACAAGGGAGTGCCTGTCTATCTCACCAGTGGCAATATTCTGTCTGCCCTTAGCTCTAACACCATAGTTATGATACAACAAGTTGTTCTCCATATTTTCCAGCAATTCCTTTTCCGTAGCAATGGTCAACAATCCTTTCCCCTTTACGTCAATTTTTATTGCAGCATCCGTTTTCCCTCCAGCGCTTTGCACTTTCCCATAGAAATAGAACTCGCTCTCAGCCCATAACTTTTCTGTTCTTTTGAAGTCTGTCTCGGCTGTAATTGACAACCTCACATCGTCACTTCTTGAAGAAGAAAACTCAATGGTATAGTCCTTCTCCCTTGCAACTTTTTGGATACTTTCCACTGCTTCAGCAGTTTTAAGTTCCAGTCCATCTAAAGATTTCGATTCTGCAATGATTGACATTACAGCAGAGAAAGCCAACACCCCTTGAAGTGAAGTCCAGAATCGATGAATTACCGACCCCTCTTTCATCTCATAAGAAATTATCGGTCTCTCTGTTCGTGAACTATTAGGGTACAATAAACTCTCCGCATAAGTAAGTATTTCTTTCAGCTCACTTATGTCGTAATTAGCTGGTGCAACGGCAATTCCTCCATTCTTCCCACTAATGTGAATGTCAATATACTCTTTTTTTTCCGGCATCTTGACCACGTTTCACGCTGCAAATATACAACTAATTCCTGAATAACGCAATACTAAACGGATTTTTTCGATCTTGCAACACATCCGTTCCATCCGTGTCATCCGTGTTCGAAGAAGTTTTATTCTCTAATTATTCAGTTGTTTTGCTTGATAGAAACGCTGGGCGATTACTCAGATTATAGATTATTTCCCGTACGCCCCATCCTTCGCTTCCAGGATTGTACTCGGCTCATACACTTCAATCGTATGCCACCCACCTTGTGGCAACTGGATGCCATATTAATGTTCTCTAAGGCAGATACCTATCATCTTTTCCGTCCCCACTGAGGCCAAAAGAGGTACGAGCAAAACTGCCAGATGGCTTTCAGAAAATTTTTCATCTGCCAGGTAACTTAACCTCAGCCATAGCCGCCTCTATTTCTTCAAGAGGTACGCTGCCGTTCCACATGCGATATACATAGAGAGGAGTAATACCCCCGACATCCATAGAACATGACCGAGTCTCGCTTTCAATGAATGACTTCAAACGCTCAACTACATCCATTTCACCGCTCCTTTATAATTACCCAAAATGTTTTGAAGATTAAGCCCAAATCGTAAAAGAAACTATGCTTCTCTACATACTCCAGATACAGTTTTATCTTCTCCTGCATAATCACCTCGATGTAGTATTTCTCTGGGTCTTCAGCCTTCTCCATCAGTTCATTTTCATTGCGGAACTTGATGGATGCAGGGTCGGTTATACCTGGACGTACATCCAATACGTGCATCTGCTCCGGCGTCCAGTAGTTCACATAGTGCCGCACCTCCGGGCGAGGGCCAACCAACGACATATCACCAAGGAACACGTTTATCAGTTGTGGCAGTTCGTCAAACTTGAACTTACGAATGAAATAACCGCTCCGAGTCACACGAGGGTCATGCCCACCGATAGTCACCAGGCTCCCTTTATCAGCCCCGACTCTCATTGAGCGGAACTTGAAGATACGGAAGTCCTTGTTGTGCCGTCCCACTCGTACTTGCCGATAGAACACAGGCCCTTTGCTATCCAGTTTTATCCAGATAGCAAGCAAAAGGAATAGTGGGCTAAGGACAATCAATCCCAGCCCACTTGCTACAACATCAAAGATTCTCTTCATTAAAGGCTCTTGATAATATCCACAAAATTGCTGATGACATACTCAACATCTTCATCAGTCAATTTCGTGTGTAAGGGTAACGTAATCTCATTCTCGAAGAGATGATATGCATTCGGGTAGTCCTTGATATCAAATCCCAACGCCTTATAAGCCGTCATCATAGGCAACGGCTTGTAATGCACATTCGTAGCGATTCCTCGCTCCGCCATCTGCTCAATCACCTTGTTGGCTTCCTCACGCGTCTTACCCAACAGACGCACCAGGTAGAGGTGATGCGAACTGCAATGGTCTGCACCCTTATGGTTCAGTACAGCCACGGGCAGGTCCTTCAACGCCTCATTATACCGCTCCACAATGTCGTACCTCCGCTGGAGGATGCCCGGATACCTTTCAAACTGCACCAGCCCCAGTGCCGCCATGATGTCCGTCATGTTGCACTTATACCAAGGTCCAATGATGTCATACTCCCAAGCACCCAGCTTGGTCTTTGCTAAAGCATCCTTATTCTGGCCATGTAGCGAGAACAACTGACTCAAGCGATACAGCAACTCATTCCAAGTCTCCCCCTCCTTCTTAGGCACATTAGGCAAATAGTCCAAACCTGAAACCTGAATCTTGGAACTTGAAACCGGAACTTGTTCATTGCCAAATGGCAAGTTCCAAGTCAGTGCTCCACCTTCCGCAGTAGTAAAGTTCTTCACCGCATGGAAGCTGAACGACGAGAAGTCCGCAATAGCCCCCGCCATCATTTTCTGTGATTTCTGTGTTTTCTGTGTGACCTTCCTCCACGCGCCAAAGCTATGCGCACAGTCCGCAGACACCACAATCCTTCCAATCTTAGCCTGCAAAGCATTGTTAGGCCTGAACAGCCCATTCTTCGCCTCCACAATCTCGTACACCCGGTCATAGTCAGCCACGATGCCGCCCAGGTCCACAGGACAAATCACCTTCGTCCGTTCCGTGATGGCCTCCGCCAACTTGTCGTAGTCCACCTCCACGCTGTCCTTCTGCGAGTCCACCATCACCAGCTTGCAGCCCACGTGCTGCGTCACCGATGCCGTGGCCGTGTACGTATATGCCGGCACTATCACCTCATCCTCCGGCTGGATGTCCAGCAGGTGCAGCACCATCTCCAGTGCCGCCGTTGCCGAGTTCAGACACACCGTCTTCTCCGTGCCTACATACTCAGAAATCAGGCTTTCCAACTTCTTTGTACGCGGTCCAGTGGTTATCCAACCCGAGAGAATTGCCTCTCTTACTTCTGCAGCCTCCCTCTCCGTCATATCCGGCGGAGAAAAAGGAATGTTTCTTAACTTCATATTCATAATAAAACTATTTAAAGAATCTAAGAAGATTCGTTAGTTAGAGATAACGTTTTTATTAATTTTCGTTATTTCCAAATAACGTTTTTGCAATCCCATCAATGGGATTTTAGTGGTTAATATCTTTGATAATCCTGTGCTTTCTGTAATATCTGTGTGACCAAATTGTTCTCGTTAAGGTTACCGATATCGTTGAAGGCGCAAGACGCCTTCTTTCTCATGCGGCACAAACGGCCCTTCCTTGCATTCAAAGAACACAGTCCCAGACTCCAAACTTTCCACATTATGCCAGACTTTCTTGGGTATATCCACTCCATAGAGCCCTTCCTCAGGACAGAGCACTACACTCTCTATCACTGTACCATTATCATTATAGGTATTCACCCGAACCTTACCGCGTAACAACACAAAAGACTCATCCTTCGTTGGATGACGATGTATCTCGACCTTTGTCCCTGGCTCCACTGCATTCAGAAATCGATGGCACTTATCCTCTAACGACTTATGAAAGTTATAGTTCATCCTAAGACGTGGAGACTCCTTCGCTTCTGCAGATACCTTATCTAATAATGTAGTATCAATTATCTTCATTACTTAGTTATCGGCAAGGTTACCAAATGACAGCATTACAACAGCATCGAAGCGACATGCTCCATTTGTCTCTCATGCGTAGACAAGCTTTCCTTATCAAGGTTATCAAAGAATTTCTTCAATAGCACCTTATTTGGATTATCAGTCATGATGATCTTAAAGTCATTATCATTCTGCAAGCGCTCCGTCATACCTCCATTCATCATCCTCAACTGATCCAATATCTGAAATCTGGAATGGTTA
>ODAJ012031728.1_pt1 | contig 24137 bp, 23 predicted proteins | sample 1539241 | NCBI WGS metagenome assembly ODAJ01 (sample SAMN02144231, study PRJEB22623) | gut metagenome | biome: sheep rumen | host: Ovis aries | place: New Zealand
TTCGCAGGTTCTTCTTCCGTACCCGCTCACGTAGAAATGATGGGTCTTATCGGTGCAGGTAACAACCCGATGGTTGGTATGACCGTTTCTACCGCAGTTTCCATCGAAGAAGCTGCAAAGGCAGGAAAGTTCTAAGTTTTGAATTGATTTTAAAAGGAACACGGGGAGCGGGGATATCCGCTCCCTGTTTTTTTGCTTTTTTATAATTGTTCCATAAAATACGCGTCGTGAAACGTTTCTTTTTCGGAGGAGATAATTCTGTCCGAAATGCGGATGAAATTACCTTCAATCAAAATAAAAAGGGGATAAAAATGAAAAAGCGAATTCTTCAAATGACAGCAATTCTGACTGCCGTAATGATGTTATCCGCAGGCTGCAGGGCAGGAAGAGGCGTGGATCCAAAACTTCCTTTATCTTCCGAAGCACAAAGCGGCCCGGAAGAGATCCGGACGGAAGCGGAGATTCCGGAAAACAATGCAAAAGAAGGTTACAGCGTTAACTTAACCGAAGGAAAAGGCGGAGAAGCGGTGGAAGTATCGGCTCCGACAACTTCCGAAACAGCCGGACTCGGTGAAGCATCGTTTGCTTTATTAAGCAGGCTTCTTTCCGATGCGGAACAAAACGAAAACGTCTTAATTTCGCCGCTTTCTGTTTTCATGGCGCTCGGAATGACCGAAAACGGAGCTGACGGGGAAACCTTAAAGCAGATGGAAAAGTATGTAAACGGAGGAATCGGTCTGCAGCAGATGAACGCCGTTATGGCATTTTACAGACAGAAAATGAACGCCTCCGAAAATGTTTCATGGAATATTGCAAACTCTCTCTGGATCAAAGATGACGGAAATATCAATCCGAAGGAGGAGTTTTTAAATCATACGGTGGATTATTACGGTGCCGAAGTTTACAAGGCGGCATTCAATCAGGGAACCGTTGATGACATTAACAGCTGGGTTAAGAAAAACACCGATGAAATGATTCCCGAGATTTTAGACCAGATTCCGCCCAATGCTTTTATGTATCTTGTCAATGCGACAGCCTTCGAAGGTTCCTGGGCGGATGCATTTACGGACAGCGGAATCAAAGAGGATTACGATTTTACCAATGCAAACAGAAGCATCAGCAAGGTAACGATGATGCAGGGCGGTGCAAACGGATATTTTGAACTTGCGGGCGGCACCGGGTTTGTCAAAAACTATGAGGGCGGCGAATATGCCTTCGTAGGAATTCTGCCGAAAGAAGGGCAGAGTACGAAAGAGTACATCGATTCCCTCATGAAGAAAAAAGATGATTTTTCCAAGGCGGTTCGCGAGGCCGAAGGCGGAGAGATAATTATAAAATTGCCGAAATTCGAAAACGACTATGAAGCCAATCTTGCCAAAACCTATCAGCAGCTCGGTATGGATCTTCCGTTTTCGGATTCCGCGGATTTTACAAAGATGCTTGAAAATTCGAACGGAGATGAAAGAATCGGAAGAATTCTTCACAAAACACACATCGAAGTGGATCAAAACGGCACTAAGGCCGCTGCCGCAACGGTTGTAGAAATGAGATTCAAGAGCATGATTCCGGTCGGTGATGTGAAACACGTGGATCTGGACAGACCGTTCGTGTATGCAATCGTCGATACCGAAACGGGGATACCGGTATTTATCGGCTGCCAGAACGAGATAAAATAGGAAAGCGGAAGCTTCCGGAGATGATTTTTCAAACAGAATCTTGCGTATGCGAAAAGCTTATGCTACAATCAGCACATGTCAGTTCTTTGACATGTGCTGTTTATTTATATTTCATATTCAGCCGGCAGATCGCCGAAATGTTTCACAATCATTAAAATACGGATTTTCGCGGAAAGAAGGGATGCCTTTGAAAGTGTTTTAGTGTCCTGTTTAAAGGACCGTAAAATATTTATACTGCATTTGTAATGAAAACTTAGGGGGAAAAAACGAAAGTTATAAAAACCTATTGACAAAAACGAACATTTGTTTTATTGTTAAAAACAGAACGGATGTTCATACCAAAAGGAGATTGAAAATGGAAAGAGAAGAGAAATTAAAAGCACTTGATGCCGCATTGTCACAGATTGAGAAGCAGTACGGAAAGGGTGCTGTCATGAAACTCGGAGATCCCGCATCTACCATGAATGTGGAGACCATTCCCACAGGATCTTTAAGTCTGGACATTGCGTTGGGACTCGGCGGAATTCCCAAGGGAAGAATCGTTGAGATTTTCGGACCGGAATCCTCCGGTAAAACGACCGTTACCCTTCATATGATTGCGGAAGTTCAGAAGCGCGGCGGTATCGCAGGCTTCATCGATGCGGAACATGCACTGGATCCCGCTTACGCCAAGGCAATCGGTGTGGACGTTGATAATATGTATATTTCCCAGCCGGACAACGGCGAACAGGCACTGGAAATCACCGAGACCATGGTTCGCTCCGGCGCAATTGATATTGTGGTAGTCGATTCCGTTGCAGCTCTGGTTCCCAAGGCGGAACTTGAAGGAGATATGGGCGATTCACATGTCGGCCTCCAGGCAAGACTGATGTCGCAGGCATTAAGAAAACTGACCGGTGCCATCGGAAGAAGCAATTGTACGGTGGTTTTCATCAACCAGCTTCGTGAAAAAGTGGGAGTGTTCTACGGCAATCCACAGGTTACGACCGGTGGTAACGCGCTGAAATTCTACAGTTCCGTTCGTATGGAAATCCGTCGTGTGGAACAGCTGAAAGCCGGCGGAGACATCATCGGTAACAGAACCAGGGCAAAAATCGTTAAGAATAAAATTGCTCCTCCTTTCAAAGAGGCGGAATTTGATATTATGTTCGGCGAAGGCATTTCGTTTGAAGGCGATGTGCTGGATCTTGCCACCGAAATCGGCGTGATTCAGAAGTCCGGAGCCTGGTATGCATACGAAGGAAATAAGATCGGCCAGGGCCGTGATAATGCAAAGACCTTCTTAAAAGAGAATCCGGACATCTGCAGACTTGTGGAACAGAAAGTCCGCGAACATTACGGTCTGTCCGGAACAGCTTCCGAAACGGATTTAAAGGAAGGGGAAGAAGCTCCGAAGAAAGCAACGTCCAGAAAGAAAGGAACGATTGCTGACGCGGCGGAAGTAGACTGATGGTTGTAAGTGATATTGTTTCACGGAATAAATCAAAGGTAACCGTTTATCTTGACGGAGAAATCGCCTTTGTTTTATACAAAGGCGATTTGCACAGATACGGCCTTGAAACTGGCAGCGAAATTCGGGAAGATGCTTATGATGAGATTCTCCGGGAAGTTTTGCCGAAAAGGGCTCTGGACCGTTCCTGTAAGCTGTTGCTGTCTAAGGATTATACCGAAAGACAGATCAGGGAGAAACTTTTGGGAGACGGCTATCCGGAAGAAGTCATAGTAAAAACCGTGGAACGTCTGAAAAAAGAAAGATTTTTGGATGATACAAGATATGCGGAGAATTTTATTTATTCCTGTTCGAAGAAAAAAAGCAGGAACAGGCTTTTTGCCGACCTTGCCTTAAAGGGTGTTTCCAGGGAAGAGGCGGAAGAGATTTACGAGCGGCTTTTGGACTGCGGAGATATCGACGGGGAATCGGAAACGGTTCTTAAATATTTAAAGAAAAAGCATGTGAATCCTTCGTCTCTGGAATACGAAGAACGTGAAAAATTGTTTGCATCCGTGATGCGAAAAGGGTTTTCCTATGATTCCGTAAAGGTGGCCATGGCAATGCTTGAAGAAGAATAATTCCGATAAATAAGGGGCGTGAAACATTTTCATGCCTCTTTCATTATTTGTTTATAATGTTTCACGGAGACCTAAAATTGCTTGACATAATGTTTTTGCAAGTATAAAATGTAAATGTTGTATTATAGGTAATTATGGCAAATTGTTGTGTTGTGCAGTTTGTCAGATTAATACTTGTTCTATGAAAATTAAATAAGGAGGTGCTCCTGCAAATGGGCAAAGTTAGCATTACTTTAATGCTGATCATCGTCCTTGTTGCAGTGATTGTAACCGCTGCAGTTACCTATCTGGTTGCCAATGCGATTCGAAACGCAAAGGATAAGAAAACCGTTGAAAATGCAGAGAACAAAGCCAGAAAGATTTATGATGACGCTTTGAAGGCTGCTGAAGAAAAGAAAAGAGAGGGACTGCTTGAAATCAAAGAGGAATCGATCAAGGCCAAGAATGAACTGGATCGTGAAATCAAGGATCGAAGAGCGGAAGCACAGCGTTTTGAAAGAAGAGTTCAGCAGAAAGAAGAAAGTGTTGAGAAGAAGCTGGATGCTTTGGAAAAACGTGAACAGTCACTCACCGCAAGGGAAGAGGATTTAGCAAAGAAGAAGGAAGTAATTTCCAAGTTAAACGAGCAAAGATTGCAGGAACTGGAACGAATTTCCGGTTTAACCTCTGAACAAGCAAAAGATTATCTGTTAAAAATTGTTGAAGACGACGTGAAACACGAAACGGCCGTTCTCATTAAGGAAATGGAGAACAAGGCCAAGGAAGAAGCGGATAAGAAAGCGAAGGAATATGTGATTTCGGCCATTCAGAAATGTGCGGCAGACCATGTATCCGAAGCTGCGATTTCCGTGGTCCAGCTTCCCAGTGACGAAATGAAGGGCAGAATCATCGGTCGTGAGGGACGTAATATTAAGACTCTCGAGACTATGACGGGTGTGGAACTGATTATCGACGATACTCCGGAAGCGGTGGTATTGTCCGGATTTGATCCGATTCGAAGAGAAGTTGCCAGAATTGCACTGGAAAGATTGATTGTAGACGGACGAATCCATCCCGCAAGGATTGAAGAAGCCGTTGAAAAGGCCAGAAAAGAAGTGGAAACCGTCATGAAGGAAGAAGGCGAAGCAGCCTGCCTGGATGTCGGAGTTCACGGAATTCATCCGGAACTGGTAAGATTGCTCGGAAAGATGAAGTTTCGAACCAGCTATGGACAGAATATGTTGCGTCACTCCGTGGAAGTGGCTCAGTTATGCGGTTTGCTTGCCGCTGAACTGGGACTTGATGTCAGAGTGGCAAAACGAGCAGGTCTTTTACATGATATCGGTAAGGCGGTGGATCATGAGATGGAAGGTTCTCACGTACAGCTTGGTACCGAGCTCTGCAGAAAGTATAAAGAATCTGCAACGGTTATCAATGCGGTTGAAGCCCATCACGGCGACGTAGAGCCTACATCCCTCATAGCATGCATCGTTCAGGCGGCGGATGCAATTTCCGCAGCAAGACCCGGCGCAAGAAGAGAAACACTTGAAACCTATACAACACGTCTTAAACAATTAGAGGATATCTCAAACTCCTTCAAGGGAGTAGATAAGTCATTTGCTATTCAGGCAGGTCGTGAAATTCGTGTAATGGTAGTTCCTGAACAGATCACCGACGACGATATGGTATTACTCGCAAGAGATATTTCCAAGAAGATTGAAGATGAATTGGAATATCCCGGACAGATCAAGGTAAGTGTGATTCGAGAATCCAGAGTCGTAGATTATGCGAAGTAAGTTTAATTAAGACCGGTGGCGGATATCCGCCGCCGGTTTTTTATGCAAATGCCCGAATGGGAGACCTGGATTTACAAGGAGGTATATATGGAAAAAATGAAGCGAATCGACCGTCGTCTGGTTGCACACGGCCATATTCTGGACTATTACGAGGATACCATCGAGGTTCCGAACGGAAATATCGCACACTGGGATTTTATCGGCCATAAGGGCGCCGCTGCGGTAATTCCCGTTCTTCCGGGCGGTGACATTCTGATGGTCAGACAATACAGAAATGCACTGGATCGTGAGACAATCGAAATTCCGGCAGGCGGTATAAATGACGGAGAGAATCCGTATGACTGCGCCATGAGGGAACTGACAGAGGAGACCGGTTACAGTGTGGATAAAATGGACTTTCTGATTTCGGTCTGTACAACGGTTGCTTTCTGCAATGAAAAAATCCCCATCTATGTGGCGTTTATAAAAGGAGAACAGGGCAGCCAGCATCTGGACGAAGACGAATATATCAATGTCGAGCCGTGGAAGGTGGAAGATCTGTGTAAATTAATCTATGCCGGCGAGTTAAATGATTCCAAAACAGTAGCCGCGATTCTTGCTTACAAGGACAAATACTGCAGATAAGGCATAAAACGGCCGGACGGAAGATGCCCGGTTTGTTGACTGCTGACTTTTGAAGTCAACAAAATCAGGTTGTCATAACGGAACAAAATGAAACGATTTTATGTCAAATTTATTAAAAATATTAAGTTTACGTAAAAAAATTTTATGTAAAAAACAACAAGATATTGACAGAAATGAATGAGCAAAACGACATCTTGTGAAAGCCTTGATTTATAAGGATTTTTTGGCATTTTCCTTGAAAAAATCCGTTGATTTTCCGTAAAAATCCATATATAATGAAACTTGCACGGTCAACGATTTACATAATTCCTTGACCAGAAAGTCAAATAATCTTTGACTGATTTACAGTAAGGATAGTCAGCGGATGGAAAAACAAATCGATGCATTGATTGATTTCATGCATGAGAAGAAGAATACATCAAAAAATACTGAATTATCTTACAGACGTGATTTGGTAAAGCTTGTTGCTTTCCTGCAACAGGATTTGGGGAAGAAAAATTTCGGAGAGGTTACAGCAGACGATCTGGCTGCCTACATTGCCCATATGTATGAGCAGAATGCGGCACCTACGTCGATTTCTCGAAGCATTGCATCTACCAAGGCTTTGTTTTTATTCTTAACCGACACCGGCGTAATAAAGGAAGACGTTGCGCTGAATTTAAAATCGCCGAAGATTGAGAAGAAAGAGCCTGCCATTCTTTCGAAGAAGGATGTGATGAAGCTTTTGGACCAGCCTTCCGGAAATGCCCCGAAACAGATCCGGGACAAGGCAATGTTAGAGCTTCTGTACGCAACCGGAATTCGTGTTTCGGAACTGATTTCCCTAAAAACCACGGACGTAAACCTTTCCATGAGCTTTATTGTATGCCGCGATGCCCATAAGGAACGCATTATTCCTTTCGGCGCGAAGGCAAGGGACGCTTTGATGAATTATCTCTCGGGCGCAAGAGAAGCCATGCTGGAAGATAAAACCTCGCAGATTCTGTTTGCGAACTGCTCCGGCGAGAGCATGAGCCGTCAGGGATTCTGGAAGATTATTAAGTATTACGCGAAGAAAGCGGGTATAGAGGCGGATATCACACCGCACACCCTGCGTCATTCCTTCGCGGCGCATTTGGTGGAAAACGGTGCGGATTTAAAGAGCGTTCAGGAAATGCTCGGTCATTCCGATATTTCCACGACACAGGTATACTTAAACATGACGCAGAACAGGCTGCGTGAGGTATACGACAAGACGCATCCGAGAAGCTGATTTAAAAAGGCACCGACCGGTGCCTTTTTTGCTGTCTTTAACTCTTATCGCTTTTTCTTATGGCATTTACAAATTGAGAAATTCCGGCCTGCGTTTTTCAAATACGCAATAGTATTTAAAGCCGGCCTCTTTTAAAATGGCCTCCGCTTTGTCAAAACCGTAGGAAACGTATTCCGGTTTGTGGGCATCGGCCCCGATTGTGATGATTTCGCCGCCGAGTTCGCGGTAGAAGCGGATGGCTTCGGGGCAGGGATTGGTATTGGCAATTCCTTTATAGAGTCCGGCCGTATTTAATTCGATTCCCTTGCCGGTTTCGATGATTTTTTTAAAAATCACCTCGAATATGTCCCGAAAATCCTCAAACCGGTAGGTATATTCTCCGATACGGTCCTTCGGCAGATACCGTACGATATAATCAAGGTGTCCGTAGATGTCATAGTCAGGATAGGAGCTTACGTTCTGCAATATTTCCTCAAAATACATCCGGATGCCCTCTTTTAAGGAGATTCCGTCGTAATAGGATGGATAGTAGGGATCCTTTTTTTGGCAGACGTGGCTCGAGGCGATGACGAAGTCAAACGGATAGCGTGAAACATATTCGGACAGTTTATCATGGATATCCGGCTGTACACCGAGTTCGACACCGAAACAGAGCGAAATCCGGTCCCCGTAAATTCTGTTTAACCGGGTGAATTCCTCCAGATATTTGTCCGTATCCAGATCAAACATCCCTTTTTCTTCGGGTTTTACATAAATAAAATCGGGATCGTTATGCTCCGTGAAACATATTTTACGAAGACCTTTGTCAATCGAGGAACGAATCATTTCTTCGGTCGGAGCGGTCGAATCACCCGAGTGATGAGAGTGCATATGGTAGTCAGCTGTAATCATGGTTTCTCCTTGCCGGCGCGCCTTGGGACATAAGGACTTTGGCATCCTGTGCCCCGTGAAACATTTTATGCGCCACGAACTACATTATACGGTATTTTACGGCTTTGTAAAATGACTTTGCCGGAGAGTTTTAATTTTTTGTTAAATGTAAAATATCTTCTTGAAATTCACACCGCAATCCGATAGAATAATTGTGCTGACAAAAATTTGACAATTCAAAATGGATTGCCAGCCGAAAATATTTTCAGGAGGAATTACAAATGGCAGTAAAAGTAGCAATTAATGGTTTTGGCCGTATCGGACGTCTTGCATTCAGACAGATGTTTGGAGCAGAAGGATACGATGTAGTAGCAATCAACGATTTAACATCTCCCAAGATGTTAGCACACCTTTTGAAGTATGATTCTTCTCAGGGTAAATACGCAAAGGCAGATACCGTATCTGCAGGCGAAGATTCCATCACTGTTGACGGAAAGACTCTTAAGATTTACAAAGAGCCCGACGCAAACAACTGCCCTTGGGGCGAGCTTGGCGTAGACGTAGTACTTGAGTGCTCCGGTTTCTACACCTCCAAGGAAAAAGCACAGGCACACATCAATGCCGGCGCTAAGAAGGTTGTTATTTCCGCTCCTGCAGGAAAAGATCTTCCTACCATCGTTTACAACGTAAACCACACAACTTTAACCAAGGATGATACCATCATCTCCGCAGCAAGCTGCACCACCAACTGCTTAGCTCCCATGGCTAAGGCTCTTAACGATTTAGCAGGCATCAAGTCCGGTATCATGAGCACCATTCATGCATACACCGGTGATCAGATGATCCTCGACGGACCTCAGAGAAAGGGTGACTTAAGAAGATCCCGTGCCGGCGCTATCAACATCGTTCCCAACAGCACCGGTGCTGCAAAGGCAATCGGCCTTGTTATCCCTGAGCTGAACGGTAAGTTAATCGGTTCCGCACAGCGTGTTCCGACCCCTACCGGATCCACCACCATCCTTGTTGCAACTGTTGAGAAGAGCGTAACCAAGGAAGAAATCAACGCAGCTATGAAAGCAGCAGCTAACGAGTCCTTCGGATACAACGAAGATGAAATCGTATCCTCCGATATCGTCGGAATGACCTACGGTTCCTTATTCGATGCTACCCAGACCATGGTTGGCGAAGATAACCTTGTACAGGTTGTTTCCTGGTATGACAATGAGAACTCCTACACCAGCCAGATGGTTAGAACCATTAAGTACTTCGCAGAGTTACAGTAATCTGCAGTCAGCAATGAGCAAAGGGGCATAAGCCCAAACAAGAATCCGGTCGAGGATATTCGACCGGATTTTTTGTTTCAAAAATTCACGATTTATTTACATCTTGTATGTTGAGTGACGCTTTGGATTATGCTATAATTGCAATGCTCGTGAAAAATTTCACACAAGGGATTTCCTGGCGATGCGCAGACCACGGAAATGCCGGGTGAATACGGCATAAAGAATTATTATTCAAGGAGGACAGTATTATGTCATTAAACAAGAAAAGCGTTGACGATTTTAACGCAAAAGGCAGAAGAGTATTGGTTCGTTGCGATTTTAACGTTCCTTTGAAGGAAGGCGTGATTACCGATGAGACCAGAATCAATGCGGCTCTTCCTACCATCAACAAGCTTATTGCCGACGGCGCAAAGGTTATTCTTTGCTCTCACTTAGGCAAGGTGAAAGAAGGACCCAACGAGAAGGAATCCCTTGCACCCGTAGCTGTTAAACTTTCCGAGAAACTCGGCAAGGAAGTAAAATTCATCGCCGACTACAACGTAACCGGTGAGGATGCTACCAATGCAGTGGCAGCAATGAACGACGGTGATGTGATCCTTCTTCAGAATACCCGTTTCCGTGGCAAAGAAGAGACCAAGCCCCAGGAAGCCGGCGAGAAGTTCGCAGAAGAACTCGCTGCACTTGCTGATGACTATGTATGCGACGCTTTCGGTTCCGCTCACAGAGCACATGCTTCTGTAGCGGTTGTAACCAAGTACATCTCCGCAAAGGGCGGTACCAACGCAGTTGGTTACTTAATGCAGAAGGAAATTGATTTCCTCGGAAATGCAGTTGAGAATCCTGTTCGTCCTTTCGTAGCAATCCTCGGCGGTGCCAAGGTTGCGGATAAATTAAACGTAATCAACAACCTTCTTGAGAAGTGCGATACCCTCATCATCGGTGGCGGTATGGCATTCACCTTCTTAAAGGCTCAGGGTTATGAAATCGGTAAGTCCTTAGTGGATGACGAGAAACTTGATTACTGCAAGGAAATGATCGCAAAGGCAGAGAGCTTAAACAAGAAGCTTCTTCTTCCCATCGATACCACCATCGCAGCAGCCTTCCCCAATCCTATTGACGGACCCATCGAAGTATCCGTTGTAGATGCAAATGCAATTCCTGCAGACATGGAAGGTCTTGATATCGGACCCAAGACTGCAGAGCTTTATGCAGAAGCAGTTAAGAGCGCAAAGACCGTTGTTTGGAACGGACCTATGGGCGTATTCGAGAACCCGACTCTTGCAAAGGGTACCATCGCAGTTGCAAAAGCACTTGCTGAGACCGATGCAACCACGATTATCGGCGGCGGCGATTCCGCAGCAGCAGTTAACCAGCTTGGTTTCGCAGATAAGATGAGCCACATCAGTACCGGTGGCGGTGCTTCCCTTGAATTCCTTGAGGGTAAGGAACTTCCCGGCGTATATGCAGCTGACGACAAGTAAGATTTTATACAGAGGTCTGCGGACATTCGGTCCTGCAGGCCTCGTGTAACGAATAACGAAGGAGATTTGTAAAATGGCAAGAAGAAGAATTATCGCAGGCAACTGGAAAATGAACAAGACTCCCAGCGAGGCAGTTGCTTTAGTAAACGAATTAAAGGATCTTGTAAAGAATGATGACGTGGATGTAGTTTACTGCGTACCCGCAATCGACATCGTTCCCGTAGCACAGGCCGTAAAGGGAACCAACGTTAAGGTTGGTGCAGAGAACTTCTACATCGAAGACAAGGGTGCTTTCACCGGTGAGATTTCCGCTCCCATGTTAAAAGATGCAGGCGTTGAATTCGTTATCATAGGACACTCCGAGAGACGTGAATACTTCAAAGAAGACGATGCTTTCTTAAACAAGAAAGTAAAGAAGGCTTTTGAAGCAGGCATTACTCCCATTCTTTGCTGCGGTGAGTCCTTAGAGCAGAGAGAAATGAACGTAACCATGGACTGGATTCGTCTTCAGATTAAGTCCGACCTTGCAGGCGTTACCGCCGATCAGGTTAAGACCATGGTTATCGCATACGAGCCTATCTGGGCAATAGGAACCGGAAAGACCGCAACGAGCGACCAGGCAGAAGAAGTTTGCAAGGGCATTCGTGAGTTAATCGCTGAAATCTATGATGCTGAGACCGCAGAAGCAGTTCGCATTCAGTACGGCGGATCCATGAACGCAGGCAACGCAGCTGAGCTTCTTTCCAAACCCAACATCGACGGCGGCTTAATCGGCGGCGCTTCCTTAAAGGCTGATTTCGGACAGATTGTAAATGCATAATTCATCCGAATTCCGATAAGAGAATTAAGGATAAAATGATTCCACGGAGAGGAGTTTCACGGAATGTGAAACTCCTCTTTTTGCGCGGGTCGCAGATATGTTATAATTATGTATATGTTGATTGGAGGGTGCCATGAAGACCGGTAATCATTTTAAGAGCGGTATGCTTAGAAAAAGCCTTTTTATTCTGGCGGCTGTCATTCTGTTCAGCCTTCTGTTTGCCTGCAAAAAGAAGAACGAAGGTCTGCTGGAACTTGACAACAACGGAAAATACACACCCGTGGACGGGGATTTATATATCGGCATCATTTACCGGTTTGAAGCCAATCAGGATTCGACATTGGAACTTTATACCATTTGCGATGCTTCCGGTAATGTTTCGGACTGCGGAAAGAACTGCCATACGGACGAGCCTTTCGACAAAGAACGATACATCGGAATGAATTATATCGATGCATTCGATTTATTCCTTCATGACCACGAAAAGCAAGTGGAAGGAAGGAAACGCGAAATGATAGATGTTCCGATTCTGGAAGGTGATGAGAATCGTGACAAGTATTCGGAAGAATTCGGTGCTCTGGCGGACCGGAACGGTTTTCCCCATGAAGTCGGATTTGTCAGTGAGGATAAACAACGGTTTTGGGATATCATAGCGAATTCCACCGAAGAGCAGGTTCGCCGTCTTGCGGAAGAAGAAGCAAGGAAGGAAGAGGAAGAACGTTTAAGAAAAGAAGAGGAAGAAAGACGAAAGAGCGAGCCTGAAAAATCCGAAGAGCCTCCGATTGACCCGAATGCACCGGCGGATGTGGCTTCCCAGGCAGATCTTGAGAAACTTTACAAAGAAGGGCATTACATATTTAACCAGACTGCCGATTTTACAATTGATTTGGGCAAGTCGAATATTGACGGTATTCATATGGAATGCAACGGGCATGCGCTTACGGTAAAGGGAACGATTAAAGAAGGCGGGAAAGCCGGCAGGGAAGGCGGCGTTGCAGTCATGGAAATCTTCAATTCCGGCAGGCTGGACCTTTCCGGAATTACCTTTGACGAATCATCCTTCGATCCGGATAAATGGGTTGGAAGCTTTTGCCATATAGAAGTATATGAAACAAATATCAATAATATCATTCTTCCGGCAGGAATTATAAACAGACAGGAGATTGATCCAAAATGTCCCTACAAAGGATATGTTTATTATGATACGAATCAGGAAGGAACCGCACTCGGAATCGGCTATAACGGACCGGAGATTTCCTATGAAGACCTTCAGGTTCAGGAGAAGACTCTTGTGGAAGAGATTCTGACACTCGGACAGACCGCGGATTATGGACAGGGTGATCAGGGAGGCGGTTTTTCAAGGGATATCTGGACCAAAGTGGAACTGGATATGGGAAGCGTCGATCTACCGAATCAGGATTATATGCATTTAAAGCTCATGCCGGGCGCGTATTTGAAAGTCACCGGTACAATCGGGGTTACCGGCGGAAGACTCGGCTGGGAAGTGACAGAGGCCGATCAGCTTGATATAACCGGCCTTACGCTTGTAAAAAAACACCCGTCGCCGGATGTGATGAAAATTGATTTTAATCCGTCTGAGGGAATTGTGGACGATATGGTAAAGCCAAAGGCCGGAAACGGTAAAATCAGTATCTCGAAGGGATCGGATTCGGTTGCGATTACAATTTGGTAAGCTAAATGGGGGGGAAAATATGAACGACGGATTAAAAAAGCCGATTAAATTATCGATTATAATCAATTCCGTAACAGCGGCATGTTCAATTCTGTATCTGATTATTACGGTTGTAATTATTGTGCTGTGTATTGGGCTGAGTGTTGCTTCTCCCGGCGGATATACGGGACAGGGACTGGCGATTTTTCTGACTGCTTTAATTCTTCCAATCGGACTGTTCTTTGCGGTTTTTCCGATTACGCGGATTACGGCATTAATCTGTTCAATCGCATCGTCGGACAGACTTCATAATGGGAAGAATCCGAAGGGAACGATGATTATGTCGGGCGTTTTGCAGATTCTGGACGCGCTCGGAAGCTGGTGCTTTTTGGGGATTATCATTTTTACGGCTACCCGTCCCGGAATCGTTTTAAAAGCGTTGGAGGCGATAGGTGCAACCGTGCCGGATCCGCTTTTAAATTCGCTTTCGTCAGTGCTTTTCTTTATTTGTTCCATACCGCTGATGGCCAAAACCGCTTTGCAGATTATCTCGAGCGTGAAACTGTTTAACGCAACCAAGAATTATAAAGAAGTAAGCGCCGGATATTGGGAGAGACGCTAAAAAAGAAGATCGGATTTGAAAAAGAGACTGAATTCAAAAAAGAGAATATAACGTATTGTGGCCATTCCGTCGATTATGATTCTGACTTCCAACCCGGAAATCGCCGGAGATCTGCGCTTTGATTCCATTCAATTCGGGAAGAACCTGATTTATATTTACCGCTTTGCGATGTTTGGTGAGTGCGAGAATGTTACGGAACTATCTTTCCCTGCAAAAGTAAAGAGTATTCAGGAGTCGTTCCATAATTGTAAAAGTTTAAGCAGACTCGAATTCGGTGAAGAATTTTACTATGCGGACGTTTCTTTTTATAAATGTGAGTCCTTAAAAGAATTTCAAAAGTTACAGGTGTCGGGAAGGCCCGATGCCTGTTTTTTCTTGATTTTCGCCACTTATTCATATATAATTTTTAAGGTTTAAAATGATAAAATTTGTGAAACAGAAAGGGGATTTATAAACCATGGAAAACGAAAAAACAGAAAACGAAATGACGGAAACCGAAAAAACGGAAGACAAAAAGCCCGAAGAAAAGAAAGCAAAAAAGGGATTCCTTCCCTGGCTTGATGAAAACAGACTTGAAATGTTCGTGGCAATTTTCTTAGGTATCACGGCACTTCTGACCGCATGGGCAACCTGGATCGGTTCTCTTCACGGAGGCAATCAGGCAACCAATTATACAAAGAGTAACAACTTATCCGCAGACGGTAACTCCCTGTGGAACGAAGGATCCCAGCAGTACATGCAGGATCTTATGATCTGGAATAATATTGTCAGCATTCAGACGGATATCGAAATCGCTGAGTCGGAAGGTGACAAAGAAAAGGCCGATATTCTTGAGGCGAAATTAGACACCCTGATTTACGACAGCTGTTCCGACGAATTCATCGAAGCCATTGAATGGGCGTTTGATCAGGAAGAATGGGCATCTCCTTTTGACAAAGAAGGATTCATGGACCACTATTATACGGAAGCGCAGGAAGTGCTGGATGAGGCAGACGAACTTCTTGTACAGGGACAGGAAGATAATGCAAACGGCGACCGTTACGGTCTTGTTACCGTTATCTTTTCACTGGTTTTGTTCCTTCTCGGTATCGTAGGTATTTTCAAAAACCTGCCGAACCGCAGAATTGTCTTCTTTATTTCGATTCTATTCCTGATCATTGCAACCGTTTATATGTTTACCATTCCGCTTCCTTCAGGATTCACGCTGTAAGTATTTCAGGGGGGATTTTATGAAAAGAATCGTACAAATCAATCAGTGCCCGAACTGCGGCGGCAGACTGGAACAGGGCGGAAGGCCCGGAATCCTTCGCTGCATGTCCTGCGATTCCGAGTTTGAAACCGAATACGACAATGAGTGTGATTGAAGGAGGCCCCGGCAAGCCGCACGGCGCTTTTGCGGCCTTAATCAGTGCACTGGCGTTTGAAAAGGAACCCGGAAGGGATAAAATCATCGTCTGTGAATATGACGATGACGAAGAATAGAATCAGGCAAAGGCCGCCGAAAGGCGGCCTTTTTGTATGTATAAGAGGAGCAGGGATGTTTTGCGTATTTTACAAAAAGTGAAAAATATGTCCGGATACGTTTCACAATTTGATGTGTTAATATATCTATATCTGGTATAATATATTGTCAGTGGGACGATTTTGTCCACAAGATGACAAGATTTGTTTATTAAAAAGGGGAAAAACATGATTATCAAATGCCCGAATTGCAACGGCGCACTGGAATTCGATGTAAAAAGCGGAATGATGTACTGCAAATTCTGCGGTTCTTTTTTTACGGCAGAAGAGGTACCCATGCCGGAGACCGGTCGTGCAATGACTAATCCTGCACAGACCGAGGGCGTATCAGCCTGGTCACCGTCTGAGGTGTCGGATGAAGTCGGCAATTTTAATTCCGGAGTGCAGGCAACGGAATATATGGACTCAAAGGGTTATTATTCCGGTGTACAGGCAGCCGCATATACGGACTTACAAGGATCTTATCCCGGTGTGCAGAATAAGGTAAAAGAATCGGTCAAGGAACTGGAAAGATACCGGTTTAATATTACGCCGGAGGAACGCGAAGCCAACCGCAACAGATATTACGAAGAACAGCAAAAACTTGCGGAAGAATATCATAAACGGCCGAAACCCGACTATACAAAACCCTTTTCGGGAACCACCGTTTCCATTCACGATGTCGATTTGCCGGAAGTGGATCCCAACTATAATGTTTACGATTATTACGCAAAGCAGACGCAGCTTTCCGAAGAATACAACAGAAAGATTGAAAATGCGGATATCGATTATACGAAGCCTTTTGACGGAACCACCCGTGAAAATATGACATGGGACCAGGTGATCGAGGCCAACCTAAGAGACCGCGAAGCCAGAGCACAAATGGCCGACGAACTCAAAAAAATCGAGAAAAACTCGTATATGCGCGGACAACGTTCCGTCCTGAATGACCCTTACGGCTATACCGTTTCCGTGAATCGGGCATTCAATAAATATCAGAAAAATGTCGACCGTAATTTGAAGATGGCCGGCAACGTCAGAACCGATTCGACGGGAACTATCCCGGGCGGGCAGAATCCTCTGGAAGCAGCCACCGCCGGCATATATAACGCGGCAAGACCGAAGAAGGATTATATCTATACGAAATCCGGTTCCCGTATTATTCAGAATACGGGAGGAATCTATCTTGTTACGGATGCCCCGCCCGATTACGGTGCGGATTTAATGGATAACAAAGTCTATACCTGTTCCACCTGCGGCGCGGAGCTTTGCCTTACCGGAGTGGAGACCTCCTCTTTCTGTGCATACTGCGGACAGCCTACCATTGCTTTTTCCCGTATGGAAAAATGTACGAAACCGGACAGCATTATTCCGTTTGCGGTCACGAAGGATGAGGCACTTTCCCTGGTTCGGAAGCGCTTAAACAAAGGCGTTCTTGTACCGGATGAAGTAAAGAATTTTGAAGTGGATAAACTTTGCGGTATTTATATTCCGTACTGGCTTTTCGATGCAAACTACACGGACAGCATGGTAATCAGAAGCCGTGTAAAATCGGGAAAAACCACGAAAATCAAACACTATCGCGTAAATACAAGCTGTAATCTGTTTTATTTTCCGGTGGATGCATCCAGAAATTTAAACGATTATTCCTCAAGAAAACTGGATCCGTATGATTACAGCGGAATTCGTCCTTTTCATGTCAGTTACATGTCCGGATTCTATTCCGACCGTTTCGACATGTCTTCGGACCAGATGTCAACGACGGCTATGTTCCGTGCACAGTCCATGATGTATGAAAAGGCAAAACTCAAAGTTCCCGGTTCCCCGGTCGGTCTGGCGGATTCGGCTCCGATGTTTCATATCCGGAAGAAATACTATACCATGCTTCCTGCCTGGTTTCTGACTTTCCGCTATGATTTTAACACCTATACCATCATGGTAAACGGACAGACCGGAAAGGTGGTAGGCGCTGTACCTTATGATAAGAAAAAGTTTTACGCAATCCTTTCTGCGGCGTTTGTCGCAGCAAGTGCAGTGGCAATTCCGTTGTCCATAGCATTGACAAAGGCTGTTTTTTCTTCCACGAGTTCGAGCAATTCCGGAAAAGCAATGGTGATTCCGATTGTTGCCGCGGGCTTCTTCTTCATGATGGGTCATGCAAACTTCAAAAAATACAAGAAGAACATGGATCTGGCAAGAGAAGAGAAGATGACGGAATTTGTAAAGGAAAGACAGGAGGTATAAGTATGATTGGTATATATTTTCTGGGAGTCGTTTTCGGACTTGCCATAGCGGCAGGGCTGGCTTATTTTATCGCAACTTCCGTTTTGGTTAAATCGAATGATTTCGGTGACGAACCGATTGATTTGCAGCAGTATGCGGGATATGATCCGATTTCCATAGAGAATCAGGGGGCCACTTCCACACCTTACGATTAATCGTAAAAATGCTTGCAAATTCCGAAACGGTATGATATATTATGAGGGCTGATGTTTTATCGGCAATTGTTTTGGTTTTGTATATGCCGCCCGGGTGTGGTGCCTGTAAATGCGGCATGGAGGTAATTAATGGTTATTCGTACTATCATTACGATTGTATTTATTATTGTTTGTGTTGCAATGTCAGCATTGGTTCTGATGCAGGAAGGCAAGTCGGACGGACTGGGCGCCATCAGCGGTACCACCTCTTCCGATACTTACTGGAGCAAGAACAAAGGCCGTTCCATGGAAGGTGTCATGATTAAGCTTACGGCAATCCTTTCCGCGGCATTTATTGTACTTGCGCTTGTCCTTAACCTGACAATGTTCTAGGAAAAAGCTTTTTCAGAACCCTTGCGGACTCCGCAGGGGTTCTTTTTTATGCGTAGAAGGTGTATAATAATAAAATGAGTAAAGGTGATAAAAAACTGATTGCGAACAACAAGAAAGTGTATCACGACTATTTTATCGAGGAGACCTACGAAGCCGGTCTGGTGCTTCACGGTACCGAGGTGAAAAGCCTGCGTCTTGGAAAATGTTCGATTAAGGAATCCTTCCTTCGTATTGAGGACGGAGAGCTGTATGTATACGGCATGCACGTTTCGCCGTATGAAAAAGGCAATATCTTCAACAAGGATCCGCTCAGAACGCGGAAACTCCTTCTTCATAAGAGAGAGATTTTAAAACTTGTGGGGAAGGTTAAGGAAAAAGGATATACACTGGTTCCGATCGAAGTGTATTTTACCGACGGAAAGGCCAAGATGTTAATCGGACTTGCCAAAGGTAAGAAACTTTACGATAAAAGAGAAGATCTGGCAAAGAAGGATGCAAAACGCGAAATGGAGCGTGCCTTCAAGGACAGAAATTCATAAGTTGTTTGCAGCTTAAAAACTGAATACGGGGTAGTAAAGGTTTCGACAGGGGTAATGCAGCTGGAGAAGCTATCCGCAGACGATGCGTCAAATCGTAAACCTAAATATAAACGCTAACAACAGAGTAGCTTTAGCAGCCTAAGTGCTGCTTGTCCGCCCGGGTGCACCCGCACATCCGGATCCGGGCATCATCTTTGCGGGAAACGGCTTATGTTAAGCTTTGCGCATAGGTACGTATCATGAAGCTACCGGGACCGGCAGGGTGTTGTTCTCCTTTCGGTTTCGGGAATAAAGAATGAACAACTACGATAGTAGAAGGACAGGGAATTTGCTTTTGGACACGGGTTCGACTCCCGTCTACTCCACGAACAGAGAATCCGGGCGAACCCGTTAAGGGCTCGACTCCCGCCGGATTGTCTCCACTTTGGACTCCACGGCTTAAGCTGCGGAGTTTTTTAATGACAAAGTTCTTAAAAAAGTGTAAAATACTACATGGGAATTCAGATTAAGAGGCTAAAAATGAATCAGATTACAATCATTGTTCCGTCATACAATCCGGACGACAAACTTCCCGAGGTCGTAAAAGGCCTGGTGGAAGGCGGATTCGAGGATATTCTGGTTATCAATGACGGCAGCAGGGAAGAGTGTTTGAAGTATTTCGAAGAGGTTTCGAAATACAGCGAAGTAACCGTACTTACACATGAAGTGAATAAGGGAAAAGGCCGTGGGATGAAGACGGCTTTTTCGTATGTTTTAGAGAACCGTCCGGACAGTATCGGTGTGATTACCGTCGACGGCGACAACCAGCACACGGTGAAAGATATAAAATACATGGCCGAAAGGATGCTGGAAGATCCGCACAGTGTATTTATCGGTTGCCGCAATTTTAACGATCCGAAGGTTCCGTGGCGAAGCAAAACCGGAAATAAAATCACATCGTTTATTTTTAAATATGTCCTTTTGATTCCGATTACCGATACACAGACCGGCCTTCGCGGAACGCCGAAAGAGTACCTGCCGCAGATGATCGAGACGAAGGGCGAACGGTACGAATTCGAAACGGAGATGTTCTTTACGTTAAAGGATAAGGAGATTCCGTTTAAGGAAACGACCATCGAAACGGTTTATATCGAGGAAAACCAGACTTCTCATTTTCATCCGATCCGCGATTCCTGGAAGATTTACAAACTGATTCTTGCCTATATGTTTAAGCGGCTGTTGCGTTTCCTTAAATTCGTTGCAAGTTCGTTTGTATCGTTTTTAACGGACTGGGGCGTTTATTCCATCTGCCTTCTGATGCTGACGGGCAGACTCGAAGAGAAGCTGACACTGGCCATTGCGGTAATAAGCGGTAAAGTGCTTTCGTCGATTTTGAATTTTACCCTGAACCGTAAAGTGGTGTTCGGGTCCGGTGAAAAGGTCGGAAGAACGCTTTTAAGATATTACACGCTCTGGGCCTGCCAGACGGCATTGTCCTACGGACTTATTTATGTCATTTCCCATATTCTCGGGCAGGATTCCCTTTTGATTAAGTGCCTGATCAAACCGGTGATTGATTTGCTTTTATTCCTGTTAAGTTACCAGATTCAGAAACGCTGGGTGTTCGGAATAAAGCCCGTTACTTCCGGGAAAAAATAATAATACAGGGGAGTTATTCATGGAGAAAAACACGATTCTTGTCGTAGACGATGAAAGCAGAATGCGAAAGCTGGTCAAAGATTTTCTTGTAAAATCGGACTTTGAAGTTTTGGAAGCCGGTGACGGGGAAGAAGCGCTTCGTATTTTTGAAAAGAATAAAGACATCCGTCTGATTCTGCTTGATGTTATGATGCCGAAGATGGACGGCTGGGATGTCTGCAGGGAAATCCGTAAAGTTTCCACGGTTCCCATCGTTATGCTGACCGCAAGAAGCGATGAAATGGACGAACTTCTGGGCTTTAAACTCGGTGTGGACGAATATATTTCCAAACCGTTCAGTCCGAAGATTCTGGTTGCGCGTGTGGAAGCAATCCTTCGCAGAAGTGCAGAAAAAATGGGCGAATCCATCGTGGAAGCGGGCGGTATTGTCATCGACAGAAACGCGCATATTGTTACGATTGACGGGAATCCGATTGACTTAAGTTATAAGGAGTTTGAACTTCTGTCTTATTTTATCGAGAATGCCGGTGTGGCCCTTCCGAGAGAGAAAATCCTTAACCAGGTGTGGAACTATGACTATTTCGGCGATGCAAGAACCATCGATACCCATGTAAAGAAACTCCGTTTCAAACTGGGTGAAAAAGGCGACATGATCAAGACCATCTGGGGTCTGGGGTATAAATTCGAGGTTTCATGATTCTTTAGCATATCGGGGGGAAAGATTTGAAAAGATCGGTCAGAAACCAGCTTTCGGTGATATTCAGCGGCATTTTCATTGCCATTATTTTGGTATGCATTCTTTGCAATGTTTTTCTGCTGAAAGAATTCTTTTTACTTTCCAAATATAAAAACATCAATAAGGCATATGAGAGGCTTAATTCGGTCAGCTATCAGGAAATGAGGGAGACATCCTTCATTATTTCCATGCGCAAATTCTGCGAGAAGAATGACATTTCCGCAGTGGTTACGGACAAAGACGGAGAAATCGAGTTCTTTTCCGGAAATGCGATGAGCATGAAAAACCAGCTGTATGAGTATTACTTATCGCCGCCGTCGGAAGATGACGTAACACTTAAGGAATATGACAGTTACGTGCTGCGAAATGCTCTGGACCGGGAGAGCCAGTGGCGCTATATTGAGGCTGTCGGAACGCTGGATTCCGGTGATTATTTTCTGATTCGTACTTCCGCGGAAGGAATCGAAAACAGTGTACGCTTATCCAATGTATTCCTGGTTATCATTACGTTAATCGGTATCATAGCGGGTATTATTACAATCAGCATTGCGACAAGAAGGATTACGAAGCCGATTCAGGAACTGGCCGAAATATCGGAGAAAATGACCAACCTCGACTTCGAGGCCAAATACAAAGGCGACGCGCAGAATGAAATCGATGTCCTCGGAAACAATATCAACCGCCTGTCCGAAAAACTGGAAAGCACAATCGGCGAGCTGAAGGGAGCCAATGCCAACCTGGTAAAAGATTTGGAGAACCGTGAAAAGGCGGAAGCTTCAAGACGCGAATTCGTGGCAAATGCTTCTCACGAACTGAAAACACCGATTGCCTTAATTCAGGGTTATGCGGAAGGCTTAAAGGAAGGAATCAGTGACGATCCGGAAAGCCGGGCTTATTACTGTGACGTCATTATGGACGAAGCGGGTAAAATGAACGAACTCGTAAAGAAACTCATGAGTCTGAACGAACTCGAAATGGGACAGAATACCTTAAGTATCGAACGTTTTGATATTAAGGAACTGATTGACAATCAGTTACAGACAATGTCCCTGCTTGCGCAGAACAAGGGGATTACGCTTACCTATAATGAAGGAAGCGAGTATGTCTGGAGTGACGAGTTCAAGACGGAAGAGGTATTCAGAAACTACCTTTCCAATGCGCTGAATCACTGCGCGGGTGAAAATAAGGAAATCATCATAAACTACGAAAAGAAAGAAGATGTCTTAAGAGTCAATGTTTTTAATACCGGAGACAGAATTCCGGAGGAGTCGATAGACCGCATCTGGGATAAATTCTACAAGGTAGATAAAGCAAGAACCAGAGAGTACGGAGGAAGCGGTGTCGGACTTTCCATCGTAAAAGCGACCATGGAACTTCTCGGTACCGACTACGGTTGCGAAAACAAGGAAAACGGAGTCATGTTTTACTTCTGCCTGCCGTTAAAATAGGAGGGTGAAATGAGTCATAAATGGATATCCATCATTATAAGTACCGCGGTTTGCACGCCGATTTTTTATCTGATGATGAACCATTTCGATTCGTTCGGTTTAAGCCGGACGTTTTCGGGAGCCGGCCTGGTTTTTATCCATATCGGCATTTCGCTTATATCGGCCTTCCTGATATCTTTTTTTATTTCGATTTTTTCCAAATCGGTGAAAAATCAGAATGAGATGGAAGACGAACTGAGGAAGAACGGCCTTTCCGATCGTTTTATCGAAGTGGCTCAGTCCGAGTTAAACCGCTTCGGTCGAAATGAATTAAAACCGTATCATTTCAGATATATTATGTTTCTCACCGTTGCCTATTGCAGAAGAAACAGGATTCAGGATGCTCTGAATACCATCAACCGGATTGACCCTCAGCTGATTTTAAAAAGAATCGGGTTCAGAGAGACTGCCGAGATTTATTCACTTCAGTATTATGATGCCCAGGTCTGCATCTGTGAGGCAATGAATGACATTGCAAGACTCGACAACGTCATGAATGCCGGTAAACGCTGGTTTGACGAGAATGCGGGCAAATCCGTAAATCATAAAATTCTTTTGGATGAAATCTATTCCGTTTATTATTCCATGCACGGCGAATATGAGCAGGCGATGAAGTTTGCGGATCACTGCATCGGTATCGGCGGAAGGCTTCCTTCGCTAACCGGATATTCCTTTAAGGCTAAAATCTATGCGCGTATGGGTGACGCACAAACTGCGAACGCCATGGTTTCAAAGGCGTATGAATATGCTAAAAACCAGGTTGATCTTCAGGAGTTGGAGGACGTTAAAGCGTTTATTTCAAAATATACGCAAATTTTATAAATTCTTAATTGACTTTATGAAAACAGGGTGTTATTATTATCAAGCTGTCGCAAATGCGGTGGCTTGATTTTTTCTGACAGATACGTCGGAAAATCAAAACGGAACCTTGACAAATGAACAGCAATGCAACCCTGAAAATTCCAAGTATGCAATGAGCAATGCCAAATTTGCAGAAGGAACAGCCGCATCAAGTTTACTTGAATGCGGATGAGACGGATGCAAATTTGATAGTGCGAAGCACGTGACGAAACAGGTCGAAGACCTGTGAGTCGCAGGCATTGCGAATAGCAAAGAGAAAATTCAGAGAAACAAAACCTTAAAGTAAATTTTAGGATGAATTAGCTAGAGTTCTTCTAGTTACGAATCAAACACATTTTTTTAGAGAGTTTGATCCTGGCTCAGGATGAACGCTGGCGGCGTGCTTAACACATGCAAGTCGAACGGAGTTTACATGAAACCT